>Ga0187780_10003767_pt1 | contig 11403 bp, 9 predicted proteins | sample 1015_Q2_SP10_20__FD_132429 | JGI IMG/M metagenome (GOLD analysis project Ga0187780, IMG submission 132429) | Tropical peat soil microbial communities from peatlands in Department of Meta, Colombia - 1015_Q2_SP10_20_MG | ecosystem: Environmental > Terrestrial > Soil > Wetlands > Peat | place...
AGCGGCGCCGTCGTTGATCACGCCGCCGCCGGCATAGATGAGCGGCCGCTCGGCGGCGCCCAGCATGGCGAAGAACGAAGCGGCCGCACGCTCGTCGAGCTGGTTGGCGAGCAGCTGCGCCAGGCGCCGGCGGTAGCCCGGGACCTCGAGCCGACCCTGACCGGCGAAATTGCCGCGCCAGTTCTGTACGTCCTTCGGAATATCGATGACCACCGGCCCCGGGCGGCCGGTGCGCGCAAGCTCGAAGGCGGTGCGCATGGTCGCTTCCAGGCGCTTCGGATCGGTGACCAGGAAGATGTGCTTGGCGACCGCGCCCATGATCGAGGCGACCGGCGCCTCCTGGAAGGCGTCGGAACCGATTGCGGCTGACGGCACCTGACCGCAGATGACCACGATCGGAATCGAGTCCGCCATGCAGTCGCGCACCGGAGTCACGGTGTTGGTCGCGCCCGGGCCGGAGGTCACCATGCACACGCCGACCTTGCCGCTCGCGCGCGCGTAGCCCGCGGCCATGAAGCCGGCACCCTGCTCGTTGGCCGGCACGATCAGCGGCATCGGCCGGCCGTGCGCCTGCTGGTTGTGGACGAAAACCGCATCGTAGGTCGGCAGGATCGCGCCGCCGCTGTAGCCGAAGATGACGTCGACGCCCTCGTCCGCCAGCACCTGGATGATCATCTCCGCGCCGCTCATAGTGCGGCCGGCCAGCGCGTGGGGCGCTTCGCTCAGTCGTTCGGGGCTCTGGTTCACGGCAATACCCGGGGCGATCGTCGGGGACGACATCGCCCGCCGATGACCGCCCGAGAGTAGCAACCGCGCCCGCCTGCGTCTATGCACTGCAAAAGAAAGCGGGTTATGCTGCCCGGCCCGCGTCACCGGATCCGATTCCGACATGCGCCACATCATCGCGGTCCTGCTTCAGAACGAGGCCGGGGCGCTCACCCGCGTCGCCGGGCTGTTCTCCACGCGCGGCTACAACATCGAGTCGCTGTCGGTCGCGCCCACCGACGATCCGACCGTGTCACGCCTGACGCTGGTCACCACCGGCGATGACAGCGTGATCCGCCAGATCCTGTCGCAGCTCAGAAAGCTCGTGGACGTGGTCGAGTCCGAGGACATGACACGCGGCCTGCACTTCGAGCGCGAGCTGGTGCTGCTCAAGCTCAGGGTGCCGGAGCGCGAGCAGGCGCGGCTCACGGCGCTGGTCGCGGAATTCGGCGGCCACGTGCTCTCGGAAGTGTCGAGCGCGGTGGTCATCGAATACACCGGCAGCGAAGCGCAGGTGTCGCGCTTCATCGCGCAGGCGAGTCAGCTCGGCGAACTTCTTGAGGTGGTGCGCAGCGGCGCGCTCGCAGTCGCCCAGGGTCGCGTCACGCTGTTGAGCACCGAGCCCGTATGAGCTACCGGTACACGCTTTACGACTTCCTGCCGTCCGGCAACGGCTACAAGGTGCGCCTGGTGCTCAAGGCGCTGGCGCTGCCCTATGCGCTCATCGAGCTCGACATCACGAAGGGCGCGAGCCGCACGCCAGAGTTTCTCGCCAGGAATCCCAACGGCCGCATACCGCTGCTCGAATATGCGCCGGGCCGATATCTCGCCGAGAGCCACGCGATCATCAGCTATCTCGCCGAGGGCTCGGAGCTGGTGCCGGCCGAGCGCGAGGCGCGCGCACTGATGTGGCAGTGGCTGTGCTTTGAGCAGTACAACCTGGAGCCCAACATCGGCACGGTGCGCTTCTGGCTGCACTCGCTGCACAAGACGCCCGAGGAGCTCGGCGAGCGGCTGACCGAGAAGCAGGAGAAGGGCCGGGCCGCGCTCGCGGTGCTGGAGCAGGGCCTCGCCGGCAAAAGGTTCCTGGTGGGCGAGACTCTCTCGCTCGCCGACATCGGCCTGTACGCGTATACGCACGTGGCCGGGGAAGGCGGCTTCAGCCTCGATCCTTATCCCGCCATCCGCGCCTGGATCGCACGCATCGAAGCGCAGAGCTACTGGGCGCCGATCACGCAGCGCTAGAACGACTGTTCGGTCTGCACCGTGATCTGAAAGTGCGGTGCGTTGGGCGCGGTATTCAGGGTCCACGAGAAGTCGACGTGCAGCACGTTGCCGAGACCTGACCGCGAGTTGCCGACTCTCAAGCCGACGCCCGCATCGCTCAGCCAGCCCAAGGGCGGCGCCCCGAACGGGCCTGGCCCCCACACGCGTCCGGAATCGACAAATACCGCGCCACCGACCCGCACTAAGCGCAGCGGGTACCAGTTCGAGAACAGCCGCTCCTCGACCGTACACAGGACATCCGATGTTCCCGCCTGATAGCGGATCGGGTAGCCGCGCAGACCGGTGTCGCCGCCCAACAGCACCTGACTGTCGCCGTCTAAGCGCTTGGTCGCCTCGCCGGTGAGCAGCGCGTAGAACAGCGAGTGCTCGTTGTGGATCCAGTAGTAGCGGCTCGAGAAGTTAAGAATCCCGTTGTCGAGCCGCCCGTACTCAAGGCGTCCGCTGCCGCCCAGGCCAACAAACAGCCGCTGCTCGTGCTGATGGTCCCAGTGCCAGCCGTCGTTTACCGTGAACCTGGGCAGCACGGCATTGCGGTCGGCGCCGAACGCGGGGCTCGAGTAGCCCAATTCGGTATAGAGCGAGAACCCGTAATACAGGTCCTCGGTGCGCCCGATCTGGTCCTGGTTCTGGGCCTTGGCGTAGCTGTCCTGGTCGACCTCCCAGGCGACGTAGGGATAGCTCAGGCGCCGCTCCGGTGGCGACGGATAGGGCGTGGCCGTGAACGGATCCTCGCGAAAATCCGCGCTGTCGTAGCGCGCACCCACGTACCAGCGCCGTGTCCAGCCGCCGATGTCGCCGGAGGAGCCGCCGTAGTACACCTGGATCTGGTTCTCGCGTTTGAGGAACTGGCCGACGATCTGGCCATAGTTGTAGATGTCCACGATGCTGGTCGCGTCTGACCCGGATATCCCGTAGGCCTTGCGCGTATCCAGCGAATAGAACGGGTGCTCCAGGTCATACTGCGCCACCTTGCCGTCGCTGTTGTTCTGGTAGGAGAGTGCCGTCTTCCACCAGGTGTCGCCGAGATTGTTGGTGGAGAACGAAAAGATGGTTGAGGTGCGGTCCACGGTGAACTCACGCTCGATCTCGATCGCGTCGCCGGAGCCAAACAGGTTCTGCTCCTGGATGTTGTAGCCGGTCTTGTTGGTGCCGCCGGTGTGGCTGAAGTTGAAGTTGGGCGACAGGGTCCAAACGTCGCGGACCGTTACCGAGACATTGACGGTGTTGGTGGCCGCATCGTACGACTCAGGCACGATCCAGGCGTCGAACAGGTATTGCCGGCCGCGCAGGATGCGCTCCGTCTCCGCGACCCGCCGCGGTTGCACGGTGTCTCCCGTCTTGAACAACAGCTGCGTGCGCACCACGTGCTCGCGGGTGCGCATGTGCAGGGCATTGGCGGTACGGTACAGCCAGGCAGACTCCTTCGGATCGTAGGGATTGAAGATGTTCTCGACGTGCACGCTGATGGCGCCGATGACCGCGCCGTGCGCGGCCAGCTCGCTCCAGCTCGGAACGCCAGGGGGCGACGTGTAAATGCCGCGATCGCTGAGTGCTGCGCCCGGCCGGGGAGCGAGCGTGAGCGCCGCCGTCAGCACGCTGAGCGCGAGCGCACCGCGCGCCACGCTTGCGCGCTCGGCGGTGCGTCGGTTGTGAGTCATTTACGGCAGCAGCACTGTGGATCCCGTGGTGCGACGGCCTTCCAGGTCGCGATGCGCCTGGGCGGCGTCTTTGAGCGGGTAGCGCTGACCGATGTGGATTTTTACGGCGCCCGAGGAGATGACCGCAAACAACTCGCGCGCGGCACGCTGCAGGTCGCCCTTGGTGGCGGTGTAGTGCGCGAGCGTCGGGCGGGTGACGTACAGCGAGCCGCGGCGCATGAGTTCGAGCAGTGGCACCGGCGGCACCGGCCCGGAGGCATTGCCGAAGCTCACCATCAGGCCGCGCGGACGCAGGCAGTCGAGCGAACTCTGAAACGTGGCCGCGCCCACCGAGTCGTAGACCACGGGCACGCCTTTGCCGCCAGTGAGCGCCCGGACCCGCTCAGCCAGCGGCTCCGATCCGAGCACGATCTCATCGGCGCCGTTGGCGCGCGCCATGTTGGCTTTTTCGCCGGTGCTCACGACGCCGATCACGCGCGCGCCCAAAGCCTTGGCCCACTGCACCGCTATCAGACCCACGCCACCGGCGGCGGCGTGGATCAGGATCGTGTCGCTGCGCCGCACGCGGTAGGTCCGGCGCAGTAAGTACTGAACCGTGAGGCCCTTGAGCATGACGGCGGCCGCCTGCTCGTCGCTGATCCCCGGCGGGATTTTCACCAGGCGGTCGGCGGGGACGTTGCGCGCAACGGTATAGGTGCCGGTGGTGTTGAGCACGTAAGCGACTCGGTCACCGACCGCCACACTGCTGACCGCGCTGCCCACCTCCTCAACCACCCCGGCCGCTTCGCTGCCGAGCACGGCCGGCAGGGTCACCGGATAGAGTCCGGTGCGGGCATAGACGTCGGCGAAATTGACGCCGATCGCCCGGTGCCGCACCCGCACCTCGTTGCGCTTCAGGCGCGGCACCGGCAGCTCCTGCCATTCCATGACCTCGGCTCCGCCGTGGCGCTGGATGACGATTGACGCAGCGGTGAGTTCGGCCATGGTCGCGTTCCTGGCGAGAGGCGCCGGGAGTCTAACAAAGGACCGTGCAGCTTCCGGTCAGTGGCCGAGCCGGCCTGAAGTCAGCGGTCGAGCGGTTCCGTGGCGATGCGCAATTCGGCGACCGGCACACCGCCGATCAAATGCTCCTGGATGATGCGCTCGAGATTGCGCGGGGTGGCCTCGCGGTACCAGGTGCCGTCGGGGTAGACGAGCGCAATCGGGCCGGCAGTGCAGATCCGCAGGCAATCGGCCTTGCTGCGCAGGACGCCGCCGTCGCGATCCGACAGCCCGAGTTCCTTGAGGCGGCGCTTGAGAAATTGCCACGACTCTTCCTGCTGCTCGCGCGGCGCGCAGCGTCCACCGACGCACACGAAGATGTGCCGGCGGTTGTGGCCCAGGTGCAGGCGCTCAACCGCGGCCTCAACCGTGTCCGGACTCACGCTCACCGGCGGAACCGGATCAGAGTGCGGAATCGTCGCTCTCGCCGGTGCGGATGCGCAGCACGCGCTCGATTTCCGCGACGAAGATCTTGCCGTCGCCGACCTTGCCGGTTTTGGCGGCGCCGACGATTGCCTCGACCACCTGGTCGACGAGGGCATCCTTGACCGCGACCTCGACCCGGGTCTTTGGTACGAAATCCACGACGTACTCGGCGCCGCGATAGAGTTCGGTGTGGCCGCGCTGGCGGCCGAAGCCTTTGACCTCGGTGACGGTCATGCCGGAGATGCCGATCTCCGACAGCGCGGCGCGCACGTCGTCGAGCTTGAAGGGCTTGATGATTGCCGTGATCAGCTTCATGGCCCGAGGTTCCTAAGCTGCCGGAGCGACCCGGCCTACGCGTGCAGATTCCGTGCCGGCCGGCGCGCACGAAATCATGAACTTAAAGCGGACGCGGTCCGGTCTGCGCACCATGACGGCCCGCGCGACTCCCGCCCGTGCCTCGACCTGGTGCGTCCGGGCGCGCTCGGCACAGCATAGCGATCCCGGCTATAAAGTGGCAGGGGCGGCACGGGAGGGGCGATGCAGCAGACGATCGTGATAGTCGGCGGCGGCCAGGTCGCCGCCCAGGTGGTCGAGAGTCTGCGCCGCGAGGGCGCTACCGCGCACCTGATCGTGATCGGCGAGGAGCCCTATCCGCCGTACCAGCGGCCGCCGCTGTCGAAGAAATTCCTGACCGGGGAAATTGCGCAGGAGCGCCTGTCCCTCAAGCCCGCCACCTTCTACGCAAGCCACGACGCGGAACTGAAGCTCGGCCGGCGGGCGGTCGCACTCGATGCGAAGAGCCATCGCCTGACGCTCGATGACGGCCAGAGCCTGGAATACCAGCGGCTGCTGCTCGCCACGGGCGCGTTACCACGCCGGATCAATGCTCCCGGCAGCGAACTGTCCGGCATTTACCTGCTGCGCACCGTCGACGACGTGCTCGCCATCCGCGCGGCACTCACCGCCCCCCGCAGGGTAGTCATCGTCGGTGCCGGATACATCGGGCTCGAGGTCGCCGCGAGCTGCCGTCACTTGGGCCATGAGGTGGACATCGTCGAGATGGCAGACCGGGTCATGAACCGGGTGGTGGGACCGGAGGTGTCCGCTTTCTACGAGCGCGTGCATCGCGAGCAGGGGGTGCGGATGCACATGAGCACGCAGCTCGCCGGGTTCGACGGCGACGCCCATGGCCACGTGCGCGCGGTGATCGCCAGCGACGGACGGCGCTTCGCGGCGGACCTGGTCGTGATCGGTGCCGGCGTGGTCCCCAACACCGCGCTCGCGGAGCAGGCCGGGATTGTCTGCGACAACGGCATCGCGGTCGACGAGTACTGCCGCACCAGCGATCCCGATGTGTACGCGGCCGGCGACTGCACCAGCCACCCGAGTCCTCGCTACGGGCGGCGCGTGCGGCTCGAGTCGGTCGACAACGCGTTCGAGCAGGCCAAGACCGCAGCAGCGAACCTGATGGACAAATCGCTGGCTCACGAGCGCGTGCCGTGGTTCTGGTCCGATCAGTACACGCTCAAGCTGCTCATCGTCGGCCTGAGCCAGGGCTACGACCGTACCGTGGTGCGCGGTGACCCCAACACGCACAGCTTCAGCTGCTGCTACCTGCGCGGCGAGGAGCTGATCGCCATCGACTGCATCAACCACCCCAAAGACTACATGTCGGCGCGCAAGCTGATCGCGGAGCGGGTGCACATGGACGTCGGCCGCCTCGCTGACGCCGGGCTCGCGCTTAAGGACGCGGTCGTCGCCTAAAAGAGTATAAAAGTCCTTTATATACAATGTACTACCGCACTGCACAAAAAAGAATTATACTGTCCAGGAGCGGCGCACTCCGGAGGAGTCATGCAGGACGTGGTCTCACGCGCACCGACGCTGACCGAGCTCGACTACGCCTTTCGCGCCGCGCTCGGCCAGGCAACCGGAGGGCTGTCGCCGACCGCGTTCATGGCGGCCTGGTTCGACTGGGCGGTGCAGCTCGGATCGTCACCCGGTCGCCAGATCGAACTCGCCCAGGATGCCTTGCACCGCGCGCTCGATGCCTGGACGTTCGCTGCGCGCGCCGCGACCGGCACACCGGTTTCGCCGACCGAAGGTCTGGACGGTGGCGCGGACCCGAGCTACCAGGGCGAAGCCTGGTCGCGCTACCCGTATAACGTGATCGCCAGGAACTACCAGCACGGCGCGGCATTTCTCAACAGCCTGCCGAAGGACCTCATCGGTCTCGCGCCGCGCTGCGCCGACCTGGTCGGATTCGCCGTGCACCAGTGGCTCGCGGCGCTGGCGCCGGCCAACTTCCTCACCACCAACCCCGAGCTCCAGGAACTGACCCGGGCCGAGGGCGGCGAGAACCTCAAGCGCGGATTCGCCCACTATCTCGAGGATCTGAACCGCGTCGTCAGTGGTGGCACTGCCGTCAAGCCCTCCGAGCTCAAGGTGGGAAAGGACCTGGCGATCACGCCGGGCAAGGTGGTGTACCGCAACGGCCTGATCGAGCTCATCCAGTACTCGCCCACGACGCCCGACGTGTACGCCGAGCCGGTGCTGATCACCCCGGCCTGGATCATGAAGTACTACATCCTGGACTTAAGCCCGCGCAATTCGCTGGTGAAGTATCTGGTCGACCTGGGCCACACGGTATTCATGATCTCGTGGAAGAACCCGGAGCCCGGCGATCGCGACTTCGCCATGGACGACTACGTGAACGACGGGTTCCTGGCGGCGCTCGATGCGGTGTCGACCATCGTGCCCGGTCGGCCGGTGCACGCGGTCGGCTACTGCATCGGCGGCACCTTGCTCGCCCTTGCGGCCGCGGCTCTCGCCCGCGAAGGCGACACCAGGCTCGGGTCGATCACGCTGTTCGCCGCGCAGACCGATTTCTCAGAGCCGGGCGAGCTCTCGCTCTTCATCAGCCGCAGCCAGCTCGCCCTGCTCGAGGCCGAGATGCGCCGCGACGGCGTGCTCGATTCGCGCCAGATGGGCGCCGCTTTCGCCATGCTCAGGCCGCGCGACCTGATCTGGCAGCCGATCGTGAGCAACTACCTGAAGGGCGAGCGGCCGGCCATGATCGACCTGATGGCCTGGAACGCCGACGGCACGCGCATGCCGTACAAGATGCACACTGAATATCTCTATCGCCTGTACCTGGACAACGAACTGTCCACCGGGCGCTTCCCCTATGCGGGCCGACCGGTGAGCCTCGCCGACATCAAGCTGCCGATGTTCGTGGTCGGCACCGAGACCGATCACGTCGCGCCCTGGAAGAGCGTGTACAAGGTCGAGAACCTGGCGCGCTCCCGCGACTACACGTTCCTGCTGACGAGCGGCGGCCACAACGCCGGCATCGTCAGCGGCCCCGTGCACCCCAAGCGCCAGCACCGGCTCCGGACCTGGCGGCCCGGCGAGCGGCACGTCACACCGGAAGAATGGTTCACAAGCGCGACCCGGGAACCCGGCTCGTGGTGGCCGGTGTGGCAACGCTGGCTGGCCCAGTCCTCGCAGGGGCGCGTGGCGCCGCCGGCCATGGGCGCGAGTGATCAGGGACTGCCGCCGATCGAGGACGCACCCGGTCAGTACGTGCGCGCGACCTAGCGCCGGGCGGGCCAGCGCTCGCCAGGTTTCCGTATGATCGCCATCGCCATCCACGGCGGCGCGGGTTCGCTGCCCAAGGCTGCGCCCGATCCCGGTGCCTGGGAGGGCTATCGTGCCGCGCTCGATGCGGCGCTCACCGCCGGTTACGCACTGCTTGCGCGCGGCGCCTCGAGCCTCGATGCGGTCGAGGCGGCAGTCCGCGTCCTTGAAGACGAGCCGCGTTTCAACGCCGGCCGCGGTGCGGTGTTCACCGCCGACGGGGAGCACGAACTCGACGCGGCGGTGATGGACGGCGCGACCCTCGCGGCCGGCGCCGTGGCCAACATCCGCTGTGTGCGCCACCCGGTCGCGCTCGCGCGCCGGGTGATGGAGCGCTCCGGGCACGTGATGCTGGCCGGGCCAGGCGCGGAATCCTTCGCGCGCGAGCAGCAGCTCGAGATCGTGGCGCCGCACTGGTTCGATACCGAGGAGCGGCGCACGGAATGGCTGACCCAGCGCCAATCGGCGCAGCCCGCCAGGGAATCAGGCACCGTCGGCGCGGTGGCCGTGGACAGCGAGGGCAACGTGGCCGCCGCGACCTCCACCGGCGGCACGACCGGCAAACGCGCCGGGCGCATCGGCGATACGCCGCTCATCGGATCGGGGACCTACGCGGCCAATGCCGGCTGCGCGGTCTCGGCGACCGGCCAGGGTGAGTACCTGATCCGGGCCACCGCCGCGCGCGAGGTGTGCGCGCGCATGGAACTCTTGCGGGAAAGCGTCAGCCAGGCGGCGCACCACGTGATCCACAGCAGGCTCGCGGCGCTCGGCGGCCGCGGCGGCGTCATTGCGGTTGATCGCGCCGGCGCGGTGGCGCTCGAGTTCAACAGTGAATGCATGTTCCGCGGCGTGCGCACCGCGGCCGGCCGGCGCGAGATCGCCGTCTGGGGATTAGCGTAGCGGTTCGGGCGGACGCGTCACCGTGCGCGCGTCGCGGACTCTCGTGCGCCACACTTCGTACGGATCCCAGCCGTCGCGGACGGTGAAGCTCACCGGTTCGCGTTCGCGCGATCCGGCGGCGTCATTGGCAGCGGCGCCCACAACCAAGTGAGCGACGACAGTGCGACCTTGATCCGCAGGCTGCATTGTTGTTTCGATACCCGTCGGTGCCCGGCGACCAACATAGTAAGCCTACGTTGTATGAAAAGGCGACTGCCGCTAGATGACGGTCTTTGAAAACGCATGCGGCACTGCACTATTGACAGATGTTGTCTGGGCGCAACGCGCCACGCGGCTTACTGGGCGAAATAAGTCCGCAGGTATTCCTCGAACGGCGGCTGCTGCTTGGCCTCTAGCGCCGCCTGCGCGGCGAGCGACTCGGCGGCTTCGGCTTCGAATTCCCGCATACGCGCCTCATCGGGCGCGTGCAGCTCGAGAAAATACTGCTTGTGGTCGGCGGAGATGCGCCGCGCGAGGCGGAAGAACGATTCGCCGGTGGTGCGCATCTCGTTTAAGAGCCTGGCCGAGGGCGTGGTCTCGACATCCAGGAGTTTCTGGCGCTGCACCGCGAGCGCGGCCGCGTACGAGCGCTCCTGGCTGCTGCCGTCGAGAAACTCGCACGGACCCTCCATGGCATCGAGGATCTCTCCGGCCCAGGTCCGCATGTCGACCGCGCGCCCGCCGGCCTGCAGCTTCAGCCCCGGCTCCCGGCCGCGGCGCGCGACCGTGACGTGGTTGCCATCGAGCTCCGCCTGTTCGCCAGCCTCGATCGGCGGGCTGGGCGTGAGCACGCAGAATGCGGCGAACGCCTCCAGGAATCTCAGCTTGTTCTGATTGACGCCGACCGGATCAAAGGCGCTGACGTCGAGCGAGCGCATCTCGACGTATTCGACGCCGGCGCGCTTGAGCGCCTTGGTCGGTCGTTCGCCGGAGTGCGCGACGCGCTTGGGCCGGATGAAGGCGTAGTACTCGTTTTCGATCTGTAGCAGGTTCGCGTTCAGCTGGCGCCACTGCCCGTCGACGTTGACGCCGAGGCGCGCGAATTCCGGGCTCGGCGTGCTGATCGCGCGCGTCATGTCACGCACGTATTCGTCGAGGCCGTTGACCGACACCGACAATCCCGCCTGGTTCTTGTTGCGATAGCCGAGGTCCGACATACGCAACGAGGTCGCATAACGCCCGTACAGGGTTCCAGGACCCCAGATTTCCAGGCCGTGGTCGCCGCGGCCGGCGGCGAAGGATTCGCACACCGCGGGCGAGGTCCCGAACAGGTAGTGAACGATCCAGCCGTGCCGGCGGTAGTTGCGCAGCAGTGCGAAGTACTGCTCGGAAACGAACGGCTGGTCGCTGGCGCGCGATTTCAGCACATCGGCGAGCACCGGCCAGAACGGTTCCGGGAACGAGTAGTTGAAATGCACGCCCGAGATCGCCTGCATCATGCGCCCGTAGCGCAGACCCAGGCCGTAGCGGTACACGCTCTTCATGCGCCCGACGTCGCTGGTGCCGTAATCCGCGATCGGGATGCTGGCGTCGCCGCCCAGCACGCACGGCATGCTGGTGGCCCACAACAGCTCATCGCCCAGGTGCCGGTAGACGAACTGATGCAGGTCGGTCAGGTACTGCAGGAGCTCCCAGCTGGTCGTGAAGG
>Ga0187780_10003768_pt1 | contig 11402 bp, 6 predicted proteins | sample 1015_Q2_SP10_20__FD_132429 | JGI IMG/M metagenome (GOLD analysis project Ga0187780, IMG submission 132429) | Tropical peat soil microbial communities from peatlands in Department of Meta, Colombia - 1015_Q2_SP10_20_MG | ecosystem: Environmental > Terrestrial > Soil > Wetlands > Peat | place...
AACGTGAACGAGGCATTGCGCAACGACCGCGTTCGCAGCGGACTGGTCTCGATGGATAGCAACCGCTTTGGACGCGAGGGCGTGTCCGGGCGCCAGCAGCCGATGAGCGAATCCGCTTTCCGCCAGGCCAGCATGGTGAGCGGCAAGATGCCGATTTCGCCTTCGCGCGAAAGCTATAGCCCGACTGGGCGCGCTGCAAACTCCTCCTCGTTCCGAAACGCTCCTTCGGCGTCGCAGCATTTCTTTAGCAGTCCGGCGCGGGGCAATTCCGCGATGACCGCACAGGGCAACCGCTCATTCAGCGCTCCGAGCAACACTGCACGCGTGCAATCCGGACTCAACACAAATCAGAACGGCTCGTTCAATCGCGGGCAGTCCGAGCAATTGAACTCTTCGCGCCCGAACGGCCAATCCTCGATTCAATCGAGCCGGCCCGGATGGAGCACGTTTACGCCGCCATCCAACGCTCAATCGCCTCGGTCTTCCTCCCAGGGGTCTGTTTCCAACGGGCTCCAGGGAGGCCAAAACGCCAACCGCGACTCGTGGCAGCGTTTCACTCCGCCTGCGCGTCAGTCGCAGCCCCAAGAATATAGTCGCGGCTACGCTCAGCAGGGCCAGCCGCAGTCCCGTGGATTCCAGCCACCCACGTCGTCGTCACGATATGGCTCCTCGAATTCATCTTCATACTCGCGTCCTCCCCTTAATATGAGGCAGCCGATCGTGACGCCGCGCGGGGGTTCGAGCGGTTACTACAATGCTCCGCGGCCAAGCTCCAACGCTCCCCGCCCGAGCTACAACGCACCGCGTCCCAGCTACAGCGCTCCGCGCGGTGGCAACGGCGGTGGCGGACACAGTGGCGGCGGTTCTCGAGGCGGTGGGGGCGGACACTCCAGTGGCGGCCGTTCTCGTTCTCGGTGATATTTAACGGGATCTAACGACCCACGGTCCTGATTCATCGGGCCGGCGGCATGCAAAAAACCAGTTCGAAGTCAGGACCGGTCGTGGTACGTGCGGAGAAACCAATTCAGTGCTACGGTGTTTCTTGTCGGCAGTTGCGGCAGGATGTCTCGACTCTCACGGCAGGTCGAATCGCCATGCTGTGAGGGATGAGTTACTCGACGGGAGGTACGATCATGAGGAAGTTCGGTTGGCTTTTCGCGCTCACGCTCTTTTTCGCGGGACTACTCGTAACCTTTCCCAAATCCGCTGCGGCGCAGGATGAAGACCCGCCCGGGCGCGTCGCTCGCCTGAACTACATCCAAGGTTCGGTTTCCTATCAAGTCTCTGGCGACCAAAACTGGGTTCAGGCCGACCCGAACCGACCGCTCACCACGGGCGACAATCTCTGGGTCGATCGAGACTCTCGCGGCGAAGTCCATATCGGCAGCACCGCGATCCGCATGGCCAGTGAAACCGGCATTTCCTTTCTGACGCTTGACGACCGCACCATTCAGCTTCAGCTCGCGCAGGGCACCATCGAAGTCCACTTGCGGCACCTGAATCCCGGCGAGGCGTTCGAGATCGACACTCCGAACCTGTCCCTCACCCTGACGCGCAGCGGCGAATACCGGATCGAGACCGATCCCAATGGCGCGTCCAGTGCCATCGTCGTGCGCGAGGGCGAAGGCGAAGTCACCGGCGGAGGCGATTCGTGGGCTCTGCGCAGCGGCCAGCAGTATGTCTTTCAGGGTACCGAGACGCTTTCCTACGATGCATCTTCGGCGCCCGGCTTTGATGATTTCGAGGACTGGTGCCAGTCGCGAGACGACCGCGAGAATCAGGCGGTCTCTGCCAGGTACGTTTCGCGCGACGTCGATGGCTACTACGATCTCGACGACTACGGGGATTGGCGCACCGATCCCGACTATGGCGCGATCTGGGTGCCTCGTGGCGTCGCCGTTGGCTGGGCGCCCTATCATTTCGGTCACTGGGTCTATGTCGCGCCCTGGGGCTGGACTTGGGTTGACGAAGAGCCGTGGGGCTTCGCACCATTTCATTACGGCCGCTGGGCGTTCGTCGGCGGCTACTGGGGCTGGGTGCCGGGACCGGTCGTCGTGCGCCCAGTGTACGCGCCCGCGCTAGTGGCCTTCGTTGGCGGAGGCGGCTTCAGTCTGTCCGTGTCCTTCGGGGGAGGGTTCTCGGGCGTCGCGTGGTTCCCTCTTGGGCCGCGTGACGTGTATGTTCCCGGCTATCGCTGCAGCCCCCGCTACGTGCAGAACATCAATGTCACGAACACGCGAGTTGTGAACGTCACGCAAGTCACCAATGTTTACAACAACGTCGTCATCAATCGCAACACGACGGTCATCAACAACTACACCTACGCCAGAAACGAAGCGGCCGTCACCGCTGTCTCGCGCGAGACGTTCGTGAACGCCCGACCCGTCTCCGCCGCAGCCGTCCGCGTCACGGCGCAGCAAATCCAAAACGTTCGACCGATCGAATCCGCGCCGATTGCGCCTACGCGATCGAGCTACGTCGCATCTACCGCGCGAGTTGCCACCGCCAAACCTGCGACTCCGTTCGAGCAGCGCCCCGTCGTCGCTCGGCTGAATCCGGCGGTTTCGCGGCCCGCGCCGGTCTACACGAACGAGAGCCGCGAATTCAGCCGGCCCCAGAGCGCGCAACCACAGAACGTGCCGCCTCAGGGTGGAGCCCAGCAGCAAGGTAATGTTCAGCAGCCCTCGCGCGATGGTTACCGTCCGTTCCAGCCTTCGCCCGGTACAAGCGCACCGCAAGCAGCCGGTGGCAAGGGCGGCAATGCTCCGTCGCAACCGCAGATGCAGCAGCAGCTGCAGCAGCAACAGCAACAACAGCAACAGACGCAGCGGCAATACAACGAGCGTCCCAACATGAAGTTCACTCCTCCGCCGAAGGCGAACGAAGAAATGTATGACGTCCATCCGCCGCTGAATCAGAAGCAGGCGCAGCCTCCGAAGCAAGAGGAACACCACACAGCACCTCCTGCCGGAAAAGAAAAAGAAGAGAACAAGAAAGAAAAATGAGGCGGCAGGGTCACACCAAGTACCGGCCTATTACAACGGCTCCGAGCAATCGGGGCCGTTGCCATTTCTGGCGTGGGGTTCGTCAGGGCGAAGGAGTCTTCGCCGGATCGCTCGCACCTTGCGCGGGCGGGGCCTTCTCGAGGGCGAGATAGGCGCGCCCGAATGCCGATTGCTGCGTCCCCGCCGCGATCACCACGGCTTGCACCGTGTAGTGTCCCGGCGGCAGCTTTGCCAGCGGCAGGCTGATCCGAAACGACGCCGTGCGCGACTTCGCATCGATTTCGGTCGGCGCAAGCAACGGCGTCGCGTTCACCTGCACTCCGCTGCGGAAAAAGATCAGCCCGCCACGCAATGCACTGGTGTCGAGGGTTTCGGTCTTGTCTTTCTCGGGATAGTAGGCCTGAAAGAAAACATACAACGTTTGCCCCTGATTGAAGAATCGCGTCACGCTCGGAACGATCTTTTCGCCCGCCATTTCCAGAGGGGACGCGGCCAGCCGCGCGCGCATTCCCTCACCTTTGGTCTCCACCTCGGACGATCTTTCGACCGGCATGAGCTGGCTCGAAAGCAGCACGGAGCTGAGCGTCATCCGTTCCGCCGGACGCTGCGGGACGACTAGCGGTTGCTCGAACGTCCCGATCTTCCCCGACTCATTCTCGCGCGCCACGAATTTGAGCCGGTACCTTCCCGGCGAAAGCACCACGCCGCCCTGGTATACCAGGCTGCTGCGGTTCACTTGCGCGAAGCGCTGCTCGTCCAGATGCACCGTGATCGTATCGCGCAGGGAAGCCGCCGCCTGCCCGGCAGGCACCGTTAGCACTTCGGCGGCGAAATCGAACTCCGCCTCGCGTCGGCCGTGCTTTTGCGCCCAATCGAGCGCGCCCGACGAAAGCTTCGCCGAGATCGGCACGTACACCTGCTGGTCGCTCACGCGAAACATTGCCGTCTCGACCGCGATCGGCAGATCGACTTCGGGCCTCTCCGAACGCATCGCATCCGCCAGTTGCTGGTCGCGGTCCTCCTTTTGGAGGTGCTGAAAATCGCGCGGCGCGAAGTATCCGTCGCGGTAGCGGACGTGCGCTCCGGGTGCGTTCACTTTCACGCGCACCGCATGCCAGCTTCCATCCTTCTTCGCGTTCGGCAGATCGTAGCCCAGGAGGTAGTAGCCGCTGTTTTCCTGCTGGATTTGCGGAAACGCATCGCTCAAATCTCCGAGATCGAAAAAGGCGCGCCCCCCTGTATCTGTCGCGAGAGTCGCCAGTGTATCGCGCGTGTCTTCGCGCTGGTCGGTCTGGTGATAGACGGCGGCTCCGCTGAACATCGAGGTGCCCGTCGCAGCTGCTGTAGTGGCGTCGCCACCCGGCGGCGTGGCGAACATCCCGCGCGCATCGATCGAATAGATCGAAACGTTCGCGCGATTCGCCGCGTCGGTCGCCGCCCGCAGTTCCGCGCGATTTTCCTCGCCCGTCTGCGTGATTCCGCCCGTGAATTCGACGAGCGCCTTCCTTCCCGGAATTCCCGCGAGCACATTCGAGATGCCTTCGATGGCTTCCAGCTTCTGGTCGGTGTTGAAGACGTTGAATTCGGTTGAATCGGGCGTGTAGGCGTCTCCAGTATCCTGCTGCACATCGTATTCGCCGTTTTGCGCCGCCGCGTAAAGCGGGCTTGCCAGTTGCGAAGCCGCGCCCGGCTCGATCTGGGCGATCGCCTTTTCGAGTCTTGCGCGGTCGTTCGTGAAGTCTGCCAGCACGGCCAGCCGCGTGCTGAACACGATCACGGCGACGAGATCCGCCGGCGTCACCTGCTGCTTCAGGAATTTCTGCGCCGCATCGTGCGCCCGGATAATGTCGTCCGTCTCCATCGAGGTCATATCGAAGAACAAGGCAACTAGGCGGCGGTCGTGAGTCCGGCCCGAGATTTCGTCGGTCGGCACGGCCCTTGGTCCGGAATTGTCGACTGCAACGACCACCGGAACTGCATTCTCCGGCCCCGCCGTTTCGAGTCTCTCGATGTCCGAGTAGGAGAAGGTCGTGATCTTCTGGGCCTTGCCGTCATCGGTCACTTCAAATTGATCGGCGCGCAGTCCTTTGATCGGTTTGCCGGAGGAGTCCGTCACTTCCACGTCGATGCGCACGGCGTTGGCTTCCGTGCGAAGCACGGACGACGGGGGTGGAGGCGGGGGCGGAGGCCCGGGCTGCTGCTGCGCCGTCGTCGTAACGGGAGCGAGAATCAGATTCGCGCTCAGCGCTGCGGCGAGCACGATCCGCCAGGCGCTGGCCTCGCCCGTTTGCGTCGGATTTTTCATTCCCATACTCACGCTATCAGTCTCGATCTCCGAACCGCCGAATGCAACCCTTCGCCGGCTTCAATAGCCTCGCCATCGCTAGAAATTGACACGCACCATCAGCGCCATGGTGCGCATCTGGCCCGCGCTCGTTACACGGCCAAAGAACGACCGCGTGGACCCGCTGACGCCGCTCGCGCCGCACACTATGCCCGCCGCAGTTCCCGCGCCCGTTCCAGTCCCCGTCGTCGTGAAGCACGGCAAAACGGTCCCAATGCCTGTGAAATTTGGAGTATTCGTAAGATTTTGCACCTGCCAGCTGAAATTCGCCGTGCGGCGCCGATCCGGCCCGAACCGGATCGTTTTCGCAAGCGATGCGTTCCAATTGAACATGCACGGCCCTTCGACGGCTCCGCGCGGCTCGTTTCCGTAGGTGAGATTGTCGCTCGCATTCGTCGGCAACGTGAAAACCTGCGTATTGAAAAACGCTGTGCGCGAGCCGCCGCAAATGCCCAGGTTCGGATTCCCGGTCATGTCGGGACGTAGTGAAAAATTCGCCCCCGTGCCATTGTCAGACGCCACGCCGCCTAATAGCACTGTGAAGGGCGTTCCCGTCTGCCACGTCAGGGTATTTTGCAGCCGCCAATCGCTGAATACGCGTTCCTTCCAACCGTGATTCCACAGGTGGTGCCTTTGGCCAAACGGCAGCTCCCACATCGAGACGGCGCGAAACTGCTGGCGTATGTCGAATGTCGATAAGCCGTACTCTGCGTGCAAATTGCCGTCCTGCTGCTCGACGGTGGAAGCGCCGCCGCCGATCGAACTGGCATCGTCGAGCGATTTCCCATATGTGTAGATGCCTTGCAGCTGAAAACCGCGCGTGAAGCGGTGCACCACGCGCACTTGCAGCGCGTTGTAGATGGAATTCGCGCCGGATTCGTCGAACGTGAAGCCCGTCGCATTGGGATCGATGCGGGATTGCTGTATGGCGCTCTGCGGCGTGCCCAGCGGAGCGCGATTCGGCGCGCGCAGCACGTCGAGATCGGTTCCTTTCGTTCCCGTGTAAGTCAGATCGAGGATCCAGTTCTGCGAAAACGAAGTCTCTGTGCCCAGGTTCCAGACCTGTGCGTAGCCTGGCTTGTAAAACGGATCCACGGCCTGCGTGTTCAATATTGGTATCGTGCTCGTCTGCGGCAGCAGGCCCGTCGCGAGCGTGAGCGGCGCTGCGGAGGTCGACACCAGGGTTTGCGTCACGTCCACCGGAGGCTGGTACGCAAGCTCCTTCACGAGCGTGGCGTAAATCGATTCGTTGTAGAAGATCGAATATCCGGCGCGAATCACGGTCTTCGGCTTCACGAATTTCGGTTGCCAGGCGATCCCAATGCGTGGCTCCCAATTGTTATAGTGGCCATGAATCAGCGCGCGGGGCAGGCTGTCGGACGGAAGGCCTTCGACTCGGCCGACCTGAAACACGCTGGCAAGGTTCGTGATATCGAGATTCACCACGTTGTTGTAAAGCTCGACCGGTGGGGTGAGCGCGTCGTAGCGAATGCCGTATTGAAATGTAAACGTCTTGTTGACGCGCCAGTCGTCTTGCGCGTATGCCGCGAAGCCCCAGCTGCGGAAGTAAGTGTTCGGGTTGCCGTACTGCACGCTCGTGGTTTGCGGCAGGCCGATGAGAAAATCAGCGAAATCGTTGCCGGTCGCGAGGCCGGTGAAGATGACGTTTCCGCGGGGAATCGGGTTGGTGTCCGTATTGTACTGCGAGCGTCGGACTTCACCGCCGAAGCGCATCGTGTGCGAGGCGTGAGTCCAGGAGAGGCTGTCGGAAAATCGCAGCGTCTGATTGCGCACGAGCGATGGAATCGGGTCGCTCAGGCCCGAGAAATCCGTGAAGCTGATCGCCGGAATCCCGAAATCGATCGGAGACGTGGATGCGCCGCTGATACCCAGCCCCCCGGTGATATTAGTCGTGAAAGAATTGTCGCTCAGCGTCTTAGCGCGGTTGCGGCTCCAAACGAGTTGCTCGCTTTCAACCACATGCGATGACCAATTGTGCGAAAGGCCCAACGTCACGCTCTGGCTGCGCGTCGAGCTATTCCCGCCGATGCCTGCGAAATTGCTGATCGTCGTGGCGCGCTGGGAATTGAAGTTGTAGCCAGCGTTCACGTTCCATTTTGCGTTGATCGTATGCAGCACGTTGGTGTTGACGATGTCGGTGTTCTGCGGCGTCGTGCCTTGCAGCAAATAGTTCTGGCCTGAAGTGGTCTGGAGATTCGGCGTGGGCAATGGAAAGTACTTGAGAAGGTTCTGCGCGATGCTGTTGATCGGAATCTGCACCTCGCCAACCGCGCACGAGCCCTGCGCGGTATAGGGTGTCGTCGTAAACGGCTCAAAGACCGTGCCCGCGGCGAAGCAGCCGTTGCGCTCATCCGGCGTGGGCACAATTGAGTAAGTGTTGATTGGATTCGTTACCGTCTCGTGCTGATAGTTGACGAAGAAGTACGTGTGGTCGCTTCCGTTGTAGATATGTGGAATCTTCAGCGGGCCGCCCATGTTGCCTCCCACGCGCTCGTCGTAATGGCCGACCTTCGGCTCGGGCTGTCCGGTGATAGCGAACGGCTTCGCGTCGAATGCAGAGTTCTGATAGTTGTCGTAAAAGCTGAACCGGACGCGATTCACGTTTTGGCGGAACAGGCGGAAGCCTTGGCCTCCTCCACCGCCTCCACCGCGTCCCCCGCCGCCAAATAGCCCTCCCGGGCCGCCGAAACCTCCGCCCGGTGGCCCACCGCCCGGCCCCCCAGCCACTATGACCGGGCCGCCGGCACCTCCCGGACCTCCAAAGCCCGCGCCGGGCATTCCCGGGCCTGCCCCCGGTTCGAAGCCTCCTAGCCCGGCCGGACCGGGCATTCCGCCGGGAGCGTTGAATGAGAGTCCTTGGCCAACCGTGCCCTGCAAGAGAAAAGCGTCAGAAGATGAACCGCCACCGGACGAGATTCCCGCACCGGGCTGCAGACCAGCGCCTCCTGGCACGGAAACTTCCTGGCCTTGAGCGGTGGCTCCGCCCTCTCCGCCCACATCAGTCTGCGCAAAACCAGTGGTCGCCATTCCCTGCTGTACAGCGTTCAAGACTCCCGGCGGTAGCTGGCCGCGCCCCCCGCCAAATCCGGTGCGTCCGCCTGCCACATTACCTCCCGCGCCGCCGGGCGCACCGCCGCTAGGCTGTCCTCCTTGGGCGCTGCCCGGAGGGCCACCGCCAAATCTTCGCCCGCCGGGCCTGCCGGCTGCGCCCGAGAGTTCCGCTAAAGTCGCGACGCGCAGTACCAACTCGATCGGCTTTTCAGTGCCGGAAAGTTGCGCGTCTGCGGATGCTTGCTCGAATCCCAACTGCGTCGCCGTGGCCGTGTAGTGGCCGGGAGGAATTGCGGGAAACTCAAATTTGCCCGCTTCGTCCGTCCAGGTAACCCACGCCTTCTGTGTGTCAGCATTCACAAGACGCAGCGCCGCACCGGGAATGGGAAGACCATCGGCAGTGCGCACCACGCCTTCCGCAGAAATATTTGCGGTCTCGGTTATGTCGCTCGGAGCCACAGGCAGAGGTTGCGGAGCAGATTGCTCCTGCGCGGGAGCGGCCGCTTGCTGTGCAAATGCCGCCGCGCCAAGGACGAAGAACGAGGCAAGCATCCACGCGAAGAGTCGTGCGGCTCTGACACAGTGTGGGTAGCCCAACATCGCCCTCGCTACTATGGAGTCACTTCTGGTCTGCAGCACGCCTCTTTGACGCCGCCACGCGCCAATTCGTTACCCGCCCGAAGGGGCGGGATCGTACACGAAACGGATCGTTACGGGATTCTTGAAGCGAGGGCTTTGTAGAGTGGTCGTAAGGTAGAGCTGGTTGCCGTCCGGCGAGAGTTCGTACGTGCGAGTGGTGCTTCCTCCGCGCTCTCGCTGCTCGGTGACGACGAGCTGATTGTCTTTCCACTCGACGGTAGGATTAGCGCTCTTGCCGCTGCTTCCAGACGAATCGCTGCTGGACGAGCCGGACTGCGATTGGCTCGATGCGGGATAGCTCGCCAGAGTGTGGCCGGTTTCGCTCGTCACATTCACAGTCGATTCCGTCTGGGCAATTGTTAGCTGAGACAGGTCTTCCATGCCCTGGTCGGCATTGCTGCTGCGCTGGCCTTGTCTCCCGCCGCCGCCGCGTGGAGATCCCGATCCGCCCGGCACCCACACGCCTCCACCGCCTTGCTGTCCGCCGCCTTGTCCTCCGCCCCAGCCGGGCCGCTGGCCACCACCTTGTCCAGACGAACCTCTTGCGTCTGCAAGCTTTTGGCGAGCGTCATCGCTCTCGTCCTTGTTCAACACCCACGTGCCCGAAAGGTTCGGCTTGCCCCCAATGGTGAGCGCGCGCGGCTTCGGTGGCGGAGGTGTCGCTGGCTGGACGGGTCTGTCCGACGGCGACGCCGCCGGCAACGGTCCTGCAGGCGCACCCTGCGCAGAAGCCCTTGAAACGATCAGCAAAAGCGTTACGGCAGCGCACAGAACTAGTTTCAGCCGAAGCGAAAAATATCTCGAAGGTGATGGCAGTTTTGGCCGCATTTTGACCCTTAAATACCCCTTAGTTGCACGAAAATGCGCGTTCCACGCATCTTTGTCCAGAGATGATTCCTTTCAACGCACGCCGGAGTTCCAAAACCTCGGCTAAGGCTTTTAACCCGAGCGGCTCCTCCTGTATCATGCCCCATGCTTCCTTAGGGCCCCAGGTCGACGGTTAGTCGAGCCTCGGGGACCAGATGATGCGGCCACCGCGCCGGGCGCGCGCACGAGGCGCGGCGATAGCCGCGGACGGTTGCGCTGGTCCAATCGCAGGATCTGAAAGAATCGCAGTAAGAGGGGAACGCATTCAATGGCAGAGTCGAAAACCCAAATGCGTCTCGCTGTTTTAGGCGCGGGGAAAATGGGCGGCATCTTGATCGAGGCGTTCGTAAAGCGGAACCTCGTCTCGCCGAAAAACATTGCCGCGACAGTGCAGCACGCCGGCCGCGAGCGGAAGCACGCCGCGCAGCTCGGCGTGTCGCTCGGCGGCAACAACCGCGAGGCCGTGAAGAAAGCGAACGTCGTCCTGCTCTGCGTGAAGCCACAAACCGTCGGCCACGTGGTGGACGAGATCAAACACGAGCTGAGCGAGAAAAAGCTCCTCATTTCGATCGCGGCGTCCGTGCCGACCGACTACATCGAGCGGCGGCTCAGCGCGAAAGTGCCCTTGATCCGCGCGATGCCCAACACGCCGTCGATGGTCGGCGAAGGAATCACGGCGATTGCCAAGGGAAAATTCGCCAGCGAGAAAGACGTCGAGACCGCGCAGAAGCTTTTCGGCGCGGTTGGCCGCACCGTCGTCGCAGACGAAAAAAACATGGACGCGATCACGGGGCTCTCGGCCAGCGGCCCGGCGTTCATCTACATCATTCTCGAGTCGCTCGCAGAAGGCGGCGTAAAGGCCGGGCTTTCGCGCGAGCTGGCGACGCTGCTCGCCGCGCAGACCGCGCTCGGCGCTGCGAAAGTCGTCCTCGAAACGGGTCATCATCCGGCGCTGCTGAAAGATACGGTGACGACTCCGGCCGGCTGCACGATCGACGGCATTCTCGAACTCGAAGAGGGCGGCCTGCGCGTCACGTTGATCAAAGCCGTCATGAAAGCCGCGCAGCGCGCCAAGGAATTGCTCGTCACCGACGAAGAGAAGTAGAAGTTCCTTTCTCTTGTAGGGGCACAGCATGCTGTGCCCGGCGAACATGCTTGGCAGCGCGTCGCCCATTCGCTACCGTCGCTTTCGTGGCGGCGGCCTTTTATCCTGAGCGATGCCGTAAAGTTAGGCGGGCGCGGTTATCGTTGGTTCTTGCTTGTAGGGGCACAGCATGCTGTGCCCGGCGAAATTTCTTGGCACGGCGCTGCCCATTCGCCGCGCAAACGCCCGCCGGCACAGGCTGATGTGGAGTGCGGCGGCTTGTCGCCGCTGTCTTCGCTGAATGGAGATAGAAGATGAAAGCCATCCGCGTAGCGAAATACGGCGATCCCAGCGTCCTGCAACTCGAAGACATCCCGCAGCCCAAGCCCGG
>Ga0187780_10003770_pt1 | contig 11400 bp, 9 predicted proteins | sample 1015_Q2_SP10_20__FD_132429 | JGI IMG/M metagenome (GOLD analysis project Ga0187780, IMG submission 132429) | Tropical peat soil microbial communities from peatlands in Department of Meta, Colombia - 1015_Q2_SP10_20_MG | ecosystem: Environmental > Terrestrial > Soil > Wetlands > Peat | place...
AACAGGGCCGTGGCCCCAGCCATTAGCGCCGAGAGCAGCCGCATCAGCTGCAGGCGGTCGAGCAGCGTCCCGCCGTAGCCAATGTGGTAGGGAATCGACTCCAACGCATAGTAAAGTGGCGGCTCCTTGATCGCCGATCCCACTGCAGGGCTCCCTCGGTTTCCGGGCGTTCGATTGGCCGCCTCGAGCGCCGCGTCGAGTGTGTTCTGTTCCGCCTGAGAGTAGAGCGCCTCTTTCCTGGGGTTCAGGTGAATACTCCAGGTTCTCAGGGCTGCAAGAGCAGTCAGCTCTTCGTTGGAGAACCTGCCACTGCCAGACGTGGGCAGTGTTCCCGTTTCTGCAACCTGCTTGACGTAGGCGAAGTGATCTGGCTCGTCCGGGAGCTGAAACGGTGGCGTGATGAACGACCAGGTGGCGGCATTTAGGACTGCGACCAGGCCGCAGATCACGGCAGCGAGCGGCAAGCGCGAGATTCGGCCGCGCGGTCGGTCATGGAGCTCTCGCATAACGAGCCATGAAGACAATGCCGCAGCGATGATCGTCAAGCTCGCGACCAAGAAAACGACCCAGGTGCCGCTCCAGGCACGACCGAGCGCCATGTAGCCGGCTACCGACGATGCAAGTCCAAGCCAAGTCGAATGTCCTTGACCCAAGTATTCGATGCCGACCCGACCTCGAAGGCTTTCTCCGCTCGTGGACCTGTACGCCGCAGTCTGTACCCCGGTTCGCTGTCCGAAAAGGCTGACTCCTTCGCTGTCGTCTGTCGTGCCGAAGCAGATCTCAGCGGAGGGGAGTGTTCTGGTGACCTTCCGCACCGGCACAGTTACAGTCTTGCCGAGCCAACCGGGACCTCTTTCCCCGGAGTCGACGACGCGAGCGTCTTCCAGGATCTCCAGTCTCACGCTGGGTCCCAGAAACGCCTGGATGGCGAGGCGTATCGCAAGCGTGCCCCGCGGCACGCGATCGTCGGCCTGGCAGACCTTGACGCTGGGCCATTTGTAAAGCAGTTCTGCACTCGCCGGGACTGAGTCCGTTGAGATGACGACGGGTGGTGACTCGAGCAGCACCGTGCCTATGGCGATGGCCGTGATGGCAACACTCGTCGCCAGTGCGACCGTCACGCTGTACGAAGTCCACTTCACGGGGATGTTCGTACTATCTGAGCGCTATGAGTCTGTCAAGGAGTCGACGCTGCGCTGTGCCTCGGCGTCTCCGACTGACGAGGCGGGATCCTCATTGCTAGCGGACTCATCGACGGTCGTCAACCAGGGCGCTGTCACGTGCGCAATGTGGCGGCTTCAACCGCTTGCGATTGGCGCTCGTGCCCCCGCGTAGTCCGCCGCCAGCACATCGAAGATCGGCACGTCCGGCACCGCTTCGCGCAGCAGCTCGCGTAGCCGCTCCGAGTCGAAGCGGTGCGACTGCGGCGCGACCGGGTTGACCGTGAGCGCTTGCAGCCGGATGCGCTGCAGCGCCTGCAGTGCGATGCCGTGGCGCGCGTACCACCCAGGGCTGTGCCTGTCGAGGAACACGTGCGTCGGGTCGGCAACGACGATCGTGAGCTCGCGCCGGAGCCTGCGAAGCGGCTGCGTGAGGCCCGCGAGGAAGCGCTCGGGCAGCGCGCCCTCGACGGCCAGCCAGCGCGCCTCGGGGTGTTCTTCGAGCAGACGCTCGATCCGGTCGGGTTCGGCGACCAGCGCGAAGCGCGCCGGCAGCGTCACTCGCTCGCGCTCGGAAGCCTCGTGGTAAGCGTCGTCGACCTGCGGCAGCCGCGCGAGCTCCACCGCGTCCCTGGTCAGCGCGACGACCGTGTCGATGTCGTGGTCGAGCACTGCGCCCGTGGACATCACCAGCCCGTCGGCCACGTGAGGCGAGGAGGCGGCGCGGCGGTCGATCGCGCCGTCGATCAGCGCCTGCTCCGCCCCATGCGCGAGCATCACGTCGCACACTGCGCGCACTTCCGCCGCGGCGCTCGGCCCCGCGACCTCGATCGCGCCGGCGCCGCGTAGCCGCGCGACCAGCACGCGCCCGAGTGGTGTACGCACGCCGGTCTGCTCGAGCAGGTCATAGGGGACAGCGCTGTCGCGCAGTAGCGCGTCCGTGCTCGCCACGAGGCTCCCGGCCGAGAGCCATATGCGCGGCTTCTCGATGCGGTTGTCGATCACGTCGCGCTGCTCGCCGTCGCGGCCCACCGATGTAGCCCCCACGCAGATGCCCTGGGCCTGACGCTCGCGCAGCAGCGCCGCGAGCGCCTCGGTCTTGCCCGTGTTCTTCGCGAGCCCCACGAGCGCCAGGCGCGGCGTCGAGGCGGTCAGCTCGCTGAGCGTGTGTGTCACGCCGGCGCGGACTGGGGAGCGCCGGCGGCGGCGTCGCGAGGGGTGCCGGCGCCGGCCGCGCCGGCGGCCGCGCGTGCGGCAAGCTCGCGCACGATGAACGTCGCCAGGTGGTGCGGTTCGGTGCCTTTGGAGAAGCCCGCGTCGTAGCCGAGCTCCTTGGCGAGCTCGTCGGTCACACGCGGGCCGCCGCAGGCGAGGATCATCTGCCCGCGCCTGCCCTCCGCCTCGACCATCTCGACGAGCTCGGTGAGGTTGTGGATGTGCAGATTCTGCTGTGTGACCGTCTGCGAGACGAGCACCGCGTCGGCGCCGACCTCGATCGCCTTGGCGACGAGCACGCTGTTGGGCACCTGGCTGCCGAGGTTGTGTGTCTGAAAGCAGCGGTAGCCCTCCAGGCCGTAGTGGCCGTGGTAGCCCTTGAGGTTGAGCATCGCGTCGATGCCGACGCTATGCGTGTCCGAGCCGGTGCTCGCGCCGACGACCACGATCGGGCGGCCGACGTGCGTGCGCGCGAAGTGCTCGATCTCGTCCTCGTTCATGTACTCGATGTCAAAGCCCTCGCCCTGCATCGACGCGAAGTCGATCGTCTGTGTGCAGCGCCCGTACATCACGAAGTACGTGTAGCCGTCAGTCAGCTGCTCGAAGTGCACGACCTCGGGCTCCTCGAAGCCGATCCTGCCGGCGAGCTCGAGCGCCGCCCTGCGCGCCGCGAGCGAGTAGGGCACGGGTAGCGTGAAGCTCATCTGCACGAGCCCGTCATCGAGGTGGTCGGCGTACGGCCTGACGGCCGCCAAGTCGACCTCACGCATAGCTCGCCTCGTGCATCAGCTCGACGAGCGGGTTGTAGTAGCCGAGGTCCCCGGTGCGGGTCGCGACGATGCCGTCGATGCCGCGGCCCTCATCGAGGTGGCGGCTGACGTCGCCGAACGTCGCTTCTTCAAGCGCCTTGAACAGCCCCACCTGCGCGATCTGCTCGAGCAGCTCGCGCGCGCCCGCGAGCACCTCCTGCGCGCGCGTCTGGATGATGCCGCCGCGCTTGAACTCGATCTCATCGCCGAGGTCGGCCGCGGCGTTGAACACGTAGTCGACGTTCTGCAGGCCGAGCACGCGGTCGTGGATGTGAGGCGTGAAGATGCCCTCGGTCGGCACGCCGATCGTCTGGATGCCCTGGCCGGTGGCGACCGTGACGAGGTTGAACAGCGCGTCCGCGGCGTGCGTGCGGAACAGGTTGCCGTCCATGTGCCTGGTCGGTGGCATGTACTTGACGGGGCAGTCGGGGAACAGCTCGCGTGTGAGCTGCGCCTGCGCCCACTCGTACAGCAGCCCGTTGCGGACGGGCACGTCGATCTCGAACGCGTCGCCGAGCGCGATCTGCGCGTCGGGCACGCCAGAGTCGCGCGCCAGCTGGTGGTTGATGAACTGCGAGGCGGTGACCGTGTGCGCGGCCTCGATCGCGTCCGCCGTGCGCAGGTAGTTGTCCTCGCCGGTGTTGATGACCACGCCGAAGTGGCCGTTGATCATGCGCGAGACGCGCTGGTCGATCAGCCCGCGCACGGGGTTGATGTCGCGGTAGAGGATCCCGTATAGGGCGTCGTTGACCATGTTGTCAAAGCCCTCCCACGCGCCCATCGCGGCGATCTCCGACATGCACAGCCCGGAGCAGAAGCTCGACAGACGCACGTAGCGGCCGTGGGACTCCGACCACTCGTCCATCGCCTCGCGCATGATGCGGAAGTTGGCCTGCGTGGCGAACGTACCTCCGTAGCCCTCGGTCGTGGGGCCGAAGGGCACGTAGTCGAGCAGGCTCTGCGCGGTCGAGCGGATCACCGCGACGATGTCCCCGCCGGCCTCCGCGACGGCCTTGGCGTGCACGACGTCCTCGTACACGTCGCCCGTGGCGGTGAGCACGTAGCGCAGTGGCGTCTGTGCTTCGCCTAGGCGCTCACGCATTGCACGACGCTCGTCAAAGCGCCTGGAGATGTCGCGCAGGTTGCCGGCACACGCATCGAGTACGTGCGCGTGGATCGCCTCATCCTCAGCGAAGTCCAACTGCATCAGGTCGAGCTCCTTGGCGCTGACCGCCTCCGCGATCTGCTGCGGTGTGCGGCCGGTCTGCAGCATCGCGTTGCCCAGCCAGTAGGCGATCCCGCGCGCGAGCCCGCTCTGCTCGTGCACGTGGTCGACGAGCACGTTCGGCAGCGGCACCTCCAGGTCATCTGCACCGTCCACGCCGAGCATGCGCGTGACCGAGCGCTCGACCGACAGCGTCGTGTGCCCGGCGATCTGCTCGCCCACGTCCTGGGTGATCTGTTTGGCGGCGGCGCGGCAGGCCTCCACTACGCCTGGGTCGAGTCCCAGCTTGGAGACTACGGCGGAGCCGCCCCCGGCGGCGGAGCTCCTAATCGAAGACCCGTTGTCGCTCACCGCAACTCCCGGACGATCGGGAAGGGAATCACCTCACGCAGCGTGTCGCGTTCGGTGAGGATCATCACGAGCCGGTCGACGCCCATGCCGCCGCCGGCGGTCGGCGAGTAGCCGTACTCGAGTGCGCGTGTGTACTCCTCGTCGTTGGGGTGCGGCACGTCGCCGTCGTCGACCGCGCGTCTCTTGCGCTGGTCGACGAAGCGCTGCCACTCATCGACTGGGTCGTTCAGCTCGGTGTCGCCTGAGACGAGCTCGATGCCGCCGATCACCGCGTCGAAGTGCTCCGCCAGCTCGGGGAATTCAGAGTGGCGCTTGGTGATCGGGAACGGCTCCAGGGGAAAGTCGAACACGTGCGTGGGCTGGTTGATCGTGTGCTCGAGTTTCTCGCTGTAGATGTCCGCGACCACGTCCGCCCAGCTGGCCGCCGGGTCCAGCGGCTCGTCCAGTAGCTCGGCGAGCTGATCGCGCGTGGACTGCATGAAGTCGATGCCGAAGCGCTCCTGGATCAGCTCGCGCATCGTGACGCGTCTCCACGGCTTGGCCAGGTCGATGTCTTCGCCGTTGCGTTTGATGACTGTGCGTCCGATTGCGGCCTGGGCGACGTCGCGGAACATTTCTTCGGTGACCGTCGCCACATCGTTGTAGTCCGAGTACGCGCACATGAACTCGATGATCGTGAACTCGGGGGAGTGCTTGGGTGAGATGCCCTCGTTGCGGAACACCTTGCCCATGTCGTACACGTTCTCCATGCCGCCAACGATGCAACGGTTTAGGAACAGCTCGACACTGATGCGCAGGTAGAGCTCGCGGTCAAGCGCGTTGTGGTGGGTGACGAACGGCCGCGACCCCGCGCCGCCCGCGAGCGACTGCAGCGCAGGCGTTTCGACCTCGATGAAGTTGCGCTCGTTCAGCCACTTGCGGATCTCGAACACGATCTTGTGGCGTTTGATGAACAGGTCGCGCGTGTCCTCGTTCGCGAGCAGGTCAAGCTCGCGGTAGCGGTAGCGCGTACCCGTGTCCCCGAGTCCGTGGTGCTTGTCCGGTGGCGGCCGCAGCGACTTCGTCAGCAGCGTGCACTCACCGACCGCGAGCGCGAGCTGCCCACGCTGCGTCACGTACACATAACCGTCGATGCCGACGATGTCTCCAATGTCCAAGCCGAGGATGCGGTCATAGGTCTCCTGGCCGAGCGCGTCGACGCGCACAACCGCCTGGATCGAGCCCGAGAGGTCGCGGACGTCCAGGAACGCGGTCTTGCCGTGGCCGCGCCTTGAGACGATGCGCCCGGCTATCTGGTGGCGCAGCTCGGGGTGCTCGCCGTGCTCCAGCGCGGCAGGGTCGTGTGCGGCCAGAACGTCGGCGATTCGCTCGCGCGTGGCCCACAGCGTGACCGGCGGATACGGGTCGATGCCCTGTGCGCGCAGGCGGTCGAGCTTGGCGCGGCGTTCGTCGAACTGGACGACACCGTCCGGCACGACGGGCTCGGCCGAGACGTCGTCGTCCTGCTCCTCTTGCTGGTCTTGAACCGGCATGACTGGATGATTCTCGCAGACCGTGCCGTGCCTGCTTCTCAGACGGCCGTGCGGTGCTCAGGCGCTGGCTGGCCAGTCGATCCGTTCGGCCAGCTCAGCCGCGCTCATCTCGATCAGACCGCTGTGTGCGATGGGCTGGTACTCGCCGTCGCTCAGGCCGAGCCAGTCGACCGAGCGTGTGGAAGGATCGACGATCAGCACCTCATCCACACCATGGGCCGCATAGAAAGGCAGCTTCTCCCAGCTCTCGTCGCCCGGCGAGACGATCTCGATGACGAGCGCGGCCGTCGGGTACCAGGTGGCGAGCGGAGGCGACCGGTGCAGGCCGCCGTCAGGGACGCGGTAGTCATGCTCGTCCTCGCCGAGGTTGAACTGCCCGCCGGGGTGCAGGTCGGCCTGGTCAGCGAGGGGGCCGAGCAACCGGGCCAGACACCACTCGACCGAGCTGTGTGGGCCCGATGGAGCGGGGACCATGTGCAACACACCTTCCCAGACCTCGTCGAAACGGTCAAGACCCGAGCGGCGCCGGCGCTCGAGCAGTTCCTCGAAACTCGCCGTGGACGGATCGAGAACGACCGTTTGCATGCGTCGAGAGTAGCGCGTCTCAGGCCATCGGCAGCGACATGCCCACGGGTTTATCGCCGCCTGCGCCCGCTGGCACGACCTGCACGAGCGGCAGCGTCGGCAGCGCGACCGGCGCCTGCTCAGGCGCGAGCGCGATCACGCCGCGTGCGACCTGGCGGATCGCCTGTGCGGCGGGGTCGTCGGGATTCTCGATGACCAGCGGCAGGCCCCCGTCGGCCTGCTCGCGCAGCGGCATCGTCAGCGGCACCCTGCCGAGCAGCGGCACGTCGAGCTCGTCGGCGAGCTCCTGGCCGCCGCCCTCGCCGAAGATCGCGAAGCGCTCGCCGGCGGGCGTGGTGAAGGAGGACATGTTCTCGATCACGCCGCCGATCTCTAGGTCGACCTTGTGCGCCATCTGCGCGGCGCGGCGCGCGACCCGCTGCGCGGTCGGCTGCGGCGTGGTGACGATCAAAAAGCGCGCCTGCGGCAGCAGCTGCGCGAGCGTCATCGACACGTCGCCGGTGCCGGGCGGCAGGTCGACGAGCAGGTAGTCCAGCGCGCCCCAGTCGACGTCCTGCAGGAACTGCGTGAGCGCCTTGTGCAGCATCGGCCCGCGCCACACGACGGCGGCGTCCTCCTCGACGAAGAAGCCGATCGACATGACCTTCACGCCGTGCGCGGGGGCACCGCCGCCGAAGGCGGTGGTCGGCACGATCTTGCGCGCTGGCGAGACGTCCGGGCGGGTGGCGCCGAGCCCGTACATGCGCGGGATCGAGTAGCCCCACACGTCCGCGTCGAGCACGCCCACGCGCTTGCCTTCGGCGGCGAGCGCGGCGGCGAGGTTGGCGGTGAGCGTCGACTTGCCGACTCCTCCCTTGCCCGAGCCGACGCACAGCACGTTGGCGACCTGCGCGAGCGCTCCCTCGGGCAGGCTGGCGCGCCCGAGCTTCTGCTGAAGCGCGGCCTTCTGTTGGTCGCTGAGCACGTCGAAGAACACGTTCACATGCGTGACGCCGTCGAGCGCGCCGACGGCCTGCGCGACGGAGCTCTGGAAGTGCCCGCGGATCGGGCAGCCGGGCGTGGTCAGCGAGACGGTCACGTCGATCACGCCGTTCGCGCCGATCTCGATGTCGCGCACCATGTCGAGCTCGACGATCGAGCGGCGCAGCTCGGGGTCGATCACGGCCTGAAGCGCCGCGCGAATCTCCTCGCGGTTGGTCACACGGTCATTGTGGCAAACCCGCGCCCGACGGCGTACGTCCTCCTGCTCGGCGCGGCCGTGAGAGCGTGGGCCAGCCGCCGTCGCCGACCGGCGGCGTGTTGCCGGCCGCCAACCACAGCTCCTCGGCGATGTGGGGGGTCAGCGGCGCGAGCAGCCTGATCAGCACGAGCAGCGCGGCGACGATCGCCTCGCGGTCCGGCGCGTCGAGCTCGCCGCGTCGCTGCTCCTGGGCCCGCGACTCGAAGTCCTGGATGCGCGTGAGCAGCAGCATCGCGTTGTGCGTCGCGCGCTGCAGCTCCAGGCGCTCGAACTGGGGCGTGATCTTTTCGCACGCGACCGCGCACCAGTGCGCTAGCCGCTTGCGCAGCGCCTCCGAGGCGTCGATGCTCGGCTCTTCGGCTGCCTGCCCCTGCGCCTGGTGGCGCGCCCAGGCCTGCAGACGCGGCTCGGCGTACTCGCGGAGGCTTTCCAGGAAGCGCTGGCAGTGGCGCCAGGGTTGGTGCTCCCAATTGAACGTGTGGGCTGGAGAAGCGGCGTAGAGCACCGACAGGCGAACAGTGTCGGCGCCCAAGCGCGCGATCAGCTCGTCGGGCTTGATCGGGCCATCGCTCGCCTGCCCGGCTCGCTCGTCGTCGCTAGCATCCGCCAGCCGGACCGGCTGGTGCAGCAGCGCTTTGGAGAAGGGCTCGCGACCTGGCAGAGGTGGCAGCTGGCCGAGGTCCTGCAGCGACGCGGCGAGCAGGCGCTGCTCGAAGATGCGTCCGGCCGCGTCGACCTGCGCGACGACCTGCTCCGCGGGCAGCCAGCGCGCATATTCCGGGTCCTCGCCCGAAGGTGGTGCGCCGCGGCGCTCCGGCGGCACGCATACCGCCAGCCACGTCCACATCGTGTCCAGGTGTGGGTCGATCGTGTCGGTCTCGCGGGACGCTTGCCCGCCGCAGCTCGGGCATGTGCAGTCGCGGAAGTCGGCGCGCTCCGCGAGCGGGTTTCCGTCCTCCGCGCCGGGCTGCAGGTCGTCCGGCAGCCGCACTGGCAGCTCGTCGAGCGGCACCGGCACGACCCCGCAGGCGCCGCAGCGCACGAGTGGGATCGGCGCGCCCCAGGCGCGCGGGCGCGAGAGCTGGATGTCATGCGCGCGATAGCGCACCGCGGGGCGCGCTCTGGAAGCGGAGCCGGAGCCCTTCCACGCCGCTCTGGCGGGCGCCGGCAGGCGCTTGGCGATCGCGCGGTCGATCGCGTCGCGCTCAGGGATGCCGAGCACGGCGGTCGGCCCGAAGCGCGCGTCGACGAACGGCGAGACGACGATCGGGACGATTCCGGCGACGCCAGGCACAGTCGCGAGCGTGCCGGTCACCGCCAGCAGAGCCTGCTCGGGGTTCGGGATGTTGGCTTGCGAGGCGACGCCGCGCATTGCGGCGACCTGCTTGGCGACGCTGGGGTCGCTCGTCCAGCTGTCGATCTGGGGATGTGACGGCGAGATCGCGACGAACGCTGTCTGCGCGATCTCGTCCGCGTGGGGCGTGAACACGGTCAGGCTCTCGCCGCCGAACGTGCCGGCCACGATCTCGACGCCGTCGATGCGGTCGATGACCGCCCGCTGCGAGTCGATCGCCGCCGCGCCCCAGCCCGCGAGCGCGTCGAGGCCGCGCTCGGCCTCGTTGATGTACTTCCCTACGCGCATGAACCACCCTCTGTCACGCCGGTAGATCAGGTCGCGCTCGAGCAGCGTCAGGAACAGCCACTGCGTCCAGCGGTATTGCTCTGGATCGCAGGAGACGATCGCGCGCTCCCAGTCGATTGAGTATCCAAGCGTCTGGAATCGTCTGTGCAGCTGTGCACTGCGGCGCTGCACCCACTCGTGCGGTCCCACGCCCGCCTGCCGCGCCGCGAGTTCGACCGGCGCTCCGAACGCGTCGAGCGCGACCGACAGCAGCACCGGCCGGCCACGAGCACGCATGAAGCGTGAGTGGGCGTCAGCGATCGTGAAGCTGCGGATCTGCGCGACGTCCGCGTCCGGCGCTGTGACAGGGCAGTCGGCGAACACGTAGGCCGGACCGCGCGCATCCAGCTCCACCGGCTCGTCAGCTGTTGCGGACGGCATGTTTCACAAGCTACACCAGCGAATTTCTCTTACAAGCCGGTCGCGCTGATTAACCAATCAGGAGCCGCGATCGCATCCGATGTGAATGTTTCCGACAAAGATTTATAGCTCTACTGTTTCCTAGTACTGGACTTTTGCGGAGTGGCCTCTTAGCCTGCGACCGCACATGAGCACCGCATCGGACAACGCGAGGGAGCTGACGGCTGTCGACCTGTCGGGACACGAGGTGGGCAGCGTCTGGGACCTGTGTCTCTCTGCCGAATTCGACCACGACCAGGTCGTGTGCGGTATCGCCGAGTGGCTCGGCGCACCGAACGGGTTGCGAGTGCTCGATTGCGCGTGCGGAAGCGGCTTTCCTTCGCTAGATCTGCACCGCCTCGGCTACCAGCTGAGTTGCACCGACGGCAGCGCGTTCATGCTCGAACGCTTCCGCCGCAACGCGCAGGCGGCGGGGATCGGGCTCGAGCCGCGCCAGGCGCGCTGGGGGGAGTTGGGCGCGCTATATCCGGAGGCGTTCGACGTCGTCATGTGTCGCGGCTGCTCGTTGATCTACGCCGGCACGTGGGACACCGAGGCCGAACCCGACTGGTCGGCGTTCGTCAGCGCCGTCGAGAACTTCGCTGGCTGCCTGCGTCCCGGAGGCCGCCTGTACGTGGACACCACCACCGAGGAGGACCTGCTCGGCGAGTATCCACAGATCGCGGAGTACGGCCCGCGCATGGTCGACGGCCATCGCGTGCAGTGGCGTGAGTACCTGACCGCCGACCCGCAGGCCCGCACACGCAGCTGGCAGGTCTCGCTGCAGATCGACGACAGCTCCGCAGAGTTCGAGCGCAAATCGCACTACGTGATGCACGCCGACTTTGTGAAAGTGCTCGAGCACGCCGGTTTGGAGGACATCGGCCGTGTGGATATCCCCGGCGAGCGCTACGCGGTGTTCTCGGCACGGCGTCCGTCGGCCTGAGCTCGGTGCTCGCCGAGTGCGAACGGCTGCTGGCTGAGCACGACGCGCTGGATCGGTGCGTCTCGATCGAGCCGCGCCGGCGTGAAGACCAGGACGCCGATCTGCGGCTGCTGTTCGCCGATCGCGCGTGGCTGCTCTCGCCGGCGGGCGAAACGCTGATCGAAGCCCTACGGGGACACGACGCCGTCGCAGGCGCCCAGCGGCAGCGCTCGGCGATCGTGCTGCGCTTCGACGACGCCGCGCTGGCCGGCCTCGAG
>Ga0187780_10003771_pt1 | contig 11400 bp, 9 predicted proteins | sample 1015_Q2_SP10_20__FD_132429 | JGI IMG/M metagenome (GOLD analysis project Ga0187780, IMG submission 132429) | Tropical peat soil microbial communities from peatlands in Department of Meta, Colombia - 1015_Q2_SP10_20_MG | ecosystem: Environmental > Terrestrial > Soil > Wetlands > Peat | place...
CAATCCGACGCGCCCCTGCTGAAGCGGCTGCCGAGCGAGTACATCGCGGAGATGTACTTCACGTCGCAACCGCTCGAGGTAACGATGCCGCACATGCTGGAGGCGACATTCAAGGCGATCCATGCCGAAACGCAGCTCATGTACTCCTCCGACTGGCCGCACTGGGATTTCGACGTGCCTGGACGGATCGCGGGGCTGCCATTCCTGACCGAACAGGCCAAGCGCAACATACTCGGCGAAACCGCGCGAAAACTCTTCCGCTTGTAGCTTTCCTCACGACAACCGAACATTGCTCGTGTGGGGCGGGTTTGCTATGCTCCGCCGCGTTTGGTTGTGGGAGAGGTCTTTTCGGGGGGAAGGCCATGAAAAAGATTCAATTTGCGACGCTTTTTGCGGCTTTGGTTTGTCTCGCGCTGGGTGCAGCCGTTGCGAGCGCGCAAGATAAAGCAGCGAACGGGATCGCGCCCATTCAGAAGTGCGCCGGCTTGGTGAATCTGAAAATTCCCGGCTCGGGGATGACGATCACGAAGGCGGAGGCCATCCCCACCGCGCCCGCGGGCACAGTCCAGGACGGGTTTCCTCCCGCGCCGGTTCCCGTCGCGATTCCTTCCTATTGCCGTGCGGACGGCGTGATCGATCCGCGTACCGGAGTCGATGTGAAACCGTACGCGATCGGCTTTTCCATTGCGCTGCCGGACAATTGGAACGGCCGCTTCCTCTTTCAGGGTGGCGGAGGGCTAAACGGTACCGTGAATCCTCCCCTTGGAGGCCAAGCCGCAGGAGATGCACCTTCGCTCGCGCGAGGCTTTGCCGTGGTCAGCACGGACACCGGACATAAAGGCGCAGTCTTTGACGCAGGTTTCATGAACGATCAGTTGGCGGCGCTGAATTTCGACTACATTGCCGTCGGCCGGGTCGCCGTGCTCTCCAAGGAGATCATCGCGCAATACTACGGCCAGGCTGCGAAGCACTCGTACTACGATGGCTGCTCGACCGGCGGCCGCGAAGGGATGTTGATGTCCCAGCGCTACCCTGAATACTTTGATGGAATCATCACCGGTGATCCGGCGATGCGCACGGGCTATTCGAACCTGGGTCTCACGTGGGCGCGGATGGCGTTCGCGAAGATTGCCCCAAAAGACGCCTCCGGCAAGCCGGATGCAACGAAGGACTTCTCGGCCAGCGACAAGAAGCTACTGGCCGACGGGATTATGAAGGCCTGCGATGAAAAGGACGGTTTGAAGGACGGAATGATTTTCAATCCGGCCGCGTGCAATTTCGATCCCGCCGTTCTCAAGTGCAAAGGCGAAAAGACGGACGCCTGCCTTACCTCGGACCAGGTGAGTGCCTTGCAGCAAGCTTTTGCGGGCCCGAAGGATTCGCGCGGCAATCAGGTCTATGCCAGGTTCCCCTACGATGCGGGATATCTCAGCGGCGTGGGCGGGCCCTTCGGCAGCTTTCTGCCAAGCTCAGGCCCGAACATTCTTGCCTCGGTGATGCCGCCGGAGGATGAGGATATCGACAAGCTCGTGGCCGGCGTGGAAGCCAACCAGAATCAAATTCTGACCGACACGACATGGACGAACCTCAGCACGTTCTTCGGCCATGGCGGGAAGATTGTCTTCTATCACGGCACGAGCGATCCCGTTTTTTCGCCGTACGACACGCTCGCCTACTACGAAAAAATGGCTGCGGCAAATGGCGGATTGGACAAAGTGCTGAGTTCGAGCCGGTTCTTCTTCGTGCCGGGAATGAATCATTGCGCGGGTGGTCCTGCGGCGCTCGACAAGTTCGATATGCTCGGAGCCGTGGTCAATTGGGTCGAGAATGGCGCCGCTCCCGATGCAGTGGTCGCGAAAGGAAAAGCGTTTCCCGGCCGCACGCGTCCGCTATGCCCGTATCCGAAGTATGCGCGATACAAAGGGCAAGGCAACCCGGAAGACGCAGCCAGTTTCGAGTGCGCAGCTCCATAATGAGGATCACCGCTCCTACTGAAACGACACGTCGTGGCATTCGGGAGGCTTGAATGAAAGGCAAGCAGATGAATTCGGCCATTGGCCGCCGTTTGATGTTGAAGGGTTCCGTAGTGGGAGGAAGCCTCGCACTCGCGGAAAGCCTCTTTGCAGGATCATTATCACAAGGCGCTCCGGCCGCGCCCGCTGCATCACAGGATGGAAGTAAGCCGCCGTCACTGGAAGAAGTCGTGCCGATCAAGCTGGAGTACGTATTTCAGATTCGCATCGACTTCCACGAGCGCGTCTCGTTTCAGACACCCAACGGCCGCCGCGCGTACGTCCCGGCAGTTTCGGGTGTGATCGAAGGCCCGCGGCTGCAGGGCAAAGTGGTGCCGCACAGCGGAGCGGACTACGCAGGCAACGGCCGTCTGAACGCGCACTACATGCTTCAAGCGTCCGACGGCACGATGATCTATATCAACAATACCGGCTACCTCTATCCCTTGGACGGAAAGCCCATCGACCGCAACGACCCGACCTGGGGTGGAGACCGCGAATTCTATTTTCGCTGCACGCCTTATTTCGACGCGCCCGTCGGTCCGCACGATTGGCTTACGCGCACGGTAATCGTCGGCACGGGCAAGCGCCACGCAAACCCCGACTACACGCTCTTCACTTATTACGCCGTTTTGTAGCGACGGTTGTTGCCGTGCAGGAAAAACGAGCTACGGGTAGAAAATACCGCAGGCCGCTGTTTGGCTCGGCATCAGCTTTGGGGTTTGCAGTCCTCGCCATCTTCGCCAGTTGCGCGCAAGGCGCGCAACAAACCCTCGCTGATCGCGTCGTTATCGTGAAGTCCGAAAGAAAAATGACTCTGATGCACAAGCGAGAAGTTCTGAAAACCTACAAGGTAGCTTTGGGAGGACAACCTGTTGGCCCGAAAGAAAAACAAGGCGATCACAAGACGCCTGAGGGCCTCTATGTGATTGACTCGAAGATTCCAAACAGTCGATTCCACCTTGCGCTTCATATTTCGTATCCCAACGCAGCCGATCGCGAGCGGGCGCGCAAAATGGGAGTGAACCCCGGCGGCGCTGTCGAAATCCACGGTCTTGAGAGCCAGTATGCCTGGCTCGGCCCGCTACATCGGCAGACTGATTGGACGGATGGTTGCATCGCAGTGTCCAATGCGGAGATCGAAGAAATCTGGCCACTCGTCCCCGTGGGAACTCCCGTCGAGATACGCCCCTAAAAGGTCGTCGCAGGCAGGCATCCCGATTGCCCGCCGGGGCCATCTTTTAGTAGTCTCTACGATTGCGCTGAAGCCATCCTTTCAGTCTGTGGGGGCGGCTGGCAACCTCAGGGGTGAATAGACTTGGGCGGCAAAACCCGTGCTTTCTTCTGGCTTTCAATCTGTCTCGCAGGACTGTGGCTCGGGGCTTGCCAGGAACAGATCAATTACCCGTCGCCGACGCTGGCTTCCAAGAATCCCATCTCTCCCGCCAGCATTGAGGCAGGCCAGCCTGCATTCATTCTCACCGTGAATGGCTCAAACTTTACTCCGGCCTCCTCGGTTATATGGAACGGTTCTGCGCGCGTTACGTTCTTCACCAGCACCAGCGTGCTGACGGCGCAGATTCTGGCCAGCGATATTCAGAATGCGGGCACCGCGACCGTCGCCGTCGAGACTCCATCTCCGGGCGGGGGAGTAACGCCGAATCCCGCGACGTTTACGATCAATCCGTCCCCGAGTCCCGTCCCGCAGATCACTTCTTTGTCTCCCTCCGGCGTGTCTGCCGGTTCTGCTGCATTCCTGCTCACCATCATGGGGACGAACTTCGTCTCGCAATCGACCGTGCTCGTCAACGGCAGCAATCGCTTGACCGGGTTCACAGATGCGACCACATTGACCGCCTCGATCTCTGCCACCGATGTCCAGTCCGGCGGCACATTGCAGATTTCAGTTCTAAATCCTGCGCCGGGCGGCGGCGTTTCAAACACTCTCCCGCTGACCGTAACGAATCCGCTGCCGAGCCTTAACGCAGTGAGCCCAACTTCTGCCGCTGCGGGAGCGGCCAGCACGACGATCACGTTGACCGGAACCGGCTATGTGCCGAATTCCGTTGTCACCGTGAATGGCGCGGCGCGCACGACGGTGTTCGGCACTCCCACGTCGCTTCAGGCCACGCTGACGGCGGGCGACCTCGCACAGGGCGGAATCATGCAAATACAAGTGGTGAACCCTGCGCCTGGAGGCGGTACCTCGAACGCGCAGATATTCGCGGTGAATCCGACGGACACAGTCGGGCTACCCGTTCTCGTCGATCTCGCGCCCTCGGGCGCGCAGGCGAACAATGGCGTCTGCGGGACATCCTGCACGAGCGGCCCCCCCACGCTCGCGACTGCGGGTCCCTCCGTGGGCACGACCGGTGGGTTCGTCGCGTTTGCTTCCAATTCGACGAACCTGCTTTCGACATTGACGCAGGCAAACCTGACGAACGGCAACAGCAATGTCTACGTTCGAAGTACGTGCCTTGGAACGACGACAACCAACAACTGCAGCACTCCCACGACAACGCTGGTCAGTACCTCCGCAACGGGAACCGCCGCCGACGGGCCGAGCTTCGAGCCTTCCTTGGATAGCGCGGGCGACGATGCGGCGTTTACTTCGACGGCCAGCAATATGGTGAACTACGTTTCTGTGCCGGGAAGTACTCAGCAGGTGTATTGGAGGCCGACTTGCACGGGCAGTAGCACAACCGCGACATGCGGCACGAACGCGGCCGTGCTTGTTTCCATATCAGCGGACGGGGAAAGTGTTGGGAATGGACCGAGCTACAATCCCGTTATCAGTCCGGACGGGCAGTACGTCGCCTTTGTATCGCTCGCGACGAATCTTGTATCGGGTCTTGCCGTCGACGGGATCACTCCACAGGTGTATGTCCGCAGCATCTGTTCCGGTGTGACTCCGCTGTCGCAGAATCCCACCTGCATACCGACAACTTTTCTGGTTTCGACGCCGGACGGCGTAACGCCCGGCGATGGTCCCAGCTCTGACCCAGCGATTGCCAACACGGGACTGTTTGTTTCCTTTTCCTCCACCGCGTCGAATCTTCCGCTGCCAGGTTCGAACCCGAGCCGGAATCCGGAGATATTTGAGCAATCGACCTGCATCACCGCCGTCTCTGGATGCGTCCTGGCGATGAATCTGATTTCCAGCCCGGACGGAATTACGCCGGGAAACGGCGCGAGCATCGAGCCGGCGATTTCGGGGGATGGCCGCTTCGTGGCTTTTGCATCCACGGCGACAAATCTGGTGGCGGGTGTGGGCCCGACGCAGCAAATCTTCCTGCGAGACACCTGCACGAACGTGTCGACACTCATCACAGGTTGCACTCCCTCGACCACGCTCGTTTCGTCGCCGGACACGACAACAACACCAAGCACGCCCGCAAACGCGCCGAGCGAGAGCCCGAGCGTGAGTGAGTGCGGCACGACGACAACGACCACAACGACAACGACGTGTCCCGCGGGGCTGCTCGTTGCGTTCGCCACGAAGGCCACGAACTTGGCATCGGGGGTTCAGAACGGCGTCGAAAACATCTACGTGCGCGGCACATGTGCGAATGTTGCGACCACGTCTACAACGACTCCTCCCGCGTGCACGCCGAGGACTGCTCTTGCGAGCCAGCCGGGCGGAACGGCGCCTCCCGCCGCAAACGGAGACAGCACAGTTCCCGCCATAAGCCCGGACGGCCACACGGTTGCTTTTGTCTCCGCTGCGACGAATCTTGTAACGAGCGATACGAACGGATTTGCAGACGTATTCCTCGGGGCTACTTCGTTCTAAGAGTCCGGGCTAATTTGCCGCATGTGCGCGGCCGCGTTGAAGGATGGATGAGCGCGTTGTCGCGAGAGTGAAGGTGAGCGACTCCCGGGGAACGCTGTTTACGTAAGGTCCGATCAGCCAGCCAAGACCAGTGGGAATTTCTCGCGTCAAAGAAACGGACTGGCACTCCACATACGTCCCGCCATCTTTCTCCTCGAAGCGCCAGTAGGTGTTCATTCGCCAGAGAAGGCCGCGATCGTGGCCTTCGGGTTCCAAGCGCTCGTTCGGTTCACCGGCGTTATCCACTTCCTGGATGCGCGTGGTCCGCGAGCGGCTCCATGCATGCGTGGCATCCACGAGCGCGTAATGCACGCTATGCTCGGTGTCGAGCACGGACGTGATCACTTTCTTTTTGTAGAGGCGCATGTCGATCGTGAAATCATTTCCGTCGTGGCGCAGAATCGAGGAGCGCATCACAGCGGGATGAAAGTACTCCTGGTGACGGTTGTAGTCCTCTTCAAATGCCAGCGTATCCGTCAGCGTCGCCCCGGGAATGAACACGGTGCCAATCCAGTGGTGAATCATTCCGCCGGGAATTTGCAGGGGCTTGGTCGGATCGGCAGGGCGGCCAGGCGCGTTCGGGTCAGGAGTCTCGAGGCGCTCGATGATCACCTGCCCCGCGCGAAGTTGGGCCTCGACCGTGGCCCGGCGATTTTCCGGCAACGTTTCGACCCAAAGAAAAGGCTTTTGGCGGAGCTCTGAATCAATCCGCGCCTCCGTGAGCTGAACATAGCGATTGAAGGAATCGATCGTCTGGGGCTCAAGATCAGCGGCCTTCGCCGGGCTGCCAGACGCCAAGAGGGCAGCCGTCAGGATGGTGGTAAGGAGCCGGCGTCCGATCCTGTCAGCTCTTCCTTTCAATTGTCGCAATTCTCCTTACAAAGCCGCAGCAGTCCAAGACCTGCCGCATAGATTCTATGAGGATTGCGCGGCACCGCGCAGAATCCTTCTGTCTAAGACGCAAGAGGTTTGCCAAACAATGGATCTCAAGAGACGAGCAGACAAGCCCGTCCTGCAAACGGGGGTCAGAAGGGTTACGTCGGCAGGAGGGCTTCAGCGGGCTGGGAAGCGTGCCCCGGCTCCTCTCGGAGCCGTCGTCCCCGCAACGCAGCTCCCAACCCGCACGAAGATGTTACGAAGCGCAATCGGCGGGGACCAATGACCCGTCCGGCATAATTTCGCGGTACCGGGGTCTTAGTACTCTGGAACCTCGGTGTTAGAGGTGGAGCGTAGGGTGGCTTTGTTTTCTAGCTGAAAACTAAGGCTTTACGACGATCGTCTCGTCTGCGGCGGGAGGAAGTTGCAGCGTCACATCCGTCTCTCTGCCTGCGCGGACTGCCGTATTTCGCTTCCAATCCGTCCAGGAGCCGTCACGATAGGCGCGCATATCGTAAAGGCCGCGACGGAGCCGCGTGAAGGTAAAACGCCCCTGGGAGTCGGTCGAGGTGGCTTGAGGATGGTCCCCTTCGGAGGTCTGAATTGAAACAGTCGCCTTCGCCACTGGCTTGCCCTTGGCATCGAGAACTGTCCCGGCAAGAGTTCCCAAGCCTGTTCCCGCGCACGTTCCGCTCGCGACTATGAGTGTTGCGAAAAGCAGGGTTGCCAGCGGCCATCGTTTCATGGGTCGACCCTCACATTCCGAATCTATTCTATCGGCGGGCGACGGATCTGTTGCGCCGCTTTTTGTGCACGGTTTCTCCGAGGTTACTGTTCGCTGGTTCAGTTCGTTCAGCTTCGGGCGGGAATTGCTTTTCGGTGCAGTCGATGTAACGCTGTCGTGGCTCTTTAGCCAGTCATTCGCACGTACAGGAGACTCGATGCCTCGCTACCTCTCGCAGCACACTTTGGCTTGCCTGACGCGCCAGGGTGCGGAAGAACTATCGAAACGCCTGCAGGGCGGATCGCAAGTGGCCGCGCGGCGCGTCCTCGCAAACATGCAGGAAGGCAAGATGCTCGCCGAGTTCGATGCACCGGGGCGTGAGGAACTCGAGAATTGGCTCGCCCTTCAGAAGTTTCATTTCGACTGGATTTTGCGCTTGGAGCTCGAATCGATTGACGGCGGGCCGTTGCAATCGATCTGACGCGTCAGTGTCAAGAGTGAAGCCGGAATAGATTCTCCGCGTTCGATTGATACAGTTTTTTCTTGTCGCTATCGCTGATTGGGAGATTGTCGACCAAGACCACTTCTTCCGGAACGAACTGGTAGGGATAGTCCATCGCGTAGAGCACGCGATCGACTCCGAGCAGCTTCTGGCAGTAGAGAATGGGCGGCTCCCAATTCATGCCGCTCGTGGTGACCCAGATGTTTTCCTTCACGTAATCGCTGACCTGTTTGTTCAGCTTCTTGACGTTCGGATAGCGGGCAGATGCCACATTCGCCCGGTGAAAGAAATCGAATCGCGCGAGCCAGTACGGCAACCCTTCCCCGAGATGCCCCGCCACAATCCTTAGCTTCGGGAAGCGATCGAAGACTCCGCTCAGGATGATTCGCAGCAGATGGAGGCTCGTTTCCACTGCGAAGCCGTAGATGGCTCCTTCGAGTCCCCACTCCGCAAACGGGGCGTACATCCTGGGAATAGGTGTGCTCGGGTGTATGTAGATCGGCACGTCAAGAGCTTGGGCCGCCTCGAAAATATCCCAGAATTTCTGATCATCCAGATACTCTCCGTGTGTGTGGGAATTGATGATCGCGCCTTTCAGCCCCAGTTCTCGGATACCTCTTTCGAGTTCCTTGGCTGCGCCGGCCGGATTCTGTGGCGCGATTGCGGCAAGTCCCGAGAAACGGTCCGGATGCTTTCGGATCGCCTCAGCGAGGTAATCGTTGCAATACGTCGCGAGAGCGGTTCCCGTGTCCGCATCGAAAATCTGCACGCCGGGGTTCGTCAGCGAAAGAATCTGCATCGCGATTCCCGTGTCGTCCATGTCCCGGAGGCGCGCTTCGCCAACCTCTCCAATCCGGGTAGCGATGCCCTTGGACCGCGGGCTTGGCCCCAGAAAATATCCCCACTGGTCGACAAACCCAGGATCGAGGTCCCCTCCTTTTTCGAGCAGGGCTTTCCATCGCTGCAGCAACTCGGGTGGAGCGAAAGCTTCTTCGGTGGCGATGCGAAGGTAAGGCTTGTTGTCTTGCGGAGAACTCACTGTCACTCGGCGATGCCCATCGCTTGCGCGTAGGCCTTACGAACTTCCCGGGGCTGCCCGGCTTGGAAGATATAGTCCCGCAGCTGCCCCCCGGCGAGCGGGTGCTTTGCGAGCTGCTCTGCCGTCATGCCCTCGACGAGATTCTTGCGGTCCGCGATCGGCAAGCCCAAACACCGATTGATTTCGGGGTCGCGAATCGTGGCCTTCGGATCCTCCCCTCGGGCAATTGCTTCAATATCCTTCAAAAATCTTTGCCGCAGCATGATGATGCCCGCGTCGCTGGCGCCAAGGTGCTCTTTGCTGCGATCGGCGATCACTCCCTGGCCTATCCACGCGACGAAATCCTGATTCATCACGTGGCTCGAAATCCAGCGCCCTGTTTCTGGATCGATCACCGGGCCGCGCCACGCCGGGATTGTTTCCTGAACGTACGGCTCGCGCTCTTTCGGCACGCGGCTGAAGCACCACGTGACGCTCAGCGTGTTCTCATCGTCGATCGGCACGCGCCATTCGAAGTGGTCTCCGGTGAAGAGCGCGTTTGGCCACAGGCATACGCGTCCGACTTTCCACATTGGGTCGTCTTCGCTCATTCCTTCGCGGATACGCCGGTAGACGATCCCGTAGTCGAATTCGTCGAACGCGAGTTTCAGGTGCCTGGGAGAATATGGCCCGCCTTTGTCTGCCAGCCGCACGCTCCAGTTCATGTGCATCCATTCGAAATGCAACGGATCGACCGAGTTTTCCTGGCACTGGAACCAGTTGCACGGCACATCCGCAAACACGATTTGCATAAAGCCGTTCTTCCAGGTGAAAGGTTCCCAGTTCGGCACGAGCGGCGCCGGTTGCGGTCCGAGATAGGCCCAAATCAATCCGGCCCTTACTTCTACCGGATACGCCTTGATCCGGACCTTGTCGCGAAACTTCGCTTCGGGTTGGGCCACATCTTCGTACGGCTGCTCGAGGCAACGGCCATCCTGATCGAAGAGCCACCCGTGATAGTTGCAACGCAGCCCGCACTGCTCGACGAATCCGTAAGACATGTCGGCGCTGCGGTGCGGGCAGTGCCGGTCGATCAATCCGAATGTCCCATTCATGTCTTTGTACAGCGTCAGATCCTCGCCCATCAGGCGCATCGGCTTGATAGTCAGAGAGTCGAACTCGCTGACTCCCGCGATTGGCATCCAGTAGCGGCGCAGCAAATCACCCATGGGGGTCCCGCGGCCCACTTGAGTGAGGATTTGATTTTTGGACGCGTCCAACATGGGATTTTGCACGCATTCTATCCCAAATGACCTCGTCCAAGAAGCGCAGCCGCGCGCCAGCCGGGTGCTATTGCCGTCCGCAGAGTTCGGGCGTATGCTTTTCCAGCGATGAGACCTCGCCGCCGATCAATAACGGAATGTTGTTGTACCTGTTGCATACGCGTGTCTTCTGGCGGGGGCAGCCCGAGCATCTAGAAAGCAATCCAAGCTCAGACTTCTGAACCCACCGCCAGAGGAACTGGTAGGTGGGTTTTTTGTTGTGCAGCTTAAGTTCAATTTTCCCAGGAAGGAGAAAATCACATGTCTGAATACGCGCATCCGGAAGTGCTGGTTTCTACGCAGTGGGCGGCAGACCATGCGAACGATCCAAATGTCCGGCTGATTGAGGTCGACGTGGACACCACAGCCTACGACCAGGGCCATATTGCCGGCGCCGTGGGATGGAACTGGCAGACGCAACTGCAGGACAACGTCCGCAGGGACCTGATTGACAAGCCCACGCTCGAAAGGCTGCTTGGCCAATCGGGAGTGTCGAACGATACGACGATCGTTCTCTACGGCGACAACAACAACTGGTTTGCGGCTTACGCCTTCTGGCAGTTGAAATATTACGGCCACAAGGATGTCCGCCTGATCAACGGCGGGCGCAAGAAGTGGCTCGAAGAAAAGCGCCCGTTGACGACTGCCCCAGCGAAGGTGGCACCCGCCACTTACCGTGCATCCGGACCCGACGAGTCGCTACGTGCGTACCGCGAGCAGGTTCTGGGGATCGTGCAGAAAAAAACTCCGGGAAGCCTTGTGGACGTCCGCTCCGTGGATGAATTCACGGGGAAAATCATCGCACCGCCCGGCATGACCGAAACGGCGCAGCGCGCGGGCCATATTCCAGGCGCCGCCAATATTCCCTGGGCTCAGGCCGCGAATGAAGACGGCACATTCAAGTCCGCCGATCAGTTGAAACAGCTCTATCTGGGCAAGGGCGTCACAGGTGCGGGCGAGACGATCGCCTACTGCCGCATCGGTGAGCGCAGTTCACATACCTGGTTTGTCCTGAAGTATCTGCTCGGCTATGCGAACGTGAAGAACTATGACGGCTCGTGGACCGAGTGGGGCAATCTGATCGGCGCCCCCATCGAAAGGGAAGCGGCCGCCG
>Ga0187780_10003772_pt1 | contig 11399 bp, 10 predicted proteins | sample 1015_Q2_SP10_20__FD_132429 | JGI IMG/M metagenome (GOLD analysis project Ga0187780, IMG submission 132429) | Tropical peat soil microbial communities from peatlands in Department of Meta, Colombia - 1015_Q2_SP10_20_MG | ecosystem: Environmental > Terrestrial > Soil > Wetlands > Peat | place...
CGACTGGCTGGGGCAGCACCTGGACCAGGTCGACGGGCTTGCCGGTCCGGGCCAATTCCTCGCGCATCAATTCGGCCGAGCGGGCGGTCGCGGTCCAACCGAGAGGCGAGGGGGCGAGCACAATCGCATTGCCGCCCTTGACCGCCATCATCGCCTTGTTGACGGCGGTCGAGGGTGGATTGGTGCTGGGGCAGATCGCGGCGACGACGCCGACGGGTTTTGCGAATTTGACCAGGCCGCGCTCTGGGATTTCCTCGATCACGCCGGTCGATTTGACCCGGGAGAGATCGCGGAGCGTGCCGAAGGTCTTGCGCCGGATCTTCTCGATCTTGTCGGCGACATTGCCAAGTCCGGTGGAGCGGACGGCGGTTTCGGCGAGTTCCCGCGAATTTTCCTCCTGGTAATGGGACCAGGCAAGCGCGGTGACCGCCTTGTCCAATCCTGGTTGACCGATATCCTCGATTTTCATCATTGCGGCGCGGCCGCGCGAAACCAAGTTGTTCGCAAGTTCGATATCGCCGGATTCCAATTCGCGTCGAGTCAAAGGCTTAGACATCGTGCGGCTCCCGCAACACGGTGATCAAGCTCGAGGTATCGAAGCGGCCGCCGCCCTTGGCCTGCACCCGGGCGTAAAATTGATCGACCAACGCCGTGACTGGAATGGCAGCGCCACAGGCCCGCGCTTCGTCCAGGCACATGGCGATGTCTTTCCGCATCCAATCCACGGCAAAGCCGAAATCGAAGCGGTTCTCCAGCATGGACTTGGCGCGGTTGTCCATCTGCCAGGATTGGGCCGCACCCTTGGAAATGACCTCGACTGCCAGCTTGGCGTCGAGCCCGGCTTTCGCCGCGAAATTGAGACCTTCGGCCAAACCTTGAATGAGCCCCGCAATGCAGACCTGATTGACCATTTTGGTGAGCTGGCCGGAGCCGGACGGGCCCATCAAGGTCACCGCCTTGGCATAACTCGAAATGACCGGCCGCGCCTTCTCAAAGGGCGCCTGATCGCCGCCAACCATGATCGTGAGTGCACCGTTCTCAGCGCCGGATTGGCCGCCCGAAACCGGCGCATCGAGGAAATGATATCCGCCGTCGCGGGCTATGCCTGCGAGTTCGCGGGCAATCTTGGCCGAGGCGGTGGTGTGATCGGTCAGAACCGCGCCGGGATTCATGCCGGCGAATGCGCCGTCCTCGCCGAGCACGACTTGGCGCAGATCGTCGTCATTGCCGACACAGACGAAAATGAATGAAGCACCCCTTGCCGCTTCGGCGGGTGTCGGGGCGGCGCGTCCGGAATAATTCTTGGCCCAAGCGTCGGCGACGGTCTGGGTGCGATTGAAGACCGTGACCTGATGGCCGGCGCGGGCGAGATGCCCGGCCATGGGAAAGCCCATTGTCCCCAATCCGATGAAAGCGACGGTCTCGGTCATGGCATTCCTCGATCAAGAATGGGCCTCGCCCAAGAACTGGGGGCCTTAAATTTGAAGGCGCTTTGATACTGCATTTAGGTGCAACGCACAAAGGGGGTTGAAGAAAGGTCGGCAAATTTCTGAAATCAGGCGTTATTCCGCCTTCTTCGCCCGCTGCCAAAGAGCTTCCATCTCATCCAGGCTGGCTTGATCCGGCCGTTTGCCGCCCCTGGCCAATTCGCCTTCGACGAAGCGGAACCGGCGCTCGAATTTCGCATTGGTCCCGCGGAGCGCCTGATCGGCGTCATGGCCAAGATGACGGGCCAGATTGACCAAGGCGAACAGCAAATCGCCGAGTTCGTCTTCGGTCCTTGCGCCCGGTTTCGATCCGGCTTTCAACTCTGCGCGCAATTCGGCGATTTCCTCTTCGATTTTGTCGAGAACCTCGGCTGCTTCCGGCCAATCGAAACCGACCCGGGCCGCGCGTCTTTGGAGCTTCTCGGCGCGGGTAAGGGAGGGTAGGGCGAGCGGTACGCCGTCCAGGGCGCTGTGCTCGGCAATATCAACGGCCTTGGCCCCGCGTTCGGCCGCCTTGTGATTTTCCCAGGCGCGGGTCTGGTCTTCCGCGGTTTCGATCTTGGCATCGTCGAAAACATGGGGGTGGCGGCGCTCCATCTTGTCGGCGATATCGCGGGCGATATCGGCGAAATCGAACCAGGCCTTTTCCCGGCCCATCTGAGCGTAGAACACGACTTGGAACAGCAAATCACCCAGCTCCTCGCGCAAGCTCGGCCAATCCTCGCGCTCGATTGCATCCGCCACCTCATAGGCTTCTTCGATCGTGTAGGGCGCGATGGTGCGGAAGCTCTGTTCCTTGTCCCACGGACATCCCGATTGAGGATCACGAAGCCGCGCCATGATCTCGAGCAGCCGCGCCATGGGATCGCGGCGTGAATCTGGGTTTGTCATCGGGGTTCCGTGATGGCAATGGCGATGACGCGAGCTTAGCAGCTTCGAGAAGCCTGGCAACGGAACCGGCCGGACCGTTCACGGCTGGCGAGGCCGCTGGCTGAACCACCATCCGGCGTTCCGTCTGGAGATGTCGCATAATATATATTATGGAAAATATAAAATGAGGGAATTGATGGCCCATCGCGATTCGATTTGCCCATTTCTTCAATATCTTAAAGACATGCCTTCAGATGGGTTGCGACCTTGCGGAAATCACGGTTCCTGGTGCCGCGAGAATTGGGCCAGAGAATTGGGAACGGCGGCAGGCTAAGCCGTCTCGATCACCATACCGTCGAAAGCCGGCTCGACGCCGGGCGGACAACGCATGGCGACTTCGTCGTAATCGAGGCTCTGGTTCATGTGGGTCAGCACCGCGCGCTTCGGTTTCACGTAAGCAATCCAGTCCAGGGCCTTCTCCAGATGGGCGTGGGTTGGATGGGGGTCGAAACGGAGGCAGTCGACGACCCACAGGTCGAGATTTTCGAGGGCCGCGAAAGACGATCCCGGCAAATTCACAACATCGGTGGAATAGGCGATGTTGCCGATCCGGTACCCGGTGGTCGTGGTGAAGCCATGGTCCTGTTCGAAGGGTATGATTGGCACCGGCCCGACGGCAAACCGCTCGGTCACTTCGTGGGGCTTGAGAACCGGCTTGTAAAACCCGAATCCGGGCTGGGGCGGCTCGAAGACGTAGCCGAAGCGCTCCTTGATTTCGCGGATGGTCGCCGGGCTGCCATAGACATCGAGCGGTCGGTCGATCAGCCGGTTGACCGGCCGCAGATCGTCGATCCCGTTCAGATGATCGGCATGGCAGTGGGTGAACAAGACGGCGTCCAGTTTCTTCAGGCCGGTCGCGAGGGCCTGCTGGCGGAGATCGGGCGAGGTATCGACCAGGATCGCGGTTTCCCCTTCCTCCACGAGGATCGAAACCCGAAGCCGCCGGTTCTTTGGATTCCTCGGATTGCAAGCCCCCCAATAGTCGCCGATGAGCGGCACGCCGCCGGATCCGCCGCAGCCGAGAATTGTCGCCTTCATGACCGGCTCCTCACGACGCCATTCTCACTGCGGCCGCTGCGCCTTGGCAAAAAGCCGGAAGAAATTATCGGTGGTGGCCTTGGCCAATTCTTCGGGCGAAATTCCCTTGAGCTTGGCAAGTAGTGCCGCGGTATGGACGACAAAGGCGGGTTCGTTCCGCTTGCCGCGATTGGGAATCGGCGCCAGATAGGGCGAATCGGTTTCGACCAAAATACGCTCTAAGGGCACGCGAGCCGCGATCTCGCGCAATTCCTCCGCGTTCTTGAACGTGATGATTCCGGAAAAGGAAATATAGAAACCGAGATCCAGCGCGCGTTCGGCGAGCATCCGGGTTCCGGTAAAGCAATGGATAAGGCCGGTGAGCCCGCCTTTCGCCGATTGGTCGGCCAGCAGCTCGACCGTATCGGCGTCGGCGTCCCGGCTGTGCACGACGACCGGCAAACCAGTTTTGCGGGCGGCTTCCATATGGGCGGTGAAGGCGGCGCGCTGGTTGTCCCGGCTGCTATGGCCGTAATAATAATCGAGACCGGATTCGCCCAGGCCTATGACTTTGGGATGACCGCAAAGCTCGGCCAGTTTCTTCGCGTCCTTCGCCCCCTCCTCCCTGTCTGCTTCATGGGGATGGACACCGACCGTGCAGAACACGTCCGGGTAGGAATTTGCCACCTCGCGCACGGCGGGAAACGTACTGAGCTTGGTCGAAATCGTCAGCATGGTTCCGACCCCGGCATTGCGGGCACGCGTTACCACATCGTCGCGTTCGGGCGCGAAATCGGGAAAATCGAGATGGCAATGGCTATCGACCAGCATGGTCTTCGGTCACCCAAATTTGCTGCGATGCAGCCCGGAACATATCGCGGGAACCGCATGCGTCAAGGCGAAGCTCAGCCGGATTTTATTCCGGTTTCCGGTGGCGAATTGGTGTCGACATAACGCGGGAACACGCCTTCCGGCTGGGGCAAGGGCGCGCCGGAGGATAAACGATAGGCGGGGTCGAGATGCGACAGCGTGCGGCGCTCCTGAAGCACCGCCAGCTGGTCGAGAATTTTGCCTGATGCCTCCGGCACGAAGGGCTGAGTCAGGATTGCGACATGTCGGATCGTTTCCGCCAGCACGTAAAGAACCGTGCCCATGCGCTTGGCGTCCGTTTTCTTCAGCGCCCAGGGCGCTTGCTCGTCCACATAACGGTTGCCGGCACGGATCACCGCCCAGATCTGATCGAGGACTTCGTTGAACGCCTGGCTGCTCATCGCCCGGCGCAGGGAATCGATCGCTTTGGGAATGGCCGTCAGCATCGCTTCGTCTGCCGGCGTGAAAGCCCCGAAATCTGGCACCTGGGCGCCGCAATTCTTGTTGATCATCGACAGCACGCGCTGCACCAAATTGCCATAATCGTTGGCGAGATCGCTGTTGATGCGATGGATCATGGCGCGATGGGAGAAATCGCCGTCGAGCCCGAACGGTACTTCCCGCATCAGGAAATAACGTACCGGATCGAGCCCGTATCGCTCGACGAGCGCGAACGGATCGATGATGTTGCCGACCGATTTCGAGATCTTCTGCCCTTCGTTGGTCCACCAGCCATGGGCAAAGACCCGCTTGGCGGGATTCAAGCCTGCCGCCATCAGAAAGGCCGGCCAATAAACCGCGTGGAAGCGCAAAATGTCCTTTCCCACCATGTGAAGATTGGCGGGCCAGAAGGTCGTGAACGTCTCGCCCCGAACGTCCGGATAGCCGACCGCGGTGATGTAGTTGCCGAGCGCGTCGAGCCAAACATACATGATGTGGTCGGAATCGTCGGGAACCGGGATTCCCCATTTGAACGTGGTGCGCGAAATCGACAGATCACGCAAACCCGATTTGACGAAGCTAATGACTTCGTTCCGCCGGGACTCTGGTCCGATGCAATCCGGATTGTCGGCATAGAATTTCAGCAGCGGCTCCTGCCATTTCGAGAGATCGAAGAAGTAGCTCGGCTCCTCTACCCATTCGACCTCGGCGCCGGTGGGCGCCAGCTTCTTGCCGCCAGGGCCGATGGTGAGCTCTGATTCCGCATAGAACGCCTCGTCGCGCACGGCATACCAGCCAGCATAACTGCCGCGATAGATATGGCCGCGGTTGGCCATTTCGCGCCACAGCGCCTGGATGGCGAGTTTATGCCGCGGCTCGGTCGTTCGGATGAAATCGTCATTGCTGAAATTCATGACTTTGGTGAGCCGGCGGAAATTCTGCGACACCTCGTCGGCGAAACTTTGCGGGTCCTTGCCGGCGAGTGCTGCCGCCTTCTCCACCTTTTGGCCGTGTTCGTCGGTGCCGGTCAAAAACATGACCCGGCGGCCTTCGAGTCTCATGAAACGCGCCAGCACGTCGCAAGCCAGCGTCGTATACGCATGGCCGATATGCGGCGCGTCGTTCACGTAGTAGATCGGCGTGGTGATGAAATACGGTTTGGACATTCGTACCCGTTTGGCCCGCGGTGCCGGATGACGATACCGGGCTATCGATTTTGGATTTTAGTTTAAGGCGTTCTCGAAGGCGAGGAAGGTGCTTAATCCCACCTGCTTGCGTTCCAAATTGATGCTTTCCGCCCGGGCGAAAAGCCGGCCCGCTTTTTCCCACAGCTCAACCAGGCGATCAAGGCTGCCGGCCTCTGCAATGCGGGCAAGCGCCGCCGCTTCACCCGGCACGATCTCCTGCGTATCGCCCGATGCGATGCCGCGAATGGCGCGGGCCAGCCACCACAAATAAAGCGAGGCGGCTGTTCGAAACCCCTCCTCGTCCCGGCCGGTCTTTTCCCAGAATTTGGCGATTGCCGTTCCGTTCCCATTCGCGATCAGGCTCATCATCTCCTTGTAAAGGTCGAGGCCGCCGTGGCTGGCGAGGGTCAATGCCTTGCCCGGAGATCCTTCTGCGAGTTCGGCGATGGACAGCCGCTCGGTTTGTGGCACGTCTGGCAGATAGCGCGCCAGCAACGAATCCATGGCTTGTGCGCCCAGCGGATGCAGCATGAGCTTCCGGCAGCGCGACCGGATGGTAGGCAAGACCCGGCCCGGCGCATGGCAAACCAGAAGCAGCACGGCTTGCGCCGGCGGTTCCTCGAGGATTTTTAGAAGAGCGTTTGCGGCATTGCGGTTCATCGCGTCGACACTGTCGACGACAACCACACGATAGCCGCCCTCGGCCGGAGTCATGTGCAGGAAGTTCGAGACGCCGCGCACATCCTCGACGACAATTTCGCTGCGCATTTTGCCGGTATTGGGATTGAAGCCGATGCTGACGGTCAGCAAATCGGCGTGGCTTCCCGCGGCGACCCGCTTGAAGGCTGGGTTTGCCGGATCGAGATCGAGCCCTTTTGTTTCACCGAATAATCCAGTGCTGGGCGTAGCACCAGCCAGCAGATAGCGAGCAAAGCGGAAGGCCAGCGTCGCCTTGCCGATCCCTTCCGGTCCGCAGATCAACCAGGCATGGGGCATCCGGCCCGAACGCAACGAATCGACGAGTGCTGATTCCGCCGCCTCATGGCCGATGAGATCGGGATTGGCGCGCGGCTCCGGCCAGGGTTTATCGTCGTCGCTCAACGTGGGCTCACGACAATTTCAATTTGAGACGCGAGCGTACCACGTCGCGGATCGCACGTTCGACTTCGGGAACGGATAGCCAGGCATTGACGACCGCGCAACGTTGGGGCTCGTTTTTGGCGATTTCGAGGAAACCTTTTCGCAGCCGCTCGTGGAACCCGCTGCCCATCCGTTCGTAGCGGGCACTCCCGCCCCGCGCGTTCGCGCGCTTCAATCCCTCTTCCACCGGTAAGTCGAGAATGATCGTCAGATCGGGCACCCGGCCACCGGTTGCAATTTTGTTCAGCACCGCGATCGTGCCGGTATCGAGGCCAAGCCCGTATCCTTGATAAGCCAGCGTCGAATCGACAAAACGCTCGGAAATCACGAAACGCTCGGCGCGCAAGGCCGGTTCCACTGTATTGGCGAGATGGTCGTGCCGGGCGGCGCAATGAAGGAGCGCTTCTGTCAGCGCGTCCCAGCGATGGGTTTCGCCGTCAACCAAGAGGGCACGGATGTCTTCGGCGCCCGGCGATCCGCCGGGCTCGCGGGTGGTGACGACGTCAATGCCGCCGGCGCGGAGCCATTCGGCGAGAAGGCGGATTTGCGTCGATTTGCCAGCGCCCTCTCCCCCTTCGAGGGTGACGAATCGGGACACTAATGCGCCGCTCCTGGAAAATCGGGCGGCCGCGCGGCGATCACTTTGTCGGACCCCAGATGACGTGTTCGAGCGCCGCGGTGATGCGGCCGGTGAAGCCCAGGGTACCGACATCCGCGCCGGCAACGAGCGGAATTTGTATCGGCGGGGCGTCCGGCGCTGTCACCACGAGCTTGGCGATCGGAGCACCCTTGGCGATAGGCGCCGCGATGGGGCCATCATAAGAAACCGTGACTTTCATTCCGTGGCGTGATTTGCGCGGCAGCGTAACGACCACACTCGACTGCACAACCAATGGCACCGTCGGCGCATTGCCGAGCCAGACTTCGGCGTCGCTGACCGTGTCGCCGGCCTTGAACAGAGCGTAATTATTATATTCGTTGAAGCCCCAATCGATGAGCTTTTCGGACTCTTCGGCGCGCATCTTCATGGTGTCCATGCCATTGAGGACCATGATGAGCCGCCGGTCGCCGCGCTTGGCGGAACCGACTTCGCCATACCCGCCCTCTTCGGTGTGGCCGGTCTTCAATCCGTCGGCCCCCAGATTCTTGTAGAGAAGCGGATTGCGATTGCCCTGTTTGATTCCGTTATAGGTGAAATCGATCTCGTTGAAATAGTGATAGTACTCCGGGAAGTCGGCAATCAGGTGGCGCGCCAGAATGCCGAGATCGCGCGCGGTCACGAGATGGCCCGGATCGGGCCAGCCGGTGGCATTCTTGAATGTCGAATTGGCGAGGCCGAGCTGTTTGGCCTTCTGGTTCATCTGATCGGCGAAGGCGTCTTCGCTTCCGGCAACGCCCTCCGCGACCACGATGCAGGCGTCATTGCCGGATTGAATCGCGATCCCGCGGATCAGATCCTCGACCTTCACTTTGCCGCCGTTGGGGACGAACATCTTGCTGCCGCCCATCTTCCAAGCCTTGTCGCTGACCGGCAGTTCGTCATCGAGCTTAATGCTTCCGCTCTTCAAGTGATCGAAGAGCACGTAGAGCGTCATCAGCTTGCTCATCGACGAGGGGTGCATTTGCTCGTCGGCATTCTTTTCCAAAAGGACCGTGCCGGTATCGTAATCGACGATGAAGGCCTGCTTGGCGTCGGTCTCGATCGCCCGCGCCGGACCGGCCAGCAGGACGATGGTCAGTAAGCCAGCGGCAAAGGCGCGGAGACCGCGGGGGACAAAATCGAATGCGTGCCTATGGATCATCGTTTCCTTCTTGCTTTGCAGGTGTTTGGGGGCGGCGCTATTCTGCAACGATCAGTTCGGCGCCCTTATAGCCCGCCTTGATGACCCGATCCAACAACTGATCGGCGGCGCTGACGTTGCCGAGCGGTCCCAGCCGCACACGGAACAGTTGTTGATTGTTGACCAAGACTGGCGAGATCTTGGCATCGCCCAGCGGCGACAATTGGGCGCGCAAGCGATTGGCATTGTCGAATTGGCTGAACGCCCCGGCTTGAATGTAGACGTTGGTCGGCCCGGGCGCGCCTTGGGTGACGACGGGCGGCGGAGCTTTGATAGCGGGCGGCGGCGGATCCGCCATGGCTTGAACAATAGACGGAGGTTTCGGCTGCACCGGCGGCGGCGGACTCGGCAACGCGGACGCCGGTTGGCCTGGCGGCGGCAAGGCTTGGGCTACGACCGGCGCCCGAGGCGCCGCAACTACGGCGGGCGCGGGCTCAATCTCCTTCGAGTCGTGCGGCAGGGACAACGCCAATTGCCGGCTTTGATCGGCTTCCACCTCGACCCGGACCTTGGCGGTTCCGGCTTGCTCGAATCCGAGAAGCTGCGCCGCCCGGCGCGAAAGATCGATGATTCGCCCGTTCACGAACGGACCGCGATCGTTGATTCGCACCAGGATCGATCGGCCGTTTTCGAGATTGGTGACGCGGGCGATGGTCGGCAGCGGCAGGGTCTTATGCGCTCCGGTCACCTCGTTCATGTCGAAGACTTCGCCGTTCGCCGTGAACTTGCCGTGGAAATCCGGCCCATACCACGAGGCGATCCCGGTCGCGAAATAGCTGTAGTCGACGCCGGGGTAATACCAGACGCCGTCCACTTGATAGGGCTTGCCGACCTTGTAGACCGGTTGCGACTTGGCCTCCGGCGTCGAAGCGTGGGCAATTTCCTTGGTGGTGTTGGCAACGATTTCGGTTTCCGCGCAGGAAGCCAGCACGAGCCCCGACGCGGCAATCAGACACGGCGCCATCCAGCGTTTAGCAGCGAGCATGCGGCTCTCCCGCAGCCGAAGTCGGCGTCAGCTTATTCATCATCCAGCTTATCGGCAAGCGTACCCACGGTGACGGCAAACAAGAAGGCCGGGTTCCAGGTCAGCAAAACGCGGAAATTGTCGTAAACGAGATAAGCCTTGCCACTCGGCCCGTCGGGCAGGATGAGCGCCGCCTCCAGATCGCGGCGAGGCAGCGGTCCCCCATCGGCACGGCGCACGCCAAGCTTCCGCCATTCGCTGAGCGGTTTGCGCAGCTTCTCGTGATCGCTTTGTTTGTCGAAAGGATCGGCTAGGGAGGTGTCGAAATCCGGCGGCAGCTGAACCTCGCGGCCCCAAGTTTCGTCGCTTTTCCATCCCGATTTGGAAAGGTAGTTGGCGGCCGACGCGAAGACGTCGGCTTTGTCGGTCCAGATATCGCGTTTGCCATCGCCGTCGCCGTCGACTGCATATTTTATAAAGACCGACGGCATGAATTGGCTCTGGCCCATCGCGCCGGCCCAAGATCCGGTCATGTTGGGAAGCTCGATATCGCCTTCATCCAGAATCTTAAGCGCGTAGAATAACTCTTCGCGGAATTTGTCTTTGCGCCGGTCGTCAAAGGCCAGCGTTACGAGCGCCTGGATGACGCTGAAACCGCCCGTATAGCGGCCGTATTTGGTCTCGATTCCCCACAGCGCCACGACGAAGCGCGGCTGAACCCCGTATTTCTTGTAGTCGCGCTTGAGCAAGGCCCGGTTCTCCCGAAGCAGCTGTTGCCCTTGCGAGACCAGATCTTCCGTAACCCGCTTATTTAGATACTGGTCCAGGGTTTGGGTGAACTCAGGCTGTGTGCGATCGCGTTCGATCACCCGTTCGATCGGTGTAACGTCAGCAAGCGCCAAGTCGACGGTCTTTTGCGAGATCCCGCGAGCGACCGCTTCGCTGCGCAGGTCATTGAGCCAAGCGGCAAAGGCATCATCGCGGGTTAGGGCCTCGTTGTTGCTCGGTGAGTCGCTCGGCGGAGCGTCATCGGCCAAGGCAGGCCCGGCCCAAAACAAAGCCAGCAAACCGCACAGCGCACGGGTAAAACGGATCGGCAGAGTCACAGGCAACCGGCGATTTCAATCACGGCGGCAATTTTTGACACAGCTGGACGATTCCCGCAACGCGCTCGCGTCGAAGGTAGCGCCAGACGCGGATTAGTGGGCGGCATCGGCAGCATCGGGATTATGGGATGGGCCTTGATTGCAGAGCGGCGGCGTCCGGATCAGCCCCCAGCCGAAGGTATCGTCCTTGCCCGGAGGGCCGAGATCGATCGCTTCGTGACTGAGGAGCTCGCGGACGCGCTCGGCCGTCGGCGCCCGCCCTGCCGCCATTTCGGTCGCAATGACGCTCGTCAAATAAGGAACGGCGAACGAAGTTCCACTTTGGAACCGGCCGCCTCCCGGCACCGCAGTCCAGATCTGGACGCCGGGGGCGGCAAAGGCAACATAAGAGCCGCGATTCGCATAAGAATAGATCG
>Ga0187780_10003775_pt1 | contig 11387 bp, 11 predicted proteins | sample 1015_Q2_SP10_20__FD_132429 | JGI IMG/M metagenome (GOLD analysis project Ga0187780, IMG submission 132429) | Tropical peat soil microbial communities from peatlands in Department of Meta, Colombia - 1015_Q2_SP10_20_MG | ecosystem: Environmental > Terrestrial > Soil > Wetlands > Peat | place...
GAAACTGCCCGAGTTCCTCCATCTCTCGATTCACCGCTATCCGCAGCGCCAGAAACGTTTTTGTTGCGGGATGCAGTCTCTGCCTTCCCCATACCTTTCGGGCCCCTGCCACAACCGTTGCCAGGTGCGCGGTGTCTCGTATTGGCCGCGCCCTCACGATCGCCCTGGCGATCCTTCTCGAATCGTGCTCATCCGCTTCGCGGTAGAGCAAATCGGCCAGCTCTCTCTCCGGCCATCGATTCACAATCTCGTCTGCCGTCAGTTCATCCTCGGCATTCATGCGCATGTTTAGCGGACCAGCTTCGCGGAAAGAGAATCCCCGCTCCGCTTGGTCAAGCTGCATGCTCGAAACTCCCAAGTCGGCCAAGACCCCGTCCACCGGCGGAATCCCCAACTCGCGCGCGACCTCCGCAATCCTCGAGAACGGCGACTGCACCAGTTTCACCTTCTCGCCGAAGCTCTTCAGCCTCTCCCTGGCCAACTCCAGCGCCTGTGCGTCCCGGTCCAGGCTGATCAACCGGCCGGAAGCTAATCTTCTTGCGATTGCTTCCGAGTGTCCGCCCGCTCCCAGCGTGGCGTCGATGTAGGTTCCTTCCGGTTTTATGCGCAGCCATTCGAGCACCTCTTCCAACAGCACCGGCGTGTGCGGCGCAGCGCTCGCCACCCGCCACTCGCCACTCGCCACTTCTTAGATCCCCAGGTCTTCCAAAGCCTTGTCGTCTTCTTCCGTGTACGGCGAATTCTTCAGGTCGTCCAATACGCGCGTGTGATTCATCACCTCGAGGTAGTCGAGGTTCCCAAATACGTCGACGTCACCCTTCATTTGCGCGGACTCGCGCAAGACCGTGGGCACGAGCACTCTTCCCTGTCCATCCAGCTCCACCGTCTGTCCGTAATAGCTCGTGCGCATCAGGAACTTCCTCTTCGCCCGGTTCTGGCTGGACACTTTCGCCAGCTTGTCCTCAATCTCCGACCAAACCTTCATCGGATAAATCCGCGCCGATTCGCCCGTGGGACTGGTGATGTAGAACTGGTTCCCGTACTCCTTCAATTCTTCGAGAAACACGGCCGGTATTTTCAATCGACCCTTCTCGTCGACCTTCGCCGGACAGTTTCCCCGAAGTTTCATTTGTCCCATTCAGGGCGACCCCGGTTTTGACTGGATCGCGCGCAAAAATGTGGTCTAAAATGGCCAAAATGCCCACTTTCCCCACAACGCTCAGATTCTGTCTACTTAGCCCTACAGCCCTCTACTACGCCCTACTTCTCACCACTTTTAACTACTTCCTGCCACTTTCCGCCACATCCTACGCAGATTTTGGAAGTTGTCAAGAGAAATCGTGTGCTTTTTCGAAAATAGTTGTGAATTTTCGGCGAGGAACCAGGTGAATTCCTACCACGACTGGTTGTGGTTCTTTTTGCCGTTTACTTCAATTTGTAGCGGTGTTTGTCGCGAGAAATTCCTATCGCTCTCAGTCCGTCGGGCGTGCTGCACCATTCGAGTTGGCTGCCTGCGGGGAAATGCTCTCCACCGTGATCGTTTCGGTCTTGGCGTCCAGTGTTCCCACTACTTTCACTTTTAGCCCGGCCCACTCTTCCGCCAGCACCTGGGCGTCTAGCTTGTAGACTTTGTCTTTCGTCTGCAGCACAAAGCGGCCGCCTCTTTCCTTCACGCAGTAACGTGCACAGTCCGCTTCTGTCTTGATTTCCGGCTTCATATTCATCATTTCTTTGTGCGATTTGCTGAGAGAATGCACGTTGAGGGCGCATTGTGTATCGGCAATCTCCCCCAGGAATGTTTTTGAGTTCCCGCACCTTGCGGACAACGAAAATGCCGCCGCGATTGCGATCGCGGCAATGCACAAGCTCAATCGCGTTCTCCAGGACATCGTTTGCTCCTCATCGAATCGGACTTCGTGAACTTGCCTGTGAACTCGAGCCCCGCACGTTCATGGCAGCACCACGAACTTCATGCTCATCCCTTCGTGATCCTGGCTGCAAACCACGGTGCAAACCACCACATATTCTCCGGGTTCGCTCGGCGCGGGTAAAGTGAACTCCTGGGTCCCCGGCTTCAGCAGAAAATCCCATTCCGGCACGGGACTTCTGTCTTTCGCGCGAAGCAACGTAAATCCGTGAATATCGCCGTTCCGGTTGACGTTCTTCGCCTTCTTCGCCGTGATCCGAAGAGTGATTTGCTCGCCGGCCTTCACCGTAATCATGGGTTGCTTCAGGCCCTGCATCTTGTACCGGCTGTCGTGGTCGGCAAGAACCTCGATCACTCTTCCCTGCGCCGGTGCCGGAGGACTCTGCGCCTGACTAAGCGCTCCAAAAGCGGCGATCAAGGCTGCCATAAGTCCCGACTCCAAAACCTGTTTGAACGATGCTTGCCGGTTTCTCATTGCGTCATGTACTGGAGAATGAGACGCATATCCTCGTCTGTGATCATGGCTCGGACGCGCATGTGGCGTATCGCGGTTGCCATCACTCTAGGAGGAAACTTATGAGGAGCCTGATGGCAGCGACCGCAATTCGTTCGAAATCTCTTTTCGCCCTCCAGCCGCGCGATTCTTTCGTCCGTCTTGGCTTTGGCATCCGAAGCTGGTGAAGCCCCATCGTGTACGGGCCTAGGACTCGCGGCCATCGCAGTGGACGCCGCGCTTGTGCCTGACGCTTTTTCGGCCGTGTTGTGGTCCTGCGCGATCGCCGAGCCTACAAAAAAGGCCATCAACCCAAGCGAACACATTAGTTGTACGTGCCTTCGCTTCATTGAATCCCCGCGTGCCCCAGAGGGAACACGAATCGATACGTCAAGGCCATCGTCCAAATGTTCGTATTTCCGTCCACGCTGAATTGCCGGCCATAATTTCCGCTGGCCTTCAGCCCGTCGACGAAGTAATAGTTCAGACCGAATTCAAATTCTCTGGTGGCCACCGGGAGGAGGATGTCGCTGGGCAATTCGCCCGTGAAAAACTGCTGGTAGCGCGCGACTATCTGCGTGCGCCGCAATTCATTCTGCAAGAAAGGAAGCTGGCTCAATTTGTAGGCAGGTTCCACCCAATAGCCGCTTCCACTCTTCGAATGCGCATATTCAGCTCGCACATCGAACGGCAAAGCAGGCGGCTGCCAAATCATGTGAAATCCGTACAAATTAGACCGCTCCTGCTGGAGCAAATGCTGAAACGATCCCCCAATTTCGAATCGCGCCTTGGTAACAAAAATCCCCGCTCGCCCTCCCGCAAACCGCGCCGAATCCACCGGACTGACCGTCGAAAGGGCCGAAAAATATGCCGCGTAATTGAGATTGATCTGCGAGTTCGCCCGGAAGCCTCCCCGCACCATGGCCCCCGTGCTCGCATTGCTGGGACCTACTCCGATTGGCAGGATAAGTGGATCCGATTGCAAGTTGCGAATCCAGACGGGATACAAACGTTCATTGAAGATTCCGAACGGGGTCAGGAATCGCCCCACGGTCACCGTCATGTATGGGTTGGCGATGAAGTCGAGTTGGGCGTATTCGACTTCCTTCTGTACCGGGCCCCCGTGGAAACCGCTTCTTCCCGGCACCTGGACCATATCGGTTTCGAACGTGGCTCGCGTTTCGAAGAGCCAGCGCTGCCCGATTGGCACCAGCACGAGCGGCGTAATGATAGGGTGAAGATCAGGCTGGCCGCCGGTAAAATCGCTGATAAAACCCGTACTTCCGGTGAGTAGGGGCACCGGCTTGACGTCTACGTCGTCTGGCGTCTGTGCGGTTGAAAGGGAGGCGGCAAACAGCGCCAGAACAAGGCCCGGTACGAGCCGCAAGATTGCAGCCAGGGCATAGGCAAACCCGCCAGCCAGCATCCTGCCTGCCCCACTTCGAGGACACCTTTCGGGAAGCGGCAGTGTTTTACAGCTCTTCACACAGTACCTTCTCAACCGAAACTTGGCTTTGTATTCAGCTTGTTTCAGGCTCTAGGAGCGGTCAAGTCACGTTCGGGGAGCTGTGTTTTTTTGGGTATTTCCTGATACGGTGCACTGACGGTCTTGTTCGGAATAATTAGGGGCGGGGAGGCGATCTCGCCAGTCGATGTCAACTTGGCACTTCCCTATGTGCGCCTTTTCCTGTATATTGTGACAGTTGTCACTCTGACTCCCAAAGGAGCCCTTTCCATGGAATGGAGCACGCCTAAGCACGAAGAGATTGACCTCAACTGCGAAGTCAGCTCGTACGCCAACGCTGAGCTCTAAAGAGTCTTACCGCATGATGCCGCCGTACCTGGCATACGTGCTGGAATGCGCGTAAGAGTCCTCGGGTCCGCAGCCGGGGGCGGCTTTCCCCAGTGGAATTGCAATTGTCAGAACTGTAGTGGCTTGCGCAGCGGTACCCTAAAGGGCCGTGCGCGCACGCAGTCTCAGGTTGCCGTTTCCCCGAACCCTCCCACCTGGTTTCTTCTGAACGCCTCCCCGGATCTTCGCCAACAGCTGCAAGCTTCGCCCGAATTGGCGCCGTCGGCCGCCAAGCCAACTTCTCCTGTGGCCACCATCCTCCTTACCAGCGCCGACGTGGATTGCGTCATGGGTTTGCTCCATCTCCGCGAGTTCCAGCCGCTTCGCATTTTCTCCACGCCAGCCGTGCGGCGGATTCTGACCGAGGAGAACCGCGTTTTTCACGTGCTTACACGTTCCAAGCCGCCTGTGCATTGGGAGAATCTCCAACTGGATCGCATTATTCCGTTGGTCCCAGCCTCTTCTGTGGGTGCGAAGGACGGCTTTTTTTGCAAAGCTGTGCCCCTTCTCGGTGGGTTTCCCGATTATGTGAGCGACTCGCTCCGCCGCAGCCTTTCGCCGGAAGAATCGGTCATTGGACTCCAGTTCATCCACAAAGAAAGAAGATTTTTTTATGCGCCTAGTCTCCCCGGCGTCGATGAGGATTGGCGCCGCGCCGTGGACGAAAGCGATCTTGCCCTGCTCGACGGCACGTTTTGGAAGGACGATGAACTGATTGCCGCAAAAAGAAGCCAGAAGACCGCGCGGGAGATGGGCCATATTCCGCTTTCGGGGACTCATGGATTGCTGAAGCAGCCGTTCCGCCTGGGCAAAACGCGCCGCGTCCTCATTCATATCAACAACACCAACCCGGTGTTGAACGAAGAGAGTCCGGAGCATCGTGCCGTGCGTGATGCCGGGTTCGAAATCGCCTATGATGGGATGGAGTTCGAGTCATGACTCCATCGACAGCCAACATCGCCGAACAACCCATGCTTTCTGAAGCGGATTTCGTCGCCGGCTTTCATGCCATCGGCGAAGAGCGCTACCACCACAAGCATCCCTTCCATTTGCTCATGCATGAAGGCAGGCTCACCCGCGGCCAGCTTCAGGCTTGGGCGCTCAATCGCTATTTCTACCAAAGCCGAATCCCCATTAAGGACGCGGCCATCCTCGCGCGCAGCGAAGACCCTGCGTTCCGCTTGGCCTGGCGCAAGCGCATCCTCGATCACGACGGCGATGGCACGAAACCGGGCGGCATCGAAAAATGGCTGAAACTCGTCGAAGCCACCGGTCTTTCTCGCGACCTCGCTCTTCGCGGGGATGGCATTCTTCCCGCTACACGTTTCGCGGTGCAAGCCTACGTCGAGTTCGTCTCCACCCGTACGCATCTGGAAGCCGTCGCTTCTTCGCTCACCGAGCTTTTCTCGCATAAGCTCATCGCCCTGCGCATGGACCGCATGCGCCAACATTATCCCTGGCTTTCCGGCGGCCTCGACTACTTCACCGGCCGCCTCACGCAAGCCCCCGAAGACGCGGAGTTCGCCCTCGCCTGGGTGGTGAAACACGCGCGCACCTGGGCAGAGCAGGATGCTGCGCACGCCGCTTTGCGCGCCAAGTGCGATATCCTCTGGGCACAGCTCGACGCCCTTTATTTTGCGTACGTGAACCCCGGATGGCCGCCGCCCGGCGCCTTTCAGCCCGCCAAGGAAAGTGCATGACGATTGAGGGAGCCAGCCGGCCGCGCCTCGCTCCGGGCTGCCGCATGGGAGAAAACAACAATCAGCGCGTCCTGCTGATGCCCGAGCGCGCTCTGCGCCTGAACGGCCCGAGCCTGGAAATTGTTTCGCGCTGTGACGGCAAACATACCGTCGCGCAGATCGTCGTGGAGCTTCAGCAAATTTATTCGAAAGCGCAGCCGCAAAAAGTCGAACAGGATATCCTCGGTTATCTACAATTGCTTCACGACCAGCGCGCTCTCGACTTTGAGCAGTAGCGGCGGCTTTCCGAAACGCGCACAACGCTTTCGCTCATGACTCTCAACGCAAACAACCCGCTCGCCCTCGTTGCCGAACTTACGCATCGCTGCCCGCTGCACTGTGTCTATTGCTCGAATCCTTTGGAGCTGCAAGCCCGCGCGAACGAACTTTCCACCGAAGACTGGTCCCGCGTCTTCCGGGAAGCCGCTGCTGCCGGCGTGCTGCAAGCAGACTTCACCGGCGGCGAACCTCTCGCGCGTCCGGACATTGTGACACTCATCCGTAATGCCCGCGCCGCTGGTCTCTACGTTAGCCTCATCACCTCCGGGCTTCCGCTCGACGAAGTCAAACTCGACCTCCTTGTGGATGCGGGCCTCGATCATTTTCAGCTGAGCTTCCAGGGCGCACGGGAAGAAACTTCGAACGACATTTCGGGAACAACATCCCATCAACAAAAACTTCGCGTTCTCCAGTGGCTTAAGCGCTACCGCATCGGCCTCACTCTCAATTTCGTCATCCATCGTCGCAACATTGATGAACTCGAAGAAATGCTCGCAATCGTGGAGAGTTCAGGGGCCGGATGCGTGGAATTCGCCAGCGTGCAGTATTACGGCTGGGCTTTCGCCAATCGGGAGAATCTTCTGCCTACTCGCGAACAATTGGACCGCTGCATCGATGTGTTAACACGCGCGGAAGAACGCCTCCGCGGCAAGACTCGCGTGTTGTTCGTTGTGCCGGACTATTACGCGAAATATCCCAAGCCCTGCGTTGGCGGCTGGGGACGCAAACTCATGCTCGTGCAGCCGAACGGCGACGTACTTCCCTGTCACGCGGCGGGAATCATCCCGAGCCTGACGTTTGAAAACGTGAAGAATCGCAGCTTGCGTGAAATCTGGAACCACTCCGAAGCGTTTCAGAAATTCCGCGGCGAAGGCTGGATGCAGGAACCCTGCAAGTCCTGTGACCGCCGCACGCAGGATTTCGGGGGGTGCCGTTGCCAAGCACTGCTGCTTGCGGGCGACGCCTCCGCGACCGATCCGGTCTGCTCACTCGCTCCGCAACGTCCCAAAGTCGACGCAATCCTTGCCGCCGTGAATAACAGCTCCCCTGTTCGGGAACCCGTGAAAAACACTTGGCTCTACCGTCCGAATCCTTCTTGACTATCAAGTCCCGCCAGTCTCAACGGTCCTTCAACCAATGGAATCGCACGCCGCCCGAAAACAAAATCGGCGTGCCAATCTGCGGCACCGGCGTTGTCTGCACGAAATATTCGCGATTGAACGCATTCTCAAGGTTCAAGAAGCCACGCCACCGCTCACTGAGCGCCCGCGAAACTTCCAGGTTCAGCACGAAGTAGCTCCCGAGCTTCCGCTGATTCATGCTGTCGTCGAACCGGTGGCTTTCGTAGCGGCCTTCCAACAGCGCATCGACCCATTTCGGATGAGAATAGTAGATGTCCGCGCTCGTTCGGTGCTTTGGTACCTGCGGAAGCAGATTGCCGACGATCGCCGGGTCAGCCACAAAACTGCCGACCACCGATTGGTTGAAAATGTACCTGCCTTCAAGCCTCCAGCGCTGTTCCAGCCGGTAGCTGACTTCGGCTTCGGCTCCCTTCACGTTGGCGTATCCGAGATTCTCGCGCTCTTGCGTGATCAAAGTAGGAGTCGTGCTGAGCGTCACGCTGGAAACAGGATTGTCCAACCGGTCAGCAAATAACGTGGCTCTCCAGAAAAGATTGGTCGTTACTTGATGATTGACGCCAAATTCAAATCCATTCACATGCTCGGGGCCCAGGTTGGGGTTCGCATTCGTAAGGATATTGCCCACCCGAAAAGGACGGTAAAGCTCATCGAGGGTCGGCGCGCGAAATCCCTGATAAAAAGATCCACGCAGGGAAAACCCGCGCGTTGCGCGGAAAACCAGCCCTGCCCGGGCCGTCACCGTGGTCTTTGAAACTTCCGGATATACGGTCACGGTCGTTGTGTTGGCCGGTAACACAGTTTCCGTCCGTGAAGCGTCATAATTTTTCCAGTAGTCCAGGCGCGCTCCAACGATCACATTCAGCCGCCACCAGGGCGTCCAGAAATCCTGAAAGAAGCCTCCAGCGAGTATCTGCTCGCCGGGGATCCGGCGATTCCGGGTGGTTGACCCCGAAAACGCATTTTCGTGGTCCCGCGCATAAATCCATCGTCCATCTCCACCAATCATGAGGAATTGCGATCCCGGCACGGGGCGAGACCATTGGGCGTTTCCGCCGTACCCGTAGGCTGGTTCGCTTTGCAGTAACGAGAGTGCTTCCGATCGCCGATCCGGGCTGACAGAGCTGAAGCTGCTGCAGAATCTTTGATCAAAAGAAAAGAAGTTTCCCTGCCAATCATTGCCATCGCCGGACCGCGCGCGTAGCCCGGCCTGCAGAAACCCTTCTCTGGTGGCGTTGTTCTGCAAGGGCGTGCCGTTGCCGCGGACCTCGTTGAAATACCGCCCGCTTAGAAACACCAGAGTGCTTGCCGAGAGCTGATCATCCACTCGGCCGTTCAATGTCTCATGCTGGGAATTGGCGTTCACGTCCACAGGCCCGCGAAACGCTTGCGGAATCAGGATAAAGCCATCCGTGCGAAACAGGCTTGCTCCAGCGCTGTAGCTGATTGGGCCCCGTTTGTCTCCCGCAAAAAGATCCAGGTCGCCAGTACCGCGCGTCCCCCAGAGCCCTTGGGCATCAAACAGGGGAGCCGCCGGCTTGCGCGTCGTGATGTCGATGATGCCCGCCATCGCAGAGCTTCCATAAAGCGCAGAAACTCCGCCCTCATCCACTTCGATCTTGTCGATCTGCAGCAGCGGAACCTTCGACCAGTACACCCAGCTTCCCACCGGGTCGTTGAACGGCGCCCCGTCGAGAACCACGAGCGTTCGGCTCGCCCCACTTGCTCCAATCCCTCTCAGGGAGACGCCTTGCGTCGATGGATGCGAAACCAGGCTGCTGCTTCGCCGGAACAAGCTGAAGCTCGGTACCTCTTTCAAGAAATCGTCTACCGTCAGCGCCGCCGATCTCGAAACCTCTTCTGCGTGTAACACCGCCACCTGTGCTGGCAGGTCGCCTAACTGTTCGGCTGTCCGTGTCTCGGACACGACTACCGTTTCGTTCACGGGAAGAATCTTCAAGATAAGGACGATTGGCTCGAGGGCCACGTTTGAAACAAGAGTCAGCTCACGGCTTACTGGCTGAAAACCGCGCGCTTCCGCACGCAGCATGTACTTTCCCGGAGGGAGATCGGGGAAGGCGAATTTCCCATCTTGTGTTGCTGAAGCCCGGCGTTCCACGCGCCGCATTTCTCCGGGCTCTTCGACCCGGCGCAATGTGAGTTCCGCCCCGGCCACGCTTTGACCATCTGCCGTCTGGACACTGCCTTCGATTCTGCCAATTGCGTTTTCACTGGCCCCGGCTTGCGAGTTCTCCTCAAATTCAAAGAGTGTCAGGAGCACTTGGCCCGCCGACCGTCCGCGCAAAGCTGGGCAAAGCGATGCCTGCACCTCTAAGCAGGATGCCGCCAGCAAAAAACACCAAATAAGGGCCCAGATTCCTTTTCTTATCAATCGAGGGGTCAACGCTATTCCCATTCGCGGGAGAATAGCCATTTCAGCTGCCTGCTTCTGTGCCCGCCATCACAGCACCGCGATTCAACCGCTGACCTTGCTGACTTTGAGTTGGGAAGGCACGGGCCTATTCGACTGACAAATGACACCGACCTGATTTTGCCAGAGCTGGTCTTCTTAAAGTTGAGGAGTGCTTTGCAACTCCCCAGGTCTTGCAACCGCCCGTGAGACAAAAATCAAACTTCCCAGCAGCATCAGTGAGCCAAACACAGTCAACGTATGTGGTGCGCCAATGCGTTTCGCGATTCCGCCCGCGATCAGCGAACCAATCGGCTGCACGCCCATGAACATTGTCGCGTACACCGCCATCACTCGGCTACGCAATTCATCCGGCACACGGTTTTGCACCAGCGTATTTGTTGCGGCCATCTGCGATGTGGCGGCGAATCCCACCACGAACAGCACCAGCACACACAACCAATAAACCCTCGCTTCGGAGAAAACGAGCAGTCCCAGGGCGCAAGTGGTCGAAGTCGTCCCAATCCACCTCGCTAGTCCCTTGTAGTGCTTGCGGGCCGCGAAGTGCAGCGCGCCCAGCACTGCACCCACTCCAGCAGAACTCATCAGGTACCCCTGCGTCAGCGCCGTTCCTTTCAAAATATCCAGCGCGTAGATCGGCATGAACACCGAGTACTGCAATCCAAAAATGCTCAGCACGCTGAGCAGCAGGAGTGCCGACCGCACAGGAACATCGCTTAGGACGAACCGGAATCCTTGGACAAAGCTCTTCAGCGGTGAATCCGTGGTTGGTTTGATTTCTCTGCGCTCAATTCGCATCAGCAGCAGCGCGACGATCACCGCAATGAAACTCACTCCGTTCAGGAAAAAACACCAGCCCTCGCCGACCAGAGCAATGGTAAATCCCGCGATCGCCGGGCCGACCACGCGCGCCGCATTAAAAATCGAAGAGTTCAAGGCAATAGCGTTCGGCAAATCGTCCTTCCCGACCATGTGCACGAGAAACGCCTGCCGGATGGGCACGTCAAACGCATTGACGATCCCCACAAGAAACGCAATGCCGATCAGTTCCCACTCGTTGATCAGGCGCGTCAGTGTCAATCCCGCCAGCACAAACGCCAGAATCATGGAAATGGTTTGCGTTGCGATCACCCCACGATGTCGCTCGTAGTGGTCCCCCACATATCCACCCAGCGAGGAGAGGAACAGCATCGGCACCTGGCTCGCAAACCCAAACACTCCCAGCAGCACGGCGGAATGCGTCAGCTTATAGACCAGCCAGAGCTGGGCCATGTTCTGCATCCACGTTCCAACGAGCGAAATGAGTTGTCCGGCGATGAAAAGCTGGAAGTTGCGATGTTGTAGCGCGCGGAAGCGCGTGGAAGTCAACGGGAAGCGGGTGGGCAGGGCCAGAAGTTTCTTCCTCCACTCCTTCGATGCGGCCAATCCGAACTAGTCACGATGCCGTGAATCGCCGTCGCTTGTCAACGCAGGGTTGTAGCGGCAAAGTACCGATTTGGAAGGTAGTTGAGCGCTGAGCAAGCCGCC
>Ga0187780_10003776_pt1 | contig 11384 bp, 10 predicted proteins | sample 1015_Q2_SP10_20__FD_132429 | JGI IMG/M metagenome (GOLD analysis project Ga0187780, IMG submission 132429) | Tropical peat soil microbial communities from peatlands in Department of Meta, Colombia - 1015_Q2_SP10_20_MG | ecosystem: Environmental > Terrestrial > Soil > Wetlands > Peat | place...
GAGCCAACGCGCATGGGGCTCTGCTTCGCTTCTCTGCGGCGAGACGGGCGCCGAGGTCGGGCACGCTATCGACCAGATCGCCGCCTGCAGACGACGAATCTAGCCGGCAGGCTCTTCCAGCGGATCCACGATTCCTACGCCTGCGGCATCGAAGTCGCGCCTGTTGAGCGTCACAACCTCCAGATCGTGCGAGAGCGCGGTCGCAGCGATGAGGCTGTCCTTGATCGGCATCGCTCGCCCTTGCGCGCGGAGCGTCGCGAGCAGCTCAGCCCAGCGCAGCCCCGTCGTGGCCTCCCACGGAATGCACTGCAACAGCTGCACTCCACCCTCGAACCAGCGCTCGAGCCTACTTCGGCGGCGACCCGGCGCGAGCAGCAGGATGCCGAAACGGATCTCACCCAGAATGACTGGATCGACGGCGACCTCGGGCTCATTGCGCCCAAGCCAGTCGATCACACGCGCATCTGGGGCGGGCTTGGTCGCCTCCGACAGAACGTTCGCGTCAACCAGATAGCGCGCCAACGCGACCAGCTACAGCGAGTCGGTGGACTCTGATTCGATCTCCACGAACCAGTCATGCTCCGGACACGACCGGAGCCACTCGACGAGACCGCTGTTCGGCGGGGGCGTCAACCTGGTGAGCCGGTACTCATCGGGGCCGACGCGATCGACCTCGAACTCCTCCCCCGGCCTGATGCCGTCCGCAGCACGAAGCTCCGCGGGAAGAACGATCTGGCCCTTCGTGGAGATGGTGGTACGCATGCTAGTAAGATAGCATCTTACTGCCGCTCCTTCGTCAAGATGGTGGAGACGGCGGGAATCGAACCCGCGTCCGTGATCGCGTGAGAATGGCGTCTACGAGCGTAGCCGGCGCTCTGTTCTCGTCCCTCGCTCGCCTCGCCGGCGGGGTTGCGGGGGACCAGCCTCCTGAGCTGTCCCCGGCTCGGCGGAGGCGGACCTCACCGGGTGGAGCCCGCTTTCTGATCCCGGCCTTCCCCGCCGCGGGCGAGCGGGGACCGAGACCTCACGGCTTAGCTATTGACTAAGCGGCGAGGGCGTACTCGTGAGAGTCCGCACTTATGGTTTGCCGGGTGTTTTACGAGGCCGCCCGGCACCTCGACTCGCGACCACCCCCACGAGCCGACCACGTCGAAGCCTGTCGTCCCCGGGGATGCTTTGCCCGTCCATTGTATCGGCGCCGCTCGCGCGACCTACACGGCGAAAGAAGAGGGCACAGACAAAAGCGACGCGGTCCCGGGCCGCTTTGAGGAACCTAGCTGGTCAAGCCCGAAGACCTTCTCAGCTGGGTGGCGCGGCCTCACACCTCAGTGGCCTCGCTCTTTGCGGCTCGGTTCCGCGTCTGTTTCCAACCTACCCTCCGCCCCAACGCTTGGCAAGACCCAGCGCGACGTTGATGCCGCATCCTCCGAGAAAATCGTGTCGCGATCATGCGGGCCTCGCGCGAGCGCGTTCGTGCAGCAGTTAGGAGACGCTTAGCAGTGCTGCCACAATGGAGCGATGGAGAACCGTGAGCTGTCGCTGCCGGCGTCGGCGTCCGCGCCGCTGATTCCTGGCGCCGCCACGCCCGTGGTCGGAGCGGGGGCGCCGCCGGCGCCACCCGTCGTGCCCATCGCCTACCCGAGCGGCAGCCCGTTCGGCGAGGAGCAGCAACGCGCGCAGCCGATTCGCAACGCGCGCAAACGCCTGGGCAGCATGCTCGCTGCGATCGGCGCGGTGCTCGCGAAGTTCTTCGCGGCGATCAAGGGCGCGCTGCTGTTCTTGCCGAAGCTGAAGCTGCTGACGACGGCGGGCACGGCACTGGTGTCGGTCGCGGCGTACAGCCTGTTCTGGGGCTGGGAGTTCGCGGCGGGCTTCGTGGTGCTGCTGTTCGTGCACGAGATGGGCCACGTGATCGCGCTGCGCCGCGAGGGCATCAAAGCGAGCACGCCTATGTTCATCCCGTTCCTGGGCGCGGCGATCTTCTCGAAGTCGCTCGGCGACAACGCGCTGGCGGAGGCGCGCGTGGGCCTGGCGGGCCCGATCCTGGGCAGCCTGGGCGCACTGGTCGTGGCGATCGCGGGCGTGCTGACGGGCAGTACCTTCCTGCTGGCGCTCGCGTACGTGGGCTTCCTGATCAACCTGTTCAACCTGCTGCCGGTGGTGCCGCTCGACGGCGGCCGCGCGATGGCAGCGATGGCGCCGTGGATGTGGTTCGTGGGCTTCGGCGCGCTGGTCGCGCTTGAGCTGCTGTTCCCCAACCCGATCCTGCTGATCATCCTGTTGTTCGGCGGCTTCGAGCTGTACCGGCGCTGGCAGCAGCGCAAAACGCGCTCGCTACAGCAGGCCGCGTACTACCGCGTGGCGCCGCGCCACCGCGCGCTGGTCGCGGCGGTGTACATCGGCCTGATCGTGGCGCTCGCGCTGGGCATGTACGAGACGCACATCCTCACCTACGCGGGCCACTCCTTCCGCTCCATCTAGACGGGCCTAAGGACGCCGCGCTTCGCGCAGCCCGCGTTCGATGTCGCGCTTGGTCTCGCGCTCGCGGATCGTCTGGCGTTTGTCGTACAGATCCTTGCCGCGCGCGAGCGCGATCTCGACCTTGGCGTTGGCGCCGGAGAAGTACACGCGCGTGGGCACGAGCGTGAGCCCGCGCTCGGCCACGCGCGCGGCGATGCGCTCGAGCTCGCGCCGGTGCAGCAGCAGCTTGCGCGCGCGCTCGGGCTCGTGGTTTTCGCGCGAGGCGGGGCCGTAAGGCGGGATGTGCACGGAGTGCAGCCACAGCTCGCCGTCGCGGAAGGCCGCGTAGCCGTCCTTGAGTTGCGCGCCGGAGGTGCGCAGCGCCTTGACCTCGGTGCCCTCGAGCACGATGCCGCACTCGAAGCGCTCGATCAGGTTGTAGCGGTGCGACGCGTAACGGTTGGACGCGACGTCGCCGGCGCCGATCTTGCGCTTGCCCTTGCCCTTTGCCATAGACGGCGAGCCTACTCGGGAGCGACGATTGTTACGAGCTCCGCCCTGACGGGCTCCGCCGTGGGGTTCGCGGTGGCACTCACATTGCGGGCGTCAGATCGACGCGGCCGCGGATCGTGTCCACGCGCCCGACGCGCACGTCGATCGCGTCGCCGAGGCGCAGCACCGCGCCGCTGCGCTCGCCGCGCAGGATCGTGCTCTGAACGTTGAGCTCCCACCACTCGCGCGCGCCATCCTGTGGACCGCCACGCGCTTGCGGGCCGCGCCGCGCGCCCTTGGCCGCGCGGGCGGGCGCGCTCACGCCGGCGGGCGCGGGCACACGCAGCATTCTCACGGGCAACATGCCCTCGAACGCGTACGTGCGCTCGTCGGCGCCGGCCATGGCGCCCGCGGCGGGCACGCCGAAGGCGATGAACGCGCCGGCGGAGATCAGGCCGGTGATCTCGCCGGCGAACACCTGCTCGGGGCCGTGCTCGTAGAGCAGACGCTCGAGCACGAAGCAGCGCGCGATGTCGTCGCTGTCGCGCTCGATCAGCATCGCGTCGCGCTCGCGTTCGGAGGTCCACGCGCCGAGCTCGACCATCTCGCCGGCGCGCGGCGCGCGCTCGCCGGCGCCGACCGCGGACAGCAGCGCGCGGTGGCAGACGAGGTCGGGGTAGCGGCGGATGGGCGAGGTGAAGTGGCAGTAGCAGCTGGAGTGCAGGCCGGCGTGACCGATGTTGGTGGGCGAGTAGTAGGCCTGCTTGAGCGAGCGCAGCACGAGCGAGTTGAGCGCGAGGCGCCCGCGGCCGCTGCGCTGCACGTACTGCTCGACGCGCCTTGACATGTCGCCCAGCAGCTCGGCGGCCTGCGAGGAGGACATGTGCTCGGGCAGCGGCGGCGTGGGCACCTCGAGGGTTGCAAGCTGGTCGGCCAGCCGCTGCACACGCTCGGGGTCGGGGCGCTCGTGCACGCGATACAGGCACGGCACGCCCTGACGCTCAAGCAGGGCGGCGACGGCTTCATTCGCGGTGATCATCAGGTGCTCGATCAGGCGGTGGGACTCGGTCTGGATGCGCGGCAACACGTCGGTCACGTTGCCGTGCTCGTCGAACTCGAACTCGGGCTCCTCGGAGTCGATCACGAGCGCGCCGCCGCGCTCGCGCTCGCGCTCCAGGACGGCGGCTGCGCCGCGGGCCGCGTCGAGCGCTGTCCCCCACGGCTCGGCGGCGCGGTCGACGCCGTCGAAGATGCGATCGACCTGCTCGTAGTTGAGGCGAACGTTTGAGCGAATCAGCGATCTGTGAAAGGCCGCGCGCGCGACGTGCGCGCCGTGCAGCTCCAGCTCGACGGTGACGGCCGCACGATCGACGCCCGGCACTAGCGAGCAGGCGTCGCTTGAGAGCGCGTGCGGGAGCATCGGCTCGACGGCGCCCGGCGCGTACACGCTGGTCGCGCGCCTGCGCGCCTCGCGATCCAGCAGCGAGCCCTCGGGCACGTGCGCGGCCACGTCGGCGATGTGCACCCACACGCGCGCGCCCTGCCCGCCGGGCAGCGGCTCGGCGGAGATCGCGTCGTCGTAGTCGCGCGCGCTGATCGGGTCGATCGTGAACGTGGGCAGCTCGCGCAGGTCGCGTCGCTGTGCGGGTTCGCGCGCGACGCGCTGCGCGGCCTGCTCGGCCTCGCGCTCGACAGCGGGATCGAAGGCGCGACGCAGACCGCGGTCGAGCAGCAGCGCCTCGATCAGGTCGCGTGCGACATGCGGGCGCCCGAGCACGCGCAGCACGCGCGCGCCGGGCCCACGCGGGGCGGGCGCCATCAGCACGAGATCGCCGGCCGCCGCCTGCACGCGCTCGCGCGTGGAGCCGAGTGTGACGCGCGTGCGCGCTCCTCGCCCATGCTGCTGCTCGCGCGCGAACAGCGGCTCGGCGGTGAGAAAGCGCCCGTGGCGCTCGAGCACCGCCACGAACGCGTCCGCGGGCGCGGGGCCGGTGGGCGCGGGCCGCCGGTTGGAGTCTTCGCGTGCGTTTCGCGCGCGCGAGCGGGATGCGCTCACTTGACTTTGGCTGCGAGCGTGCTCAGCGCGACGGCCAGTCCGTGCGCGGTGTCGACGCCTTCGGGCACGGGCACTTCGGGCGTGATGCCGGCGCCCTCCTTGACGCCGCCGCCTCCGAGGTTGCGCCCGTTGGGCGTGAAGTACTCGCCGACGGTGATGTCGAGCGCGCCGCCGTTGGACAGCGGCACCTCCTCCTGGAATACGCCCTTGCCGAAGGTGTGCGTGCCGACGACGGTCGCGCGATGGTGGTCCTGCAGCGCGGCGGTGACGATCTCGGCCGAGGATGCGGTGTTGGAGTCGACGAGCACGACCATCGGGACCGAGCTCGGGATCGCGCCGCCGGTGGCGGTGAGCACGGTCGTCGGCTGGCTGCGCCCGCGGGTGGTCACGATCACGCCCTTGGGGATGAAGATGGACGCGATCAGCTGTGCCTCCTCGACGAGCCCGCCGCCGTTGTCACGCAGGTCGAACACCAGGCCGCGAACGCCCGCGCGCAACTCGTGTTCGACCGCTTCGCGCACTTCGCCGTGGGCTCCGGGGCTGAAGGTGGCGAGCGCGACGACGCCGAGCTTGACGCCGTGCACGGTCTCGGTGGCCGATTCGACCACGGGCTCGGAGACGACCGCGCGCGTGAGCTGGAGGCTGCGCACGGCGTCGTGGTGCGGTTGTCCGCTCTGCGGAGTCTGCACTTTGAGACTCACGTCGGTGCCGGGCAGCCCCCTGATTAGATCTGCGGCGGCGTTGCCCGAGAGGTGTTCGAGCTTGCGGCCGTTGACCGTGACGATCAGATCGCCGGCCCTAAGGCCCGCGCGCGCCGCGGGCGAGGCGTTGAACACATGCTCGATCAGCAGCCCGTGCAAGGCGGCGGGCTGCGGGTCGACGTCGACGCCGATGCCGGTGAAGTGCGGTGGCGCGGCGAATTCGCGGAATTCGCTGGGCGCGAGGTAGTGGGAGAAGCGGTCGTCGAGGCTCGCGACCACGCCCGCGATCGACGCGCTGGAGAGCTTGCTGGCGGGGATCGGCCGGTAGTAGTCGTGCGCGATCCGCTGGATCGCTTCGTCGACGACCTGCGTCTGTTGATTGCCGACGAACGCTTCGCGCAGGAACGTCGGCAGGTGTTCGGGGTGCCCGCCCAGCCACAGGCCGACGATCAACAGCACCGGCAGCGCGAGCGCGAGGATCAGAGATTGGAGGCGGGACGGGGACATGACCTCGAGCGCAAGCGTAGTGCAGCCGCGCGCCGCTCTCGGCGGCTGGACGAGCGCGCCGTGGCCGCGAACGTTCTAGGGTGAGGCGATGGCCAACGTGAGCACGAGCACGGTCGCGGCCAACGGCCTGCCGATCTACTGCCTGGAGCTGCCGGGCACACGCGCGTTGACGGTGCTGGTGGCGTTCGACGCGGGCGCGCGCACCGAGCGCGCGGAGGAGAACGGGATGGCGCATTTCCTCGAGCACCTCGTGTTCAAGGGCGGCGAGAGCTACCCGACTTACAAGGAGGTCAACGAGACGGCCGAGCGGCTGGGCGGCGTGTTGAACGCGTACACGAGCCACGACCTGGTGGCCTTCCACATCACCGTGCGCGCGCAGAGCGCGCCGCAGGCGATCGACCTGCTGAGCGACTTCGTCGGGCGTCCGCGGCTGGACGCCGCAGAGCTCGACCGCGAGCGTGGCGTGGTGATCCAGGAGATCAACCGCGCCTATGACCAGCCCTCGACGGTCGCCGAGTACCTGATCGACCGCGCGGCTTTCGGCGAGCACCCGCTGGGGCGCACGGTGCTGGGGCCGGAGGAGAACCTGCGCAGCTTCACGCGCGAGGCGATCGTCGCGTTTCGCGAGCGCCGCTGGGCGGGCGCGCGCGGCGGCGCGTTCCTCGTCGGCAACCTCGAGCATCTGCCGCAGGAGCGCGAGCTACAGGAGCGCTTCGCGCGCTTCCCCACGCTGGCGGCGCCCGAGCCGTGCGAGCCGGCGCCGTACTTCGCGCCGCGGACGCTGGTCGACGAGCGCGACACCAACCAGTCGCACCTGCGCATGATCTACCGCCCGGACGTGGCGGTGGCGGACGTGCGCGAGCGCGCGGCGCTGTCGATCTACGCGACGCTGCTGGGCGGCTCGATGGGCTCGCGGCTGTTCGAGGAGATCCGCGAGAAGCGCGGCCTGTGCTACTCGGTGTACGCGATCGACCACGCGTTCGCGGACGTGCCGATCCTGCAACTCGGCTCGGGGCTCGAGTCGGGCAAGTGCGTGGAGGCGTACACGCGCATGCGTGAGATCGTCGACGAACTGCGCGACGAGGGCCCGACGCAGGAGGAGGTCGCGCGGGCGCGCGCGTACGCGGCCGGGCGCCTGGTGCTGGCGTTCGAGAACACGAACGCGGTCGCGCGCTACGCGGCCAGCCAGCGGATCGTGTTCGGCGAGGACATCGACCCCGACGCGGCGATCGCGGCGCTCGACGCGGTCACGTTCGAGCAGGTGCGCGAGGTTGCCGCGGGCGTGGCCGACAAGCTCGCCGTCGCGTGCGTGGGCCCGCACTCGGTCGAGGACTTCTAGCCGGACTCGTCCTGTGCGGGGCGCGCCGTCGGACGCAGCGGCGGTGGCTCGCCCTGAGAGCGACGGTCATCTCGCAGCGCGGCCAGCTTCGCCACGCGTTCATCCTCTCCGACCATCTCGCGGATCCAGCGGATCGCCTCGTCGACGTCGAGCGAGCGCGCCTCAACCATCGCTTCGATGTCGACCCAATCGCGCGGGCGGCTGAACATCGCCTTGAACACGGCAAGGCCGGTGCAGCTGAGGACCGGGATCGTGCGCCCCTCGAACGGCACGCTGCGGACGTGCCGCGCAACATGATCGTGGAATGGCAGGACGCTTAGAAACAGGTCCACGGGCGTGATCCCCCATGACAACCTGACCTGGCCATCTCGTTCGAACTCTTCCAGCTTGACCCCGCTGACCTGGACGCCCTCCGGAAGCGCCGCGAGAACCTCGCGGGCACGGTCCGGGCCGACGAATACGTTCACATCCACGTCTCGTGTCCCGCGGGGTTCCAGGGTGCAATAGCCGAGCGCGATGGCGCCGCCGATCGCGTGCTCGATCCCGTCTCGGTCGAGCGCGTCGTGGATCGCGATCAACTGTTCTCCGAGTTCGCTCACGTGCGCAGCCGGATCAGTGGTGGATAATCGAGCTTTGCGCGCGGCTTGAACGGCATCGATCCCGCGAGATCGAGGACCATCGACAGGATCGTCCCTGCGCGCTCGGCGTCGGCGGCGCGCGCCGCTGGCACAAGATCGAGTTCCAAGCCCCCCGCCCGCGCGATCCGCCCAAGCGCAGCAACGGACGGCTGCCTGCGCCCATGTGCGTATGCGTTGAGGGCCGAGCGATCCAGTCCGGCGCGCCGCGCGAGCTCAGCCTGGCTCAGACCGCTTCGTGTGCCGATCTCTTCTATGAGCGTGGCAGCAAGGTTTGGATCTGTCGTTGACATGCAGATATGTTAGCGCATTCAACGACATATCATGGTCTTTGTAGGTGTATTCGCCTAGCCGATCGCCACCATCCTGTCGATCGGCACCCGCGCACGCGCGGCTATGTCCTCGGGCACGCGCACCTCGAACTTCATCTCGCGCAGCGCGTCGCGCAGCTTCGGCAGCGTGATCATCTTCATGTACACGCACGACGCCTCGGCGTTGGCGGGGATGAACTCGACGTCCGGCGCGGCCATCTGCAACGGGTAGAGCATGCCGGTCTCGGTCGCGACGATCGCCTGGTGGACCGGGCCGTCGTGCGCGGCGTAGTCCTGCTCAGCGTCCTTCGCATACTTGAGCATGCCGCCGGTGGAGAGCATGTGCACGCCCTCGGCCGAGACGTCGCCGGCGGCGACGTACTCCATGACGCTGGTCGTGCAGCCGCACTCGGGATGGATCAGGAACTCCGCTCCCGGGTGCGCGGCGCGCGTGGCCTCGATGTCGGCGGGGCGAATGCCCGCGTGCACGTGGCACTCACCGTCCCACACGTGCATGCGCTTGTCGAGTTCCTTCTCGACGTACGCGCCGAGCCACATGTCGGGGCCGAACAGGATCTCGGTGTCCGCGCCGTGCGTGTCGTAGATGTGACGCACGACCTGAACGGCATTGGCGGACGTGCAGCAGTAGTCGGTCAGCGCCTTGACCTCGGCGGTCGTGTTCACATACATCACGACCACGCCGCGCGGATAGCGCGCGCGCCAGTCGGCGAGCTGCTGCGCGTCGATCGACGCGGCCAGCGAGCAGCCCGCGTCGAGGTCGGGGATCAGCACCGTCTTCTCCGGACACAGGATCGAGGCCGTCTCGGCCATGAAGTGCACGCCGCAGAACGCGATCACCTCGGCGTCGGTCGCGGCGGCCCTGCGCGAGAGCCCGAGCGAGTCGCCGACGTAGTCGGCGACGTCCTGGATCTCGGGCACCTGGTAGTTGTGCGCGAGGATCACCGCACCCCGCTCGGCCGCGAGCGCGCGCACCTCTTGCGTGAGCTCGGCGATCTGCGCCGGCGAGAGTTTGGGCGCCTCAACTTGGGTGGGCACCATCGGCAGGGTAGGGGCCATGGGAAGGTTCATGGCAGTGCCTCCATGATCAGCGAGAGATCGAGGGCGGGCGCGGAGTGAGTCAGCGCGCCCATCGAGATCCATTCTACCCCCGTGCTCGCGAGCGCCCGCAGATTCTGGAGCGTGACGCCGCCGCTCGCCTCCAGCTGCGCGCGGCCGCCGACGCGCGCGACCGCGGCGCGCAGCTGCGCCTCGTCCATGTTGTCGAGCAGCAGCCGCGGCGCGCCGGCGGCGAGCGCCTCGTCGATCTCGCGCTCGTCGCGCACCTCGACCTCGAGCGTGTCCGCGAGCTCGGGCGCGTGCTCGCGCGCGCGTTCGATCGCCTGTGCGATGCCGCCGGCGGCGGCGGCGTGGTTCTCCTTGATCAAGATCGCGTCGTACAGTCCCGCGCGGTGGTTGCTCGCACCGCCCGCGGCGACCGCCCCCTTCTCCAGCGCGCGCAGGCCGGGTGTGGTCTTGCGCGTGTCCAGCACGCGCGCGCCGGTGTCCTGCACCTCGCGCGCGGCGCGCGCGGCCTGCGTCGCCACGCCGGACAGGTGCGCGAGGAAGTTCAGCGCGGTGCGCTCGCCGGTGAGCAGCGCCCGAGCGCTGCCGACGATCGACAGCACCGGCCCGCCGTCCTCTCGCCACAGCCCCTCCTCCACCAGCCGCTGGACGCTAGCGTCCGCGTCGAGCAGCGTGAACGTGATCTCGGCGGCCGCGAGGCCGTAGATCACGCCGGGCGCCTTCTGCGTGATAAGCGCGCGCGCCCGCGCGTCGGCGGCGACCGTCGCGAGCGTCGTGACGTCGCCCGCGCCGACATCCTCAGCGAGCGCCCGTCGCACGAGCTCGACCAACTGCTCGCGCTGCACCGCTAGCCGTCCGGCGCGGCCGCGGTCAACAGGTAGGACCGCACGAACCCGTCCAGATCTCCGTCGAGCACGCGCTGTACGTCGCCCATCTCGTGGCCTGTGCGCGCGTCCTTGACGAGCGTGTACGGGTGCATCACGTAGGAGCGGATCTGCGAGCCGAAGTTGACGTCCTGCGCCTCGCCCTTCTCGCGCGCGATCTCTTCCTGGCGTTCGCGCTCGGAGCGCTCGAGCAGCTTCGCGCGCAGCATCGCCATCGCGGTCTGGCGGTTGGAGGACTGCGAGCGCTCGTTCTGGCACTGCACGACGATGCCCGTCGGGCGGTGCGTGATGCGCACCGCCGAGTCGGTCTTGTTGACGTGCTGTCCGCCCGCGCCTGAGGCGCGGTAGGTATCGACCTGCAGGTCATCCTCGTTGATCTCGATCTCGCCGGTGTCCTGCACGACGGGCGCGACCTCGACGCCCGCGAAGCTCGTGTGGCGGCGGTGCGCGGAGTCAAACGGCGACAGGCGCACGAGGCGATGCACGCCGCGCTCGGCGGCGAACAGCCCGTACGCGTTCTCGCCGGACGCGCGGAAGGTCGCGGACTTGATGCCCGCTTCCTCACCCGCGCTCGCCTCCAGCAACTCGACCTGAAAGCCGCGCCGTTCGGCCCAGCGCATCAGCATCCGCAGCACGATCTCCCCCCAGTCCTGCGCGTCGGTTCCACCCGCGCCGGCGTTCACGCTCACCAGCGCGTCGCCCGCGTCATAGCGCCCGGAGAACAGCCGCTGCTCCTCCAGCTCCGCCAACCGGGCCTCCACCGAGACCACCTGCTCGTCCACCTCGTCCGCCAGCGAGGGGTCCTCCGCGGCCATCTCCGCCAGACCCTCCAGGTCATCCACGTCCGACTGCAGCGTCGTGAACGTCTCCACGCGCTTGGACGCGCGCGCGTGCTCAGCGGACACGGCAGCCGCCA
>Ga0187780_10003777_pt1 | contig 11382 bp, 13 predicted proteins | sample 1015_Q2_SP10_20__FD_132429 | JGI IMG/M metagenome (GOLD analysis project Ga0187780, IMG submission 132429) | Tropical peat soil microbial communities from peatlands in Department of Meta, Colombia - 1015_Q2_SP10_20_MG | ecosystem: Environmental > Terrestrial > Soil > Wetlands > Peat | place...
GTTGCCCTCAGTCCAGCGTTTGCGCAGTCCGCCGCCGCGGACAGTGAAGACGAGGCGATTGCGAGCGCTCCACCGGACGCCCCGGCCGCGAGTCGGGGGCAGCATCACGATCCGATGGCCTCTGCTCAAAAGCGGCTGACCCACCTTAAATCGAAGCTCGGCATCACCGCGGAGCAAGAGCCGCAATGGTTGGCGTTCTCGGATACCGTCATCCAGCGCGTAGCGCAGCTCAAGGGCGCACGCCCAGGCGAGAAGCCGGCCGCTCTGACTGCCCCGCAGCGTATCGACCGTCGGCTGGCTTGGATGAAGCAGCGTACCGCTGCATTCGAGGCGATCGGCCAGGCCGCGAAGGAGCTATATGCGACACTCAGCCCGCAGCAGCAGCAGATCGCCGACGACAGGCTGCTGTGCTGGCATCACCGCCAGCGGGGTTAAGACTCGTCAGTGAAGCGCAGCGAGGGTGTCCGGCGCCGCGATCAGCATGTTGGCGTTGCCGCTGCCGGATGATTGTGCGTAGCCGCCGTATTGACGGCCTTCCAGCCGGGCGCCTGCTTCGCTTAACGACTGCGTAACGCCGAGCAGCGTAGCGAGCGCCCGGCCGCCCATCTCGGCCACCGCCGCGCGGCTGTAGTCGCCGAATCCGGCGACGATCTCGCTCAGGGCGCCGCGCTCGAGCTGCGCGAGCAGGCGCCGGTCCGCGGCGATGCGCTCGGGCGTGGGCATGAAGTGGCGGCCGCGCACCAGCGCGTGGCTGAGCGCTGTGCTGGCTAGGAACACCACGCGCCGCCCGATGCGCTTGGCGGTCGCGTGAATCGCAGCACCCGCACGCATGCATTCGGCATGATCCGCCATCAGCACGACCGGGACACCGACCACCGCCACTTGTGCCTCGGGGTCGAGGTGCGAGAGCGGGACGCAGGTGCCGTAGTCCCATTCGTAGTGAGGCGACTCGTTGCGTGCCGCGGGGATCTCGAGGCGCTTCCATTCGTCGACGAGCGCCGCGCCGAACTCGGGATCGCCGCGATAGCGGTAGGGCATGCCCGGAATCAGGTCCGGAGCTTCGTCCGCAACGCAGGTGCCCTCGTGCCTCACCTGGCAGGTCGCAAACCAGTTGAAGGTGGAGACCCAGTGCGTTGAGGCGATCACCCACAGATCGGGTGCGAGCGAGCGCAGATGCCGTCCGAGCTCGCGCTCGCCATCGACGAGCGTGTGCTGGAAATCGGGAGTGATCTCCCGCCGGCTCAGCGTCGGCACGTGCGGAATTACGGCCGCTGCAATGACGCCGCTCATCTTCCCGACGCCTCATCCTCCCGCTTCGCGAGATTGGCCAGAATCTCGGCGCCGCGGTTGGCAGCCGACAGTCCGCGAAACAGGAAGCACAGGTTGATTACTGCCTGGAGTTCTTCCCAGCTCGCGCCAGCGCGCCGGGCGGCGATCGCATGCAGTGCCGCTGCGTCGCTCAGGTCCATCAACAGCATACCGAACAGCATGAGCTGCGCCGTCTTCACGTCGAAGCACTTCGGATACATGCCGTGGGAACGGATCTGTTCCTGCAGATCCATCATCTTGGGGTCGAGCGCGCCCGTGACGTTCAGCCGCGCCTCGATGCGGGGTGGGACGAAACCGAGTAGCTCCTTATATACGTCGCCGCGCTCCTGCAGGGATTGTTCTGTGTCTGCATAGGCGCCGATCCGGCGCTGCACGACGGCGGGGTCGATGCGTGGGGGAAGCATGGCGAGGCTCTCCGGTCGATGGTTAGCTTCTCGCCATTATCCTGAAATCGCCGCCGCGGTGGGTACCACCAGCGCGGGGCGCCAGGCGAAAACATTTCGGGATACACAAATGCAAACGCCGCCGGCGAGGCGGCGGCGCTGCCGCAAACTTCCCCGCGCTCAGCGCTGGGCTTGTGGGCCCACCGCCGAGGTGGCGGGCTTGCGCGGCTGCTTCTTCTGCGCTGCTTTGGGCTTGTCGAGCGCGCTCATCGCCTTCGCTCGCGCCTGGTCGCAGTCGAATTTAGGCTTGGAGCGCATGCACCCCATGTACTCTTGCAGGATCTTCTGCTCGGCGGCGGTACGCGCCTCCACCTCTGAAGGCGGCGCCGACGGGGGGGTGTCAGCGGCCTGAGTCGCAGGCGGGGTTTTGGCGGTCTGTGCGGGCGTCTGCGGGGGAGTCTCAGCGGCCTGTGTCGGCGCAGGCTGGGCTCTTGGCGTCTGGGCGGCCGTTTGCGGGGCGGTTTCGGGCTTCGCCGCCTGGGGTGTGGCCTCGACTCGGGCAGGCGTTGCCGCTTCGGCGCTGGGTGAACGCCCAGTTGTCTCGGGAGGTGCGGCGGCAGCGACCGTTTCGCGCGCGGCGGTTTCGGCCTCTGGAGCACGCGTCGCAGTCGGAACCGGCTTCGGGTCGGCCAGGCGCGCCAAGGCCTTATCGCGCTCGCCCGCGCAGAGGGCCTTGTCTTTCTGCGCCCGGCGGCAGCTCTCGTACTTCTTGAGTATCTCGACGATGGGCGGCTTGAACCGGGTCGATATGCCCGTCGGCCCGGAGAAGAATTCCACCTGCTTCTCCGAAATGTTGCCGTACTGCGAACGCAGCTGTTCCATCATCGCCTGCTTCTGCTGCTCGTCGATCGGCGCCGCGTTTGCCTTGGGCGGCGTCGTCACGTTACCCATCAGGTCCTCGCCACAGGCTTCGGCCAGCTTCGATTGCCAAGGGACGGTGATCTGCCGGCCGTCTTCACACCGCAGCACCAGCTGATCGACGTATTTGTCGGGCGCTACCTCGACGTGAAAGTGGCTCTCGAGGATCTGGTACGCCAACAGGTCGTTCCCGGCCAGTGCCAGGGCTCCGGCGGCCAGTAGGGTGATCGGTTTCAAGCCTGCCTCCCGCTCTTGTGGTTTGAGGGCAGGCGAGCCGCAGCAGGAAACGCGCCAGCCGGGTGGCTGGCCTCCTGTGCGCCGGAGTCAGGCGTCCCAGGGATTCGGTCGGGCCGGATCGATGCCGTATTGGGCCATTGCCTGCTTGACCGTGTCGAGCTTCACGCTGCTCTCGTCGGCCAGGCTCTTGAGGGCCGCGATGACAATGCTGTGGCGATCGACCTCGAAAAAGGAGCGCAGCGCCGCGCGCGTGTCGCTCCGGCCGAAGCCGTCGGTGCCCAGGCAAACGAACCGGCGCACCGCCGAGCGCGATGACACAGGAATGAAGGGGCGAATCAGGTCCGGCACGGCGCGCATGTAGTCGCTGGCGGCAACGATCGGCCCTGCGCTGGGCGCCAGGCATTTCTCCACCCAGGCCTGCTTTGGCTCGGCCTCGAGCCGCAGCCGATTGTGACGCTCCACGTCCAGGCCGTCACGGCGCAGCTCGGTGAAGCTCGTGACGCTCCAGACGTCCGCGGCCACGCCCCAGTCCTGCTCGAGGAGCACACCGGCCGCTACCACCTCGCGCAGAATCGTGCCGGAACCGAGCAGCTGGACACGTGGCTCGTGCTTTGTAATTCGCGACTGGCTGAGACGGTACATGCCGCGCAGGATGCCCTCCTGGGCCCCCTCGGGCATCGCGGGGTGCGCGTAGTTCTCGTTCATCACCGTGACGTAGTAGAACACGTCCTGCTGGTCTTGCAGCATGCGGCGCATTCCATCCTGCAGAATCACGGTGAGCTCGTAGCCGAAGCACGGGTCGTATGCCACACAGTTCGGCACAGTCGAGAACAGGAGATGGCTCGACCCGTCCTCGTGCTGCAGCCCCTCACCCGACAAGGTGGTGCGCCCCGCGGTGGCGCCAAGGAGGAAGCCGCGGCACCGGGAGTCGCCCGCCGCCCAGATCAGGTCGCCCACGCGCTGGAATCCGAAGCACGAGTAGAAGATGTAGAACGGCAGCATCGCAACGCCGTGGCTGCTGTAGCTGGTCGCGGCGGCGATCCAGGACGCGACCGCACCCGCTTCGCTGATCCCTTCCTCCAGGATCTGCCCGTCTCGCGCTTCCTTGTAGTAGAGCAGCTCGTCCTTGTCCTCAGGCTCGTACAGCTGTCCGACCGAGGAGTAGATGGCGACCTGACGGAACAGCGCCTGCATGCCGAACGTGCGCGCCTCGTCGGCGACGATGGGCACGATGTGCTTGCCGAGCTGCCCGTCGCGCAGCAGCTGCGAGAGCAGCTGCACGAACACCATGGTGGTCGACTGCTCGCGCCCGTGCGTGCCCTCGAGATATTTGCTCAGTGCTTTGAGCTCAGGAGCGGCGAGTGCAGGACCTTTGATTGCGCGCGCGGGAAGGTAGCCCCCGAGGGTCTGGCGACGGGCATGCAGATACTTCATCTCGGGACTGTCGGCGGCCGGCTTGTGGAAGCGTAGTCCGACGACGTCCTCGTCCGAGAGCGGCAACGCGAAGCGGTCGCGGAAAGCGAGCAGCGCTTCGTCCTCCAGCTTCTTCTGCTGGTGCGCTCCCATCTTGCCCTGACCGCTGCCCATGCCGTAGCCCTTCTTGGTCTGCGCAAGGATCACGGTCGGCTGCCCCTTGTGGTTCACCGCCGCGTGGTACGCGGCGTAGATCTTCACCGGGTCGTGTCCGCCGCGCTTCAGGCGGTCGATGTCCTCATCCGACATGTGGGCGACGATGGCCTGAAGCTCAGGATACTTGTTGAAGAAGTGCTCGCGGTTGAAGCGTCCATCGGTGGCCGCGTACTTCTGGAACTCGCCGTCCACCGTCTCGTGCAGGCGCTTGAGAATCACGCTCTCGTGGTCGCGCGCAAACAGCGGATCCCAGTCTGAGCCCCACAGCAGCTTGATGACGTTCCAGCCAGCGCCCGCAAACAGGCCCTCGAGCTCCTGGATGACGGAGCCGTTGCCGCGCACGGGGCCGTCCAGGCGCTGCAGGTTGCAGTTCACGACGAAGATGAGGTTGTCGAGGACTTCGCGTGCGGCCATCGACAGGCCGGCGAGCGCCTCTGGCTCATCCATCTCGCCGTCGCCGACGAAAGCCCACACCTTGCGCCCGGACGTGGCGAGCACGCTGCGGTTTTCGAGATAGCGCAGAAAACGCGCCTGGTAGATGGACATGAGAGGCCCCAGTCCCATGGACCCGGTGGGGAACTGCCAGAACTCCGGCATGAGGTAGGGATGGCAGTACGAGCAGAGCCCCTTGCCTCCCACCTCGCGCCGGTAATTTCCCAGCTGATCCTCGCTCAACCGGCCCTCGAGATAGGCACGGGCGTATATGCCGGGCGCCGAATGGGGCTGGAAATAGATGAGATCTCCCGACTGGCCGGCGCGAAAGAAGTGATTGAAGCCGACCTCGAACAGGTCAGCGGCGGATGCATAGCTGGCGATGTGGCCGCCCAGCTCGGACGAGAACTTGTTGGCGCCCGCGACCGTCGCCAAAGCGTTCCAGCGCACCAGCCCGATCAGGCGCTGCTCAGTCTCAAGGTTGCCCGGGAATTGTGGCTGGGCGGCGAGCGAGATCGTGTTGCAATAGGGCGTGCTCAGCACAGGCGGGAGTGTCACCCGCTGCGTGCGCGCGTGGTCCAGGAGCTTGCGCAGTATGAAGGTTGCGCGCTCGCGCCCCTCGCTCTCGATGACCGCGTCGAGCGCCTGCATCCACTCTCTGGTCTCGGTCGGATCTTGATCAGGCGGCAGAACGGCCCAATGGCCGGAGAGGCTCAAGTCGGAGAGATCGGTCATGGAAGGTCCGTGATTCGTGGCTCGTGATTCGTGGGGCGTCGTGACCCATGCTTCGCGTGTCGCGCCGCGCCTGAAGCGCCAGCGCGAACACGACATCCTACTCAGTTTGGCGGAGCAGATGGTTTCGTTTCTCGGACATCAGTCGACCCAAAACAGCATAAAATGCTGTCTTCTAGCCTCATATCGAGCATAAATTCCGCCAATGGAACTGGACGCGATAGATTGGAAGATCCTGGACCGGATGCAGGCCGACGCCCGCCTGTCCAACGTCGAGCTCGCCCGTCAGATCGGCCTGTCGCCTTCGCCATGCCTGACCCGCGTGCGCGCCCTGGAGAAAGGCGGCTACATAAGCCGTTACGTGACCCTGCTCGACTCCGTGCGAGTCGGCCTGCGGGTCAGCGTGTTCATCCAGGTGACGCTGGAACGGCAGATCGAGGCGGCGCTGGAAACCTTCGAGCGGGCGATCCGCGCTCGCCCGGAAGTGATGGAGTGCTATCTGATGACCGGCGATGCTGACTATCTGCTGCGAGTCGTGGTGCCCGATGTGCAGGCGTTCGAGCACTTCATTCTCGCCTTCCTGTCCAAAGTTCCGGGAGTCGGCAACATCAAGTCCAGCTTCGCGCTCAAGCAGGTCAAGTATCAGACCGCACTGCCGCTGCCGGGCCGCATGGAGAAGCCAGGGACGAAGGTGCGGGCGGACGCGCGGCGCGCACGCCGGCGCTAAGCTACTTGGGTGTGGGGTTCGGCGCCATAGGGTTCGGCGCCATAGGAGTGGCCATCGGGGGGTTGCCAGCCGGCGGTGCCGGTGCTGAATTCCCTGTCGCGGGCTCAGCGCCGGGTGCTGCCGCGGAAGCATAGACGAACCGCCAATCCGAGTACGCTGCGCTGCCGGCGAAGGAGCTGTCTTCGGGAGCGAAGTTTTCGATTTTGAGCGGCTTGTCGCCCGACCGACTGTAAACACCGACGATCCGGTCGCCCGCCGTCACCAATCCCCAATCGGGGCTTCCGGTCATCGGGTCGAGGTAGATCTTGCGCAGATGGCGCTTGACCACCGGAAAGCGCTGGTCTTGCAGCAGCTCCTCCAGCTTGCTCGGGTACTGCTTTACCCCGGGCGAGGCATCGAAGTAGCTGCCGATGGCGCGTCGGAACTGCGCACCCGCGAACAGCAGCTCGCGCTCGCGCTCGCGCTTGGCGGTCGTGCTCCAGACTTGGCCGACAGCAGCGAGGCCGATGCCGATCAGGACCACTACAACCAGCAGACCGACGTAAGTGAACCCGCGTAGACCCTGCATCCTGATGATGGTACCCCATCCCATCCGAGCGTCGTCGCCTCGATCGGGAGCGCGGCTAGCGCGCTGGATGGCGTGCGCGCTACTGTTTGCCGCCGCCCCGGCAAGCGCAGGAGTTGGTGCCTCCGTCGAAGCGGGCCGAGGCGAGTCGGTCGACATCTGGGGAGTCGGGTTGCGCTGGACCGATTTGCACACATGGCATCTGGGGGGCAGCACCGATCTCGGAGTGTCGATTCTCGGGCGCCTCGACCATTGGCACGGCACGGAGGCGAACGCGCCGGTGACCGACCTGTGGGATCTCAGCGCGACTCCGGTGCTGCGCCTCGAGCCCGCGGCGCGCACCGGGCTGACGGTGTTTCTCGATGCCGGCATCGGCGTCAGCCTCATCTCGCACACGCGCATCGACTCGCGCGTGCTCAGCACGGGCTTCCAGTTCAACGAGCTGATCGGCCCGGGCGTGCGCTTTGGCGGCCGCGGCCAGTTCGAGATCGCGCTGCGCGTGCAGCACACGTCAAACGACGGCATCCGGGAGCCCAACAACGGCCTTACCTTCCGCACCCTCGTGTTCCAGTATGCCTTTCAGTGACCCCGGCGGGCGCGCCCAGCAGGGTTTATCATAGGACGGCAGCAAGCCCGAACCGGGCATTGCGGATCTACCACCTCAGAGGGCGAAAAGTTGGCGAAACCCAATTACCAGTACGAGAAGCGCCAGAAAGACCTGGCCCGCCGGAAAAAACAGGACGAGAAGCGGCAGCGCAAGCAGAACAAAGCCAATACCCCTCCGCAGGAGGGCCCGGCCCAGACCCCGGGGGATGGCACTACCATCACCAACTGAGCTGGAGCGCCTTGCTTCTTTAGCCGGCCTCAGGGGGTAGCGGCAATACCCTGTTAGAGAGGCGGAACGGGCACCCCGATCTGCTCCAAGATTCCGCGCGGGGCGCCTCCGGCCACGACCTCGGGGCGGATCATGACGATGCGCTCGGCCGCGACCCGGTAGAAGAAGTAGTGCTCCGGGATCCGCACCTTCCGCCCGGTGGGCGCAACGGGATCCATCCCGGGCATCGCGAATACACCCTCGTGCGTCCCGCCCTGGCGCCATTTGACGGCGAGCAGGTCTCCGTGCCACTCGGGCGCGTCGTGGTTGTAATGCCAGTCCGGAAACCCGGTGTAGAGCGCGCCCAGCATCCGCAGGAACTCGGCCTTGTTCAGTGTGCGCGTGGCCGAGACGAATGCGAGGTCATCGGAGACCGTGTCCGCGACCTTGCGCACATCATGCGCTTTCAGCCCTTCGATGTAGGTGAGCAAGACGGAGGGAACCGCGGGCGGTTGCATGCCGCGCCTCTCAGCCGCCCGGGTCCGACTTCTTCAGCTTCTCCCACAGCTCGGGGTCTTTGAAGAAGGCCTGCGCCCTGCGTTCGTTTATCTCGGGATCCTGCAGGAACAAACGCTTGGCCTTCTCACTGCTGAAGCAGTACAGCTTGTCTTGCGGCGAGATCCAGACCACCGAGCAGCTCGTGGGCAGCGAGGTGCCCTGCGCCGCGCTCATCGCGCAGCGGCCTTCGCCCTCAGGCTCAGCTGCCCCCGCCCAGCCCGCCGATGCGAACAGAACGGCGAAAACGATGTGCCTCCAACTGCGCATAACCATCTCCCTTTCTCACACGCTGGAAGGAGCGCGCCGCTGCCGGATCTCGCACGCGCCCAGCGCGATTTGCAGCCGCAGTATGGATTCAACCGCGCTCGTCGCGCAACCCGCTCGCGGCGGGCGCCGGTCAGAGGCGCGAACCGGCTCGCCGGCCTGGAAGGTACGGCTCGAGCACCAGCGCGAGGCCGGCGATCAGCATCGCAACCCCGCCCCACACGAGCGGCGCGAACACGGTTTCGATGTTCTGGCGCACCTCCACCGTGACCTGTGAAACCGGAGTGTGCGGCGTACCGGCCTCCTCCAGCAGGAGCTCGTAGGCGCCCGGGTAGTACAGCTCCAGCCTGCCGACATCCACGCGCGCGGTTGCGCCAGGGGAGAGCTTCACCGTAAACGCGCGCTGAAAGACGGGCTGGTCAGCCTGAATCAGACTGAGCCGGTACTCGTCGCCCTCCTTGGATCCGCCAGGCTCCGCGGGTGCCGCCTGAAACGTGAGGCGAAACGCGATGCGGTTCATCTGCGGGTCGAGCTGCAGCGTCAGCGGGCGATACGCCTGCCCCCGCACGAAGTGCAGGATGGACCCGTCGGGAAGCGTCCAACGGGCAGCGCGCTCGCTCAACGCAACCGTCTCGCCAGGCTGGCCGCCCGAATACTCGGCGAACAAATAGTAAACGGGTCCGAGCAACAGGCCGAGCATCAACAGCAGGGGACCGTACCGGCTCACCGGGCCAACGCCGTCGATACCTTGAGCCGCTCCATGGCCATCACCAGGTGCGCGCGGATTCCGGGTTCCCAGGCCGAATGCCCGGCATCAGGCACAACGATGTACTCGGCCTGTGGCCACACGCGGTGCAGCTCCTCGGCCGTGACGCACGGACAAACCATGTCGTAGCGGCCCTGCACGATGACCGCAGGAATGTCGCGCAGACGATGAGCGCCATCCAGCAGCGCGCTCTCGGGAAGGAAGGCGCGATGCTTGAAATAGTGCGCCTCGATGCGCGCGAGGCCGAGCGCCACGTGATCGCCCGAGAAGTGTGCGACGGTTTCGGCGTTCGGAAGCAGGGTCGAGCAGCTGCCTTCGTAGACGCTCCATGCGCGCGCCGCACGCAAATGCACGCCCGGGTCCGGATGGTTCAGACGAGATGCGTAAGCGTTCAGCAGATCGTGGCGCTCCGGCACCGGGATCGGTTCGACGAAGTCGCGCCACGCTTCGGGAAAAACATGGCGCAGCCCGTGCAGGAACCAATCGATCTCCTGCTGACGGCCCAGAAATATTCCGCGCAGCGTGAGGCCGATGACGCGCTCGCGGTGCGCTTGGGCGTAGGCGAGAGCCAACGTGCTGCCCCATGAGCCGCCGAACACCAGCCAGCGTTCGATGCGCAGATGCGCGCGCAGTTTCTCGATGTCGGCGACGAGATGGAGCGTGGTGTTGTCGGCGAGCTCGCCGTGCGGGGTGGAGCGGCCTGCGCCGCGCTGATCGAACAGCACGATGCGATAGAAGGCCGGATCGAAGAAGCGCCGCTGCCCGGGGCTGCTGCCCGCGCCGGGTCCGCCGTGCAGAAACAGGACCGGCACGCCGCGGGTGTTTCCCGACTGCTCCCAGTACAGCGTGTGACGAGCGTCCACCGGCAGCATGCCGGCTTCGAACGGCTCGATCTCAGGGTACAGCTCTACGCGGAGTGTGGAGGCGAGATCGTTCATTTGCACCTCGCAAGGTCTACAGCCTGCGTACGGCGTAGCCTTTCTTGCGCAGAAGCTCCGCAATGCCGGTGTTGCCGAGCAGATGCCCGACGCCCACCGCCACGAACGTGGGTTCGCTGCCGGCCAGCATCAGCACGATCTTCTCGCTCATCTCGCGGTTGCGCGTGTCATACAGCTGCTCGCGCAGCTCCTGTGCCTGCGGCGTGGGCAGCTCCTCCATCTCCTTGTTCACCAGTTCCAACAAGCGCTTGTCGTCACCCGTTCTCCACGCCGCAACCAGGTCGCGCACATCTGCGCTCAGGCTGCCGCTCATGACGTCCTCAACTGCCGAACGCAGCATCGCTTCCTGCAGCTCGGGCGAGAAACTGGCGAGCAGCGCAAGCTGACCCGCGATCGACTCCAGCTCGATGATGCGCTTGCCGTCCTGCTTGGCGCGGCGCGCAAGGTGGATATCCAGGCCGAGATTGGGGTCGTAGCCTAGCCGCCCGACTTCCAGCATGGCGAGCGTCATCGCCAGCAGTTCCGGGCGCATGGCCTCCGCATACTCGACCGGCAAGCCAATTGTGGGCAGCGCCTTTCGCAGATCGCCCATGAGCTGTGGCGAGATGTGGTTGGCCAGGCTGTCGGGCGGCGCGTAGGTCGAGCGCTGACTCGCTGCGAGCACGGCGGCCGGATCGGTTGGATCGGCTTCCAGCGCGAGCGAGCGCGAAGCGGCGTAGGCCTGCTCGACTACGGCGCTGAGCGGGTAGAGCTTGCGGGCGCCCACGTGCACGGTGCCGAACAGATACACCGTATTGGTGGGCGAGCGCACTTCCCAGATCGGCGGCGTGCTGCCGTTCTGGGCGTGCGCCGCCAGCGCGTGCAGCACGATGCCGATCGCCGTCAGAACGCGGCGCGCCGGCTGTCTCCAGATGAATCCGAACAACGACATCTCACATCGAACATCGAACTATATGCAGGCAGTCTAGCAGAGCTTGACGGCGGACTGAGCGGGGGAGGACCGGAGCGCAAGGGTACAATTGCCGCTATCGCGTCGCTCAGCACGCGTGAATGTCACAGACCCACGATGGACGACCCGTTCAGGAAAGCA
>Ga0187780_10003778_pt1 | contig 11381 bp, 8 predicted proteins | sample 1015_Q2_SP10_20__FD_132429 | JGI IMG/M metagenome (GOLD analysis project Ga0187780, IMG submission 132429) | Tropical peat soil microbial communities from peatlands in Department of Meta, Colombia - 1015_Q2_SP10_20_MG | ecosystem: Environmental > Terrestrial > Soil > Wetlands > Peat | place...
GCCGGAGGAGGTGGACGAGCCGCTGCCTGATGAGGACGAGCTGCCACTCGAGGAGGAGGAGCTGGAATTTGCAGATGACACGGTTTGATCACTCGTGCCACCGCCGCCGCAGCCGCCAAGCAGTCCGAGCGACGCACACAGGGTGCCGAGGAGCAGAGTCTTGATGAAGTCCATGTGGGTTTCCACTCATGCAAGCAGCGTTTGCGTGTTATATGGCCCGGCAATCCGATTTGACAAACTGTCTCCGGATTCCGACGCGTAACCAGAGCCCGTGTGAAATGCATCACACTCTCGCCAGCTGCTTTCTTGATCTCCAACCTGCGGCACATGCCGCATCTAACGCCGCTCAGGACCTTACGACGATTCGGCGAAATTTGCGGGGGAAGCGGAGCCTGCGAACGTGGGACGCCACTTCGCCAGACCGCCAACAGCCGGAACCCGTGCCAGGAATCGCAGCACACCGTGGGTGTCGATCCAGGCGGCATATTCCCGGTACACGGGGTCAATGGAAATCAGGTCCCGGGACGGGCAATTAGTCGCGCAGTTGCCGGTAGTTTTAGATCTTGACAAACTCAGGACCGAGCAAATGGCGGGGGGCACATGCTACTTGGTACGCGGCTTCGAGCTGGGGTAATTGCGCTTTCAACCGCAGCTGCCGGTATGGGCCCCCTCCCGACGCGGGCCGCAATGCCGGGCTACGAGATCGATGTCGGGGTCATCGAGTCGGACAACATCCAGCGCGTGCCGTCCGGTGGCACCGACGAGACGATTGGCGTCGTGAATCTGGGATTCACCTGGCACGACAATCGACCGTGGCTGGACGCTGATATCGACGCGGCTGTGAGCCATCTCAACTTTTTCCAGCACACTTACAGCGACGAGTTCGCAGGCAATGCTCTCGGGGCGTTAAAGATCAACCTCGCACCGGAGCTGCTTTCCTGGGGGATCGCCGACAATTTCGGGCAAGCCCCATTGGACCCGCTTGCGCCCATTAACCCTGACAATCTCGAGAACATCAACTACTTCCGCACGGGTCCGACGCTGTCCCTGCCTCTCGGACAGACAGCACAGCTCAACGTAATGGGTGAGTACGGCAGGGTGACCTACCAGAAATCCCCTCTCGACAGCACCGTCCTGACGGGCGGCGTCGGCCTCCTGCACCACCTTTCCGCAACCAGCAGTATTTCCATCAACGCCACGGAGGAGAGCGTCCGCTTTGACGATGACCGGTTGAATCCCGACTACGACACACAGACGGCGTCTGTGCACTTCGATGCCAAGGGGAGTCGCACCACGTTGGCAATCGATCTGGGATACAGCCGCCTGCAATTCCCTGGGATCAGCGAGGGCATCCCTCACGCGCTCCTGGATCTCTCCCGTCGGGTGTCGGCCACCTCAACCATCGGTCTGGCACTCGGGCACGAGTACTCAAATGTCGCCGATTCGTTCCTCCTCGTGCAGGGTGTGGGAGGGGCCACACTCAACATCGTGCCTGTCCTTGCGGATGCCGCCCCCTTCGTTGCCAACTACGGAACGCTTGCGTGGAACTTCCAGCGCGGCCGAACGACGTTGGGGCTCTCCGCATCTTATTTCCGGGATAGTCACCCGACGGATTCAGCTCTCAACAACGAGCAAACGGTAGCCGACGCTATCGCGGCACGGCAGATCACCCCGACGGTTCGACTGGCTTTGACCGAGCACCTGGTGCGCTGGCAATTCGATACTTCGGATGAGACTGCCACTACGAGCGACACCGCCTTGCAGCTGACCTGGCACCTCGGAAGCCACCTCTCGGTCCTCGTGGCCTACTATCTGTCCAAGGGCAGCGGCAACATCCCTGGATTTCAATATACCGAGAACCGCCTGTGGCTCTCGATCGGCTACGGCCGCGCGGCGGAAGCTCCGCCGGGACCGGCGCCCCCGAGATTGCCTGGGCTGCAGCCTGGAATGCAGCCTGGAATGCAGTAGGAGAACTACGCTTCACTCGGCCCACGCGCCGACCACTGAGCGCGGCATTCGGCCGCCCCGTGCGAGAGCAGACTCGCGTACGGGCATAAAGTGGCCTGAAGAAAGGAGCTGAAAACAGCTTTTTGCGCACATTTCCTGAGTTCGCTGCCCGGGACCCCGGTGCGTCATCTATGCTAGAGTTTGTTGTTCGAACCCTCCGCCAGGGATTCTTGAAATGTCGAGATATATTCGGCGGTTGGCCACTCTCTCTTAACACCCGACATGATTCGATTGGTCAGACAGCCGGCTTACATGCTGTTCGCCGCATTGACGGCCGGCGTTGTATCCGCCGCCGTCGCTGGGGCTGCCCCCCCGCCGACCCCCACTGTGGCCGTAGGTGCCGATTACCGGATCGGTCCCGGTGACAAGTTACAGATCTACGTTTGGCAGAACCCGGATCTCAGCGTCACGGTGCCCGTGCGACAGGACGGAAAGGTTTCCACGCCTTTGGTGGAAGATATGCTCGCCGCCGGCAAGACGGCTTCGGAGCTGGCGCGCGATATCGAGAAGGTACTCTCCGAGTACGTCAGGTCACCAAAGGTGAACATTTTCGTGCTGGAGGCGGTGAGCGCACTCAGCCAGATCAAGGTAACCGGCCAGGTGAAGACTCCTGAAGCCCTGGCATATCACGAAGGCATGACGGTGCTTGATGCGGTGCTCGCTGTTGGGGGGCTTACCGACTTCGCGGCAGGCAACCGCGCCAGGGTAGTGCGCACGGAGGACGGCAAGCAGCAGGAGATCAAGATCCGTCTCGATAAACTCCTCGAGAAGGGGGACATGAGCCAGAACATCACGCTTCGTCCGGGTGACGTCCTGCTGGTTCCGCAGTCGCACTTCTAAGCCTTAGACCATGATGCATCAGTTCAACAACCTACTGGAACAGCTGCATGGCCTGTGGCGGTTCCGCTGGATCGGGACGGTCACGGCCTGGGCCGTTCTGCTGTTGGCGCTGCTCGTCATCACCTTCCTGCCGAACCGCTACGAGGGCTCCGCCACGGTCTTCGTCGACACGCAGACCGCCGTGGGTGCCGCCACGCGCACCCTCGCGCTCGATGAGAACCCGGAGGAACAGATCCAGCTCGTGCGGGAGGCGCTCCTGGGCGGTCCGCAGCTGGCAAGGATTGCGGACGACACAGGGCTCACCGCCCGTGCCCGGACGCCCGAGGAACGCCAAAAGGTAATTGATAAGCTACGCAAGGAGATCCAGATCGGGCGAGGGGTGACCTGGGCGGCGGGTGGTGGAGGTGCTTATGTAATCTCATACAGAAACAAGGATCGCCAGACTAGCCTCAACGTCGTCGATCGGTTCGTGAGCACCTTCGTCCAGGAAGCGCTCGGCGGCAAGCGCGAGGGCTCCGAGCAGGCGCAACAGTTCCTCACGAGCCAGATCGCCGAGCTTGAGCAGCGCCTACGTGATGCCGAAGAAGCGCTGGCCACGTTCAAGAAGGAGCATGTCGGCCTGCTGCCAGGCGACCAGCCCGACTATTTCAGACGTCTGGACGCCGAGGTGGCGGACCTCGAGGCAGCCCAGACCAAGTTCTCCGCGGCCACCAAGAGGCGCGAAGAGCTGGAACGTCAATTGCACGGCGAGGATCCTCTGGTGCCGGGCGACGCGCAACGCGCCGGAGCCGCGGCGGGCGCGCCCGCCAGCGATACCGCCACACGCCTGCAGCAGGCCCAGCAGCAGCTGGATGAGCTGCTGCTGAACTATACCGAGAAGCATCCCAAGGTCATTGAGCTTCGGAACAGCATCGCGGCGCTGCAAAAGCGTCTGGCCGACGAAATAGAGGCGGCAAGGCATGGGGATGCGAGCGCCGCGGCGCAAACCGGGCTTGCCGCAAGCCCCGTGTACCTGAATCTGAAACTGCAGTACGACCAGGTCGGTGTGGAGATGGTGGGTCTGCAAGCCGACATCGCGAACCACCGTCAGCGCGTCGCCTTGCTGCGTAGCATGATCAACACGGCTCCCGAGGTAGAGGCGCAGTTTTCCCGACTCAATCGCGACTACAACGTGGTGAAGGCCCAGTACGCAGCGCTGGTCGAGCAGCTGGGGCGCGCGCGGCTCGGCGAGCAGGCGGCTCAGACCGGTCTGATTCGATTCGACGTCGTCGATCCACCTCGCGCGGGATTCGACCCGGTCTTTCCAAGAAGGAAGCTCTTGGCCATCGCTGCACTGGTAGCGGCCATCGGGGCAGGCTGCGGCGTGGCCTTCCTGCTCAACCTGTTGCGCCCTGCGTTCGGCAGTGTGCACCGCCTGCACGAGGTGACAGGGTTGCCGGTGCTAGGCGCCGTAAGCATGACGTGGGTCGAGCGGTATAACGCGGAGCTGCGGCGTTCGGCGCTGCGGCTTGCGGGGGCGATCATGGGCATGGCGCTGCTGTGCGGTGTGTTCATGGCGACCCAGCGGTACTTGGCGAACGCGGTCAGATCCTGGATCTACACGTGAGCATCGTCGAAAGGGCCCTCAGAAGGCTGCAGTCCGAGGCACCCACTTCGCGAACTCGGCGCGTATTCGGCAAGGTCGTCGAGACAGCAACGTCGCACGCCACAACCGGACGTGTGATATCCATCGACCAAGAAGCGCTGCGCGGGGCGGGTTTGCTGGCACCCAAGCATCAAGAGCGGGAGATCGCGAGCCAGTATCGCCATATCAAACGGCCCCTGGTCGCTGCGGCAATGGGCAAGGGGCAGGAGGCTCTCGCGAACGGACGTCTCATCATGGTGGCCAGCGCGTTGCCGGGCGAGGGCAAGACGTTCACTGCCATCAATCTGGCTTTCAGCATGGCGATGGAGAAGGATTTGCATGTGGTCCTCGTCGACGGGGACGTCGTCGCCCCGCAAATCAGCAGGATGTTTGGCGTCGAGGCTGAGCAGGGCCTGCTCGATGCCGTGAGCGATCCAGTCCTCGAATTGGAGCGGCTGATACTCACAACGGACGTACCCAACCTGTTCCTGTTGCCGGCCGGAACACGAAGCGATCGAGCCACGGAGCTGCTGGCCAGCGAGCAGATGGTCGAAGCTATGAATTCGCTCCTGCAGAGGGACGACCGGCGCGTCTTTCTTTTTGACTCCCCGCCGTTGTTGCTAACGACCGAAGCACCTGCTCTCGCCGAGGTGGCAGGTCAAATCGTGCTGGTGGTACGCGCTGAGCACACCGAGCAGCACGTGCTCATGGATGCATTGAGCCGGCTACCCGAGGGTTGTTCCCCATCACTTGTGCTGAATCAGAGCACGCTGAAGAACACAGGGTATTACTATCACGGATACGGGGATCAGGGAGGATCTGACCCTGTTAGCAAGGACGAATGACTGGCTAGCGCGGACCTCGCGCTCGCGTCCCTGCCATTAGGGATTGCCTCGAAGGCGATTCTGCACCACCGAGCGGGCAAGCTTGAGTGGCGCGGTGAGTCGAAACAGACCAACGACGACAAAAAGGTAGATGCAGGCGCAGACGCCCGTGGACGCGGCGATACGCACGAGGCCGGAACAGTGAGCGAGAGCGGTCGCCTGCAGCCAACTCCCTCCCGCCGCCGTGCTGATTGCGCCGATCAGCTGTGGCCCCACGGTCCGGATCACGAGTGCCGAGCCGACGCCTATGGGGCGGCCCGCGTAGCTGATTGACGGGACTGCAATGAGGATGCTCGCAATCACGCACGCAACAGCGACCCCCGTCGGGCCAAAGGGCAAGCCGGCGCAAACCGCCACGATCTGTACGGCGAGGGAAACGAGCCCCCAGTTTCGCCAGCGGTCCGCTCTCCCGATGGAGAGATGAAGCCATCCCTGTGAGGCTTCGATAACCTGCGGAATGCCACGGACGGCGATGATCCTCAAGAGCGAACCGGCGGCTCGCCACTTCTCTCCTAGCAGAATTACCGTCACATCTTCCGCTGTCACCGACAGAACCGCCGCCGCCGGCATGACGAAGAACGCCAACGCCGACAGTGCCGATGCGTATTTCTGCCGCAGCGCAGCCGCGTTGGATTGAAGCTTGCTGAGGGCGGCGCTGCCGACCGTATGCACCTGTATAAGCGCCTGGAAGATGGAGCTCTCGTACAGCGTTACCGCGTTCTGGTAATACCCCACCTGATCCGGTCGATAGAACAGGCCTAGTGCAATCCGATCCACTGACTTGGCCACGTTGTACGTGACCGAGAAGCCCACCACGTGCAGTCCAAAACGGACCATCGATTTCGCTTCATTGTCAAAGGCCGGAAGCCCCGGCCTCCAACGACATCCGAGCCAGGCCCCCACCATGACGCAGGCCGCGTTCGTGATCGGACGCACCACCAGTGCCCAGTAGCCGAATCCGGCCAGTGCGAGAACGATGGCAACGGCGATCCCTGCCAGACTCCCGAGCAGCTGTATGCGGGCAATCCGGCCGAATTGCATCGCGCGTCGCAGAAGCGCCAGATGTTGGTTTGAGGCGCCCCACAGCACGAAGGTAATGCCGGTACAGAGTGCAATCGGCTCCAGGGCGGGTTGACGATATAAAGCGGCAATCAGTGGACTTGCGACGGCGAGGGCGACGGCAACCGCCAGCCCGACCCCGCTGCTCAGCCAGAAGAGGCTGGTGATCTGACCTGGAGTTATTTTCTTTCTTTGTGTCGTCGCGTCTCCGAGGCCAAAATCGATCAGCAGCGGGGCAAAGCTGGTCAGAACCGTGATGATCGCCACCAATCCAAAGTCTGCCGGCGACAGGAGCCGGGCCAGGATGACGGCTGCGAGTATCTGCAGAACACCGTTGCCGTACTGCATCGCGACCGACACGATGCCGCCGCGCAAAGCCTGACGTCCAAGATCTCGCGATTCGCGCTGGTCCTCGAAATAGACGTCCCCGCTTTGGGCCATGCTCGGTCGATCGCCCTCGGAAGTCAGGAACGGGGACGCAGAAGAATACCGACCAGCTGTTCGGATTCGATGATCGCTGGCCGCGAGGCGCGCACCGTCCGGCAGCAGCGGGGGCTCACCTCTACGGCGTCGACCCCCAGGTCATGCAGTTGCCTCACTGAACCAGCCGCCTGGCTGATCGTCCATGATGAGCAGGTCGAGATCGCGCTCGTGTTGGTCCCCCAGCTTGGGCAGCCGCTCGAGGAGGTGCGGCAGGTTCTCGGCTTCCTTGTACGTCGGGACAGTTACGCTGAGGCGCTGCCAGGATCATTTGCGTGTGTGAATGGCCTCACTCATGCTCAGATTGTAGTCTACAAATCGCTGTTACAGGCCAGCGGTTGTCTCCAGGTTTCGGCCTCACCTATGCTGCGCAATAGACATATGTCAATACTCAGGTGCCGTAGCTGGCGCGGATTCGTGTGGCCGCCTCAGCAATCACGCACCGGCGGCCGACAGAGGATGTGGACCTGAGCGCTCAGCAAGTTCATTCGGCGGCCGGCCGCAACGTGTTGGTACTCTCGGGTGGAACGATAGCTGGGCAGATAGCGCTGGCAATCGCGATCCCGCTGATCACTCGGCTCTACACACCCGGCGACATGGGTGAATACGCGACGTTCGTCGCTCTGGTGGGGATCTTTGCGCCCACCGTGTCGCTGCACTACGAGCTCGCTGTTCCGCTCGCACGAAACTCCGTTGTGGCCGCACGCATCGCGTCCCTCGCCACGCTAGTTGCCATAGCGTTCGCCTTGCTGTTGAGCGTCTGCCTGCTGCTGCTCAGAGGCGTCGTCGCGCGGCATTTCGGCACGACGAAGCTTGAGGGCTTTCTTTGGCTCGTCCCAGTCAGTCTGATCGCACAGGGGTTTGCCAGCGTTCTGGGAATGTGGGGCCTGCGATACGAAGCCTTCAGTCGGATGGCGATAGCACGCGGTGCCCAGGGGATAGCTCAATCTTCGATTCAAGTGTTCGCCGGATGGCTACGCTCGGGCGCCAGCGGTCTCCTCATTGGCCAGATTGGGGGGCAAATCGCCGCGGTGGTTCCATTCGTCGCGCGCACGCTTGGCAAGCCGCTGTTCACACGCCGAAGCTTGAATCCCTCCGGGCTGCTGCGGGTTGCTCGCCACCACTGGCGCTTTCCCCTGGTGGCGACCTGGTCCAGCCTCGTCAACTCCTTGACCGCCAATTTGCCGGTGATTCTGCTGGTTTCCACTTTCGGACCGACTGTCGCGGGCAAGTTCGCTTTGAGCTTCCGCGTGCTTCAGTTACCTGTTCGCCTCGTCGGGCAGTCGATGTCCCAGGTGTTCCTCTCCAGGATGGCTAAGGCACGGAAAGACGCCAGACTTGCTGATGCGGTCGAGCACTCCTTTCGAGCCATGTTCCTGTTCGTCTTCCCTTGCTTCGCGATACTCGCCTGCATCGCGCCGCAGTTTTTTGCCGTCGCTTTTGGGGATGCATGGGCTGATTCGGGTGTCTACACGCAGCCCTTGGTGCCTTGGATGTTCTTCGGTTTCATCTCAACGGTGCTGTCCATGCTGGTGAGCGTGCTGAGCCTGCAGCTCGCTGAGATCGTGTTCCAGTTGGCGCTCCTATTGGTGACCGTCGCTGCTCTATACGCAGGGCATCAGGCCGGATCGGCATTGATCGCTATAGCCGTGCTTGGCACGGCAGCGGGGCTCATTCTGATATTCAAGATCCTGTGGCTGCTGCATTGCGCCGGGGTGAGCCTGCGACGGATCTACCGCTTCTGTGGAGGGGAAATCCTCCGCAGCGCGCCCGCAGTGGCCGTGGTCATAGCAATTTCAACCATATGGCACAATAAAATGCTCGATGTGGTCATTGGGGCGCTTACACTGGCGGTGGTACAGGTACTCAACTTTCACCGTAAGGACGCACAACTCCCAAGGGCCGTGACTCGCACGGCCGATCCGAAGCAGCGAACATGAGCGGATGAATGTTGACCTAGCTCACGCTTTACTCAGGTCGAGCGTGCGCGGCGCGTAGTGAGTGAATTACTTTGGCTGACGGCTCAGCTTAGGACGGTGTCATGGAAGATGGGGGAAGCGCAGTCCACAATGGCCGCGACCAAGCAAATACTGGGTGTCCAATATCTGCGCGCGCTTGCCGCGCTGATGGTGGTCTATTTTCATGCCATGGTGGAGGTTCCGCGCTATACGGCGGTACTGGACGGCGGCCACCTCATCGACGCGCATCGTTTGCAGGACGGTGTCCATGTTTTTTTCGTGATCAGTGGCTTCATCATGATATTGGTGAGCATCAAAGAGAACACCCCTGCGAAATTTCTGACGCGGCGGCTAATCAGGATCGTGCCGCTGTATTGGCTTCTGACGACCGCCTTGGTGTTCCTGGCAATTCTGCCACCACATTTCTTCTCGCATGTGCAGGTCACCCCAGAGTTCTACCTGCAGAGCATGCTGTTCATCCCTTATGCGGCCCCTACTGGGGCCGGCCAGCCACTGCTTGTGCCCGGCTGGACGCTGAATATCGAGATGACCTTTTACCTCATTTTTGCAGTAGCGCTGCTCTGCAGCGAAAAGCGCCGACTTGAGGTCGCCGCCGTGTTGCTCCTAATGGTCGTCGCCAGCGGCTCCTTTCTGCGATCGCCGCTGGAAATGCCGCACCTCTGGACGTTGACCAGACCTTGGATGCTTGAATTTGTTGCCGGTATGGTGATCGCCAAGCTCTACCTCGAGCGTCGGCTGACTATTCCGAGGTGGCTGTGTGGTGTGTTAGTTATTGGCGGCTTCGCACTGCTGTTGGGCCCTTGGAGCCACCTGCATCCAGGCATCCCATCAACCCTCATCGTCTTAGGAGCGGTCGGCTGGGAACGTAGCTATGTCGTGCCCCAATGGTCGTTTGCCCTCTTGCTCGGCGATGCATCCTATTCGCTCTATCTGAGCCACATCTTCACACTGGGCGCGCTGAAGGTGATTTTCGATCTGCGATGGCTTGCCGACGCTGGGAAGTCCACTCATGCCATTGCATTTGCTGCGGTGGGGGTCGCGCTCAGCATCGCCGTCGGGGTAGTGATTTACCTGGTCGTAGAGAAGCCTGTGCTTCGCTGGCTTCACGCTAAGGAAAAGCAGTGGCAAGCCATTCTACTGACTAGGTAGCGCAACTAGGTCCAGCCAGTCAGTCAGGAACGATACGATCAACTCGGGTCTCCCTGTGGCGCATTACGATCTCATAATCATTGGAACAGGGTTTGCCGGGTCGTTCTTCCTCAAGCGCTATCTCGAGCACGCGCCCAAGCGAGCGAGAGTCTTGGTTCTCGAGCGCGGCGCTCGCGACACCAAGCAGTGGCAGCTGGAAAACCAGTTAACCTCCAGCATCGACCCCCGCGCAGTATTCGTGAGCGTTCCGACCGGCAAGCTCTGGTACGTGAGTCCGGGGTTCGGTGGAAACTCGAAATGTTGGGGAGGTGGAGGCTCTCGCATGATGCCGGGCGACTTCGAGCTCCGGTCCCGCTACGGCGTTGGCGACGACTGGCCCATCTCCTACGATGACCTCGAAGCACACTATTGCGTGGTTGAAGAGATCATGTCCATCGCGGGTCCCGCGGATAGTCCCATGCCGCGGTCCAAGCCCTTCCCGCTTCCGCCACACAGGTTTTCCGACCCTGACATCCTGCTGAAGAAGCGATTTCCCACGGGTTGGTACGGTACCGCGACGGCGAGGGCCAGTGCTCCGACAGGCCAGCGAGGCGTGTGCTGCGGCGGCGGGGGTTGTGCGCTCTGTCCGGTCGACGCCAAGTTCACGATCGAGAACGGCCTGCTTGGTATCTATAGCGACCCGCGGGTTCGACTTGAGCTGAATTCACCCGTGGAAGTCATCGAAACGAGTGGCGGTCTCGCACGCAATGTCACTTACTTGCAAAACGGCAGCACCCTTAGCGATTCGGCCGATCTTATCGCCCTTGCAGCAAGCGGCCTGTTTAATCCCCACATTCTGCTGCGGTCCAACATCAACCACCCGCTGCTCGGCAAGCGCCTCACGGACAAATTGACCGTGGACGTGTCCCTCGACTTACGTGGCGTCAAGTGTTTCAACGGCAGCACGCTGGTGAGTGGACAGGGCTATCTGTTCTACGAAGGCGAGCATCGACGCGAACGGGCAGCGTGTCTGATCGAGACGACCAATTCCCCATTCCTCAGCGCGCAGGACGCTTTGCGCCCCGAGCGAGGCCGCTGGACGGAGAGGTTGATATTGAAGTTTCTCTTCGACGACGTTCCGCGCGAAGATAATTACGTCAGCGTCAACAGCGCGAATCCCGGCCTCGCGGAGACTCACTTCTCGGGCTATTCCGACTACGCGATTCGTGGAGCGGACTACGTGCCGAAGATGATCGATAAGCTGGCTGAAGCTCTGCCGGTCGAGCATGTCGCAGGCATCTTCCGTGGCAGCAGCGAAGCGCATATCGAAGGGACCGTCGTAATGGGGAACGATCCCTCGAAGAGCATCGTTGATCGTTA
>Ga0187780_10003779_pt1 | contig 11380 bp, 8 predicted proteins | sample 1015_Q2_SP10_20__FD_132429 | JGI IMG/M metagenome (GOLD analysis project Ga0187780, IMG submission 132429) | Tropical peat soil microbial communities from peatlands in Department of Meta, Colombia - 1015_Q2_SP10_20_MG | ecosystem: Environmental > Terrestrial > Soil > Wetlands > Peat | place...
ACAGCCGCGACCCCGGCCGGGAAGGAACCGCCGGCCGGGACGGAACCGCCGGCCGGGACGGCCTCGCGGTGGTGGTCAGTCACGGCGCCGCGCTACGGCTGGGCATGTCGCGGCTGCTCGGCATGCCGGAGGAGTTGTTCGGCACGCTGGGCCCGCTGTCCAACTGCTCCTGGTCGGTGCTAGGCGTCCGGTACGGCCGGTGGCGGCTGCTCGAGCACAACGCGGGCACCCTTCCGGAACCGGTTCTGTCTGACGACCGGTGACACCAGGGAATGGAAACCCATAATCCCGAACGATCCGTGCGGTGCGTCTCCGTCACCTGGTACGGGCAGTCGGGGTTCCGGCTCGCGGCTGGGGACAGCCGCGTGCTGATCGATCCGTTCCTGAGCGAGCGGCCCGACCGGCGCTACCCGCCCCCCGCCTCGGCGGCGGAGTTCGCCGACATCACGCTCGTGCTGTGCACGCACGAGCACGCGGACCATCTGGACCTGCGGTTCCTGCGCGGGTTCAGCGCGGTTAATTCGATCGCCAGGATCGTCGTGCCGGCGCCGGTCGTCGGCATCGCGGCCGAGGGCGGCCTGGACCCGGCACGCCTGGTGGGCGCGGCTCCCGGACAGATGCTGCGCGAGGCGGGGATCACGGTGCACCCGCTGCCTGCCCTGCACGGGATCGGCGGCGAGGAGCCCGTGGCGTACGAGTTCGCCGGGCAGGAAGGCGCGGCCCGGTTCCTGGGCTACGTGGTGGAAATCGCCGGGATCCGCTTCTTCCACGCCGGGGATGGCCTGCTATACCCCGAGCTGCCCGCGGCCCTGTCAGCGTTGGCGCCCGACGTGCTGATGATCCCCATCAACGGACGCGACCAGATCCGGGAATCGGCCGGGATCGTCGGCAACATGAACGAGACCGAGGCGGCGTGGCTGTGTGCCCAGGTCGGGCCCTCGTACGTCATCCCGATGCACTACGACGCGATCGAGGGCAATACCGGAGACCTCGGCCGGTTCACGACCCTGGTGTACGAGTACGGCGCGGGCGCCGCCGTGCTGGCCCCGCCGCGCGCCCGGGCCGTCACCGTGGCCCTGTCCTCGTAGGCCTTGCCTCGCTAGGGCATACCGAACAGCGTGACCGGGTTTCGCCAGCAGACCGCCTGCAGCCAGGCGTCGCCGAGGCCGAGCCGGGCCAGCCCTGCGATCTGCCGGGCGTAGGGGTAGGGGATGTTCGGGAAGTCGCTGCCCAGTAGCACCTTGCCCGCCAGGCCCAGCTCGCGCAGCAGCGGCATCGCCGTGGCGGGGAACGGGGCCAGCTCGTCGAAGAAGTCGGTGAAGATCATGGTGGTATCCAGCGCCACCCGCTCGTAGTCGGCGGCGAGCCGCAGGAACGTCTCGTAGTCCGGTGCCCCCAGATGCGCGATGATCGCGGTCAGCCCCGGATGCCGTTCCAGTACCGACCCGAACGGCCCGGGCCCGGTGTGTTCGGTCCCCACCGGCGAGTGCCCGGCGTGCACCACCACCGGCACCCCGGCCTCGGCCAGCAGGCCCCACGCCTCATCGAGCAGCGGATCGCCAGGCGAGAAGCCGCCCACCTGCAAGTGGATCTTGAAGATCCGCGCCCCGGCCGCCAGCGCGTCGCGGACGTACCCGGCCACCCCCGGCTCGGGGTAGAACGTTGCCGACGGCAGGCACCCCGGCGTGTTCCGGGCGAACGCCAGCGTCCACGCGTTCAGGTCCGCGGCCATGTCCGGGCGGTGGGCGTAGGCCAGCGCGCTGAACATCCGCACGCCCATGGCCCGCAGGTGCGCCACCCGGTCCGCGTCGCTCCACTTGTACCGGATCGGCCAGCTGACTCCGACCAGCGGCCCGGCCTGGTCGAAGTACGCCCACACCTTGCGCTGCATCCGGGGCGGCAGGAAGTGGGTATGGATGTCGGCCAGCCCGGGCACGCCCAGCGCCCGGCAGAACGCCGGGACGTCGGCGTCCTCCTCCGGCGGCGGCGCATCGTCCATCACCCGATTCAACTGCACCGCCGCGGCGCGAAGGAAATCCTCTATTTTCCGAACGGACAGTGGCTCTCCGCCATCGCCCCGGCTCACGACCGGGGTTCAGCCCCGCCTGGTCCGCCGCCGCCCAGCACGCGGGCGAACCGCTTCCGGACGGTCGCCGCCGTCTGGTCCGCCGGGGCGGCCCAGACCTCGGCATTGAAGATCTCGACCTCGACGTAGCCGTCGTAACCCGCGGCCGTCACGCTGGCCGACACCGGCCCGAAGTCGATCACGCCATCGCCGAGGTGGCCGCGGCCCAGCAGCGTGTCCTGCGGCAGCGGCAGCACCCAGTCGCACACCTGGTAGCTGAGGATCCGCCGGGCGGCGCGCGCGAGCTCGTCCGCCAGCCGCGCGTCCCACCAGACGTGATAGGTGTCCACCACCACACCCACGGCGTCGGCCGGGAACGCCGCGGCCAGGTCGACCGCCTCGCCCAGCGAGCAGATCACGCATCGGTCGGCGCAGAACATCGGGTGCACCGGCTCGATCCCGAGCCGCACCCCCAGCCGCTGCGCCTCCGGCACCAGGTCCCCGACCGCGTCGGCGATCATTCGCCGGGCCAGGCCGAGGTCGCGCTGGCCGGGGACCAGGCCGCCGCAGACCAGGATCAGCGTGTCCGCGCCGAGTTCGGCCGCCTCGGCGATGGCCGCCCGGTTGTCCGCCCGCGCGGCTCGCCGGCCGTCGGCGTCGGCCCGGGTGAAGAACCCGCCGCGGCACAGGCTGGACACGTGCAGCCCGGCGGCGCGGATCACCGCCGCGGACCTGGCCAGGCCGAGTTCGGCCACCCGGTCCCGCCACAGCCCGATCGCCGGGATGTCATGCCGTGCGCACAGCGCGGCGGCCTCGGCCAGGCCCAGGTGCTTGACCGTCGCCTGGTTGAGCGAGAGCCGGTCCAGCCCGATCCCGGCCGTGCCGCGGGCGCCAGCCGGGTCCGGCGCGGTCATAGCCGGCCCGCGTCCGCGAGCGTGGCCAGCAGCGCGCTCATCCGCTCGGCGGCCAGGCCCGGATCGGTCAGGGCCCGCGCGGCGGCTGCCAGCTCGAACACCCGGATCAGGTGCCGGGCAGGCCGCTCCCGCTGCAGCCCGCCCAGCATGGCGAAGTACGGCTGCAGCCCGTTCAGCCAGGCCAGGAACGCCACCCCGACCTTGTAGTGGTAGGTCGGCGGCTCGAAGATCAGCCGGCTGAGCGGGACCGTGGGCGACATCGCCGCGTCGTAGCCCGCCAGGTCGCCCCGGTCCAGCGCGGCCAGCGCCGCCGCGGCCGGGGCCGTGATCGCGGCGAACGCCCCCAGCAGCGCGTCGCTGTGCCCCTCGGCGTCGCCCCGGATCAGCTCGGAGTAGTTGTAGTCGTCCCCGGTGTAGAGCCGGACCCCCGCGGGCAGCCGCCGGCGCAGCGCCACCTCCCGGCCCGCGTCGAGGACCGAGAGCTTGACGCCGTCCACCTGCCCGCCGGCCCGCTCGATCAGCTCGAGCACCATGTCCGCGGCCGCATCGAAGCTGGCGCTGCCCCAGTAGCCGCGCAGCGCCGGGTCGAACACCTCACCGAGCCAGTGCAAGATCACCGGCCGGTCCGCCTGCCGCAGCAGCTCGCCGTACACCTCGAGGTAGTCCCGGGCGCCGCGGGCGCTGGCCGCCAGCGCGCGGCTCGCCATCAGGATCACGTCGGCCCCGGTCGACTGAACGAACGCCATCTGCTCGGCGTAAGCGCCGATGATCTCGCTGATCGGGTAACGCTCGCCGTCCCGGAGCTGGTCGGTGCCCACCCCGCAGGCCAGCGCGGCGACGGGCACGGCCGCGCGGACCCCGCGGGCCGGTGCGGCGACCGGCGCCGCCCCGTGGGCCCCGTGGACCCCGTGAGTCGGTGCCGGCGCAGGCTCCGCCGTACGTGGCTCGTCGGCCGTGAACCGATCCGTCCGGCGTTGGCCGGCCTGGTGCTCAGCTGACCGCCGCGCCGACCTGGCGATCAGCTCCCGGGCCCGCTCCCAGCCCAGTCCCATGCCGCGCTGCGCGGTGTCCATCGCCTCGGCCACCCCGAAGCCGTGCGCCCACAGCTGATCGCGGAACGCCATCGTGGACTCCCAGTCGATGACCTCGCCCCCCGGGGCTGGACGCGCGGCGACGTGGGCGGCCGCGTAGACCCGTCGAGTGGTCGGCGGCGGGTGGCCGACGGCCCACCCCGGCTCGGGGATGACCAGCGGTTCGGACTGGCCGGGCAGCCGGATCTGTACGGTCACCTCAGACCGCCAGCCGCGGCACGACGATCCGCCGGCCCTCGGCCGACGACTGGAGGGCGAGGTTGGCCAGCTGCACGCCCCCGGCCCCCTCGGTGAGGTCCCAGGCAAACGGCCTGCCCTCGGCCGCGCTCTTCAGGAACAGCTCCCACTCCGTCTTGAACGCGTTGTCGAAGGCCATGTTGTCCGGTACATCCGTCCACTGCGCCTGGTAGTCGAGGGGATCGGGCAGGTCAGGATTCCACACCGGCATCGGCGTGGACACCCGGTGCTGAATGGCACAGGTGCGCAAGCCGGCCACCGCGCTGCCGTTCGTGCCGTCCACCTGCAACTCGAGCAGCTCGCGGCGGTTGACCCGGACCGCCCAGGACGAGTTCACCGAGGCGAACGCTCCGCTGGCCAACTCGAGCACCGCGTACGCGGCGTCGTCCGCGGTCGCGTCGTACGGGCGGCCGGTCTCGTCCCACCGCCGCGGCACATGCGTGGTCGCGCGGACGTACAGCGCCGTGATCGGGCCGAACAGGTCGGTCAGCAGGTACTGCCAGTGCGGGAACATGTCCAGCACGATCCCGCCGCCTTCTTCCGCGCGGTAGTTCCACGACGGCCGCTGCGCCGGGATCTGGTCGCCCTCGAACACCCAGTAACCGAACTCCAGCCGCACGGACAGCACCCGGCCGAAGAAGCCCTCGCTGACGAGCCGCCGCAGCTTGATCACCCCGGGCAGGAACAGCTTGTCGTGCACCACGCCGTGGGTGATTCCCGCGGCCTGCGCGGCCCCGGCCAGCCGGAGCGCGCCCTCCAGCGAGCCGGCCACCGGCTTCTCGGTGTAGACGTGCTTGCCCGCCTCGATCGCCTTCATCAGGCTGGCCTCGCGCGCGCTGGTGACCTGGGCGTCGAAGTAGACGTCGACCGCGGAGTCGGCCAGCACCTCGTCCACGTCGGTGGTCCACCGCTGCAGGCCGTGCCGTTCGGCGATCGCGCGCAGCCGCTCCTCGCTGCGCCCGACCAGGACGGGCTCGGGGAAGACGAACGTACCGTCGTCGAGCCGCACGCCGCCCTGCTCGCGGATGCTGAGCAGGGACCGCACCAGATGCTGCCGGTATCCCATCCGGCCGGTGACGCCGTTCACGGCGACGTGGATGACCTTGCGCGTCATTTGGGTCCAGCCTTCGGGTCGCGGCAGGTGCGGTGCTAACCTCAGCCTCGGGAAAGTGCTTTCCCAGATTAGGTTGGCCCCCAAAACGGGTCAAGCGCGAGCCGCGCCGAGGAGGGTCAGTGAGCCCAGGGGTCCAGACCCGCGCGGAGCGGGTCACGCCGGGATCGAGGGCAACCCTGCAGGACGTCGCCGACCGCGCGGGCGTGTCGCTGACCACCGCGTCACGGGTCGTGAACGGCGGTTCCCGGCGGGTCGGACAGTCCCTTGCCGATCGGGTTCACAAGGCGGTCGCCGAGCTCGGTTATACGGCGAACCTGCAGGCCAGAGCCGTCGCTACCGGGCAGAGCACGATGGTGGGAGTGGTGGTCCACGACATCGCGGACCCGTACTTCGCCTCCATCGCGGCCGGGCTCATCGAGGTCGCCGACGCACGCCAGCTGCTGGTCTGCATGTCCAGCACTCCGGCCACCGAGGCAGCCGAGCGTGAGTACGTGGCGCTGATGCGCGCGCAGCGGGCACGCGCGGTGATCCTGATCGGCAGCAGGTCCGACGATGCCGAGGCCCGTGACGCGCTGCGCGCGGAGATCGGCGCCTTCGCCCGCTCGGGCGGGCGAGCGGTGTGCGTCGGCCAGGACCTGCTGGGCGTGGACTCGATCCTGCCGGAGAACGCCGCGGGTGCCGAGGCTCTGGCCCGGGCCATGGTCGCGCTCGGCCACCGCACCTTCGCCGTGCTGGCCGGGCCGCGCGGGCTGCTGACCGCGCGGGACCGGCTGGAGGGATTCCATGCCGGGCTGGCCGCCTGGTCGGTGCCGCTCGACGCGGCCCGGGTCATCCACGGCGCGTTCAGCCGGGACGGCGGCTACGAGGCGATGAGCGCGATCCTGGCGGCGGGCGAGCCGCTGCCGGACTGCGTGTTCGCGGTCACCGACGTCATGGCGTTGGGCGCGCTGGCCCGGCTGCGGGCCGGCGGCCTGCAGGTGCCTGCCGACATCGCGCTGGCCGGATTCGACGACATCGGCACCCTGCGCGACGTCTACCCGCCGCTGACCACGGTCCGGCTGCCGCTCAAGCGGATGGGGGAGATGGCCGCGAACCTCGTCCTGTCCGAACCCGCCGACGCGGCCCGGGACCACCCGCGAGTCATCCCGGTCCCCGGCGAAGTCATCCTGCGTGACAGCACGGTCCCGCGCCCGCCCGCCTGACCCCGCCGGACCACCCTCACAACCCCGGCAACCTCGGCCACCTGCTACGGGCACCGCCCATCTGCCCCTTGCGGGCCCGGTCCTAGATCGGGTACGTTTCGCTCAATTGGAAAGCGCTTGCCATGAAGGTGGAGTGGCATGGCTGCACGGGCTGGCTCACGATGTGGAAGACCGGCGCCGCTGGTTGACCATCAACCCCGGTCACGCGCATGATCCGTCCTAAATAAGTCCTGACCAACAAGCCAGTCAGCCCGCTGAGGGAGTGAGATATGAGCGAAGCGGCACACGTCCCGTTCACCGAGACGAAGGCACCAGAATCGGCCGAGCGGTTGCACCGCGGCGCCCTGGGCCTGGTCGACATCTCCGCCTCGACGATGGCGAACATCGGCCCCGCCTACAGCTTCTACTTCGGCTTCGCCGGGATGGTCATCTTGGCCGGCCTCGCCTCGCCGCTGGTCATCCTCGTCGCTGCGGTCGCCATCGCGCTACTCGGCAACACGCTGTCGCAGTTCTCCCGGGCGCACCCGTCGACCGGCGGCTTCATCACCTTCGTGGGCAAGAGCTTCGGCGGCACCAGCGCGGTGACCACCGCACTGGTGGCCGGGATGGGCTACATCATCGCGATCGCGTCGGTACTGGTCATCTCGGGCGGGTTCCTGTCGATCATGATCTACTACTACACGGGCACGAACATCCCGTGGATCATCTTCTCCGTCCTCTTCACCGCCGGCGCCATGTTCATGATGTTCCGCGGCGTGGCCGTGTCGACCAAGCTGGCCGGCTTCTTCTTCGCCTTCGAGATCACCGTGCTGTTCGTCGTGTCCATCGCCGTGCTGATCAAGAACGGTGGCCACCTGTCCGGCGTACCGTTCGAGCCCAGCCACATCACCAATCACTTCAGCGGCCTGGGCGTCGCCTTCCCGCTCGCCGTCTACCTGTTCATCGGCTGGGAGAACTCGGCGGCGCTGGCCGAGGAGACCACCAACCCCCGGCGCAACGTGCCGCGGGCCGTGTTCCTGTCGATCGCCCTCATGGCCTTCACGTACCTGGTGGTGGCCTACGCCACCGTCACCGGCTTCCACTACAGCATCACGGCGCTCACGGCCCCCACCGTACTCATTCCATTCATCACGGTCGCCCACAGCGTGGCGGCCTGGCTGGCCTTCATCGCGTACATGGCCGGGCTGACCTCCACCCTCGGCGTGCTCATCGCCGCGGTGAACTCCCAGTGCCGGCTGATCTTCAACGCCGGGCGCGAGGGCCTGCTGCCGGCCTGGATCGGCCGGGTCCAGCCGGTCCGCCGGACGCCGGTCAACGCCATCATCGCCTTCGTCGCCATCGCTTCGGCCATCACCCTGGGCTGGGCGATCGGCCACTGGATCGGCGGGACCGGCAACAGCCTGAGCGCGATCAACTTCTTCGCCGAATCCGCCACGATGGGCACGATCCTGATCGTGTTCGTGTACCTGGCGGCCAACGTGGCGCTGCCGTTCTATTACCGCAAGTACCGGCCGGGCGAGTTCAACGTCGTCAAGCACGTCGTGCTGCCGGCCCTCGGCGTGGTCGCGGTCGGCATCCCCATCTACTACCTGTTCAACCCGTCGCCGCCGATCCAGCCGTACGACTGGTTCCCGTGGGTCGGGCTGGGCCTCATCGTGGTGTCCATCATCTACGCGATCTGGCTGGTCAGGCGGGACCCCAACCTCGGCGACCGGGTCGGTTCGATCGTCGCCGACGAGTAAGGCCTCACGGCCTGGTGGCGGCGTCCGCCGTGGCGGCCGCCACCGGGCCCCGGCCTGCGTGGAAACCCGCAAGCGCCAGCCCGCACGCGGCACCAGGTTCCCGGACGCAAGCCGGATGTCCGTTCGGATTTCTGGAGATCTGACATGACTGACACCGCCGCCCGCGTGGACGAGACGGCCAGCTCACATCCCGGGCACCCGCTGGACCCGGCGACCGCGGGCGAGTACCTGGCCGGACGGGAGATCATGGCAGCGGCCGGGCTGCTGGCCGGTCCGACCGGGTTCGCCTACTACGGGCTGGAGGAACCGCCCAAGGAGGACGTGCTGGCCGGCCGGGACCTCGATCGTCGGCTGCGCGCGTTCCTGATCAACCTAGATACCGGTGCGTCGACCGACGTGATTGTCTCGCTGCCGGGCCAGCGGGTGATCCGCGCGCGCAGGCTGGATCCGCGCACCGACGGTCAGATGCCGATCATCGACGCCGACTACGCGGCCGTGGAGGAGATCGTGCGGGCCGACCCGGGCTGGCGCGCGGCCATGGCCCGACGGGGCCTGGACGATGTCAGCAAGATCCGGGCCTGCCCGATCACCGCGGGGGTGTTCGGCGTGGCCGACGATGACCGGCGGCGGATGGTGCGCGTGCTCGCGTTCGTCCAGGAAAGCGAGCACGACCTGGCCTGGGCGCACCCGATCGACGGGGTCGCCGCCTACGTCGACCTGGTCGAGAAGAAGGTCTTCAAGATCACCGACGAGTTCGAGCTGCCGGTCCCGGCCGAATCCGGCGACTACGACGACGAGGCGGTGCGCGGCCCGCACCGCACCACGCTGCGCCCGATCGAGATCACCCAGCCGGAAGGACCGAGCTTCACGCTGGACGGACACGCGCTGCGCTGGCAGGACTGGTCGATGCGGGTCGGCTTCGACGCGCGCGAGGGGCTGACCCTGCACCAGATCAGCCTGCGCTCGGGCGGCCGCGAGCGGCCGGTCATCTACCGGGCGTCGATCCCCGAGATGGTCGTGCCCTACGGGGACCCGCGGTTCCGCTACTGGCAGGCGTACCTCGACGCGGGCGAGTACCTGATCGGGAAGACAGCCAACTCCCTCGAGCTCGGCTGTGACTGCCTGGGCGAGGTCGCGTACCTGGACGCTACCGTGACTGACGACGCCGGCCAGCCGAGGGTCATCCAGAACGCGATCTGCATCCACGAGGAGGACTTCGGGATCCTCTGGAAGCACACCGACATCTTCAACGGCTCGGCCGCCTCCCGCCGCCAGCGCCGGCTGGTGGTGTCGTACTTCACCACGGTCGGCAACTATGACTACGGCTTCTACTGGTACTTCTACCTGGACGGCACCATCGAGTGCGAGATCAAGGCGACCGGGGTGCTGTTTACCTCCGCGTATCCCGGCAGTGATCATCCCTACTCCACCGAGGTGGCGCCGGGGCTGGCCGCGCCCGTGCACCAGCATCTGTTCAGCGCGCGGCTGGACATGACCGTGGACGGTCTGGCGAACGCCGTGGAGGAGGTCGACGTCAGCGGCCGCCCGATCGGGCCGGACAACCCGTACGGCAACGCCATCGTGCAGACCGTGACCCGGCTGACCCGCGAGTCGCAGGCGGGCCGCCGCGCGGACGGCGCGCGGGGGAGGACCTGGCGGATCATCAGCACCGAGCACGTGAACAGGTTCGGCCGGCCCGTCAGCTACACGCTCTACCCGGAGTCCGCGCCGGTGCTGCTGGCCGATCCCGCCGCCCCGCTGACGGCACGGGCCGGGTTCGCGATCAACCATCTCTGGGTGACCAGGTACGACCCGGACCAGCGCTATCCCGCGGGCGACTTCGTGAACCAGCATCCGGGCGGAGCGGGAATCCCCGCGTTCATCGCGGGCGACAGGGACATCAACGGCGCCGACATCGTGGTCTGGCACACATTCGGCCCCACGCACGTCCCGCGCCCGGAGGACTGGCCGGTCATGCCGATCGCACGGTGCGGATTCACGCTCAAGCCGACCGGCTTCTTCGACCGCAACCCGACGCTGGACGTGCCTCCGCCGTCTCCGCACTGCTCGGTCGGCTAGGCCCGGAGCGCCACCCGCCGCCGGTACAGCCGACGCCGAGGTCCCGGCCGGACCGGGTGTAGGTTCTGTAAAGGTGGAGGGGACGACCTTTCTTTCCGTTCTTCGCCGGCTCGCTGAAGCCGATCCGGATCGGCCGTCGCTGACGTGCGGAGACGTCACGTTGACCCGGGGCGAGTTCGTCGAGCGGGTCGAGCGGCTGGCGGCGCTGTTCGCGAGCAGCGGGGTGGTGGAAGGATCGACGGTCACCATCGGCCTGCCCAACTCGACCGGGCTGGTCGAGAGCATGTTCGCGGTCTGGGCCCTCGGCGCGGTGCCGCAGCCGATCTCCGACCGGCTCCCGCTGCGGGAACGCTCCGGCATCATGGACCTGGCCAGTCCGTCCCTCGTGGTGGGGGTGCCGCCGTCACAGACCGGGGGACTTCCGGCGCTGGAGTCGGTGCCCGGGCAGCTCCCCGCTGGCTCGTTCACGCCCGGCGTATCGCCGGTGTGGAAGGTCATTACCAGCGGCGGGAGCACGGGCCGGCCGAAGTTGATCGCAGCCACCGCGCCCGCCCTGTTCGAGAATGTGGGTGCAAACGCCGCCCTGTTCGGGATGCCTTGCGACGGGAGTGTCCTGATCCCAGGGCCGCTCTCCCATAACGGGCCGTTCATATTCGCCGTGAGCGGGATGCTGCTCGGCAACCACGTCGTGCTGATGCCCCGGTTTGACCCGGCCGGGACGCTGCGCCTGATCGAGGAGCACCGGGCGAACTGGCTGTACCTGGTGCCGACCATGATGCTTCGCATCTGGCGTCTGCCCGAGGCGATCCGCCTTTCCGTCGACCTTTCCTCCCTGCAGGTGGCCTTCCACATTGCCGCGCCGTGCCCGCCGTGGCTCAAGCACGCGTGGATCGACTGGCTCGGCCCGGAGAAGGTGCTTGAAGGGTACGCAGGCAC
>Ga0187780_10003780_pt1 | contig 11379 bp, 7 predicted proteins | sample 1015_Q2_SP10_20__FD_132429 | JGI IMG/M metagenome (GOLD analysis project Ga0187780, IMG submission 132429) | Tropical peat soil microbial communities from peatlands in Department of Meta, Colombia - 1015_Q2_SP10_20_MG | ecosystem: Environmental > Terrestrial > Soil > Wetlands > Peat | place...
CCACTCCTCGTGCACGCGCGAGATCAGGAAGACCTCGTAGTCCATCGACAAGCCGAACACGATCGCGAACAGCAGCACCGGGATGAACGCCTGGATCGGCGCGCCCTTGACGTTGAAGAAGCCGCCCAGCCAGCCCCACTGGAAGATCGCCACGACCACGCCCAGCGAGGCGCCGATCGAGAGCAGGTTCATCGCCGCCGCCTGCAGCGGGATCACCAGCGAGCGGAAGACGACCAGCAGCAGTAGCGCGGACAACAGCACGACCACGCCGACGAACAGCGGCAGTTTGCCCGCGATCACCTGCGTGAAGTCGATCGCGATCGCGTTCGAGCCGCCGACCAGCAGCGTCGTGCCGGTGCTCGCCGCCAGCGGCGGCAGCGTGTGCTTGCGCAACGTGCCCACCAGTTCGGCGGTCGCGAGCGCCTGCGGCGCCGAGCGCGGGTAGACGTTGAACACCGCCGTCGAGCCGCGCGGGCTCAGGCGCGGCGGCGAGACCGACGCGACGTCGGCGCTCGCGCGCAGCGCGCCGCCGATGCTCGCGAGCGCGGCCGCGTCGTCGGCGCGCGGCAGGCTGGCGACGACCTGCAGCGGACCGTTGAAGCCGCGGCCGAAGCCCTTCGCAAGCAGGTCATACGCCTGGCGGGTCGTCTGGTTGGGCGGGTTGTTGCCCGCGTCGCTGTTGCCCAGACGCAGCGCGAGCGCCGGCACGCACAGCGTCAGCATGATCGCCAGACCCGCGATCGCGCCTTGCCAGGGGTGGCGCTCGACCAGTGCCGCCCAGCGCGCCCAGAAGCCTGGGCGCTGAACGCCGCCGGCGCCGTGCGGGGCCTCACCGGCCGCGATCTGCGCGTCGCCCGCACGGCCCCGTCCCGCGCGCCGCCGCCCGCCGCCGCGGCGCGCGATGCGCTCGCCGAAACGCGAGAGCAGCGCCGGCAGCACGCTCAGCGCGGCGAGCATCGTCATCAACACCGCCAGCGAGGAGGCGACCGCGAGGCCGTACAGGAATGAGATGCCGAGCGCGAACTGGCCGAGCAGCGCGATGATCACGGTCGCGCCCGCGAACAGCACCGCGCGCCCGGCGGTGTCCATCGCGCCGACGATCGCCGCGTCGACGTCGCCGTCTGCCAGGTACATCTCGCGAAAGCGCGTGACCACGAACAGCGCATAGTCGATGCCCACGCCCAGGCCGATCATCGCCGCGAGCTCGGTCGAGAAGTTCGGCATGCCGATCACGTGCGAGGCCAGGCCAGCGAGCGCGATGCCGGTGCCCAGGCCGAGCAGCGCGGTCAGGATCGGCAGGCCCATCGCGACGAACGAACCGAACGTGACCAGCAGCACGATCATCGCCGCGAGCAGGCCGATCGCTGTCACCGGCCCGAGCGACGGTTTCTGGACCTGTTCGATCGCCTGGCCCTCGAGCGCCACCTGCAGCCGGCTGGAGCTCACGCTTTTGGCGACCGAGACAACGCGTTCGGTGGCTGCCGGCGGCAGCAGGTTCGCGCGCTCGTCGAAGTTCACGATCGCGAACGCGACCGTGCCGTCCTGCGAGACCGCGCGCGCACCCTTGGTCGAGTACGGGCTGACGACCGCGGCCACGTGCGGCAGGCGCGCCACCTGCGCGAGCATCGGCGCCACCCGTTCTCGCACCGCGGCTTCGGTGACGCTTCCCTGTCGCGCGCCGAACACGATCTGATCTGAGTCGCCCGCCTGCGCGGGGAACTCGCGTCTCAGCAGGTTCGCCGCGCGCTGGGATTCGGTGCCCGGCAGCGAGAAGTTGTTTGAGAATTCGGTGCCGACCACGCCGGAGACCGCGAGCGAGCCGATCAGCAGGATCAACCAGCCGATCACGACGATGCGTCGGTGCGCGATCGTGCGCGCGGCTACGCGCGCGACTACGCCCAGGTCCTTCGGTGCCTCTACGCTGGAGTTCGTGGCCATCGGCCCCTCACGATATAAGCCACCCGCTCAGCCGCGTCGCATCGACGCCTATGTGTGGCGCATCAGCGCCGTGGTGATCCTCGGCTCGATCATGTCGATCCTCGACACCACGATCGTCAACGTCGCGCTCGACACGCTCGGCCGCGAACTGCACACCACGATCTCTCAGATCCAGTGGGTGATCACCGGCTATCTGCTCTCGCTCGCCGCGGTCATCCCGATCACCGGGTGGGCGGCGCGGCGCTTCGGCGCCAAGCCCGTCTACGTGCTCTCGCTCGTGCTGTTCACCGCCGGCTCCGCGCTGTGCGGCCTGGCGAGCTCGAGCACCGAGCTGATTCTCTTTCGCGTGCTGCAGGGTCTAGGCGGCGGCATGCTGCTGCCGATCGGGCAGATGATGATGGCCGAGGCCGCGGGCCCGCAGCGCATGGGTCGCGTTATGAGCATCGTCGCGGTGCCGGCGATGCTCGCGCCGGTCCTCGGCCCGACGATCGGCGGTCTGATCATCGACAACTCCAGCTGGCACTGGATCTTCTACGTCAACGTGCCGATCGGCGTGATCGCCGTGGTCGCGGCGCTGCGCACGCTGCCGCGGCTGCCGCGCGCGCCCGCCGGGCGTCTCGACGTGCCCGGCCTCGCGCTGATGGCGACCGGCCTGCCGCTGCTCACCTACGGTCTCGCCGAGATCGGCAGCACGGGCAGCTTCACCGCGACCAAGGTTGTGGCGCCGATCGTGCTCGGCCTCGCGCTCGTCGGCGCGTTCGTATTGCACGCGCTGCGCGTGCCACAGCCGCTGCTCGACCTGCGGCTGTATCGCCGACCCACATTCTCCTCGGCTTCGTTCGCGATGTTCTGCCTCGGCGCCGCGCTGTTCGGCGGCATGATCCTGCTGCCGCTGTACTGGCAGAGCGTGCGGGGCCAGAGCGTCGTCGACACCGGCCTGCTGACCGCGCCGCAGGGTCTCGGCATGGCGCTCGTGATGCCGCTCGCGGGCAAGTTCACCGACCGCTACGGCGGTGGCCCGCTGGCGCTGCTCGGCGTGGTCATCACGACCGTCATGACGATCCCGTTCGGGATGATCGGCGCGCACACCTCGATCGCTTGGTTGTCGTTCGCGATGCTCCTGCGCGGCGCAGGCATCGGCCTGGCGTTCATACCCGCGATGTCAGCCGCGTTCGCGTCGCTGCGGCGCGAGGAGATACCCGACGCCACGCCGCAACTGAACGTGCTGCAGCGCATCGGCGGCTCGATCGGCACGGCGGTGCTCGCGGTCGTGCTGCAGCGCGCGCTCGGCGGCGTGCACAGCCTCACAGGTGCAGCCAGCGCCTACGGCACCGCTTTCTGGTGCTCGGCCGCGATCACCGCGCTGGCGATCGGACCGTGCATCGTGCTCATGCGCGCCGAGCGCGCGGCACGAGCCGCGCCGGGCCAGGCGACCGCCGCGCCCGCCGAGGCCGTGCCCGTTTAGTCGCGCTCGTAGCGCCCAGTCAGGTATTCGTCGACCCATGCGCGCGTGCTGCGCCAGGTGCCGTCGGCGGCCTTGGAGGCCTTCAGGCGCCCCCGCGTCGCGGCCACACGTAGCGCGTTTGCGGAGATCCGCTCGGAGGCCAAAGCAGGCAACGGGACCAAGCGTGATGGGCCGGCGACAGCGGGGACAACGAACTTGTGGAGGTTGTCAAGGATGGCGCGAGCGAGCAGCTCTCCGAGAGACCCATGGTCACCCCGATCGGCACTCTGGAGTGCGGCCAGGTATCGTCGGCGATCGCCCTTGAAGATGATCGCGGGGGGATAGCCAAGCCTTACCAGGAGCAGATTCAGAACGAGCCGGCCGGTGCGCCCGTTGCCGTCGAGAAATGGGTGGATCTGCTCGAAGCGCGCATGTAGCTTGGCTAGCACTTCGGGCTCGATGCCTTCACCCTCCCGGCCCAGCGCTTGTACCTCGCGAATCCAGTCGGTGACCATGGCGGAGACCTCGGGCCACGGCGGTGGGCACATCCCGCCCGGAAATGGCCTGATGTCGTGCTCGCGGAATGAGCCGGGACGCTCACTTTGGCCAGCGCTTGGGTGAGGCTCTACATCCCATGCGGGTGTGAGTGCGAGTCGATGGATGTGGCGAAGCTCGGTCAGCGAGAGAAGCTCGCCGCTCGACCATGCGCCAGGGTCCAGCGCCTGACCATAGACCCAGTTAGCGGCATCGGCATATCCACGAACCTCCATGTACTCCCTGAGCTCCTTGTTGCCCACCGCTCGGCCTTCCTCAAGGAGCTGCTCGACTTGCTTGAGCACGAGCGTGTTGCCCTCGATCGCGGTCGAGTGGTGAGCCTCCTCAAGCCATATCCCATGCCAGATCCCGTCTGCTTCGCTAGGCGACGGCAGACCACCGAGCCGCTCACGCAGTTCGCTGATCTGAACACGCAGACGCTCATAGACGGCAGCTCGCGTAGGCCTACCACGACCGCTCCTCGTGATTTTGTTCGGTTGAGGCACTATCCAATTGTACCGAACACTTCCCAAAATGTGCGGCTGACGCCGAACTAATTGCAACGAACAAATACATGAATGGCGCCGAACTGCGATTCATGGCCCCGTTGAGGACAAAGGCCGATCAGAGCAGCGTTTGAAGGTCACCGAAGAGGCTTTCGGGCTCTTTCCGCCGCCCCGGCGAACCCGGGTTAGCGCTAGGTACTCAGGTGCTCGCCGAAGAACGCGAGGATTCGCTCCCAGGCGTCCTCGGCCGCTTCTTCGTTGTAGTCGAAGCCGGTCACGTGCAGCAGCGGCGTCAGCGGCCCGACTTTCAAATGGTTGAGGAAGCTGTGGCCGGCCTGTGGGTACTCCTTGACGTCGTGCGCGACGCCGAGCGAGTCGAGCGCCTGCTCCAGGCGCTGCGCGCGACCACGCAGGGTGAGGTCCTTGGCGCCGTAGCTGCCGACCACCGGGCACGCGCCGGCAAGCCGCTGCGCGTCCTTGGGCACCTCGCCGTAGTTGACCGACGCTGCCTGAAAGCCGCGCGGCGCGCACAGCAGCGCGAAGCCGCCGCCCATGCAGAAGCCGATGATGCCGATGCGCCCGCTGCAGTCCTCGCGCTCGGCCAGCAGCTTGCGCGCCGCCTCGATCGCTTCGTATGCGGGCCCGCTGCCCGAGCGTGACGCGCTCATCGTCGCCACCACGCAACGGATCCCGCGACCGGAGTACAGGTCGGGCGCGAACGCGACATAGCCGGCGCCCGCCAGCCGGTCGGCCTGCGCGCGGATGTCGTCGGAGAGCCCGAACGCATCCTGGATCACGACCACGCCGGGGTGCGTGCCGGCGTCGCTCGGCGTGGCGAGGTAGCCACCCAGCTCACCGGACGGCGTCGTGAAGCGCTGCTCGGGCATAGCGGGCATTCTTACGCAAGCGGCGCGCGGCCGCACGCTAGCGCGGCGAGACCGTCACCAGCGCGGCGCTGCTGGGCGGTACGAGCACGGTGACCACCCCGTGCGTGTTGGGCACACGCGGCAGCGTCGCGGGCTGCGTCCATTCGCCATCAGCGCTGACCGCGCGGCCGCCCAGCCGCACCCCCGTGAGCGCTTCCGGCGAGGGCGCGGTCAGCGACAGGACCGTCGCGTCGTGGAAACCAGTTCCGACGTGCAGCGCGACGGCCGCGGGCAACGCGCCAGGCGGGTCGTCGTCGATCAGCACGAAGCGCAGCGCGCCGTCCGGCGCGAGGAACGCGCTGACGACCACGTTCGGCTGCCACGGCGAGTATGCGATCGCGTGCAGCGGGCGCTCGCCGATGAGCGCCTTGGCGAGCAACAGCGCGTACCACTCCGGCTGCGCGTGCAGCTCGCCGATCGCCGCGGCGGTTGGTGAGCGCGCGCACAGCGGCGTGTAGCCGGCGCAGTTGAGCGGGTTGCCCTCGAAGTTGATGCCCGAGACGCCCATGCTCATCGCGCGCGTGATGTAGCTGAGCGCCCATAGCGCGGAGGCGAATGTGTTGCTGATGCCCGGCACGCCGCCGCAGGACACGCTGCCGGTCTCGTCCAGTCGGAACGGGAGTTCGCTGTCGTTCGCGACCACCAGATAGCGGCGTAGCGAGACTTCCTCGGCCTGACGGATCTGCGGGCTGAGTAGTAGTGAGATGCTCGCCGGGGGCTGCTTGTCGCAGCCGAGCGGATAGTGGTGGCCGGTGAGCAGCGCGGGCCGCTGATCGATCGCCTCGCCGAGGCCCCAGCTCTCATACGCGCTGGAGCCCGAGGTGTCCGGTCCCGCGAGCGGGATGAAGGGAGCGAACGCGTCGATTGCGTCGCGGTAGCCGGCGACCTGTTCCTCATACTGCACGGAGGTCCACGGCTTGGAGCGCAGGCCGTGGCGCGCGTAGGAGTCTGGCTCGTTGCCGAGCTCGATCGCTTCAAGCGAAGGCCCGAGGATCGCTTGCGCCGCCGCGGCCTCGCCCGCCGCGGCTTCAGGTTCGTAGTGGCCGAAGCCGATCGTCAGCAGCACGCGCCAGCCGCTGCTGTTCGCCAGACTTGCGAGTCCGCGGAAGTCCCCCGCTTCGAGCAGCTCCGACGCCCACGGTGGCCGTGGCGTCGTTTCGTCAGCCCACGCGACGTCTTCGTCGGCGGTCACGCCGCCGAAGCGCAGCACCCCCTTGCCGAGCGAGCGCAGCAGTGTGACGAGGTTGCCGTCGCTGGCATAGCCGGCGATCTGGGGCAGACTTCCGACCTCGAATGAGAGGCCGAGAAAGTTGCCAGGCACCAGTTGCGTGAGTTCGGCTTCTTCTTCTTCGAGCGACACCGACACCGGGATGCCAACCGGCGGCGGGACATGATGGACCGTCGTACGGCGATGGGGCGCTTGGGCGGCGGGCGCACCGCCGGCGGATGCGGCGGGCAGCAAAGCAAGCGCCAGCGCCGCACAAAGCGTGGGCGCGAGCGCGGCACGCACAGCCGTTAGACCCCGCCGCTCACAGCGAACCAGTCCGACTTGAGATCAGGCGCGCCGTCGCACGCGTCCAGCACCATGCGCAGCACCGCGCTGCGACCGACCTGCTCGCGTTCGTCTTGCGTCATCGACACGGGCGCGTCTTCGCCCACGTTGGCCTCGATCTCGACGCCCACGCGCTCGAACGTGACCTGTTCGCCACCCGAGCCCAGCCGCTGCCAGAGCAGGTCGAGCGCGTCGTCCGGCGCCGGGTGCCCGGAGTGATTGGTGATCTTGAAGCGCATGGCGGCAAGGCTACAACAGCGCCCCGCGCCGTCACGAGACCGCACTCCCCCGCGAACCGCCTACTCCCGCGCGAGCGCGAGCGCTTTCTCGACCGCGTCGGTGAGCGCGGGCGGCACGTCGCTGCGCTGCACGCCCGAGAAGCGCCGCCAGGCGTGCGTGGGCTTGTGACGGTGCCCGCGCAGACCGGCGACGGCCTCGAAGTCGGGCGCGAGCACGACCGTTCGGCGCGCGCCCGCGAGCTCGGCGATCTCCCGGTTGATCGCCTGCTGGGTCTGGCTCGGGCGTCTGCCGGGCGGCGCGTCGCGGTCGTGCACGGCGATGCACGGGACGCGCGTGGCCTGGCAGATGCGGATGAACAGCCGCATGTTCGGCTTGCCGCCGCAGTCGACGATCGTGATCGCCTCGCGGTCGCAGTCGAAGCCGAGCGCGCCGAACACGAACGGGAATGTGAGCTTCTCGGTGCGACCCTCGACCAGCAGCGCCGCGCGCGCGAGCAGCAGCTCGCCGCGCTCGGCGTCGAGCTCGCTGAGCGCGCGAAAGCTCTCATCCGCGCCGAGCGGCTCGGGCTGGAACACGCTCGTGCCGGTGCGCGCGCTGTGCTCCACGAGCGCCAGCTCGTCCAGACGCCCGACGTTAAGGAACACCGGCTCGTGCGTCGAGTAGAGCACCTGGTTGCCGTTCTGCGCGAAGCTGCGCAGCAGCCGGTACAGGTAGCGCTGCGCCTGCGGGCGCAGGAACAGCTCCGGCTCCTCGATCAGCAGCACCAGGCCGCGCTCGCGCGCGTCGCACATCGCCTCTAGCGCCGCGACCAGCGCGGTCGCGGGAGCCGCCGATGAGGCGCCCTCCTCGACTGACAGGTACGTGTGCGCGATGCGCGCAGCGCTGGGCGCGAGCACGGGGCTGGCGACGAGCGGCCCGGAGCGCAGCGACGCGGGCAGGAACAGGACGGGCACCTCGCGGCCGTGCCCGAGCGTCGAGCCCGGCGGGCTCGCCTGTAGCGTGATCTCATCGCCGTCGTGCAGGGTCGCGCTCAGCTCGATCGTGCCCCCGCCATCCGCGCTCAGGTCCGCGAGCGCCGGCTCGGGCGCGCCGCGCTGCAGCAGCGTCCACACCGCGGCCAGCACGTTGGACTTGCCCACGCTCGGCCCGCCGACCAGCGCGAACACCGGCCGCAGCGCGAAGCGCACTGAGCGCGCCGAGCGAAAGCCCTGAATCCGCACCTCGCGAACGCCGAAGGGGTAGTCATGCACGGCGCACACCCTAGGCGACGATCGCGCACTCGGCGGCTCGCCAAATCGGCGTGCTGAAGGATGGATTTATTTATAGTGTTGGGGCGCGGGTTTTCGGTCCTCGGCGAGCGCGCTCGAGCTTCGCCGTCACTACGTCCATAGGGAGGCAGCGAGATGACGAACCTCGGCGAGCTCCAGCGTCGCGTCGACGGCGTCCTGAAGGTCGAGAACGTGGGCGCCGGCGCGGCTGGCGCGGAATCAGCCGCCCTGGCCGCGAGCGCGGGTGAGGCGGCGCAGCGCCCAGCAACGCGTCCGTTCTCGGGGTTCCGTCTGCCGGATGTTTACCGGGCGAACCTGCTGGCCTCGCAGTGGATGCGGATCGCGGAGGAGACGCGAGCGGGAAACGGAGACAACGGCATGGTCGCGGCGGTCGCGGCAGCGCTCGAGCAGGCTGAAGGCACGGTCGCGCAGATGACAGAGGCGGACGATGAGGACGCCGAGCTCGCGCGGCACGCGATCAAGCTCTTCCTCACGCACTACCGGCACGGCCTGCCACTGCGGGTCAAGGGACTCGAGCAGCGCGCACCGCACCTGGTCCTGCCGTCGCAAGAAGTCGGAACGCCCCCGTCGGAAACCAACCCCGAGGAGCGCCTGCTGTGGCTGCGCGAGGACCCCAAGCTCAACGAGCACCACGAGCACTGGCACGTCGTCTACCCGGTCGCCGGCGTGCCCTCCGAAGATGCGAGGAAAGGTGTGCCGAAGGATCGCCAGGGAGGAAATGGTCGAACGCGGCGAGCGCCTGTTCGAGGCCGCGACCACCGGACATTTCAAGCTGGCCGACGGAACCACGACGGCCGTCGACGCCAACCTGCTCGGCCTCACGCAAGAGGCCGACATCGGCAGTGTCGAGGCCGGGGTTCTGCCGTGGGAACCGGGCAAGGAACCCGTGGCCGCCTTCTTCAGGTGGTACGACGCGTTCATCCACGGCTATTACGGCAACTTCCACAACGTCGGCCACGACATGTTCGGCTACCTCAGCACCGAACACAACGGCGTCATGGAATCGATACCGACGGCCATGCGCGACCACGTGTTCTACCGCTGGCACAAGCTGATCGACGACCTCTACTTCGCCTGGCAGGAGACCCAGCCGAGTCACGACTTCACCGACGACGCGCCTCCGGTGAGGGTCAGGAAGGCACTGCCCGACCAGCCGATCGTGGCCGACCAGAGCCCCGACATCATCCTCTGCCTCAAGCGCGATCTCGTGCCCTGGGAACACTGGGAGGAGTTCGGCGAATATGTCTTCGGCGGCGAAAACTGGGACAGAGACTTCGCATCCGGCACGTTCAAGCCCGCCGGCATGCAGACGCCCTTCACGACCACCGGCGAGCTGCTCACCTCGATGCAGCGACGGGTCATCACGATTGAGACGGGCAGGGAGAAAGACCCCGAGCCGCCTCACGAAATCGAATATCTCGACCACGAGGAGTTCTTCTACTTCTTCAGGCTCGAGAACGTGAGCGACGTCAAACAGGACGTGACCGTGCGCGTGTTCCTGGTGGCGCTCGACCCGCCCGCGCTCGCCGAGGACCGCCGCGTGTGGATCGAGATGGACAAGTTCAAGCAGTCGCTCGAACCCGAGCAGCGCGTCGTCGTGTTTCGCCCGGGCGCGCTGTCGTCGGTGATCCGTCGGCCGGCCGTGAAGCCGCCCTCCGCGGAGCAGCCACCGGTGGAAGCGGGCCTGGGAACGATGCAGCAGGGTGCGCAAGCGCTTGAAAACTACTGCGACTGCGGCTGGCCCTACAACCTGCTGCTGCCGCGAGGAACGCACGAGGGGATGCGCTTCCGCCTGCTCGTGATGCTCACCGATTGGAACATCGACAACGTCCCCCAGGAAGGCGACTGCGGCTCGATGAGCTACTGCGGAGCGCGCGACAGATACCCGGACACGCGACCGATGGGCTACCCCTTCGACGCGCCATTCACGGACAAATCGATCGCGGAAACGATCGCGGGTGCGCACAACATCGCGACACGGGACATAGTCATTCGCTGGAGCTGATGCGGCAGGTCGGCGATCGAACCTGGCCGGGTCTATGATGGACCGCTCTCAGCGTGGGACCAGGGAGAGAACGTGCTCATCAACACGGACTATCTGGTTGTAGGGGCAGGCGCAAGCGGCCTTGCCTTCGCCGATGCGCTGGCGGTCGAGGCCGACGTTGACGTGACGGTGATCGACCGTCGAGCGGCCCCGGGAGGCCATTGGCTGGACTCATATCCGTTCGTTCGCCTGCACACCCCCTCCGCTTACTACGGCGTGAACTCGCTGGCGCTCGGCGAGGATCGCATCGACGAGGTCGGCGAGAACGCCGGGTACTACGAGCGAGCGACCGGCGAGGAGGTCGTCGAGCACTTCGCCGAGGCGGGCGGGCGGCTCACCGAGACGGGCCGGTGCCGCGTGCTCACCCGCCACGAGTATGTGGGCGCCGGGGGCGACGGCGAGCAGGTCAGAGACCTGAGCACCGGAGAGCTTCACGATGTTGCTGTGCGTCGCAAGGTCGTCGATGCTCGCTACCTGGAGGGCTCCATCCCGGCGACCCACACCGTCCCGTTTCAGGTGGCGCCGGGCGTTCGGCTCGTCCCCATCAACGACCTGCCGGCGACAGCGCAAGCGGACTACTCCTACGCGGTCCTCGGGTCCGGCAAGACAGCTGTGGACGCGTGCATGTGGCTTCTGGACAACGACGTACAGCCGGATCGGATTCGTTGGATTCGGACCCGCGACGCGTGGTTCTACGACCGCGGCCACTTTCAGCCGCTGGAGCAGGTCGGCGCGATCATGGAGGGGATCTCTCTGGACGCCGAGGCCGGCGCCCAAGCGGCGAACGTCGACGATCTCTTCGAACGGCTCGAGGCCTCGGGGCGAATGGTGCGCATCGACCAGGCGTGGCCGGCGACGATGTACCGCGGCACGATGCTGAGCGCCCGCGAGCTGGCGGCCCTGCGG
>Ga0187780_10003781_pt1 | contig 11377 bp, 11 predicted proteins | sample 1015_Q2_SP10_20__FD_132429 | JGI IMG/M metagenome (GOLD analysis project Ga0187780, IMG submission 132429) | Tropical peat soil microbial communities from peatlands in Department of Meta, Colombia - 1015_Q2_SP10_20_MG | ecosystem: Environmental > Terrestrial > Soil > Wetlands > Peat | place...
GATCATCGTGGTCCAACGCTGCACGTTCTTGTAGTCCTGCACTTGCAGGAATTCGGCACCGCCGTACTGGTTGTACTGCGCCAAGCCGCCGTACCATGGCCAAATCGCGATGTCGGCGATGGTGTAGCTATCGCCGGCGACGTATTCGGTTTCAGCGAGACGCCGGTCGAGCACGTCGAGCAGGCGCTTCGTCTCCATGGCAAAGCGGTCGATGGCATATTCGATCTTGGTCGTCGCATAGGCGTAAAAATGGCCGAAGCCGCCACCAACGTAGGGCGTGCTGCCCATCTGCCAGAAGAGCCAGGACAGGCACTCGGCGCGCGCGGCGCGCTCGGTCGGCAATAAGGCACCAAACTTCTCGGCGAGATAGACGAGGATCGCGCCCGATTCGAAAATGCGAACCGGCCTGGGTTCCGAACGGTCGAGCAAAGCCGGGATCTTGGAATTCGGATTGACGGTGACAAAGCCGCTGCTGAACTGGGGGCCCTCGCCGATCTTGATTGGCCAAGCATCATATTCGGCGCCGCGATGGCCGAGCGACAGGAGCTCTTCCAGCATGACGGTAACCTTCACGCCATTGGGCGTTGCCAGGGAATAAAGCTGCATCGGATGGCGTCCGACCGGCAGCTCTTTCTCATGAGTCGGGCCGGCAATCGGTCGGTTGGTGTGGGCGTATCGCCAGCCACTAACATCCTTCTTCCAGGTCCAGATCTTCGGTGGAGCGTAGGGTGCTTCGGTCATCATCGGCCTCGTAGTTGTTAGGAGCGCTGCCCCTGCGCGAGCCTACGCGCTCCGGGCTTGGCCATCCACTTGGGGGAAACTATGGCGCGCAGCCTGAGCAAACCGGCCCGAATGCTCAATGACGACGAGAAGCAGCGTCCGCTTTGGGTCACAAGCAGACGTGACAACTTGCTGACGTCTTGTCCGTTTTGGTCGTGAAGGCGGACATCGCTTTGCCCGCGGGGCATGGCTTGATCGTTGCCTGAGGCGGGGCGCCGTGATTTGGAAATCCCTGCAAATCAACGGCCGGACGCTACCTCAGCGCGGCGCCGGTTGACCGCGACCTGGCGACGATCCCTTGGCCGGCGCGGATTGGTCGCTCGCTGCCTGGTTACTGTAGTGAACCGTCACGCCGCCGTAAACGAAGGTGAGGGACTCCTCGGGGCCTCTTTCGCCGGCACCGCTCGGCTCGATCTTCGAGATGGAAACGTCGGTGAAAACGTAGTTCACCAGCTGGTGGGGGTCGCCGCCGGCTTTGCGCATCTCGATCTTCACCGTCTTGAAGTGCCGGCCTGAGCTCACCGCCGGCCGGAAGAAGGTCGGGCTCGCGCTGTCCGTCACTCTTTTGATGGTGAACTCCCCGAATTTCGCCTTTCCGCTCCCGGCGCCGCTGGTGGCGCTGCCGATGGAGGCCGGATGTTCCGCGCCGAGCGAGAGTTCCTTGATCTCGAACCAACCCTTGTGGCGGTCATCGGTCGAGTTCCCCTGCGCGCCCTCGAACCAAATGAAGGAGTCCACTGCAGCCAGCGCCGTCGCTGGAATGACGGCAATCGCCGCCGCTGCGGTCCAGGCCAAGAGGCCGAGTCGAATGTTCACGCGCACCTCCCTCGTTTGCGTTTCCATCTCCGCTCAATGAAAATTTACCACATTTCCAGGGCTCCGCACTTTGACTGAAACTGCAACAAGCCATAAGCCCGTCCCGGCGCACCACGGACTTCGATGGCAACGTGCGCATCGCCTGGATCAGTGCGGGCCGCCACCAGCAGCGCCGCCTGCGGCGACGCCGTTCCCCTTCTCGCAGGCGCAAAAAAAGCCGCGTCGCTGCGGCTTTTCATCGGTGCTCGTTGACGATCAGAACTTGGTATCGGCGATCAGACCGGGCGTGGGCGCCGGGCTTGGGCTCATCGCATGCAGACGCGCGCGGCGCGCTCCGGCCAGTCCCGGACTGCCCGCCGTCGGGGCCGGAGCCACATCGGTCGCCGAGGCGGAGTAGTCGACTGCGGAGTTGCGCGCGGTCGCCCAGCCCTGGAGCGTCGATGCCACACCAAAGGTGATCACCAACGCTCCGGCCAGCATGGCTGCCGCGAGAAAAAGATGACGCATCCCACACCTTCCAGGACATGTAGGGCCTGACCACACCATCAGGCTCCGCATGTATCGCCGGCTTGACCGGGCTCCCACAGCCCGGCTGTGCCGCTCGCGAACGAATGCCACACTTCGGGTGCAGATTCCAAGGGGAATCTACGGTGCAAGGAATTGTTTTTGTATTTCTGGTAGTCCAGCCGTATCCGATGTATTCAGTGCAGTTAGTTTCGGGGCCTAAACGATGCCGATTTCGACGAATATTGCATGGGCAAGTCCAATTGATTTCAAGGCGTTAAGGGAGAGCAGGCAATCCACATTTCAGGTCGTCGGCGTTCACAAGAAAGTGTGACGCGCGGGTCATTAATAGACGACATATCTCTGCGACGAATTGGCCGCAGGCGGATGGCCGGACCTTCGGCCGGCCGCCGCGGCGTATTCGCCGATCCAGTTGGTCTCGTGTTCGTCCGATGCAGCGCCGCCCAGTAGTCCCGGGCACGACATTCGTTCGATGGTCATGCATCGCCTTGCTCTGGTTGCTCGCGCTCTGGAACGGCTGGGAGTGCCGGGCCCTCGTTTCCGATGGGGCGGTCTTTCTGATTCAGATCGTGCATGCCGGATGGTTTCACAACTTCCTGGCGCGCCACTATGCGGCCAGCGCGACGCAGCTGCCGCTCGTCATCGGCATCCATTTAGGAATTACCGACTTGCATGCGTTGGCAAGGTTGCTGTCGCTGGGAACTTCCATCCTGCCGGCCGCCCTCTACAGCCTGGCGCTGATGCGCGCGAAGGACGACATGGTCCTGCTGGCGGCGGTCATCGCAGCTCTCGCCATGGTCTTCCTGCCTGGCTCGTTCTTCATCGTCGGCGAGTTTCACGCGGCCTGTGCTCTTGCCATTGCCGCCGCAACGCTTCTCGCGACGTCGAACAGGCCGAGCATGAACGACGCCGTCGTCCTCGCCGTTCTGGCCACATTTGCATTGCGCACCTACGAATTCTTCCTTGTTTTGGGTCCGCTTCTTGCGGCCATGGTGGCGTGGGCCGCCTCGCGCGCGGCACTGCCATCCGATCGGCCTTATCCGAACGCAACGATCGGACTCCTGTGTCTCGCCGGTCTGGCGCCGGTATTGGGCGTCGTTGCTCTGCTGGGGCCCTATCCGATGCTGTTGCTGGTGGGCGCTCTGCTTGCGGCGTGCCTCGCCTTCAGTTGGTGGCGACCGCAGGCTGGGCGATCGCTGGCGTGGTTCCTGTATTGGATCGCTGCCGCCCTGTTCCTCGACAGTGCCGTGGTGAGCGTCGCGTCCATCGCCGGAAACGGCGGCGGCAAGTTGATCGAGTACGTGATGCAGACGAGCGACGTGATTTGGCTCAACGCCAGCCTCGTCCTGACAGTTTTGACGGCGGCAATTCTCGTTTCCGTGGCGCTGTTCAGTCCGCCGCAGCTGCTCGGCCACCGGCTCTATGTCGTCGCCGGCATTCCCATTGCAGCGCTGGCGATGGCGCCGTTCCTTGCGCCGCGCATGCTGAGCTCGCATCCCTTTGGCTCGGCACATTCCCTGGCGACGATGCATTTCGCCGCGAGGATTGCCTGCGGCGCCCTCACAGCAGCGATCGTCGTATTCCTCTGGATCGTCGGCTCCGGCTCAATGCGCACCAGATCGGTGTTTTGCGTGCTTGGCAAGCCCGCTGCTGCACGCCGTCTGCTCGCGTTCTCCTTCGCGATGTTCCTGTCTGCGTTGCCGTCGGATGTTCTTACGACCATTTCGTGGGCGTCCGCCATGGAAGCCCTGCGCGGAACGGTGCAATCTCGCGATGGGCCCCTGAATATTGCCGATCTGCCGGCGTCGGCGGCAGATTTCCTGGGAGACCCGGACTGGAACGAATATTTTCATCCGTTGAGCATCGTGCTGCGGTCGAATCCCGGCAGTGGAATCGTAGTGATGCCGGACTTCTCGCTGCCGGAGCTGGACGCGAGGTATGTCTGGCGGAAATAGTTGTCGTGGCGGTACGAACTGCGGCGCATTCTTCTATCGGTAGCTTCTGCCGCGGATCAGGCGACGTGCGCGAACAGCCGGCGCGTGTCCTCCGTCAGGCCGCTCAGGAATTCCGGGTCGAAGACGAGGCGCGGAATGGTTCTCTTCTTGAAATTGACCGGATCCTGGTACCAGCGCCTTGCGTAGGTGGCGTAGACCAGGGGCCGATGCTCGGACGAATGGTTCGCCGTGCCGCTGTGGAACAGCCTGAAATCCCACAGGAAGCACGATCCGACCGGAATGGTTGGCCGCTGCGGAGCAATCTCGCTGGGCGGCGGCAATTCGGATCGATGGCTGCCCGGCCAAAGCGCAGTGGTGCCGTGGCGATCGTTCATCTCGATAAGGGGAAGGCCGCATGTCAGCGCATGGGCGGGAAGGATTTTTGACAGTCCGGCGCCGAACAGCGGTGTGGCGTCCTGATGGGCCGGTTGTTCACCGGCGCCGCTCAGCGAGACGACCGCGCCATAGGCCTCGAGGATCGCGTCCTCTTCCAGAACGTCGCGGACGAGGGCAACGACGAAGGGATTGGCGAATATCAGTGGATCGGCAAATCCTTCGGACAGGCGGAGCGGGACCATGAAGCGGCGTTCGCCGACCTCGAGTGAGTCCGGCGTTTCCCGATCCTCGAGATAGCGCGCGTAGCGGCCGCGAAACTCGTCGTGCAGGCGCCGTACGGTCTCTTCCGGAATGACGTGGTCGAGTATGACGTAGCCGTGCCTGGTGAAGCACTGGCTGGCCGCCCGAAGCTGCTCGGACTGCGGGAACGAATCGGCCGTAAGGCCGCGGCAGTCGATCCTGATCATGATCTCCGCCTGAATCCGGGGTGGCTAGCCGACATGCGACAGCAGCCGGCGGACATCGTCCGGGATGGACTCGAGAAATTCCGGATGTGCCGCGATGCGCTTGAGCGCTGTCTTCTCGAAATTGACCGGGTCCTGGTACCAGCGTCGCGCATAGGTCGCGTGGATGATCGGCCGGTGCTCGGACGACCGATTTCCGGTTCCCCGGTGGCGAAGCCTGAAATCCCACAGCAGGCACGATCCGATCGGAACAACGGGATACTCCGGCGGCCGCTCGAAACTGGTGCCGATGAGGCGGTGGCTACCCGGCCAGACGGCCGTGGTGCCGTGAAGCTCGTTCATTTCGACGAGAGGCAGGGCGAGGCGAACAGCATAGGCCGGAAGCAGGGCAGATATCGCCGAATTGAACAGCAACGGGCTGTCACGGTGCAGGTGCTGTGCCTCGGCTCCGCTCAGGGAAACGATCGCGCCAAAGGCTTCAATGATGGCGTCTTCTTCCAGCGCCTGGCGTATCACGGCAATGACGTAGGGGTTGGCGAAGATCACGGGATCGCCGAAACCGCCTGAAAACGACAGCGGCAGCATGTAACGCCTGTCGCCGATCCTTACGGTGTCGTCAGCCTGCTCGTCGCGCATGTAGCGCGAATAGCGATCATTCAGTTCGGTGCGCAACGAGTCGATCACATCGCCGGAGACGACGTGGTCGAGGATGACATAGCCATGCCGGCTGAGGCATTCGTAGGCTTCACGAATCTGAAAGGCGTTCGCGAGATCGTCGATGGCAAAGTCGCGGCAGTCAAACCTGTTCATAGGAGCAGCCTGAATGTCAGCCTGAATTGTCGCAGAACTCAATCCTCCAGCCAGATCCATGCCGATTGCCGGTCTCGGCCGGCATTGACGACGAAGCACTGGCCGGGCTTCGAATTGATGGGCCGGCGCAGCGGATGGAGCATCGCCCCCCAGGACGATTTCGCGCCGGCAGCCGGACGATTTTCATACACGCCGTGCGCGTCCATCCTGATGCGGATCCATTGGACTATGGCGTTGACCGGCCCGCCCGTGGAGCTGAGACGAACCGATGCACGAAAGTTGTTGAAGGGACCGCCCGAGCTGAAGTCGAAGGCGAAGATATCCTCGGCATCGCTCATCAGTTGCAGGGAAGGATCACCGATCTTCACGGCAATCGGCCCCACCAGCTGGTTGAACGGAGAAAGGTCGAAGCCATCGACTGAAGCGAACTGATGTTTCCGAAAGTCGGCATACTGCGCAAGGCAAACGCGCAACGAGGCCTGAGACGGTATGATACAGGCACCTGGGCGGGTCAGGCGGCCGACGGCGTCTTCCATGCAGGCCAGAATGTCTTCACCAAGAAGATCGTTGGTCGCGATCTCCGTGACGAGAAGATCCGCAGGTTCCTCGAGATCCTGACCGATGGCCAGCTCGCGGGAATGCCTGGCGACGATGCGCACGCGGTCGGCAAATCCGTTCCGGTCGACGATTTCCCTCGCCACCGCCGCGACCGCCTTATGGACCTCGCAACTGGTCACTATCCCGGCGCCGGCGCGCGCCGCCATCATCGCGAGAATGCCCGACCCGGTTCCGATCTCCAGCACGCGCGCGCCCCGGCGGATGTTGCGCTTCAGCGCCGCCTCGTAGGCCGCATTTCGCGCCGTGTCGCGCAAAATCCTGGAGTGCCAATTGGGCACGCCATGGCCCAGGACCTGGCACGCGAGCTGAGTGACTTCCTGGTGATTTGGAGCGGCGCGCAGCGCGCGGCGCGCCAGGTCGATCGCCTCGTCGCCCTTGTCGTTGGCAAGCAGGAGCTTGGCAAGACGAACCATTTTGACCGGGTCGGCATCGAGCCGGGCGATCGCGTCCCGTTCGGTAAGGTTGTCCAGCAACTTGGCCACTGTCTTGTGATCATCGATCATGGACACAATCCCGGATCGCCTTTCGCTGAGCTTTGGACCCGCCGACAGCGCCGCCGTAGACAACTCGGTCTGACGAATTCCATCCTGATTGCGCCCCTTGCCCGGACACAATACACACATAGCCGGCCGTTGAAGACGCCGATCACATACTATTGTTCAACGGCGGAACGACAGCCGGTGGATTGGATCGAACCAGCAAGGGACGCCGTTGAAAGAATTGCCTAGGACATGCGGACGCAAGCTGTGCCTGCCTACCACCTTCATGCCGTGTACGGCCTCATTGTTGCGAGCGACATGCGGCTGATTTCCGCCCCCGAAATCGCCGATCGAACGGGCGACCCGTCGATCAGGATTTCGGTCGAATCACCGGAGTACTTCGACGCCTTCAGGCCGGCGTCGATCGCCCACCGGGACGACTGGGTCCAGCACGCCGTGCTGGCCGATGGCGGCGTGTTCATGAAGGCCGAGGACGTGTTCGAGACGGTGATCTCCGCCGACGGGCGCGACGTCTTCTGCCGCAAGTTGGGCAATGTCGACCAACGCTCCTTCGAGGCGAATCTGTTGAACTTCGTCCTGAGCGCGTCGCTCACGTTGCAGGGCGAGGAGCCGCTCCACGCCACCGTGGTCGAGGTCGCCCCTGGCCGCGCGGTGGGACTGCTGGGCCTCAGCGGCGCCGGGAAGTCCACCCTGGCGGCCTGCCTGATCAGCCGCGGCGCCGATCTGGTGACCGACGACATGCTGCGAATGGAATTCGCCGACGACGGGGTGTTTGCCTATCCCGGCCCCTACCGGCTGAAGCTGTTCGAGGAGCCCGGCAAGCGATACCTGCCGGAAGCGGTTGCGCACGGATATTTCAATCCGGTGCGGGGCAAGATCATGGTCCAGCCGCGGCGGACGATTCCGCCGCAGCGGCCGCCAGTAAGGCTTTCGGCGCTGTTTCATCTTGCCGATCCCGCCGAATATTCCTCTGCCGGCGCGACGGTGTCGTCTTCACGGTTGACCGGTGTGGAGCTGGCAAAGGTCCTGATATCGTCGGCAATGGACAATCGATATGCCGAAGCCCGCCGCCTCACGCGGCAGATTGAATTTGCCACGCGGCTGGCGGGCGCGTTGCCGATTTACGAGCTGCGCTACCCCAGGAGCTTCGACGTCATGGAAGACGTTGCGGCGGAAATCCACCGGGCGATGTCGAAATCGTGAAACGGTTCGTCGCCTTTTTTTCGCTCCCGGCAAGCGATCGCGCGCTGCTGGTCGAGGCGTTGGCGGCCGTATTGCTGTTCCGGCTGGCTCTGCCGTTGTTCAGCATCGATCGCCTGCGCGCGTGGTCCGCCCGCCTCGAGGCGAATACCGTTCCGTCGATCGATCGCGTCGTCTGGGCTGCCGGCGCCGCATCGCGATGGACACCGGGCACCACCTGCCTCGTCTCGGCGCTTGCCCTGCAGCGAATGCTTTCAGTGCGCGGCCGCCCGTCGGAGCTTCACATCGGCGTGGCAAAACTGGGACAGCGCTTCTCGGCTCATGCCTGGCTCATCAGCGAGGGACGCATCGTGATCGGAGAGCAGGGCGAAGAGCAGCACACGCCGCTCACGAGCTGGCGCTCCGAGGGCGCCGCCGATCGATCCGCTGCGGGCGGCATTTCGCAAGGTTGAAGATTGTTCGGCGCGATCTTTCAGCTCGGGGACGGCGGCATTCCCATCGACGCGACGCGCTTGGCGGCGTGGCGGCAGATGCCGCGCGACAAAGGCGGACTCGACGTCGAATCCTTCGGCAGCCGCGCGGCTCTCGTGAGTTCAAGCAAACGGATGCCGGACGGGACCGGCGAGGAGCCCTGCATCCGTTCCCTCGACGATCGGTTCTGGCTGGTCGGGCATATTCGCCTCGACGCCCGCGATGAGTTGATCGGCCGGCTTGCGGCAAAGGGTGATTCGCGGGCCGCGACCGCCTCGGACGCCGAGCTTTGCCTTCTTGCCTATGCAGCCTGGGGCGGGCGCTTCGTCGACTACCTGCTCGGCGATTTTTCTTTTGTCATTTGGGACGCTCAACAGAGCCGCCTGATCGCGGTGGTCGACCAGATGGGCGTGCGCCAGCTGTTCCACGCGCGAGCCGGCAACTTGTGGTTCGTCGGAGACCGGCTCGACTGGGTGGCCGGCCAGGAATCCGTCGACCGCGAACTCGATGACTACTGGATCGCCGATTTCCTCTCGATCGGCTTTCCGCGGGAGTTCGGGCGCACTGTCTATCGCGGCATCAGGCGGATGGCGCCGGGGCATTTCCTGAGGCTCGATGGCTCGGGGGAGAAGATAGGCAAATACTGGCAGCTGGAGCTGACCGAGCCTCTGCTGCTGCGGTCCGACCGCGACTACACGGATCGTTTTGTCGATCTGCTGTCGCGCGCGATAGCCGACCGCGTGCCGCCGGCCGGCCGGGTGGGAATCCTGATGAGCGGCGGCCTCGATTCGACGACCATGGCCGCCTGCGCGGTCGGTGTCGTCAAGGATCCGGCGCGAGTGGTGGCCCAATGCGAGCACTACCGGAAGCTGATGGATATCGGCGAGGAGCACTTCGCCTCCTTGGCCGCCCGCCGCCTGGGAATCGACCTGCAGGTAAAGGACATCGACGGGTTCGTCCATGATCCCGAGTGGCGCAGGCGCGGATTTCGCGTCGCCGAGCCGACCATTACGGTCCTGAACGCGCGGAACTTTCGTCAAGTGAATGGCGAACGGGCGGCGTTGGCCGCAGTCTGGTTCCAGGGCGAGGGACCCGACAACGCGCTTTGCCTCGAACGCGATGCATACTTGTCCTGGCTTGCCCGCAGCGGCCGCTGGCGACAGCTGGCGACCGCACTGGTGCGCTATGTCGGCGTCAAGGGGCCGGTCGGATGGGCCCAGAGCTTCCGCCGCTACTTCGGCGGGAAATACGTCAGCCAGTACTACGGTCCCCGGCACCTGTCGGCGTTGCTCGATCGCGATCTCGTCGCGCGCCTGCGGCTGGACGAGCGGGCCGAGACCTTGGGTCATGGCGGCGATCAGTCCCATCCCTGGCACCCCGAGGCGGTGGCGTCCTTCACCAGCCCCATCTGGCAAGCCATGTTCGACGATTACGCGATTCAGGAGATCCTTGAGACCGGCGTTAACTGGCGACATCCCTACGTCGATTTGCGCGTGCTGCACTTCATGCTGTCCGTTCCACCCATTCCGTGGGGCTGGAAAAAGCATCTGACGCGTCGGGCCATGCGCGGAAGATTGCCCGATGAAGTCCTGGCGCGGGAGAAAACGCCGCTGACCCTCGATCCGGACCTCGTAATCATGCGCTGCGAGCCCTTGCCGGAGCTTCTGTGCCCCGGCGAACTGGCGCGATATGTCGATTTGAAGGCGTTGCCGTCGGTCGAGGCGCCTGATCGCGATCTGCGTGTCCGCAACTACCTGTTGGCCCTCGATTACTGGCTGGCAAACCGCATTCGCTGATCGTCCATCGCGCGAGGACGATCTGACGAATTGCCGGAACATATGTTAGCCAACATATCATCACGGATTGTTGTCTTATTTGGCGCCGAGCTGCGCGCTAACTTTCCGCGACCGATCCTCCTGGAATCATTCCGTTGTCGTGAGTGGTTGAAAGAGATCACGGCAGATCAGGCGGGCAAGGAGCGGATTGATGGACGATCACGCGGCAAAGAAGAGCGACGGGAACTTGGCTTCGCGGCAGCCGCCGGCAAAAAAGAAATATCACAAGCCGGTCTTCACCAGGTTGGGCTCACTGCGCGAGTTGACGATGGCCCTCACCGGCAGTGTCAACGACGGGATCACAACGATGCGAGGCACCATCCATAGAACCGGACGCGGCGGCCGCAACGGCATCTCGTCGGCTTGATGGGGCTGGCCGAAAACGGCCTTCCAAATCTGAGGTTCAACGCAAGCAGCTTCTGCGAGGATGCTAGCCCTCGCGGGATGGCCGACTCTTGCATTGATACGACAAATACATTGATTTTCACTCTTAATGCAGATAGATTTTGAGCTGATGTTGGCCGCGCCCCCGGAAGGGGCGAGCGACCTTCACGAGTTGAGCGCAGGACGATCGGGAATGGTGCAATTGTCGGACGTCTACAAGCGATCGTCGCAGCAGGTCTCGTGCAGGATCGACGATGAAATCGCCATCCTCGATCTCGAGCGCGCCGTCTATTTCGGCCTTCAGGGTGCCGGGGTCCAGGTCTGGGACGCACTCGAGCAGCCGCGCTCGGTCGCCGACATCTGCGCAAGCATCACTGCGGAGTTCGATGTGTCGCCGGCCGAATGCGAAGCCGACGTAGTGGCGCTCATCGCCAACCTGCAGGAAGAGGGCCTTGTCGAGCTCGCCAGGTAGCATTGCCGGCTTGCCGAGCGACAGCGCACACATGATCGACCATCCACAAAACAATCAGGACGCCGCGACGGAAGGCCAAAGGTCGGCCAAGCAGGCCTATGCCAGACCGATGCTCACCAGGTTGGGCACGCTTCGGCAACTGACGAGGCAAAACGGTTCGGCGACCAGCGAC
>Ga0187780_10003782_pt1 | contig 11377 bp, 11 predicted proteins | sample 1015_Q2_SP10_20__FD_132429 | JGI IMG/M metagenome (GOLD analysis project Ga0187780, IMG submission 132429) | Tropical peat soil microbial communities from peatlands in Department of Meta, Colombia - 1015_Q2_SP10_20_MG | ecosystem: Environmental > Terrestrial > Soil > Wetlands > Peat | place...
GTGAAACGAAGCAGCAATGGCTCGCGTCGAAAATGCAGCGGCGCGATTGCACGGCCCGCTCGCCGCGAGTTACAATCTGGCGCCTTTCGGGACACTCATTTGAACCGGCATTCGAACAGGCATTCGAACAAGTTTGGGAAAGCCCCCGCGGGGGAAATGGGAGGAAAGACGGAATGCGAATCACAAGTTTGCGCTCGCTCACCACGTTAGCATTCTTGCTCGCGGCCAGTGTTCTATCGACGGCCGCTCAACAGGGACCACCCCCGGGCGGTGGCCCGGGAGGCGGACGTCCCGGAGGAGGCGGAGGCCCGATGATGGGACCACCGCTGCAACTCACGAGTTCGGCTTTCGCGGACGGAACAATGATTCCGGAGAAGTACACCTGCGTTCCTGGAATGGCCGGCGGACCACCGGATGTATCGAAGATGACTTCGCCTCCGCTTTCTTGGGTGAACGCGCCAGCAGGCACGAAGAGCTTCGTTCTGCTCCTCCACGATCCGGACGCGCACGCGGCGAAGTCCATCGACGACATCACGCACTGGATGATTTTCAATATTCCGGGCGACGCGACATCGCTTCCCGAAGGCGTGAAAGCAGACTCCACGGTCGGCGTGCAGGCCAACAACATCGCGCGCCAGCCGTCGTTCTTCGGGCCGTGCGCGCCTCCGGGACCCGTGCATCACTACACGTTTGAGCTATTCGCTCTCGATAGCACGCTCGATTTGCAAAAGGGCGCGAGCCGCGACGACGTAGTGAAGGCGATGGACGGCCACGTGATCACCGGCACGGTGCTGATCGGATTGTTCCATCGCACGCCGGCGGGAGGCCCGCCGCCGCGATAAGCGATTGGCGAAAACTCGATGGCTACCGAAGAGGGCGGGACACACGTTCCGCCCTTTTCATTTTTCCTGGAGAAATCTCGCGCGTGCGCGAAATCAGAATGCAGAGGACAAATGCAGAAGGGAATTGCGCTTGATGAAACGGAACTGGATCAGAAGAGGCCCGGAATCTTCAGGCCCATGATTCCGGATGTCATTCCGCCTGTGAGATCCTTCATCTGCCTGGATAGTTCCTCGTCGACGCGGCGCGTGGCTTCGTTCACTGCGGCGAGCACAAGCTCCTGCAGCATCTCCTGGTCCTTGGACTTGAAGACTTCCGGCTCGACGCGCACATCGGTGAGCTGCTTCTGGCCGTTCATCTTCACAGTGACCATCCCGCCACCGGCCGATGCCTCGACGCTGATTTCGCCGATGCGCTTCTCAAGCGTCTCCTGCACCTGCCGGAACTGCGAGAGCATCTGCTGCAGCGCTTTCACTTCCATGAGTTATTCCTCGCCTGGGCGCTTGACCCTGGAAATCTGGCCACCGAACTTTTCAAGCATCGCCCTAACGATCGGATCCTCTTCGAAACGAGCGCGTAACTCAGAGCTTCGGGACGCGCCCGTCCGACTTGCCTCAAGCTTAACACAAACGCGCAGCGGCTGGCCCACGACTTGGTTCAAGACTGTGCGCAAACGTTCCATCGGATCGCGCGCCTGCAACATTTCGGCGAGCGCGCGGCTCGACGAGGGGAAAAATAGATGCAGTTCGCTGCCTTCGATCTCCCATCGCGTTGCATGCTCGACCATCGACCACAAGAATTTCTGTCCTTGCAGCGCTGCTTTAATCGCATCGACCTGAGCCGAAGCCAATCCGCCGCTGGATTCCTCCGCGGCGCGCGCCACTACACGCGGCGGCGAAGCAGGAACTGGAGCAGGTGATGCGGCGCGCTCCGGGCGCGCAGTGGCCGCAGTTGCGGCCTCGGATGGTTCGGGGCTCGGCGCCATGCGCGCGGCCGTTGCTGCAGAGGAAGAGGCCGAGGCAATAGCGGTCGTCGCGCGAGGAGCAGCGTGCGAAGCGGGAGCAGCTTGTGTCGCGCGGGATTTCTCGCGCGGAACAGACGCGCTCTCGCTACGAAGCTCACTGATAGCTTCTTCGAGCGGCACCAGCCTCTGCGCGTTGATCATGCGCAGCAAGCCGAGTTCGAGATGCAGGCGCGGGTCGGGCTTGCGGCGCAAGTCATCGTCCGTAGCGAGCAGAATGTTGAAGAAGCGTGTGAGATCTTCTTCACTGAAGAGCGCGGCCTGTTCGGCGAGGCGCTGGCGTTCGTCCTCGGGTGCAGCGACGAGTTCGGAATCGGCGCCGCAAACGCGCGCGACAAGCAGATTGCGGACGTGGCGAATCGCCTCGCGGCAGAAATGCTGCAGATTTTGGCCGTCGGCGATGAGGCGGTGAACAAGGCCAAACGCGCGCTCGGCAGATTGCGCCCCGATCGCGCCGATCAGCTCGTCGAGCGTGCTTTCGGCGACGACGCCGAGCAGCTCGCGCACCTGTGCGTCAGTAATCGTGTCGCCGGCGTAGGCGATCGCCTGCTCGAGGAGCGAGAGGCCGTCGCGCAGGCTGCCCTCGGCCGCGCGCGCGAGGACCGCGACTGCGCCGGAATCGATCTTCAGGTTCTCCGCTTTTGCGATCTTGTCGATCTGACCGGAGATTTCGCGGAACGTGAGCGAGCGGAACTGAAAAAGCTGTGCGCGCGATTTTATGGTCTCGACTAGATCCTCAGCGCGGGTGGTGGCCAGGATGAAGACGACGCGCTCGGGAGGTTCCTCGAGCGTTTTCAGCAGTGCGTTCGACGCCTCGTCGGTAAGCTGATGGGCTTCATCGAGGATGACAATCTTGTAGCGGCTGGCCGCGGGCGCGTAGCGGACCATCTCGCGCAGCTCGCGAATCTGATCGATGCCGCGGTTCGACGCCGCATCAATTTCTAGAACGTCGAGCGAGCTTCCGGCCGAGATTTCACGGCAGGAATCGCACGTGTTGTCAGGCTCGGCTGTAGGGCCCTTTGCGCAGTTGAGCGCCTTCGCCAGAATGCGCGCCGCCGTCGTTTTCCCGACGCCGCGCACGCCGGAAAAAATGTAGGCGTGCGCCACGCGGTTTGATTCGATCGCGTTAGCGAGCGTGCGCGTCACGTGCTGCTGGCCGACGATTTCCGAGAACGTCTGCGGCCGGTATTTTCGCGCGATGACTTTGTAGCTCATTCGAAGGTGCTCTCGATCGGTTACCTGCTTTGGCGTGCCGGCGTGAACCTGGTTTGGAACTTCGGGTACTCCGCGGCACACGAAGCTGATCCGCTACCGTTGCTCCCTTCCGGGCCTGGCGGGGTTTGCGGGGAATCGTTGCACAGAGCCCGAAGTTCCACCGATGAGCGGCGCAGAAATTTTCTTCGGCGCGGCCACTTCGCGGAGTCTAGCACACCGCTCGGTAGTGCGAAAGCACACCGGGAACGGTTCAAAAGCGCACAGACACCGCGAACGGAACAACCGGAAAAGCGAATCGCGCCTCTAAGCGTGACGGAAGTCTTTTCGTGTGAGCGTGAAACCGGTCCGTGAATTTGGAATTGTTTCTGCAACCATCCGGATGAGAGGAAGCACATGAGTGTGGAGACAGGACAAGGCAATAACTACAGGGTTGAGATATCCGGTTGGGACACGCGGGACAGTTTCTTCGTCGAGCAGGCGACGCTTGACTGGGACCAGGACACAACGAAGCGGGTGAGCTTGCGAAGCTCGGTGCGCGAAGGCTCAGTTGTATTCCTGCGTCTGCTCCAGCCGTTTGGCGATGGGACCAGTTTGCCTGTTGCATGCCGCGCTGTGAAGGTTGGCGGGAGGGGCGCTGATGCAAGCGTGTTGGTCGAGCTTGTGCAGTTGCACCCGCGGTCGTCGGTCGAAGGAAGCGCGCACGCGGGAGAAGCTCTCGCTTTCAGAATAGCGTGAGATTCGGATTCTGCCGGGAGCCCACATCGGAGACCAACTGGCTGGTCCCAGTTTGAAACTGCGGTTCCGGTTAAGAACGTAGCGCCTGGGGCCGCGCTCGCAAGTTTGCCCAGATGAGATTTGCGCCTGAGTTGACCAACCAAGCTGCTCTACAGTAAGACTCACAATTCAAGGCCGTTAACGATCGTATTCTGGCGCTGAGAACTTTTTCCTTTTGGGAAACTGCAAGCCGCAGAACGCGACAAGGGCTGTGGCAAGAGCCTTGCCTTACAACCTCAAAATGGGGACTCTTGTCGAGTCATCGCCAACTGCGGCTGCCCGCAAGAATCTGCCGCTCTGCGTGCTGGATGATGACGCGGACCAGGTGGAGCTCTGCGTCGAGACGTTGCAGAAGGCAGGGTTTCCCGTTGCTGGCACTACCGATGCGGAGGAAGCGCTACAAAAGGTGCGCCTCGGCGGCTGCCGGGCCGTGCTCGTCGATTTCAAGATGCCGTCGATGGACGGCTTCGCATTTCTAGAAAAAACACTCCAGCAGGATCCCGGCATGTACGTGATTCTCGTGACTGGATTCTATTCCGTGGACTCCGCGATCGAGGCGATCAAGCGCGGCGCGTACGATTATCTCTGCAAACCGATCGATTTCCCGCGACTGACGAAGGCATTGGACGAACTGGCGGCGGCCTTTTCGCGCCGCTCGGAGATTCGCCACCTCGAAGACAAGCTTCTCGAAAATTTGCAGTTTCACGGAATCGTCGGGAAAAGTCCCGCGATGATCGAGGTCTTTGAGCTCACGAGAAAGGTCGCGCGGCACTACAGCAACGTGCTGATCACGGGACCGACAGGCTCAGGAAAGGAACTCGTCGCACGAGCGCTGCACCGGCTAAGCCCGGTGGCGGAGGAGCGGTTTGCCGTTTGCAACTGCTCGGCGCTGGTGGACACGCTGCTCGAGAGTCAACTCTTCGGACACGTTCGCGGGTCCTTCACCGGCGCGACCGACACCCGGCCCGGCTTATTCGAATACGCGAACGGCGGCACAGCCTTCCTCGATGAAATTGGCGAGACTTCGCTAGGTATGCAGGCGACACTGCTCCGCGCCGTTCAGAACCGCGAAATTCAAAGGGTCGGCTCCCCGGAAATCAAGAAGGTCAACGTCCGGATCATCGCAGCGACGAATCGCGATCTTCGTGCAGAGGTTCTCGCAGGCCGTTTTCGCGAAGACTTGTTCTATCGGCTGAGCAGCATCGAGATCCGCGTTCCCGGTCTCAGCGAGCGGCCCGAGGATATTCCGGTCCTGGTGCAGCACTTCCTCAAGAAATGCGGCCAAGCTTACGGCAAGCAGTTCCAGGGGTTCACGCGCCGCGCGCAAATCTCGTTGCTGCAGCATGATTGGCCGGGGAACGTGCGGGAACTGGAAAACGTCGTTTCCGGGGCGGCCCTCACGGCGGACGGCGAGTTCATCGACGTCGACGATCTGCCACAACACCTGCAGAAACCGCTGCGCCGCGGCGCATCATGGAGTGCGGATTGGCGGCCGCTGCCGCTCGAAGAAGTCCGCCGGATGCACATTCAGCGCGTGCTGGAGAATTGCAACGGCAATCGGGTCCGCGCCGCTCAAATGCTGGGCATTGGACGCACAAGCCTGTATCGGTTTCTCAAGCGCACGAGCAAGACGGCTGCGGCTGCGAGAGCCAGCGCCTAAAACTCACCGCGGTCCATTCCGATCAACGGCACCAAGTCGGGGAGCGAGCAGGGCGGACTCCCCGTTGGGCGCACCGATTCGCGTCAGAGCCTAGTTGCCGCCGGAAACGTAGGACGCGTTGTGCAAGAGCGATTCGGGCAGTGAGACGGTCGAGTCCATGCGAACGAGCATGCCCGATTGCGCCGGCAGCTCGACGTCCTTGCCCTTTTTCGCCGCGATATAGGCGCCGCTGCCGACCAGACCGATCACGGTGCCGCGCACGACGTGGCTGAAGATCACCCCAACGGTTGAGCCGCCGGCCGTGCCGATGGCGACGTCTTCGACATCGCCCTTGACGTTGTGCTTCTCCTCAACGACCTCACCTTCAACCGTCTTCACGTCCTTGCGGCGCTTCATATCATCCGCCTGGCCGTTGTAAAGCGAAAGAATGCTCATGCGCGCCGGGAAGATGCGGCTTTCGACTTCAATCGAGTTGAAGGCGAGATTCATAGATGCTCCGCCTCGAAACATCGAGAACATTTTCGGACGCGTGACCTCGGTTACCGTACCGTGGATTTTCGCGCCCGCAGGCAGGATCAGTTGCGTGCCTGAAAAGACGGGTTCTGCGACGACTGCGGTGAACGGATCGCCGTTGTGGGCCACGCTAGTGCTGAGCCCATTGAGCAACGTGAGACGAATCTGAGTGCCCGGAACGATTTGGTTCGACTGGGCCTGAACTGCTGATGCCGACGCCAGCAGCGACGCCAACAGCACTACCGCGCAAAGGGTGATGAGACGCTTCATTGGATCCTCCTGTGTCCGAGGCGGAACGGCATGCATATCCGCCAAATCTGGACCCCGAGCGAAGGGAAAATGTCCGCCGCCTGGGGTGAAGTTTCGAACCGGCGTCGCAGAGAATTGCCGCGAGCCGTTTCCGAATACCCCTTGTCGTGGGGATTGCCGCTGGCGCAGCGGTGCGGGTGCGGAGGTTGCACCCGGGCCATACGATACACCAAATGGGCGCGCGGTTGTCCACAAAGTTGCGCGCTTGTTCGAGATTTGCGGTGCCCGCTTGCGGCGCACGGCCGCGCCCGAGGCTCATGGCGGCAGATCAGATCGTTTGAAGATGCCAAATTTCTTGACAGCAGGGGGTGCCGGGACTAGGCTTCGCGGCAACAGGGATGTTTTCCCATCCAAGATTGCGGGCGGGAGGGTGGTATGTCGTACAAGCGCAAGCTCTCAGTCATGCGCGGAGCTATCTCCGAACGCGACTTCGAACTACTGCTACAGCGCGCGTCAGAATGCATGAAGGCGCAACGGCCTCAGCTGCTGAAGAAGGCGGTTCCGGCTCGCAGAAGGCGCGCTTCGTAATGCGGGACGCAGGCGCGTTCCGCGCCCTTCGCAGAGGCCTTCGCGACAATTCATAACGCGAACGAAGGATTGGCTCCGGGGCCTGGACTCGAACCAGGATAACCAGCTCCAAAGGCTGGCGTGCTACCAATTGCACTACCCCGGACCAGCGTATGGAAGTGTAGCAGACATCGCCACGGTTTGTTCCCCTGACAGGAACGCGCTCTCTCCGGTTTGCCGCTCCGCTCTCAATTTGCTAGGCTTTTGAACGCACCGAACACGGAGAGGTGTCCGAGCGGTTTAAGGAGCACGCTTGGAAAGCGTGTGTTGGGGAAACTCAACCGTGGGTTCGAATCCCACCCTCTCCGCCAGAACTAACAGCAGGTTCCTCGGCTCGTCCGCCGAAGGGCGGACCGCCTCGGGATTTTGCCTGCGGTCTCTCGCTTCGCTGACGCCCGCAAGACGGCTCAAGTTCGAATCCCACCTCTCCGGCACCCATTCCGCGAGACAAAACGAATGCGCCGTCGACTATGGCTTCAGGCCGCCGCCGCGCTTTTTCTTGCGCTTGCTTCGCGTTTCGATTCCACCGTAGAGTGACCGAGATCACAGCTAAGGAGGCGAGGCTGCGCCAGAATTTGTTTGTAGCTTGGGCGCGGAAAGTTGCCCTGGTCCTCGCGACAAGCGGTTAGGGCGGCGCAGCCGCCCGTGCTACGAATCTTGAGCAGTTCGCCGAGCGGGTCGGCCGTTGTCAGAGATTTGGGAGGAGAGAATGAAAAGACTCATCGCCTTCGCTGTTAGCTTGGTTTTTCTCGCGGGCCTGGGTGTGTCCGCACAGCGCGGCGGCGCACCGCGGACTGGCGCGCCTCGAGCGAACCAAGGACGCATTCCACCACCGCCGCCCGTGCGGAGCAGCCCTCGTGCGAAGCCGGAGGTCGAGCGCGACGCAGCGGGACGCGTGAACGGCACTCCGCACGTCAACAACGACCATTGGTATGGGCACGATCGACCGAACGACCCGCGCTATCACATAGCGCATCCATTCGAGCACGGACGCTTCGAGCACGTTGGTGCTTCCTATCGCTATGAAATCGTCCGCATCGACCGGGACCACCGCTGGTTTTGGTTTCCGGGCGGTTTCTATTTTGAAATCGCGCTCTGGGATTGGCCGATTTGCTCCGATTGGTGCTGGGATTGCGGCGACGATTTCGTCATTTACGACGACCAGGATCATCCGGGCTGGTATTTGCTCTACAACGTTCACACTGGCGTATACGTGCACGTGCAATACATGGGAATGTAGGGAGCGGCGAATCGGCTCGCTCGCGCTTGGATAGAATCCGCCGCCATCAGCGGTGGTGCAAACAGGCGAATTCGACGACCTGGCGGGCGACCACGGCAAGTTGCTCGGTGACTTTCGGATCGGTGCAGGCACCGCCGGAGTCGAACACGGGCTGCGCGGTGTTGATGGTGACGCCAAAGGGAGTCGGCCAGCCACGCAGGGCGTGCACGATAGAGCGGAGCGCAGCCAGCGTGCCGCCGGCGGTTTGCCATCCTGCCGCGACAACGACGCAGCCGACAGCGCGGCCGTCCAGGTAGCTCCGCTCGTCTTCCCGCAAATCCTCGAGGAGATCAATCGCGTTTTTTACCAGCCCTGAAACACCGCCGTGGTATCCCGGAGTCGCGATGATCACTCCGTCGGCTCTGCGCACCATCTCGACGAACTGGCGCTGCTCTTCATTGCGCTCGCGATTTTCCGGCGCAAAGTGCGGCAAGTGGGACAAGAAGGCGCCGCCAAAAAGGTGAGTGCGCGCCCCCACATCCTCCGCCGCTTGCAAGGCGAGGCGCAGGGCGCGATCGGTGGAGGAGATCGCGCGCGTCGTTCCGCCAATGCCTACAATCAAGGGTTTGAATGAAGAAGATTCCACCATTTATCCGTCGAGCGTTTCTATCCTGAACACGAACCTGTGTCAAACGCCTTTGAGGCGATCACGATTGGCATAGATCGAGCGATTCCGCGATGCGGTCGTGAACGTAGTTCAGTTCGTCCGGCGAAATCACATAGGGCGGCAAGACGTAGACGATATTTCCGAGAGGCCGCAGCAGCACGCCTGAGTCGATGAAGAATTTGTAGAGCTTGGGCCTCAGTTTGGAAGCGTAGCCGGGATCGTCGGCGTGGAGTTCGACCGCGGCCATCGTGCCGATCGAGCGAACTTCCCCGACAGCGGGATGATTGCGGATCGCGTCGAGGCGCTCGCGGTGAATGCGCGCGATCATCGCGATGCGATCGAATACCGGCTCGCGCTCGAAAATTTTCAGGCTGGCGACGCCGGCGGTTGCGGCGATGGGATTCCCGGTGTAGGAGTGCCCGTGGTAGAACGTGCGCGTGCGATCGTCGCCGACAAATGCGTCGTGAACCTGGCTCGTACAGATGGTGGCACCCATCGGAAGCACGCCGCCGGTGAGACCTTTGGAGAGGCACATGAGATCCGGCACGACGCCCGCGAGTTCGCAGGCGAACATTTTGCCGCAGCGGCCGAAACCAGTGAGCACTTCGTCGGCGATGAGCAACACGTTGTGGTCGCTGCACAGGCGCCGCACGCGCTGGAGAAATTCGACTGGATGAACAATCATGCCGCCCGCGCCTTGTAGCAGCGGCTCGACGATCACGGCAGCGATCTGACCGTGCTTTTCGGTAAGCAGGCGCTCGAGGCTCTGCGCGCAGTCGATATCGCAGGAAGCGCGGGTCTTGCCGACCGGGCAGCGGTAGCAGTACGCAGAATGAACGCGGTGAACCGGAAATAGAAGGTTGCGAAACGGGTCGGTGAAAGCGGATTCGGCGCCGACGGACATGGCACCGACCGTATCGCCGTGATACGCGTGATCGAGCGCCACGATCGCCTGTTTTTTTGGACGCCCCACATTTTGCCAGTACTGAAGCGCCATTTTCAGCGCGACTTCCACCGCGGTCGATCCATCGTCGGAGAAGAAGATGTGCGAAAGCAGGTTCGGCAGAATTTTCTGGAGCGACGCTCGGAGTTCCTCTACGGCCTCGTGCGTGAAACCGGCGAGCAAAACGTGATCCACTTTCGCGGCCTGTTCCGCGATCGCAGAAACGATTGCGGGATGGCCGTGGCCGTGAAGATTGACCCACCAGGAAGAAATCCCGTCGATGAGGCGGCGGCCATCGCCGGCGTAAAGATAGACGCCTTGCGCCCGCGCGATGCGGATCGGAGGCGGATCGAGCGCCTCCTGCGTGAAGGGATGCCAGATTCTCAGGCCGCCGCTCATGCTGCAAAAATCCCGCGATCGAAGTGCTTTTGAAACACTTTGAGCAGTGCCGCACGACTGATTTTCTTCAAGAATGGAACCGTGCCCACGACCGCTATGTCGCCATAATGCTCGATTGCCCTTCGATTATCCGTGTTCGACTTGCCCACCATGATGACGCCGCTGACTTCTAGGCGTGCCGCTCGCAAGACCGCGAGAGACAGCAACGTATGGTTGATCGTGCCGAGCGCCGTCCGCGAGATGAGCAGCACCGGCAGCCTCAAGTGGCGGATCAGGTCCGTCATGAGTTGGCGGGAGTTGATCGGGACGAGCACGCCGCCCGCGCCCTCGACGATCAGATTCTGGTGCGCGGAGACTCGCGGCAGAAGAATCTTCCGCACATCGATGCGCACACCCGCACGCTGCGCCGCCAGATGCGGCGAGACCGGCGGCGCGAAGCGATATGTTTCCGGAATCGTGCGCGAAGCCGGCAGCTGCGCGAGATGCATCACGGTCCTGCGGTCGGTCCCTTCGCGCGTGCCCGTTTGGATGGGCTTCCAATAGATCGCATCGAGCGTCGCGCAGAGAAGGGCCGAGACGACAGTCTTGCCCACGCCCGTGTCCGTGCCGGTGATGAAAAAACGCTCAGGCATGCACGCTGGTGGCGGAGCTTTCGCGCGGCATTGACTCCACCGCCGCGACCGTCACGGCAATGAGCCGGCGGATGTCGCTCATCGCGATTCTGCTGGTCAGCGAAACGCGAATACGCGCCGTGCCGGGCGGGACCGTCGGCGGGCGGATCGCCTTGGCCGCAAAGCCTCGGCGCTGCAGTTCGCGCGCAACGCGAAGAGCCATTTCGTTCGTGCCGAGAATGACGGGAACAATGTGCGCCGCGCTCGTGCCGCAATTAATTCCAGCAGCCGTCAGGCCTTCGCGCAAGACCGACGCGATTTCGCGAAGTTGATTCCTTTCGGTTTCCGCATCGCGCGCGAGTTTCAACGCTGCACCGATTTGTCCGGTGAGATAGGGCGGCATTGCCGTGCTGAAGATGAAAGTTCGCGCGCGGTTGATCAGGTAGTCCTTCAGAATCTTTCCGCCACAAACGAACGCGCCAGCGCTCGCCAAGGCTTTGCCGCAGGTATGGACGATCCCGAGAATGTCGCGTTCGATTCCAAGCTCGGCGGCAATTCCTCGCCCGTGCGGTCCGCAGACACCCACGGCGTGCGCTTCATCGACGATCAGTTCGGCTCGGTATTTTCGAGCCAATTCGA
>Ga0187780_10003784_pt1 | contig 11374 bp, 8 predicted proteins | sample 1015_Q2_SP10_20__FD_132429 | JGI IMG/M metagenome (GOLD analysis project Ga0187780, IMG submission 132429) | Tropical peat soil microbial communities from peatlands in Department of Meta, Colombia - 1015_Q2_SP10_20_MG | ecosystem: Environmental > Terrestrial > Soil > Wetlands > Peat | place...
CTTCCGGTGGTTTATAACGTCGCCAATCTGCCTAAGCCGGCCGAAGGCGAGCCCGCTCTGATCAGCTTTACCGACGTCACAACCATGTTCCACGAGTTCGGGCACGCCCTGCACGGCATGTTCTCGGACGCGCAGTACCCCATGCTGGCAGGGACCTCGACCGCTCGTGATTTCGTCGAATTTCCTTCGCAGTTCAACGAACACTGGGCTCTCTATCCCTCGATCTTCGCCCACTACGCGAAGCACTACAAAACCGGCGCTCCCATGCCCGAGGAACTCGCAGACCGGCTCCGGAAAGCCGAGGCCTTCAACAAAGGGTATGCCATGACCGAACTACTGGCCGCCGCCGAACTGGACATGCAATGGCACATGCTTCCGGCGGACGCTCCGCTGCAGAAATCGGACGAGTTCGAGAAGCAGGCGCTCGAAAAGACCCACCTCGAGATTGGCTATGTGCCACCCCGCTATCGCTCCACCTACTTCAGCCACATTTGGGGAAGCGACGGGTACAGCGCCGGCTACTACGCCTACATCTGGACCCAGATGCTGGCCGACGACGGCTATCAATGGTTCCTTGATCACGGCGGCCTTACCCGCGCGAACGGCGATCGATTCCGGCAGATGGTCCTGTCTCGCGGGAATACCCAGGACCTCGCCCGGATGTACGAATCCTGGCGGGGGGCGCCGCCTAATATCAAGGCGATGCTGAAGTACCGCGGCCTCGAGGAATCCGGTCCATCCAGGTAGCGGAACGACGGGGATGGATTCTGTGTTCCACTCGGCTCGTTGTATCCTGGTGCCGCTTCACCAGTGGCATTTCCTACCCCATTCGAAAAGGAAAAAGCAACCATGCGATTCCGCACGATGGTCTTACCCGGGTTCGCCCTGGCGCTAATGTCCTATGCTTTCTCGCCACGGGGGAACGCGCAGCAAGGCACTCCCGCTCCGCGACCGATCACGGTTGACGACGTTTTCGAAATCCGCAACGTAGCTGATCCACAAATTACCTCCGACGGCAAATGGGTGGCCTACACGGTCTCAACCATGTTCTTGAAGGAAGACAAGACCGAAATGCGCATTTGGATGGTGCCGGCTGACGGCGGTGATGCCGTCGCCATGACGGCGGAGAAGGAATCGTCCTCCCATCCGCGGTGGAGTCCGGATGGAAAGTATCTCGCTTTCCTTTCCAAGCGAGGCGAGGGTAAGACGCAAGTTTGGCTGCTGAGCCGCATGGGCGGGGAGGCGCAGCAACTGACCGAGGCGATCCAGGACGTGGAGGATTTTGCCTGGTCGCCGGATAGTAAGCGCCTGGTGCTTTTGCTAAAGGATCCTTCCCCGGAGGAGTTGGAAGAAGCCAAGACGAAAGCGAAAGAGAAGCCCGGCAGTGACGCGAAAGAGGAGACCAAGGCAAAGAAACCGAAGACCCCGCGCCCCATCGTGGTAGACCGCTATCGCTTCAAGACCGACACCATTGGATATCTCGATCATCGACGCACACACTTGTATGTCTTGGATGTGGCGACGAAGGCCGTGGTGCAGGTTACATCGGGCGATTTTGATGACCGACAGCCGGCCTGGTCGCCCGACAGCAAGCTGCTGGCCTTTAGCAGCAACCGATCGACTCCCGATCCCGACCGCACTTACGACACGAATATTTGGGTGGTAGCCGCGGACAACACCGACAAAGGCGCACATCTGACGGAGATAACCACGAATCCCGGCGAAGATGCCGAGCCGGCCTGGTCGCCCGATGGGAAGTGGATCACATACGTGACCAAGCTTGATCCCAAGGTTTTTCAGTATGGCACGCTGCACGTGGCGATTTCCCCGGCGTCGGGAGGCCAGGCGAAGGTATTAACGCAGAGCTTCGATCGCATGTCGCGGTGGCCGCGATTTTCGCCCGATGGTCGGTTCATTTACTTTACCGCCGACGATGACGGCAGCGTAAATCTGTGCCGCATTCCGTCAGCGGGCGGAGAGATTAGTCGGAGTGTCCCGGGACGAGTCGTGGTTGCAGGCTTCAGTATTGCCACCTCGGGAGAACTGGCAGCGCAGATTGCTACCACGGACCGGCCCAGCGAAATCTTTACCGTTACCGGCTCCGGTGGATCGATGACGCGGATTACCCACGTAAACGACGCCTTTCTCGCCAAGATTAAAGCGGTGGCCCCGGAGTACGTGAAGTTCAAGAGCAAGGATGGAACCGCAGTCGCGGGTTATCTTTACAAGCCGCTGGACTACACGAAGGGAAAGCACTATCCCGCACTTCTATACCCCCACGGCGGTCCGGTGGGCGCCTACTACGGGGAGTTCAATCATTTCTCGCAGCTGTTGGCCGCGAACGGATACGTGGTTCTCGAGCCCAATCCGCGCGGCTCGTCCGGCTATGGGGAAGCCTTCTGCAAGGCCATCTTCGCCGAATGGGGAAATAAAGACTTTCAAGATGATATGGCGATGGTGGACTATGCGGTCGCGCAAGGACTGGCGGATCCCGACAAGTTGGGCGTGGGGGGATGGTCGTACGGGGGAATTTCAACCGACTTCATCATTGCGCAAAGCACACGGTTTAAGGCCGCGATCTCGGGAGCGGGTTCGTCGTTCTTTGCCGCCCTGTATGGACACGACCAGTACATTCTCGACTACGACACGGAACTGGGCCAGCCCTGGGCCAACCGCGCGGTCTGGGATAGGGTGTCTTTTTTCTACAAAGTCGACAAGATCACTACCCCTACCCTGTTCATGGGCGGCGAGATCGATTGGAATGTTCCGATCGTCGGTGGCGAGCAGATGTATCAGGCGATGAAGAGCCTGGGACGAGAGACTGAATTGGTGGTATATCCGGGGGAATATCACTCAATCAAGGCGCCGTCGCACATTAAAGATCGACTGGAACGTAATCTAACCTGGTACGCGCATTATGTGAAACAGGATGGGACACCGGCGAGGCCAGCGGAGAAAAATAATTAGGGTTGTTTCACCGGGAAGAGCCGAATGATCTACTCATAGCGCAGCGCTACCACCGGATGGACTCGCGATCCGCGGAACGCGGGAATCGCACAGGCCGCGAGGGCAACGCTGGCGAGCACTACGGCTACCGACACGAAGGTCGCTGGATCTCGCACCGGCACGCCGAACACCAGGCTGGACACGGCCCGGCCAAGCGCCAGGCCGGTGAGCAGTCCGGTGCCGATCCCGACCAAGACTACGTTCATTCCCTCACGGACAAGGAGACGCAACACACTGCCGGACGTGGCGCCCAACGCCATGCGTACTCCAATTTCCCGTGTGCGCTGGCTCACGGAATAGGCAAGCACTCCATAGACGCCGAGCGAGGCGATCACGAGCGCCACCGATGCGAAGGCGCTCAGGAGTTGGGTGTTGAGCCGTGGCTGCGCCGCGCTATTGGCCAACCACTGCTCCATCGTCCTCATGTTGGCAAGTGCGAGGCTTGCGTCGAGATCATGGATCTTCTGCCGGATCCCTGGCATCAACAAGTCCGGCGGGCCGCTGGCCCGCACGGCCACATCCATTACCGGCCCCACACGGCTGGCCATCGGATAATACAGCGCGGGCGATTCCTGGTTCAAAGCCGTGCTGCGCACGTCACCGACCACGCCGACGATGGTGAACGCCGTACTTGGGTCCGCCGTGCGGCGCAGGGTGTGGCCGAGGGGCTCGGCATCGCCCCAGAATTTCCTCGCTGTGGCCTGGCTGACGATCATGACGGGCAAAGCCGGATCCGGGCCATCCGCGTCGGTGAAGTCACGGCCTTTGAGCAGAGGTATTCCCATGGTCTTGAAGTAGCCGGGACTTACAATCCGCCAATCGATTGGCACCGCCGTATCCGGGGGAAGGACCGATCGATCCGTGGTGATCATCGGGTGCGTGTTGTAAGCGCCGGCACCGAAGGGAATTCCCGTCGATACGGCTGCAGCGCTCACACCCGGGATCGATTGCAGAGAATCAAGCAGAGCATGATAAAACTGCGGTGCTTTGCTATCGACGGGATACTGCGCGGGCGGCGGACCAAGCTGGAAGGTCATTAAGCTGCGAGGATCAAAGCCGAGCCGCACACGCTCCAGATTCGCGAGACTGCGAATAAACAACCCAGCTCCAATCAGCAGCACCGTCGCCATCGCGATCTGGAGGGTTGCGAAGGCATTGCGCAGCCGAACCGAGAGGCGAACCGAGGCCCCACGCCCACCTCGCTTGAGAATGGTGTTCAAATCAACCGTTGTGATGCGCCAGGCGGGCACAATTCCAAAAACTAAGCCGGTTATGATCGTCAACCCTAGGGCAAACCAGAACACCCCGGCGTCCATCTCGAGCTAAGGAATAGGGAGCGTATTGGGTGGCAAAGATCGGTTCACGATGCGCACGGTCCAGATCGCTCCGCCCAAGCCTGCCATCCCGCCGACCAACGACAGCACTACACTCTCGACCAGCAGCTGACCGACAAGCCGGCCGCGGCTGGCGCCAATCGCCGTGCGCACGGCCATTTCATTCTGTCGTGCGGCTCCTCGCGCCAAGAGTAAATTGGCGATATTGGCACAGGCAATCAGCAGGACAGAAACCACCGCCCCTAGGAGAACCAAGAGTCCATTTTTAAGATCGGGGCTCACGAAGGTATCAAACAGGCTAACCAGGTGAATGCCCCAATTCCGTATAGGGGGATACTGCAGGCCCAGGCGAGCGGAGATGCCGTTCATTTCGGCCTGGGCTTGTTCTAGGGAAACTCCCTTCTTGAGCCGCCCAACGGTGAAAAGCACATGATTGAGACGGATTTCCTTGGCCCGATCGATCGTCAGGGGAGTGTAAACCTCGCCTCCCGACAACAGATTCAGAGCGGCAGGGGCGATGCCAACAACCGTCGTCGGTATGTCGTTGAGGATGATCGTGCGTCCAATCAGGCCTCGGTCGGACCCGAATCGTCGCTTCCACAAGCCCTCTCCGATCATGGCCACCGGGGCAGCGCTAGGTTGCTCTTCATTCTCGGTAAACGCCCGGCCCACAACCGGAGGAAGACCAAGCACACGCAGCAGCGCCGGACTGATCCGATTTCCGGAAAACTGCTCGGGTTCCCCGGCCCCCGTCAGCGTGTAGTTGCCAAATGCGATGGCAGCCATTTCTTCAAAAACCCTGGGATTGCTCTCGCCAGTCGAGAAAGTTCAGGAGCGACGAGCTAAATGTTGTGAGGCTGAGACGCTCGTTCTTTTCCGCAATTTGCAGCAACCGGTCGGGTTCTTTGAAAGGCAGAGGCCGCAGTAGAACGGCGTTCACAATGGTGAAAATGGTCGTATCGGCGGCTATGGCCAGCATCACGGTCAACACAACCGTGACCGTGAATAGGGGTGCCCGTCGCATCATCCGGGCGCAATAGCTGATGCTACTCAAGAGCAAGGTCCATTCTCCTAGGGCTGGGAGGCCTGAGCTTCGTAGCGCCCCAGTGTGATGCCCTTCCCCCACACCGGGGCAATCGATAAGGCTGGCCGGGCGCCGGCAAATGGCTCGACGTCAAGCCTTCTCGCGAAGACCGCAGCTCATCGCGGGGGAGGGTTGCGTCTGGGACATTGTATGACATGAAACCCGGATGGCATGAAACCCCGGTTCCCTACCGTCCAAATTGCTTGTATACTCATGCCCTCTGTTTTTCGTTTCCTGGGAGACACCAGAGTCTTACAAACACTAGACGGCGGTGAATCATGGTACAAGACCGACTTGCCACTCTCGGGTCGGGAGGCTCTATCGTATGGGCTATTCTGCTCATCGTTTTCGGCTTCCTGGCAATCGCGCTTCCGCTAGGAACATCGCTAGGCGTGGTTATGATCGTAGCTTGGCTGATGATCCTCAGCGGAGGCTTTCAGTTCGTTCACGCTTTCCAGTCAACCGGTGCAGGCCACATTGTCTGGAAGTTGCTGGTCGCGGTCGTCTATCTGATTGCCGGCATTTACTTCCTGATGCATCCACTCTTGGGCCTGGCGTCGTTCACTCTGGCATTGGCCTTCTTCTTTGTTGCCGAGGGAGTGATGGACCTGATCGCGTACTTCCAGAACCGCGGTGCTGAAGGAGCCGGCTGGATCCTATTTGATGGCATCGTCACCTTGATACTGGGAATCCTGGTCTGGAGGCACTGGCCTTCCAGCTCGGGATGGGTGATCGGAACCCTGGTTGGAATCAGCATGCTCATGACCGGAACCACGCGCCTTATGCTGAGCTTGGCCGCGCGTCGTATTCGAAATGTGGCCGAAAAGGGACGAGTAATCGGCAAAGTGGCCTAGAGCGAACCAGGCTGTCGCCGTTCGCACATCAGGCTCGCGCTCGGCGGCTGGCGTTGTGGCGCGGAAGGTAAAGCCACAATTGTGTGGGCAAAAAACGGTTGACTGCGCTAAACGCAGCCGCGAGCGCTATTTCTCTTCGCTTCCATGGTTTGATCGGATTCGGCTAGTTACGGCCGACGTTCTTCTTCCTCGGTTACGTGGTGCCGACAGCATCGCTCCGGTAAGGGCGATGGTCCGTATGGCGGCGAGAGGATTTGTTAACAGCACCTTTCTGCTTCGAAAGGGTAAGTCTGGTGCGGGGTTCAGCTCCACTCCCGTCGCCATCATTGAAAGAAGCTAAGGTCGATTCGCCTGGACATCTCTCAGCCCCTCGTCAGTCCGCTCGCTGCCAATTTAGTGCACCCCTCATGACGAATTCGACGGCGTCGAGCTGTCCCTTTGCTGCCAGGGTATAGTGACTCCGACCAAATTCCACTCGCCTGAGCGAGCCCTCCCGACCTGTAATTACTGCCAGTTCCTCCCTTAGATCAAAGATTTAGCATGGAAAGCGGGTTGAGATTTGCCTTGTGAGCGCAATGCCGTCACCTAGGCTGGTTGTTGCGGAGTCCAGAATTGCGCAGGCAGCTTCCGCCGTGGGTTGGATGCTGATTCTTCTGGCCCTGCTTGTCCTCTCAGGGTGGGCACTCCATATTCCTGCCCTGACCAGCATTGTGCCTGGCTTGGCTACGATGAAAGCGAACACCGCGGCAGCATTTCTGCTTACCGGTGTTGCCCTTCTCCGCCGCGACCACCGTGATGGTACCGTCTATGCGCTTGCGGTGCTGTTTATCGGCACGATCACCTTGCTCGAGTACCTTCTGAATTCCGATTTTGGCATTGACCAACTCTTGGTTCGCGATCCCTATTCCATCGAACACGGCCGGATGTCACAAATCACTGCTGTAGGTTTCATTATCCTCGGACCAGCGCTCGCCCTCATGAAGTCGCCCTCCTTAACCGGACGACGAATCTCCCGCGCCCTGGGTCTGCTGGTCTGGGGGTCGGGGTTCATCGCTCTCCTAGGCTATAGCTACGACACGCGGGCCCTCTATCAAGTGCGCCCTTACAGCAGCATGGCGCTGCACACCGCTCTAGCTCTTGTCATCGCCGCCATTGGGGTGCAATGTGCCAATCCGGCCGAAGGGATAGCCAGCCGCATTCATGCCGCCAACGCGGGAGGCTCGATGCTGCGGCAGTTATTTCCCGCCGCCCTGCTGATTCCTTATCTACTTGGCCTCGGCATCTTCCAGGTTGAAAAGCGCATTGGCTGGGCCACGGGATTCTCCCTGGCCTTGTTAGTCGCATCCATTGTGTTTTGCCTGGTCGTGATCATGCTGCTGAATGCCGGGCGCCTGGAGCGGGAGGATCTTGCCCGCCGCGAGATACATCACGCTCTCGAGGAACGGACGGCGCAACTGCAGGCGCGTGAGGAACTGCTCAAGACATTTGTCAAGCATGCGCCGGCGGCTGTCGCCATGTTTGACCGCAATATGTGCTATGTGCAAGTAAGCGATCGCTGGTGCGCGGATTTCTCCCTCGACAGTTCAAAGACTATGGGCCGTCGGCACTACGAGATCCTTCCCGACGTCCCCGAGCGCTGGAAACAGTTCCACCGCCGCGGGCTTGCCGGAGAAACACTGCACGTCGAAGAGGACCGGTGGGACCGAGCCGATGGGCGCAGCATCTGGGTGCGCTGGGAGATCCGACCGTGGGGGAACCGCGAGGGATTGCCCGAAGGGATTCTGATCTTTTCCGAAGATATCACCGAGCGGAAGCGGACCGAGGAGGCCCTACAGGAGAGTAAGGAACGGTTGGCAGGCCTTGTGGAGTCTGCGATGGACGCGATCATCGCCATCGATGGAGAACAGCGAATCTTGCTGTTCAATGCGGCGGCCGAGAAAATCTTCGCTTGTCCCATGGCGGAGGCGATCGGAAGCTCGATTGATCGCTTCATCCCGCTACGCTTCCGCTCCGCGCACGGTACGCATATTCGTGATTTCAGCGAAACCGGCGTAACCAATCGCGCCATGAACTCCCTGGAGGCACTGTTCGGCTTGCGCACCAGCGGCGAGGAATTCCCTATCGAAGCCTCTATCTCGCAGGTGGAGATAAGCGGAAAAAAGGTGTTTACGGTCATCATCCGGGACATCACCGAGCGTCACCGGGCAGAACTAGCGGTGCGCGAAAGCGAAGAGCGCTTCCGCTTGGTGGCGAATACCGCGCCCGTGCTCATCTGGATGTCTGGCCCCGATGGCCAGTGCACTTACTTCAATCAGCCATGGTTAGACTTCACCGGTCTGCCCATTGAGACGCAGCTTGGCGACGGTTGGGCACAAGGCGTCCACTCGGAAGACGCGAGGTCCTGCTTGGGTACGTATGCCCGTGCGCTGGGTCGACGGGAGTCTTTCCAGATGCAGTATCGGCTTCGTAACAGCCATGGAAAATACCGCTGGATCTTTGATATTGGCGTGCCCAGATTTAACTCAGACGGATCCTTTGCAGGATACATCGGCTCCTGCATCGACGTCACCGAGCGCAAAATAGCGGAAGACGCCCTGGCCGACCTGAGCGGGCGCCTCATCGAAGCCCAGGAAGAGGAACGTAAGCGCGTCGCCCGCGAGATCCATGACGATTACAACCAACGGCTGGCGTTGGTCGCAATCGACCTGGAACGATTGGCGCAGAGCATGGGAGATGTCTCGGTCGAAGCAGGGCAGCAACTGCACGAGCTGAATAACCGGGTCAGCGAGCTCGGGTATGACCTGCATTCTCTATCCCACAGCTTGCACTCCTCCACGCTGGAAAATCTGGGCCTGGTGGCGGGCGTGAAGGCGCTCTGCGAGGAGTTCTCCGAACAACAGGGGATGCAGGTCGATTTCGCCCACAAGAATGTTCCGCGTGGCATTCCGGGAGATGCCGCGCTATGTATTTTTCGCGTTGCCCAGGAAGCGCTTCGCAACATCAAGCGGCACAGCGGTGCCAACCGAGCCGCGGTTCGGCTGGAATGGTCGCATGGAAAGGTTCATCTGGCAGTTTGTGATCAAGGAAAGGGCTTTGACCCCCAAAAACCTTTGGCCAGACGCGGTATCGGCATTCGGAGCATGGAGGAACGGTTGCGGCCTCTCGGAGGTCGACTGGCCGTGCAATCGAGGCCCAAGCAGGGGACCAGGATTGACGCCTGGCTTCCCTTCCAAGTCGCGGCCAGCCAAGGGGTTGGTTGAGCGGAGATGTTTTTTTCTCTGATGGGATGCTATGCCGGAATTCGACCAATCTACGATTCGCCTCCGGGTCCTCATTGCCGATGATCACAGCATCGTGGCCGAGGGGCTTCGCTCTCTGCTCGAAAAAAAGTACGACGTGATTGGAATTGTTCCCGACGGCCGGGAATTGCTGGCCCAAGCCCCCAGGCTAAAGCCTGACATCATCGTCTTGGATATCGGCATGCCTTTGCTGAACGGCTTAGACGCCGCGGAACGGCTGAAAGCGTTCCTTCCCGACGTGAAACTTGTTTTCCTGACCATGAAGGATGACCCCAACCTTGCTGCGGCCGCTCTCAATTTGGGAAAGGTGGGATACGTCCTCAAGCACGCCGCAGCTTCGGAATTGCTCGAAGCAGTTTCGGAAGTGCTTCAGGACAGGTCCTACGTAACCCCCAAGCTCCGGGCAGAAAACTGGGCGGTTCGCGAGGCCCGTGCCCGGCAATTCTCTAAAGAGCTTACCCCTCGCCAGCAGGAGGTGCTTCAGTTACTGGCCGAAGGTCGTCCCATGAAGGAGGTAGCCGATATTCTGAGGGTCAGTGAGAAAACCGTCATGTTCCACAAGTATCACATCATGGAATCGTTCAACCTGAAGAACAACGCGGAATTGGTTTTGTTCGCACTTAAGCACCACCTCATTTCTTCGTAAGTGGTGCGTCACTGGCCTATCAGTTTTCCTAGTTGCGGGAACCGGCAGGCTGTTGAATATCAAGGGGTATTCCGGAGTGCGGTCGGTGATTTGGGACAAGCAAAACATCGATGCTTCACAGCGTGGGAAAGGACGATCGCCCTTGAAACCGCCTACAATTTTGCTGGCTGACGACCACGGCCTGGTGCTCGAACGGGTGCGATCGCTCTTGCGCAACTTCCAGGTGGTCGGGACCGCTAACAATGGCAGGGACTTAGTCCACGAAGCCCTACGGCTTCAGCCCGACATTATTATCTCGGACATAACCATGCCGATACTCACCGGGATCGAGGCCGCCCATGAGCTCCGCGAGGCTGGATCGACCTCAAAGTTTGTCTTCTTGACAGTACATAAACAGCCTGCCTTTCTCCACGCGTGCTTCGCGGAAGGAGCGCTTGGCTACGTGGCGAAATCGCACTTGGGTACGGATCTTGTCCCCGCCATCAGTGAGGCGCTGTGCGGCCACCGTTTTATTTCCCCTTCGATTCCGCGGTGACCGAACGCACCTGACCATTTCCGAACCTTCCTGAAGAATTGGCGCTGTACGATTATCGAGCTGAGGAAATTCCCTCCCGGCGTGGAATGCTCGTCGCCGTGACCTAGGAGTTTTCCTAGTTGGCGGCACGCCGCTGGCTGCTTTAGAAAAGTGGGGTCGTAAGGATTGTGCCTATGTCCAACCGCTCCCGCATTTTAATAGCTGACGATCACATTCTGGTTGCCGATTTGTGCCGGAAGCTGCTCGAAACCGAATTTGATGTTGTTGGTACGGTGTGCGACGGTCGCGCCTTGATCCGCAGCGCTCTCGAATTGAAGCCGGACGTGATCGTGGTCGATGTCGCGATGCCAATGCTGAATGGTCTGGATGCTGGCCAACAAGTGAAAGAGATGCTGCCCGCCATCAAGCTCATCTACTTGACGATGAACTCAGACCCTGAGGTGGCCGCGGAGGCGTTCCGGCGCGGAGCCTCGGGATATTTGCTAAAGACCTGCACAACCGAGGAACTGGTGACCGCGGTTCGGAGAGCGCTGCGAGGCATCGTCTACATGTCTTCGCGCTTGCCCAAAGAGACGATCGACTACCTGCGCCGGCAATCGAAGATGCCGGTGGAGGA
>Ga0187780_10003785_pt1 | contig 11374 bp, 7 predicted proteins | sample 1015_Q2_SP10_20__FD_132429 | JGI IMG/M metagenome (GOLD analysis project Ga0187780, IMG submission 132429) | Tropical peat soil microbial communities from peatlands in Department of Meta, Colombia - 1015_Q2_SP10_20_MG | ecosystem: Environmental > Terrestrial > Soil > Wetlands > Peat | place...
AGGATGTCGCCGACCACCGCGCGAACCGCCTCCACCTGCCGCCGCCGGGCCTGCTCCTCGTGGAACAGCAGGGCGTTCTGGATGGCGATGTCCGCCTGCTGCGCCAGCGTGCTCAGCCGGTCCACCTCGCCCTTGGCGAAGGTCCGCGGCTGGTCGTATCCGAGAGCCAATACCGCGGGGGTCGTCTCTCCCACGCGGAGCGGGATGGCCAGGAGCGCGGCGTTCCCTAGCCGCGCGCTGAGGGCGGGATTGGCGGCGGCGGGATCCTGGGCGTCTGACACCGCCAGGGGATATCCGACGCGCAGGGCGCGGGCGGCGGCTGCCGGGCTGTCCGCCGCGATGCGGGTCCCCAGGAACGCCTCCGCACCCGGGCCCACGGCGATCCCCGCCTCCAGGTTGCCGTCCTCGGGATCCACCAGCCAGATGAAGCTGCGGGCCGCGCCGGCCAGGCGGTGGGTGCTTTCGGCGATGCGGGTGAGGGTGGTGTTGAGGTCCAGGCTCCCGGCGATGGCCCGGCCCGCCTCGTGGATGGCCGCGATCTCCCCGGCTCCCTGCTTGGTGGCCTCAAAGAGCCGGGCGTTCTGGATGGCGATGGCCGCGTGGTCGGCGAGGGCGGAAAGCAGGTTCACCTCGCGTTCGTCGAAGGCGTGGACGTCATCCCGATAGATGACCAGGGTCCCGAAGGGGCCGTCCCGCAGCAGGATGGGGGCGGCGCAGAGGGACCGGTAGCCGCCGGCGCGCGCCCGCTCCAGGGCTTCCGCCGAGAGGCCCAGGGCCGGTTCCGCCAGGAAGTCCGCCGTCCACACAGGGGCCTGGCGGGCCAGGCAGCCGCCGGTGACGCCCTCCCCGAGCCGGAGATGGACCCCCTCCCAAGCCCGCAGATCCAGGCCCACGCTGTGCCGGAGGTGGATGCGGACCCCCTCCCCCTCCGGCTGGCTCTCCCACAGGGCGCACCGGGTCACGCCCAGCACCCGACAGGTCCGCTCGATCAGGACGTGGAAGATCTCCTCCTGGTCCAGCGTTGAGGAGATGAGGCGGCCCAGGTCGCGGAGCGCCTCCGCTTCGTCGCGCTTCTGCACCGCCTCGGTGAACAGGTGGGCGTTCTGGATGGCGATGGCCGCCTGGTCGGCGATGCGGAGAGCGAAGGCGATCTCCTCGTCGTCGAAATCGTGGGGCGTGCGCCGGTAGAGACTCAGGACGCCGAAGGGAGCCGCGTCTCCGCGGATGGGTACCGAGAGCACGGCGCGAAGACCCTCCGCCGCCACCAGGGGAAGGATGTGGCCGGGGTCCCGGAAGCGCGGATCGTCCTGGAAGTCGCGGGTCCACGCCGGTCGCCCGGTCGCCAGTGCCAGCCCGGCGATACCCTTCCCGGGGGAAAGGACGTGGCGGTCCAGGTGGCCCCCCGCGAGGCCATGGGCTCGACGAAAGCGCAGGTTGCCGGTGTCCGCTTCCCGCTGCATGACGGCGGCGGCCTCGGCCTCGGTGGCCGCCGCCGCCCGTTCCACCACGAGGCTGAGCACCTGGTCCAGGTTCAGACTCGCCGAGATGGCTTGGCCCACGGCCGCCAGGGCCTCGGCCCGCTTGCGTTGGACCTGCGCGTTCCGCGCGCCGGCGCGCTCCTGCCCGTACAGCCGCGCGTTCTCGATGGCGATAGCGGCCTGAGAGGCCAGGGCAGCCAGCACCTGCACCTCCGAAGGCGTGTAGGCAGATCCCGCCGGCCGGTATACGACGAGCCCTCCGATGGCGCCCCCCCCCCGAACCAGCGGGGCTGCCAGGATGGCCCGCGGGACCCCGTTCTCCAGGACCCACTGTCGCGTGTTCTCCGAGACCGGGAGGGCGGGGTCCCCCAGGATGTCCGCACTCCAGACCGGGCGCAGCTCCTGGAGGGCTTTGCCCAGGACCCATTCCCCCGGCCGGAAGGGGACGGCCTGCCGGTAGGCCGGTGGGAGGCCGCGGGCTTCCACGAACCGGAGGATCATTTCCTCCTCGCGCCCTGTTGGTTCGATCAAGGCCACCCCCGCAACGGACACCTGCAATAAATCAGCGGCCTTCTCCACCACCCGGGAAAGAACTGTCCCGAGGTCCACGGATTCGGTGAGGAGTTTGCCCACCTCGACCAACGCCTGGGATTGCTCCGCTGCCTCTCGAGCTTCCCCCAGCAAACGCGCTTTCTCCATGGCCAAGGCCGCGTGCGTCCCGAGAGACTGCAGGAGTTCGATCTCCTCGCCGCTGAATGCCCGCCCCGGCCGGTCCATGGCCGCCAGGGCGCCGACTAGCGCCCCATCCTTGGCCAGAGGCACCCCCACGTAGGCGCCCAAGTGTCCCAGGCCTGGCCACGTCGGGTTGCCCCAGCGCGGGTCTTGGCGGACGTCCGGGACGGCAACATGACGCATATCCCGCACCAAGGTCGTCGCGATCCCCTTCGACAGCGGGACCGGCGGCTGCGGCGGAAGGGGGCCGAGGGCGGGGTCCACCGCTTGCGCGGCGATCGTGAGGTGCGTCTCCTCAGGGTTCAGCCGCCACAGCACCGCGTAGGGCGTGCCAAGCAGGCGGGCCGTGGCCTCCACAACCTGGCGCATGGTCTCTGTTTGGTCCCTCCCACCCGCGACCGCGGCGGAGAGGCGCGTCAAGGCATCGCGCCGGGCCAGGGAGGCCTGGAGGGCGGCCTCGGCCCGCTCGCGGGTGTCGGCCAGCTCGTTGAAGGCGCGGGCCACCTCGCCGATCTCATCGCCTCGGGCGGCGGGGACGCGCCGGCTCAGGTCCCCTGTGCCCAACGCCCGGGCCGCCTCGGCGAGCTGGTACATGGGCCGGGCCAGCCTCCGCCCGTACACCAGGGCGAAGACTCCTCCCATCGCCAGGAGCCACCCCACTAGGGTCAGCATGCGCCGGCGCAGGTCGGTGAGGCTCGCCAGCGCTTGTGCCCTTGGGATGTGGGCGAGGACGACCCAGTTGAGGTCCGGCACGGTGGCGAAACCCGTGAGGTCTCGCGTGCCGTCCGGCCGTATAGTCTCCAGGGACCCCGTGGGGGCGTGGCGCGTCAGCGTGGCGACGCGATTGGCCTCCGAGGCCGAGCGGAAGAGGCGGGACGGGTCCGGGTGGACGATGATCCGGCCTTCGGCCGTCTGGACCACGAGGAAACCCCCGGCCCCCAAGTGGACCCGCTGGAGCTCGGCCGCGAGGAGGTTCAGGTCCATCGAGGCCCCGAGGATGGCCGCGATCCGGTCGCCGTCCATGATGGGGACGGCCAGGCCGAAGATCGGGTGCTGGTCCATCGGGGAGGGGAACGGGTCGGATACCACCAGCCTCCGATGGGTCCGGGCCAGAGCGATTTGAGGACGGGTCGAGACATCCCGGCCCAGGAGGCGCGCAGCCACTCCAGTGGCCGCCTGGGCCATCCCGCCCGCGTCAGCGATCAGGGTGCTGCGAAGGTCCGGGTGGTGGCGGGCGCCGGTGCCGAGGATGCGCTGGGCGAACGGCCAGTCTCCGCGAATGACGGCGGCGCGGAGCTCCGGCGTGCCGGCGAGGACGGCCAGGTCATCCATTGGGCCGCGCACAAAGAGATGGACGCGGCCCGCCACCATCTCGGCCACCTGCTGCGCCCGGTCCAGGGCCTCCTGGCGGAGGACGCGTTCCTGTTCTCGCTGCGTGAGGTATCCGGCGATGGCCACCGGCAGCAGGCCGGCGAGCAATAGGGCGATGAGGAAGCGCCGCCCGAGGCGCGGCCGCAGGCGCCGCGGCTCCCGGTCCCCGGCGCGGGCGGTGCGCTGGGCCCCGGCGGGCGCGCCTGTCGCGTCGGCGGGCAACGCGTCAGCAGGCTGCGGCGGCAGGCTTCGCATCGTCCGCGCTCGGGGGGCGCCAGCCCCGGGCGATCCGCCAGTAGAGGGCCGCGGCCAGATGGCGTTCCAGCTCGCCCGGGGACAGGGGCCGGACCAGCAGGGAGTAGACCCCGGCGGCCCGGATGGCGGCCTCCACCTCCAGCGAGGTCGGGTCCGAGATGGTCAGGAGGGGAAGGCGGGGGTTCAGCCGCGCGACGACGGGCAGGATATCCACGTGTTGCGCCATCTCCTCGTCCACATCGAGGACCACGGCATCCACCCGTGTGACCAGCATGGACCGCACCACGTCGGCCACGTGGGGCACGATGGCCACCTGGTATTCGCTCCGCAGCAACGGGCCCAGCTCGGCCAGGAGGTCTTCCCTGCGCGTGCATACCAGGATGTTCGCCATACGCGTCTAGCTCCTCGCGGCCCTCTGGATGTGGCCTACCCGGCATGGAGGAGAGCACAGCCGGTGCCAAACCCGTGGCCCGGGCGGCCGCCCGGCGATAAGTTCCACCAACGAAAGCGTCGGCCGCCTCGTACTCCGTGGTCGGCCAGGGGCGGGACCTCCGGGGGGGTGGGAGAGGTTCCCCGGGGGGATAGGAGGGATTCCAGGGGTCAGGGGCGGGACGACTGCGTATTGACCGGGCCGCTGAGCAACCTCATCTTCTTACGGAGGCCGCTCAACCCCGGCAGCGGCGGACAGGAAGGCGCAGATACATGGCGGCGCGCGAGCGCGGCAACGCCCCCCCGCTGCCGCCGAGGCAGGCGGGAGGGATGTTGGGCCTGTTTCCGCAGCCGGCTAGGTGCTGAGCCCGTAGTTCTTGATTTTCGAGGCGAGCGTCTTGATGTCGATCCCGAGCACGCGGGCGGCCCGGCTCTTGTTGCCGCCGCAGCGGGCCAGCACCTGGGCGATGTGCAGCCGCTCCACCTGCTTGAGCGACTGCGGCTCGGGCCCCCCGGGTGCGCCGGCCGCCGGGGTGGGGGTGCGGAGGGCGGGCGGCAGGTCTGGGGCCCCGATGACGTCGCTCTCGGAGAAGACCACGAGGCGCGCCACCACATTCTCCAGCTCGCGGATGTTCCCCGGCCAGTGGTACCGGATCAGGATCTCCAGGGCCTCCTCGGAGAGGCGCCGGGGCGCCCGGCGGCCGGCCACCCGCCCCATGAAGTGCGCGATGAGGATGGGGATGTCCTCCGGTCGTTCCCGCAGGGGCGGGAGGGTGAGCGTGAGGACGTGGAGGCGGTAGAAGAGGTCCCTGCGGAAGCGGCCGCCCTCCACCTCCTGCGCCAGGTCCTTGTTGGTGGCGGCGATCACGCGCACGTCCACCTTCTGGACGCGCGTGCTCCCCACGCGGCGGATCTCGCCGTCCTCCAGCACGCGGAGCAGCTTGGCCTGCATGGCCGCGCTCATCTCGGCCACCTCGTCCAGCAACAGGGTGCCGCCGTGGGCCACCTCGAAGAGGCCGTGCCGCTGGGCCACCGCCCCCGTGAAGGAGCCCCGCTCGTGCCCGAAGAGTTCGCTCTCCAGCAGCTCGTCCTGGAAGGCGCCGCAGTTCACGGCCAGGAAGGCCTTTCCGTTCCGCTCGCTCTGCTGGACGATGGCGCGGGCGATGAGCTCCTTGCCGGTGCCGCTCTCGCCCAGGATCAGCACCGGGCTGTCCGCGACCGCCACCTTCTCCACGTCGGCCAGCACCCGGCGCATGGCGGGGCTCTGGGCGATGAGGGTGGGCGCCTCCTCCCGCTGGGCCACCATGCGGCGGAGGGCGCGATTTTCCCGGGCCATCTGCCGCCGGTCGAAGGCCTTGCGGATCACCACCTCCATCTCATGGGTGCGGCAGGGCTTGGTCAGGTAGTCGAAGGCGCCCAGCTTCATGGCTTCGATGGCCGTCTCCAGCTCGGCGTGGCCGGTGAGGATGATGGCCTCCGCCTCCATCTCCTCCTCCTTCATCTTGCGGAGGACGCTCATCCCGTTGAGGCGGGGCAGGTTGAGGTCCAGCAGCACGACGTCGAACGCCTGGGCCCGGAGGAGGTCCAGGCCTTCCTGGCCGTCGGCCGCGCACTTCACGGCGCACCCGCGCACCTCCAGGTTCTCCTGAAAGAGGTCCCGGAGGGCCGCATCGTCATCCACGACTAACACCCGGATCGGTTCGCGCATCGTCCTGCCGTCCCCCGGGCTGGTCCCCGGGGCACGGATCTGGGTGGAACTCGAGAGGCGGTTGGGGCCTCTGCCGCCGCGGGGCCCGCCCCCGCGCACGGGGGGCCCGCTGGGGGGCCGCCTTCCGTCGGTGCCCTGCGAAACGCGGTGATCATATCCCGTCTGGTTCGGATAGTCCAGACGGCCGGCGGCCCGTGGCGCCGGACCTCGGCGTCATCCGGTCCATTCCCCGCCCGCTCCTTGCCTTGGGGCGAGCGGCGTGGTACGTGAATGCCCGGGGGGAGGCACACGCGGCGCCGGGGCGTCGCGGCGGAGGAGGGAGCGATGGGGTCCGATCCTGAAAGGCCGCAGGCACCGCCCGGGGGACCTCCCCGGGGGTCGCGCCCCGGCCGGGGGTGGCCGCGGCGTGTCGGCAGAATAATCCTCCTCGGCCTCGTCATCGCCGCGGCGGGGATCGGGGCGCGCGTCCTTGCGAAGCGATACGCGGGAGAGGTCAGCGTGCCCGGGATCTACGTGAAAGTGCGGCCCGAACGGGGCGGGATGGTGGAGGCACGGGCCCTGCCGCGGCCGGCGCACCATCCGGGAAGCCCGGCCATCTCCATGGAAGTGACCCTCGCCGACGTGGCGAGCGTGGCCGGGCTTATCGAGGAGGTGTCTCGCGTGCGCGTCGCGCTGCCGTGCCCCGTGCCGCAGCGGGTTTCCCTCCACGCCCGCGATGCGCCGGTGGAGGACGTCCTGGAGGCGGTGGCGGCCGCGGCCAACCTTCATCTGGCGTACCGCGACAAGACGTTCGTGCTGGACGGTTGTGCCCCCCCATGAGGACTGAGGTACGAGGGCTGAAGGCCGAGGTGCCGGCCCGCTCAGTCCTGAGCCCTTTCGTCTCAGTCCTCAGGAGAGGGGAGGGAGGGGGACGCGGTCGCCCTGGGGCGCGAGACGCTGGAGGGCGGCCGCGGCCTTCTGCCATCTGGCCACGGCTGCCGCATCCCGGGCGGCGCGGGCCTTCTCTAGCTTCTCCTCCACGAGCCGCCGCAGGTGATACAGGCCGAAGCGGCCGCGGCGGTCCGAGGCGGGGAGGTCGAAGCGGATCTCGCGGTGCTGCCGGCGGATGGTCCGGTCCACCTCATCGTCCGAGATCTCGGGGCGGGAGGCCTTGATCCGCGCCGCCGCGGCCAGGTACCGGGCGTTATTGCGCTGGATCTCCTCGTAGCGGCGCCACTCGGCCTCCACGTCGTAGAACAGGGCCCACAGGTCCTTGGCCTGCGCGTACCCCTCGAACTGATACTCCAGGAACTCGTCCCGTGTCACGTCCCGCCACCACCCTTCATCGAGCCCTGCCCCAGCCGGGTGCGGCGATACCAAAATCGCCCCCCGTACTGTAGCCCAAGCGGGTGACCGCGGCAACCGGCGTGGGCCTCAGAGGGTCTTGGGGCGGACGCCGGAGAACCCCCCGGCGAGGGGCGGGGGTAGGGAGCCTCCACGAAGTGGGCTGCGAGTTCAGGCGAAGGCGGCCGGGGACGTGCCTGCCGGGTACGGGGGAGCGCGGCGGCCCCACCAGATTCCGAGGTGTGGCGCGTCATCGCGAGCCCGGCCTCCGGCTTTCCGGTTCGCCCCGCCAGCCGGCCGCATCCGACTTCGCTTGCCGGGGCCCCCTCTCAAAACAGCGCTTTGGTCTGCATGCCCAGGATCGTATCGTAGGCTGGCCAGAGAAGTATCATAAGTGCTAAAGTGAGCGACAAGAGAGCCACATATGCACCCAATGGAGCGATATCGCGGGTGCCTTCTGGGGCTCGCGATCGGGGATGCCCTGGGAACCACGTTGGAGTTCCAGCGCCCTGGTTCGTTCACGCCCATTGAGGACGTGATCGGCGGCGGCCCCTTCATGCTGGCGCCGGGCGAATGGACCGATGATACCTCGATGGCCCTCTGCCTGGCTGACAGCCTGATCGCGTGCCAGGGATTCGACCGGGCCGACCAGCTCGGGCGGTACCTGCGCTGGTATCGACAGGGCTACCTGAGCAGCACCGGCCGCTGCTTTGATATCGGCGGCACGGTGCGGACGGCATTGGAACGATTTGAACGGACCGGTGAGGCTGTGGCGAAGCCCCTCCGCGCCGCACGCGTCGGCAACGGCTCGCTCATGCGCCTGGCGCCCGTCCCGCTGTTTTACGCGCGCTCGCCACGAGAAGCGATTGAGAAGGCGGGGGAGAGTTCACGCACGACGCACAATGCGCCTGAAGCGGTGGATGCCTGCCGCTACCTGGCCGCTCTGCTGGTGGGCGCCGTGCAGGGCGTCGGCAAGGAGGTGCTGCTGGCTGACCATTTCACGCCCTTGCCGGGAATCTGGGGGGAGACCCCACTCACGCCAGAGATCGCGGCCATTGCCGCCGGCTCCTTTACGTGGCGCAATCCACCGGACATTCGCGGCAGTGGCTACGTCGTCGCTGCGCTGGAGGCCGCCCTGTGGGCGTTCTACCACAGCACCTCGTTCCGCGAAGGGGCCTTGCTGGCCGTCAACCTGGGGGAGGATGCAGACACAACCGGCGCCATCTACGCCCAGGTGGCAGGGGCCTTCTACGGCGAGCGCTGCATTCCTGAAAGCTGGCGCTTACGGATCGCCCATCGCCTGTTGATTTTATCCTTGGCGGAAACACTGTACGAACTGGCCCACGCTACTCGTTCGGAAAAAAGGAACGAGCCGCATGAGTGACAACTCTGTAGCAGACAGCCAACCCACCTTGCCGGCTTCTGCCCGTTCATCCTTCAACCGCTGTAACGTCCCGGCGGTGATCCTCGGCAGCCTGACCTTCCAGCGGCATCCGGTCCCGCTGATAATCGATGGGGTGGCTGAATTGCACGCTGACTTGTTCCGGCGCCTCGATCGATTATCCGAAGCCACTGCGCGCGCCCAGCAGTTCCTGGATTATATGGTCGTCCGCTTTTGTCTGGAGTCTCTGGAAGAGGCTGGGCTGGACAGCCGTACACGGCGCCGGCGCATCAAAGCCGATTATCTGCACATGGTGCGGGGCTGGTCCTTTACCCCCGACGGGCGCGAAGGCGCGGTGCTCAAAGGCTGGGTCGAGTCACGCTTTGGCCTGCTCCCGCGCTATCATAAAGAACCCGTACCGAACTCCGCCTGTGAATCCTATTTTGGTTATCTGGAAGAACGCATCGCCGGGCTGTACAACACCAATGCGTTAGAGGCCCAGCTCGACCTCCTCTACACCTATTGCCAGTACGAGCTGGCGCGCCGGTATCCCCAGCGCTCACACCTGCATCTCTGCCGCGGCGTGAACCGATTGCATCATCACGAGATGTTGCGAGAAGGCGCCAAGGGACATGGCTTGGTCCTGCTGAACAATCTGAGTTCATTCACCGGCTCGCGCGAACAGGCCGGCGTCTTCGGTGATGCTACTCTGGAAGCAGACGTGCCGCTCGCCAAGATCTTCTTCTTTAACCGATTGCTGCCGGGGATGCTCAAGAGCGAGGATGAATATGTGGTCATTGGCGGGGTCTACGAGGTGCGGATAATGCGGTAGCGAAAGAAAAGAGCCGGGCGCGAACACCGAAAGCGAGGCCAACGCGATCGGCCGCCACCGCGCGGCGCACCGGGGGGCAACGCCGGAGCGCCCCCGGGCTCCACCGGGGCATCGGCGCGATGTGCAGGCGCAAGCCCCTCGTCAGCGCGAGGGAGGTCGCCCTAGGCTCGTCGGACTTCGATTTCCACGGCGCAGCCGCCGCGTCGAGGTCTTTTGTTGGGGGAACAGGCGAATCCTGATGGGCCGACTCCTGCCCGGGCATCACGCTCGCGCGACGCCGTCTCGTTAAGACCCCGGGGTCCCCACCAGGTGCGCACACAGGCCCTCCCCAGGGCAGGAAGGTCCCGGTGTGAACGGGGGTTCCTGGAACGCCCCCGAACGAGGCAGCCACCAGGCGACCGCGATCCCCAACAAGAAGGCCACGTCGATTCGGCCTGTCGCCACCGCGGCGGCGCCGACGCTCAAGCAGATGAACAGCCCCTCGCGATTGCCGAGGAGATCGTTCATGAGAAGGGCGTGCTCGATCCCGATGTACATGAGGAGGACGCCGAGCACCGCCGGCGGGATGAGGAAGACGAGCGCCGAGGCCCCAGGGACAAGGGCCACGCTGATGAAGACCAGCCCCAGCAGGATAGGAGCGCCACCGGTACGGGCGCCGAATCGAACGTGGGCGGTCAACCCGCCCGCGCCGTGGCAGACCGGGAGCGCGCCGAACACCGACCCGAGGAGGTTCGCCAGCCCCTGAGATGCACAAAGCGCGCGCGGGGTCACTCGATTAGCCGCCCCACCGAAGTAATCTCGCGCCGTCGCCGCGGTGCACACGACCGCGTTCCCGAGCGTCAGCGGGAGCTGCGGCAACACCAGGAGGGGCAGGGCCGTGACCAATTCGCCCGCGGTGGGAAGGGCGGGTGCCGGCCACGATGGGCCGTGGAGGGCAGCGCGAACCTGCGCTGGACCACCGACGATTCCCCCCAACACCACCCCGGCCCCGAGCAACACCAAGCTTGCTGGCAGACGATGGTTGGTCATGAGCCCCAGCAGGAGGAATGCCGCCGGTATCGCGACGAAGATTCCTGCCGGCACCCCACGCCCGGGCATCCCCGCAGCCATCCCCGACCCGCCCGGCAGGAACGGCGATCCGGCGACCATGTGCCAGCCGCTCTTCACCATGAAAAGGCCGATGGCCACTTGGATGCCGCGGACTACCGGGAGCGTGAAGACGCGGCTCAGCCGGTCCGCCAGCCCCGTCCACGCGAGAAGGAGTTCCAGCGCCCCCATCCATATGCCGGCGGCAACGAGGAGGGACGGGCTGGCCCCCATGGCGAGGACGGTGGCCGCCACCGCCTTCAGCGGCTGAACCGGGATAGGAAGCCGGTAATACGCGCCGACGCCAAGGTATGCGAGTCCGGTGAACAGGAAGATCGCGGTGGGATTCATGCCGTTCTGAATCACCAGGGCGATGGCGATGGGCAACAGGGTGCCTGCGTCGCCTAACGCCCCGGCGAACTCCTGCCGGTCGCACCGGAACCCCCTCACGCTTAGCACCTCCCACAGACGGCGCAATCGTGCCGTCGCCGCGTTCGGTACGTGCGGAATTCCCCTTGGCCCAGGTCAAAGACAAGAAGCCGCCCCGTCAGCGCACGGCCGAACCCCGCGATCACTTTGATCGCCTCCAGGGCCGCCAAACAGCCCAGTGCGCCCGGCACCGCTCCGAGGACGGCGAAGCCCAGAGGGTCCCAATACGGGTCCCCCTCCGGGCACAGACAGGCCAGGCACGGCGTCACGCCCGGGACGATGACCGTCAGGTAGCCCTCCATGGCGTTCATCGCCGCCTCCACCAGGGGGCGGCCCTGACGGACGCAGGC
>Ga0187780_10003786_pt1 | contig 11373 bp, 7 predicted proteins | sample 1015_Q2_SP10_20__FD_132429 | JGI IMG/M metagenome (GOLD analysis project Ga0187780, IMG submission 132429) | Tropical peat soil microbial communities from peatlands in Department of Meta, Colombia - 1015_Q2_SP10_20_MG | ecosystem: Environmental > Terrestrial > Soil > Wetlands > Peat | place...
GATCGCGGTGAACAGGCCGAGCGCGCCGCCGCCCGAGGCGAGGAACAGCTCGCGGTAGGCGGCCGCCACCTGCTCGGGATCCTCGCGCTTGACGTCGCGCACGATCAGCACGCGGGTGATCCCGGGATAGTCGAAGGGCGAGGCCATGGCGGCGCGCATGGCGGGCGCCTCGAGATGGCGCGTGCCGGTGCGCGCCTCGGCCGACAGCCAGTCGGCCACCGCCTCCTGCGCTTCGTCGTTGGCCGGCGGCAGCACGCCCAGCGAATCGCGCAAGGTGGCCGAGGTGATGACCGCGCCGTGCGACGGCTTGATCACCGAGTTCACGAACGGCTGCATCGGATCGAGATAGTGCCGGTACATGCCGACGTCGCTCTCGCGGCTCTGGCTGCGCTCGATGGCGAACCAGTCGACGAAGGCGGGATCGGGCTCGTCGTGCAGGCCGCGCAGCATGGCGCGCCACGCCTCGAGCGTCAGCTCGCAGCGGTTGGCGAGCGAGCGCGCCACGCCCTCGATGCGGGCGCGCTGGCCCGAGTCGAGCGTGTCGGCCTCGCCCTCGAGCTTGGCGCGCAAGGCCTGTCGCAGCCTGCGCACCGGCTTCAGCATCTCCTCGAAGGTGCCGGCGAGCGCGTCGGCCGCCTCGAGGATGCCGGGATTGAGCGGGCGCACGTCGCACTCCTGGCCGAAGCCCTGGTCCTCGCCGGCGGCGCGCGCGCGAACCTGCTGGCGGACGAGGGCGAGGAACTCCTCGGCCGGGCCGAGCACGGTGCCGTCGGCGAGCCGCGTCTGCCAGTTGGTCGAGGGCAGGCGCTGGGCAAGATCGAGGATGCGGCGCAGTGCCGATTGCGCTTCGCTGTCTTCGCCCAGCAGGTCGACGATGCGGCGCTCGAGCCCGCGCGCACGGCTGCCGCGGCGGCCCTCGGCGCCGAGCAGCCAGCGGCGCAGGTCAGACGCCTCGACGCCGCTCAGGTGCGCGCCGAAGGCGCCGTCGGCGGCGTCGAACAGGTGATGGCCCTCGTCGAACACGTAGCGCAGCGGGCGCGTGGCGTCGTCGAGGCCGCCCATCGCCGCCTGGACCATGACCAGCGCGTGGTTGGCGATGACGATGTCGGCGGTGCGGGCGCGGCGGATGGTGCGCTCGACGAAGCACTTCCGGTAATGCTCGCAGGCCGAATAGATGCACTCGCCGCGCCGGTCGGCGAGCCGCTGCACGCGGAAGCGGCCGATCAGGTCGAGCAGCCAGGCGGGCAAATCGCCGCCGATCATGTCGCCGTCGCGGCTGGCCAGGGCCCAGCGCGCGAGCAGGCCGAGGCCGACGGCGTTCTCGGGCTGCAGGCCGACCCGGCTCACGGCCTCCTGGAAGTTCAGCAGGCAGAGGTAGTTCTCGCGGCCCTTGCGGATCACCACGCGGCGGCACTTCTCGGCCGAGTCGCGGTAGAGCCGGTCGAGCTCGCCGTCGATCTGGCGCTGCAGGTTGCGGGTGTAGGTGGCGATCCACACCGCGGCGCCGTTCTTCTCCGCCCACAGCGAGGCGGGCGCGACGTAGCCCAGCGTCTTGCCGACGCCGGTGCCGGCCTCGACCAGCACGACGTTGGGCCGGTCCTCGTGCTCGCGCGGCGCGAAGGCCTGCGAGGCGGCGGACGCGTAGTCGCCCTGGGTCGGCCGCGCCTCGGCGATGTTGGGCCCGGCGGCGACCAGTTGGGCGAGGCGCAGGCGGGCCTCGCGCGGCTCGACCGGCTCGCTCGACGGCGGCGGCTGCGGCGGCGGCTCCTCCCATGGCGGCAACAGCCGCCAGACATCGAGGCCGGCGCCGGGTCGGGGTTTCCTGGCCGGCGTCTCGATGCCGAGCGCGCGCAGCACCTCGTTGCCCCAATTCCACTGGCCGCGCGCCATGGCGAGAGCCGTATCCTTGAGCTCGGGCGAAGCGAGTGCGGCCATGTCCTCCAGCTCGGCGAGCAGCGCTTTCGCGATCTCGGGCAGCGCCGCGAGCTCGTCCCGCACCTCGACGTCGAGCGCCTCGGCCACGCCCCGTACGGTGGGCAGGCAGAAGCTCGCCGGGTGGACGAAGGCGTAGAGCTCGAGCACGTCGCGCGCCGGCAGCGAATCGAGGCCCAGGCGAGCGGCGGTGCCGGGGGCATGGCAGACCAGCGGCAGGGCCCCGGCCGCGCGCAACGCCGCCTCGGTCGGCGCGATCTTCTCGACCACGCCGTCCGGCGTCAGCCACAGCGCGCCGCGCGCCGTCGCCACGAGGGCGGATGCGGTGAGAGCCGAAACCATCCACCAACCGGATAGCATACAATCGCCCGCCAATGAGACGCCGTTCCCTTCTGAGTGGTGGCTTGCTCGGCCTGGCCGGCGGCGGCGTCCTTGCCGCACGCGCGGCTCATGCCGAGGGCGAGGAGTTCGACGTCGTCGTGGTCGGCGCCGGCATCGCCGGCCTCACCGCGGCGCGGGCGCTGATCGCCGCCAAGAAGAAGGTGATGGTGCTGGAGGCGCACGACCGCATCGGCGGCCGCGCCTATACCGACACCGGCCTCGGCTTCCCGGCCGATCTCGGCGCGGCATGGCTCAGCCAGGGCGCGTTCGCGCACGAGCTCGGCGGCGCACTGGCGCCGGGCCCGCAGGAGGGCACCGTCGTGGTGAGCGGCAAGGGATTGTCGCAGGATCAGCTGGCGAAGTACGCCAAGACGGCCGACGCGATGGCCAAGAAGTACACCGAGCTGCGCGAGAAGGTGCCGTGGCTCGATCCGCGCCGTGTGATCCAGCCGCGCGAGCAGCTCGAGCAGCTGGCCTACTTCGAGGTGATGCGCAAGCCGCCCTACACGACGGACGCCTGCTTTGCGGACGGACTCGGCGCCGCTGTCGCGCGCTTCGGCGCCAAGGTGCCGGTGACGCTGGGCTCGCAGGTGCTGCGCATGGACGCGACCGGCCGGCGGATCGAGATCGTGGCGACGGCGGGCAGGGTCTATGCCGGCGCCGTGATCGTCACCGTGCCGGTCGGGGTGCTGGCCGGCGGCCGGCTCGGCTTCGCGCCGCCGCTGGCGCCGGCCAAGCGCGAGGCGCTGGCGACGCTCGCCATGGCGCAGTACGCCAAGGTGGCGCTCGCCTTCGTGCCCGGCCTGCTGAAGTCCGACGCCAACGTGTGGCTGACCGGCGTCAACAAGGCGGGCCTGCCGTTCGACGCCCTGGTGCGGCCACAGGGCCGCGACGCGGCGATCCTGATGTTCGCCGGGCCGGTGGCGACGCAGGTCGAGGAGAAGGGTCCGACCGGCGCCGGCACGTTCGCGCTCAGCGTCCTGGCCGAGATCTACGGCAGGGAGATCGGCGGCGGCTTCACCGGCGCGCGGCTGATGCGCTGGGGCAAGGATCCGTTCGCGCTCGGGGCGTGGTCGGAAGCGCCGCCCGCGAGATCGCAGGTGCGCAGCGCCATCGCCGCGCCGCATCAGGGCCGCGTGTTCTTCGCCGGCGAAGCGACCGAGCTCGAGGACGCAGGCACGGTCGAGGCCGCCTACGCGTCGGGGCTGCGCGCGGCGGAAGAGGCGAAGGCGGTTTGACGCCAATGGCCGCCGCACCTACTTTCGCCCGATCCATGTCCCGGACCGTCGCCGTCGACCGCCCGACAGCCGAGGCGGCGCGCGCCTGGCCGTTCGAGGAAGCGCGCAAGGTGCTGTCCCGCATCGGCGGCAAGCCGCCGGCCAAGGGCTACGTGCTGTTCGAGACCGGCTACGGCCCGTCGGGCCTGCCGCACATCGGCACCTTCGCCGAAGTGGTGCGCACCACCATGGTGCGCCAGGCGTTCCGGCGGCTCAGCGACGTGCCGGCGCGGCTGTTCTGCTTCTCCGACGACATGGACGGGCTGCGCAAGGTGCCGGACAACGTGCCCAACAAGGAGATGCTGGCGCAGCATCTCGGCAAGCCGCTGACGTCGGTGCCGGATCCGTTCGGCGACGAGCATCCGAGCTTCGGCGCCGCCAACAACGCCCGCCTGCGCGCCTTCCTCGATTCGTTCGGCTTCGAATACGAGTTCCAGTCCTCGACCGACTGGTACAAGTCGGGGCGCTTCGACCCGATGCTGCTCGCCATGCTGCGGCACTACGAGGAGGTGCAGACCGTTGTCCTGCCGACGCTCGGCCAGGAGCGGCGCGCCACCTATTCGATCTTCATGCCGGTCTCACCCAAGAGCGGGCGCGTCCTGCAGGCGCCGGTGATCAAGACCGATGCCGGGGCCGGCACCATCGTCTATCGCGACGAGGATGGCGCCACGGTCGAGACCCCGGTTACGGGCGGCAAGGTCAAGCTGCAGTGGAAGGCCGACTGGGCCGGCCGCTGGTTCGCGCTCGACGTCGACTACGAGATGTACGGCAAGGATCTCATCCCCTCGGCCGAATTGAGCGCCCGCATCGTGCGCATCCTCGGCGGCCGGCCGCCCGAGGGTTTCAACTACGAGCTGTTCCTCGACCAGGACGGCCGCAAGATCTCCAAGTCCAAGGGCAACGGACTCTCGGTCGAAGAGTGGCTGCGCTACGGCTCGCCGGAGTCGCTCGCCTACTACATGTACCAGGCGCCGCGCCGCGCCAAGCGGCTCTACTTCGACGTGATCCCGCGCGCGATCGACGAGTACCTGTCCACGGTCGAGAAGCTGTCGGCCGAGCCGCCGGCCAGGGCGGCGGACAATCCCGCCTGGCACATCCACGACGGCGCGACGGTCGATCACCACGCCGCGGGCGTCAGCTTCGGCATGCTGCTCAATCTGGCAAGCGTGGCGCACACCGAGGACAAGGACGTGCTGTGGCAGTACCTGCGCCGCTACGTGCCGGGCGCCACGCCGCAGTCGGCGCCCTATCTCGACCGGCTGCTCACCGGCGCGGTCGCCTACTACCAGGACTTCGTCAAGGCGACGAAGAAGTTCCGGCTGCCGACCGGGCCGGAGCGGGCGGCGCTCAAGGATCTCGCCGACACCCTGCGCAAGGTGCCCGAGAGCGAAAGCGCCGAGTTCATCCAGAACGAGGTCTACGAGGCGGGCAAGCGCCACTTCGCCAAGGCCGAGCTGCGGCAGTGGTTCAAGACCCTCTATGAGGTGCTGCTGGGCAGCGAGCAGGGACCGCGCATGGGCGCCTTCATCAAGCTCTACGGCCGCGACAATGTCGTGCGCCTGATCGAGCGGGCGCTCGCCGGCGAAGACCTCGGCAAGACGGCGTAGGGGCGCTGTCGTGAGCAATGATACCGGCATCGGCGCCGCGCTGCCGCGACTGGAGGATGCGCGGCTGCTGCGCGGCCAGGGCCTCTACAGCGACGACTTCACACTGCCGGGCCAGGCCCATGCCGTCGTCGTGCGCTCGCCGCACGCCCACGCGCGCGTCGCCTCGGTCGATGCCGGGGCGGCGCGGCGCATGCCGGGCGTGCTGCTGGTGCTGAGCGGCGCCGACGTCGCGGCCGACGGCTTGAAGGCCGTTCCGCTCACGCCGGAAGCGTCGAGCCCGCCCGACATCCGGATCGACAATTCGGACGGCACGCCGCACCGCATTGTGCGGCCGCCGCTGCTGGCGGTCGACACGGTGCGGTTCGTGGGCGAGCCGGTGGCCTTCGTGGTGGCCGAGACGCTGGCTGCTGCGAAGGACGCAGCCGAGGCGGTGCAGGTCGAGTACGACGAACTGCCGGCGGTCGCCGACGTCGCCGTCGATGCCGAAGTCGGCGACCGCGCAGGCGTTGCGCTGGGATTTGCCGAGGCCAGGCACATCGTGCGGCTCAGGACCGACATACAGCGCGTCACCGGCGTGCCGATGGAGCCGCGCGCCGCGCTCGGCGCCTGGGATGCGGCGAGCGGCCGCTACACGCTGCGCGCCGGCGGCGGTGCGGTGGTGCGGCTGCAGAAGGAGATCGCCATCGTGCTCGGCGTCGAGCCCGGCAAGGTGCGCGTGATCAGCCACGAGGTCGGCGGCAATTTCGGCACCCGCAACTACTTCTATCCCGAGTTCGGCCTGGTGTGCTGGGCGGCGCGCAAGGCCGGAAGGCCGGTCAAGTGGACGTGCGAGCGGCACGAGGCGTTCGCCAGCGACTATGCCGGCCGCGACTTCGACGTCGAGGCCGAGCTCGCCGTCGGCGGCGATGGCCGGTTCCTCGGGTTGCGCGCCACGCGCGTCAGCGACCTCGGCGCCTACACCGCATCGTTCGTGCCGCTCGCCAAGGGCACGCAGCTCGTGGCGAGCCTCTACGACACGCCGGCGGCTGCAAGGGCCAAGGGCGTGCTCTCCAATACGCAGAGCACGGCGCCCTATCGCAGCGCCGGCCGGCCGGAGTCGATGTTCGTCATCGAGCGGCTGATTGACATGGCGGCGCGCCAGGGCGGTTTCGATCGCCTCGAGCTCAGGCGGCGAAACCTGATCAGGAGCACACCGCACAAGAACTCCTTCGGCATCACCTACGACAGCGGCGACTATGCGGGCGCGCTGGACGAGGTATTGCGGCTCGCCGACTGGCCAGGTTACGAGGCGCGGCGCAGGGAATCGCTCGGCCGCGGGATGCGGCGCGGCCGGGGACTCGGCGGCTATGTCGAGTCGCAAAGCGGAGCGCCGGACGAACGCACCGAGATGAGCGTGCTGCCTGAAGGAAAGGTCGAGATCCTGATCGGCACGCTCTCGTCGGGACAGGGCCACGCCACGAGCTTCGCCCAGCTCGTCTCGGAGTGGCTCGGCGTGCCGGCCGACAAGGTGCGCATCGACACATCCGACAGCGACCGCCTGCTGGTCGGCAGCGGCTCGCATTCCGGCCGCTCGATCCGCATGGGCTCGATGGTCATCCATCAGGCCTCGCAGGGCATCATCGCCAAGGGCATGAAGCTCGCGGCACAGGCGCTCGAGGCGAGCGAGGCCGACCTCGCCTTCGCGGCAGGCCGCTTCACGGTCAAGGGCACCGACCGCAGCGTCGGCCTGTTCGAGTTGGCGGCCAGGCACGGGCCGATCGCCGACGCCTCCCAGGTCGAAAGCCGGCTCGGCTCCTATCCGTACGGCTGGCATGTCTGCGAGGTCGAGGTCGATCCCGAGACCGGAGTGGCGCGGATCGACCGCTATACGGCGATCGACGATGTCGGCCGGGCGGTCAATCCACTGATCCTGCACGGCCAGACCCACGGCGGCATCGTTCAGGGCGCAGGCCAGGCACTGATGGAGCGCTGCGCCTACGACGCCCGCGGCCAACTTCTGTCGGGCTCGTTCATGGACTACGCCATGCCACGGGCGGACGACTTTCCCTCATTCGTCACGGCGTTGAGCGAGGTGCCGTCGGCCAGCCATCCGCTCGGCTTCCGCGGCGGCGGCGAGGGCGGCATCACCCCCGCACTCGGCGTGGTGATCAATGCCGTGGTCGATGCGCTTGCCGAATTCGGCGTCATGCACATCGACATGCCGGCGACGCCGGAACGCGTCTGGCGGGCGATCCGCGCTGCGGCACGGGCCGGTTCGTGACGGCTTGATGCGCCAATTAGGTAGCATACTATCTTTATAGCATGCCGCGCCCGCCACAGATCGATTTCGGCTTTAACGTCGCGCGCCTCGCGCGCCGGCTGCGTCAGGCGGTCGATGGCGAACTGCAGGCCTATGGCCTCACCGAGGCGACGTGGCGGCCACTCGCCTATATCGGCCGGCTGGGCGGCGGCGTGCGGCAGAAGGAGCTCGCCACGGCGCTGTCGATCGAGGGGCCGTCACTGGTGCGCCTGCTTGATGGTCTCGAAAGGCGCGGCCTGATCGAACGGCGCGAGGACGAGAGCGACCGCCGCGCCCGCGGCCTCTATCTCACGCGCGCCGGCCGCGACCTCGCGGTCAAGGTCGCCAAGGTCGGCACCGCGATCCAGGCGCGGCTGCTCGGCAGCGTGCCGCCGCAGGACCTCGAAACCTGCCAGCGCGTGCTGGCCGACATCGAACACCAGCTCGATGACGGGCTGGAGGAGAGCCAGGCATTGTCGAAAAGGAGGACTCGATGAGCGAGATCCAGGTCAACGAAGCGAACCGGTGGCGCCTCGAAACGCCGGGTGCCGCCGGCTGGGCGCACAGCGCGCGGCCGAACGCGGCCAAGAAGTATTTCATGGTGTCAGCCGACGGTCATGCCAACGAACCGGCCAATCTCTGGTTCGAGCGCATGGACAAGAAGTACCATGAGCGCCTGCCGCGGGTGATGACCGACAAGAATGGCGTGCAATGGCGGGTGTGCGAGGGCTATCGACCCGACCGGCTGCGACTGTCGGCCCTCGAAGGCGAAGACCGGGCGCGCAACATGGCAGGCGCCGATCCGCTCGGACGGCTCGCCGATCACGACCGCGACGGCATCGACGTCGAGCTGATCTTTCCCAACAAGGGGCTCGCCATGTGGGCGACGCCCGATCCGCAGTTCGCGATGGCGCAGTGCCGGGTGTGGAACGACTGGGCGTGGGAGCAGTTCGGCAGGCACCAGGAGCGCATGATTCCGGCCGGCGCGCTCGCCACAGGCGACCTCGAGGGCTCGATCGCCGAGGTGCAGCGGCTCGCCGGGCTCGGCTTCAAGTGCTTGACGCTGCCGTGCAAGCCGATCTGGGGCGGTCACGACGTCGACCACGTGAACTACAACCTGCCGCACTTCGATCCGCTGTGGGCGGCGATCCAGGATGCCAACCTGCCGATCACCTTCCATGTCTCGACCGGCCGCGATCCGCGCGCTGCGCGCGGCAACGGCGGCGCCGTCGTGAATTACGTCTCGCACTCGCTCTCGCCCACCATCGAGCCGGTGGCAAATCTCTGCGCGTCGGGCGTGCTGGAGAGGTTCCCGAAGATCCGCTTCGCCACCATCGAGGCCGGCATCGGCTGGGTGCCGTGGCTGCTCGAGGCGATGGACGAGGCCTACCGCAAGCATCATTTTTGGGTGCGGCCCAAGCTCAAGCAGCTGCCCAGCGAATACTACCGCATGCACGGCTTCTCCTCGTTCCAGGAGGACAAGGCGGGCCTCGATCTTTGCGAAGGCCACGGTCTCGCCGGCAACTTCATGTGGGCGAACGACTATCCGCACCATGAGGGCACCTGGCCGCATTCGGCACAGGCGATCGAGCGCACCATGGGCCAGCTCTCCGACGGCACGCGCGCGCAGGTGCTGGGACTGAACTGCGCCCGCTTCCTCGGCATCGAGGTGCCGGCGCGCTACCGGCAATGAGCGAACGCAGCCTGCGCGGCAAGGCGGCGGTCGTCGGTATTGGCGAGACCGCCTACTACCGGCACGGCAAGGCGCCCGACTCGGAATTCAAGCTGGCGCTGCAGGCGATCCTTGCGGCGGCCAGGGACGCCGGCATCGATCCGCGGCGGATCGACGGCTTTGCCTCCTACTCCAACGACCGCAACGACCCCTCGCGGCTTGCTGCGGCGCTCGGACTGCCGGCGCTGCGCTTCTCCAACATGAACTGGGGCGGCGGCGGCGGCGGCGGATCGGCGGCGATCGGCAACGCCGCAGCGGCTGTCGCTTGCGGCATCGCCAACTGTGTCGTGGTGTTCCGTGCCCTGGCGCAGGGCCAGTTTCAGCGCTTTGGCGCGGCACCGCCCGGCGGCAGCGCGTCGGGCGAGGCGGCGTTCAACACACCCTACGGCGTGATGTCCCCGGCGCAGCGTTACGCCATGCGGGCGATGCGCTTCCTGCACGAAAACCGGATCGCCCCGTCGGCCCAGCGCGCCATCGCGCTTGCCTCCTATCACCACGCCCAGAGCAACCCGCGCGCGGTGATGCACGGCCGGCCGCTCACCGAGGAGGCCTACGATGCCTCGCGCTGGATCGTCGAGCCGTGGCGTCTGTTCGATTGCTGCCAGGAGAACGACGGCGCCGCGGCGCTCATTCTGGTGCCGGCTGAGCAGGCGCGCGACTTCCAGCACAAGCCCGCCTACCTCCTGGGAGCCGCCCAGGGCTCGGAGTACCGCAACGGCGCGCGCGTCCACAACGCGCCGCTCTATGCCACGTCGAGCTTCACCACCGTGGCGCCGCAACTCTACGGCATGGCCAGGGTTAAACCGGCGGACGTCGACGTCGTGCAGTCCTACGAGAACTTCACCGGCGGCGTGCTGATGAGCTTGGTCGAACACGGTTTCTTCAAGGCCGAGCAGGCGAACGAATTCCTCAAGAAGGAGAACCTGATCGCGCCCGCAGGCCGGCTGCCGCTCAACACCTCGGGCGGCAACCTCGCCGAATGCTACATGCACGGACTGGAGCTGCAGGTCGAGGCGGTGCGCCAGATCCGAGGGCAGTCGACCGCGCAGGTGCCCGAAGCCGAGATCTCGATGGTGATCTCGGGCCCGATGGTGACGCCGGTCTCCAGTATGATCCTCGGCGCGGAGTCGACCCTATGAGCTATTTGCCGAGCGGCTTGCCGGCTCCCGTGCCAGAGAATGACGGGCTCGATCGGCCCTATTGGGAGGGCGCACGGCGCGGCGAACTGCTGGTGCAACGCTGCAAGGCCTGCGGCACCTTCCAGTGGGGCCCGGAGTGGATCTGCCACAAGTGCCTCGGCTTCGATCTCGACTGGCAAAAGGTATCGGGTCGCGGTCGCATCTACAGCTGGGAACGGCCGTGGCATCCGGTGCATCCGGCGCTCAAGGGACATGGCCCCTATATCGTGGTGCTTGTCGAGTTGCCCGATGCCGGCAACGTGCGCATGCTGGGCAACCTGCTTGGCGATCCCAGGCAGGAGGTGAAGATCGGCGCCATGGTCGAGGCGGCGTTCGAGCCGCACGACGATGCCCACCCGCCCTTTACCCTGGTGCAGTGGAAGCTCACGCCGTCATGACTTAATTTGCCTTGAGGCTCTTCTCTGCCGTCAACACTGTGCGCCGAGGAGGAGAGGGTCATGGCGAGAGACAAGGTTTGCGTCGTAATCGGCGCTGGCGATGCGACGGGCGGGGCCATCGCCCGCCGCTTTTCGCGCGAGGGCTACACCTCGGTCGTGACGCGCCGCAACGCCGACAAGCTTGCGCATCTCGTGGCGCAAATCACCGCCCAGGGCGGCAAGGTGCATCCGTTCGGCTCGGACGCACGCGACGAGGCGCAGGTCGTCGAGCTATTCCGCCAGGTCGAGACCGAGATCGGCGAGATCGAGGTGTTCGTCTTCAATATCGGCGGCAACGTGCGCTTCGACATCCGCGACACCACCAGCCGCGTCTACCGGAAAGTCTGGGAGATGACGGCGTTCGCCGGCTTCCTGACTGCGCGCGAGGCGGCAAAGGCGATGGTGCCGCGCGGGCGGGGCACCATGCTGTTCACCGGCGCCACGGCTTCCGTGCGCGGCGGCCGCGGCTACTCAGCGTTCGCCGGCGGCAAGCATGCACTGCGAGCGTTGGCCCAGGCGATGGCGCGCGAGCTCGATCCCGAGAACATCCA
>Ga0187780_10003787_pt1 | contig 11371 bp, 9 predicted proteins | sample 1015_Q2_SP10_20__FD_132429 | JGI IMG/M metagenome (GOLD analysis project Ga0187780, IMG submission 132429) | Tropical peat soil microbial communities from peatlands in Department of Meta, Colombia - 1015_Q2_SP10_20_MG | ecosystem: Environmental > Terrestrial > Soil > Wetlands > Peat | place...
CAACCAGTACATGGAGTACACGCCGATCGGGTCGGTGACCGCGGTGCCCAGGCCGGCCGCCGACCGCGCCGCCTCCTACGGGCTGGAGCCCATCGTGGTGGACGGCAACGACGTGGAGGCGGTCTACTACACGGCGCAGGCCGCGATCAACGTGGCCAGGGCGGGCGAAGGCCCGTCCCTCATCGAGGCGATCACCTACCGGCACGGCGGCCACTCCCGGGCCGATCCTGCCAAGTACCGGCCCGCCACCGAGGTGCAGGAGTGGCTGGCCAGGGATCCGCTGACCGCCTACCGTGCCGTCCTGATCGGCCGCGGGATCGACGAAGCGGTTCTCGACGCGATCGACAAGGCGGCGCGGGAAGCCGTGGACCATGCCACCGAGGAAGCCAGGGCCGGACCCGAGCCGCGTCTCGACCTGGCTGGCACGAACGTGTGGGCCGACGGTGGCAACGCCTGGAGGAACTGATGGCACAGGTCGAGGTGGTCATGCCCCGGATGGGGGAGACGGTCGACGAGGGCACAGTCAACGAGTGGTTCAAGCAGGTCGGCGACGCGGTGACCGAGGGCGAGCCGCTGCTCGAGATCGGCACCGACAAGGTCGACACCGAGATACCCGCCCCGGCGTCCGGCATCCTGTCCGAGATCCGCGTCCAGCAAGGCCAGACCGTCCCCGTGGCTACGGTCATCGCCGTCATCACCTGACCGGCCGCACCGGTTCCCCGCCATCTTTATACCGAACGGAGCATCGTGGCAGTTATCACTTACCGCGAGGCGGTCGCCTGGGGCATCGCCCAGGAGATGCGCCGGGACCCGAACGTGGTGTTCCTCGGCGAGGACGTGGCCGCGGCCGGCGGGGTGTTCAAGACTACCGTCGGCCTGCTCGAGGAGTTCGGCCCGGAACGGGTCAGGGACACCCCGATCAGCGAGCAGGCCATACTCGGCGCCGCGATGGGTGCCGCGATGACGGGCCTGAGGCCGATCGCGGAGATCATGTTCAGCGACTTCTTCGCGGTCTGCTGGGACCTGATCGCCAACGAGATGGCCAAGAGCAGGTACATGTCCGACGGCCAGCTGGCGGTGCCCCTCGTCATCCGCTGCGCCAACGGGGCGGGGGTGAGGTTCGGGGCCCAGCACTCGCAGTCGGTGGAGAACTGGGCGATGTCGGTGCCGGGGCTGAAGGTCGTCGCTCCGTCCAGCCCGCGCGATGTCATGGGGTTGCTCGCGGCGGCCGTGCGCGATCCTGATCCGGTCGTCTTTTTCGAGCACAAGGGCCTGTACGCGAGCAAGGGCGACGTGCCGGAGGGCGTCGAGGTCGTCGACAAGCTGGGCCAGGCCAGCGTGCTAAGGGAGGGCGGGGACGCCACCATCCTCGCGCTGGCCGCGATGGTGCCGAAGTCGCTGGCGGCCGCGGAGCGGCTGTCCGCCGAGCACGGCATCGAGGCCACGGTCGTCGACGTGCGGTCACTGGTGCCGCTGGATACGCGGACCATCCTGGCCGAGGTCAGTAAGACCGGCCGGCTGTTCACGGTGGAGGAGAACCCTCGGCTGTGCGGCTGGGGCGCGGAGATCGTCTCGATCGTGGCCGAGGAGGCATACGGCGCGCTCACCGGGCCGCCGGTCCGCGTCACCACCCCTCATATCCCGCTGCCTGCCGCGGATAAGCTCGAAGACTACGTACTGCCCTCGGTGGACCGGATCACCGAGACCGTGCGCAAGTCTTTGGAGGAATCGTGAGCGGCAACCTGGCCGAGATGGTCGGCGTCGAGGTACCCACGCGGCTGCTGATCGGCGGTGAGTGGACCGGCGGCCGCGGCGGCGGCACGCTGCCGGTGATCGATCCGGCCACCGAGGACGCGCTGACCGAGGTGGCGGACGGCACGGTGGAGGACGCGCTGGACGCGGTCAGCGCGGCCCAGGACGCGCTGACCGGATGGGCGGCCACCCCGCCGCGGCAGCGCGCGGAATGCCTGCGCCGCACCTTCGAGCTGATGACCAAGAACGCGGATGCACTGGCCAGGCTGATGACCGCAGAGAACGGCAAGGCGCTGCGCGACGCGAAGGGCGAGGCCGCGTACTCGGCCGAGTTCTTCCGCTGGTACGCCGAGGAAGCGGTACGGCTGGAAGGCGTGCTGATGCAGGCACCGTCGGGGGCGAACAAGATCCTGGTCATGCGGCAGCCGGTCGGCGTGTCGGTCCTCGTCACGCCGTGGAACTTCCCCGCGGCGATGGCCACCCGCAAGATCGGCCCCGCGCTGGCGGCCGGCTGCACGGTGGTGCTCAAGCCGGCCTCGGAGACCCCGCTGACCGCCCTGTACATCGCCGAGCTGCTAGCCGAGGCGGGCGTGCCGGATGGGGTGGTCAACGTGCTTCCTTCGCGCAAGTCCGGCGCGGTCGTATCGGCGATGCTGAACGACCCGCGGGTCCGCAAGCTGTCCTTCACCGGGTCCACCGAGGTGGGCAGGATCCTGCTGCGGGAGGCAGCGGACACGGTGGTCAACTGCTCGATGGAACTGGGCGGCAACGCGCCGTTCATCATCTTCGAGGACGCGGACATCGACGCCGCCGTCGAGGGCGCGCTCATCGCCAAGATGCGCAACGGCGGCGAGGCCTGCACCGCCGCCAACCGCTTTTACGTGCACGAGGCGGTCGCCGACGAGTTCAGCCGGGCGTTCGCGGCCCGCCTCGACCGCATGGTCGTAGGACCGGGCCTGGACGAGGCCACCGACGTCGGCCCGCTGGTCAACGAGCCGACCAGGACGAAGGTCGCTGAGGCGGTCTCCTCGGCCACGGCCGACGGCGGCAAGGTGGTCACCGGCGGCCGGGCGCCTGACCGTCGCGGGTATTTCTACGAGCCCACCGTCATCGATCAGGTCCCGGCGGGCGCGGGCATCCTGGACACCGAGATCTTCGGCCCGGTCGCGCCCGTGGTCAGGTTCACCGCCGAGGCCGACGCCGTCAACTGGGCCAACGACACCGAATTTGGGCTAGTGTCCTACGTCTACACCCGTGATCTGAGCCGTGGCCTGCGGGTGTCCGAGGCCCTGGAGGCCGGAATGGTCGGCCTCAACCGTGGCCTGGTGTCAGACCCGGCCGCCCCGTTCGGCGGCGTCAAGCAGTCAGGCATCGGCCGCGAGGGCGCCCACGACGGGCTCCTGGAATTCACCGAGACGAAATACATCGCCACCAATTGGTGACGGCCACCCGCCCTGGCTGCGCCCAATTGGTGATGGCCACCCGCCCTGGCTGCGCGATCACGGAGTCTTGAACCCGCCCACCGTCGGTACATTCAGCCGGGTCAGCAGGTTGTAGCCATAGACCAAGATCGTGTATTGCTTGAAATGGTAGGTACGGACGGGCCGACCGAACTGCGCGCGTATCACGTTGGGCTCGATGACGGAAGCGTCTGCGGGCGGCCAGGTAACGATGAAGTTCGCCCGCGATTCGGCCGGGTCGTACCACGAGAAAGCGGACTCGTAGGCATCGGCGGTGGCGCCGCCCCCCGTCACAGGTGCCAGCCTGACCCGGCCGCCGCTGTCGAGCGTGGTGATGTTCGATTCCCAGTATCCGGCCAGGCCGCTCGTCAGATGCTGGGCCTCGAGCCAGCCCGCGAGGTCCTGGTCCCAGGGGGCCTGGATCGGCTGGGTGTCGTTGTGGGCCAGCGCGACCAGGTAGCAGGCGAGCCCGATGGCGAGCACCGGCTCCAGCCTCGCCTTGGCCAGCCGGCCGCCGAGCAGCCTGCCCGCCAGCACGGCGCAGAACGGCAGCACGGTGACGATCTCATGCGCGCCGGTGACCGGGGCCATATAGGTGCCGAACACCCCCGCCGCCAGGACAATGATCGTCCCCGCGACCAGGGCCTGGGTGACCCGGTCCATGCGGAAGAAGCCGCGCAAGCCGATCCACAGGCCCCACAAGCCCAGCGCCACCCCGATCAGGTGCAGCAGCGCCAGTATCGCGTTGACCCCCATCTGCTGCCCGATGAAGTCGGCGCCGAACAGGATCAGCACGCAGTAGACGGTCGCCCAGGATTGGGCGGGCAGCGCAGAAACCGGGGCGAACCCCGTACCGAGTCTCGGCGGGGCCGCGTAGAAGCCGCCTGCCGCGTGGATCTGCGCCAGCATGAGGTGCGCCAGCCCGATTGAGGCCACCGCCGCCACGGCAAGCGAGGCGTCATACCATCGGGCCTTGGGCGGGCGCTGCCACCGGGCGATCTCCGAGCAGGCCCGCACGCCGCAGGCGATCGCCACCGGCGCGGCGGCGGCATACGTGGCGAGCGTGTCATTGACCTGCGCCCAGGTCAGCATCACGCCTACCACCACGGGCACCCACCACCGCTCTGGTGCCCGGTCCAGCACCAGCAGCATCAGCAGGATCGGAACCACGGTGCCGGTGTGATTCGGTCCGTGCAGCAGCACCCGCGTCCCGTAGACCAGCGAGGGCGCGAGCAGGATGCCCGCGGCGAGCAGCGCTCGCACGACGCCCTCTCTGCCGCGGGCGTTTCCCCTGGCCAGCACCGCGGCCAGCAGCACCACCGCCGTGTAGATCAATGCCGCGACGATGTGCACCTCGCCTGGCCGTAGCCCGTAGATCATCTCGACGATCACGCTCAGCGGAAGCTCGACGGTGTAGAACGTCACGTCGCCCAGCCACCAGCCGCGCAGCAGCAGGTTGCCATGCCACATCTGCCAGGCCTGTAGCGCCTGCGCGGCAGGGTCGGCGTCGAGCTTAAGGGTCTGGGCCTGTCGCAGGTAGCACCAATACAGCACCACTCCGGCAGCGGCCAGGCCCGCCGCCCAGGCGAACCTTGGGTGGCGCCGGGCCCATCCGGGGAGCCGCCGCAACCGTTCCGGGATCCGCGACGGCGTCGCCCTACCCGGCCAGGCGGTCGCCCGCTCGCTGTCCTCGGTTGACCCGACGTCCACCATGATCCCCTAGCCCTCTAGGAGGCTCCGGAAGGACGGTAGACCGAAACCCCGTCCGCCGCGTAAGCGAACCTGAACCCGGTTCCTGACAGGTACGCCGATAGAACCTGGCTGGGATGCGGTACCCACACCAGCAGCCAACCCACGTGCAGTGTCCGCAGGTCAGCCCGGGCCGCCGCGATCTGCGCTGGGGTGCTGACGTAGCCCTGCTGGGCATTGTTGAGTTGGAAGTAGAACGGATGGTGCTGCAGCGCCTTGAGCGTCTTCGTCGGTACCCAGGACGAATAGCAGTACGCACGGGGATGGCCGTCCTCGGTGCTCAGGAGTATGGCCCGCGCGACCGGGTTCTCGCCCCATTCCGGGACCACGTAGCAGCCGAACGGCACATCCACGACGATCGAGTTGGAGCGGTCGGCTGCGATCGGGCGGTCCAGCGCAGGCTGCGCAGTGGGCATGGACGGAAGGCCTCCGGGGTTCCCGGGCCAGCCTGCCTCCAAGATCCCGAGCACGGCCACCACGGCGATCACCGGCCAGGCCCGGCGGCGGGCCAGCCAGTCCACGGCCGCCCCGGCCAGCAACGCCGCGCCGACCAGCCCGAGCAGGGCCATCCGGTCGGCCTCGCGGAAGATAGACAGCCCGGGTACCCGGATGAACCAGGTGAACGGCAACAACAGCGATACCCGCACGCCCTGCCAGTTCTGGGCGAGCGGTATATAGGTATGCCGGCCGACCTTCAGCACCGGACCGAGCGCGAGCGCGGTGGCGGCCAGCCACAGCAGCGCGAGCAGCCAGGCACTGCGCCGCCGCCAGCTTGCGATCAGGCCTAGCACCGCGAGCACGCTCAGCACCACTCCGAACGTGTTCAGGTTCTCCAGCCCTGTCTGCCAGTAGTACATGTGGCCCAGGCCGGCCAGCCCGGGATCATGGACCAGCCGGGGTGACGGCGCGAACAGGTCAGCCGCGTTGGCCACCCACGTCGTGTAGCCGAGCCAGGCGGATACCGTGGTCGTCCCGCCCGAGCGGGTCTGCTGGATCATCGCGACCAGCTGGGGGCTGCCGAGCACGGCGAATGCCACCCCGGCGGCCACCAGGACCCGGAGCCGGATCAGGGCCACCTTAAGGGCGCCCGAGCCCGCCAGCCAGGGAACCAGTACCAGGGCGGCCAGGATCAAGGCCATCACCGCAGATTCCTGATTGACCAGCAGGCAGCCGGCCAGCACCGCACCCAGGATTACGGCCTGGCCGATCGCCGGGTTGCGCCGCAGCCGGACAGCGGCCTCCAGCGTTACCGGCAGGAACAACGCGCCGTACGCGATGTTGATGTGATACCAGTCTTGAAAGGTCAGCATGCCCGACAGCCCGAAGAACGCGCCGGCCGCGATCGCGCCGACCCGGGTCGGCAGCCACAGCCGGGCGACCCGGTACATGGCGTAGCAGGACAGGCCCGGCAGGACGATGAGCAGCAGGTTGTAGGCGGCCGACGGGCCGAAAGCCAGCGTGACGGGCAGCATCACCACGCCGAGCAGCGGCACCAGCGTGTGGTACGCCAGCTGGAGACCGACGGGCGCGGCCATGTAAGTGGTGGACCACGGGTTATGCAGGTGGATGACCTGGTGCCCGACCCACCACAGGTCCCAGACGTAGATGGCCGCATCCCGGGTGAGCGGCAGCCTGCCGGTGATGTAGGACGGGAGCGGCCAGGTCGCCACGACCCCAGCGGCCAGGAACGCAGCCAGCACCGCCAGCTCCCGCGCCCACGGGCGCGCGGCAGCGGCGCGCAGCCTCCCCGCCCCGAAGAGCCCGCCGGCCGCCTGCTCCCGCCGGTCAGCCACCTGCTCGTGCGTCATGTCGGCAGCCTAGTAGGCCCAGCGGGATGCGGGCCTCCGGGTTGTGTCACTTGGGAGCCGAGTGCGCTGGTGACAGTAGCCCCGGGCCGTCATCGGCGCCCACCCGCCGCGGTGCCTTTGCTAAGGTCACTTCGTGGTTGAGCGAGTGGCCCGTGCGGGCGGTGAGATGCCTCCCGACGGCGCACGCGTCGACGTCCCGCCCGGCCAGCCGGCCGGGGCACAGGCAGGGCGCGTGTTTTCGTGGCGGTGGGTCTGGCTCGCGGTGCTGGGCGCGGCCGCCGTGGGCCTGTTCCTGTGCTACCACCGGCTGTCCATGACCACCGCCAACGACTCCGACGGCGCGGACCAGGTACTACAGGCGTGGGACATGCTGCACGGCAACTGGCTGCTGCACGGCTGGACCGTCGGGGACGTGTCGTACTACACCACCGAGATTCCCGAGTACATCCTCCTCGAGCTGATCCGCGGAAACTACGGCGCTGATGTGCTGCACGAGGGCGCGGCGATCACCTACACGCTGATGGTGCTGCTGGCCGGCCTGCTGGCCAAGGGGCGGGCGAGAGGACGGCAGGGCCTGGTCCGTGCGCTGATCGCGGCGGGGATCCTGCTCGCCCCGCAGATCCCATTCGGCGTGCACCTGCTGCTCATGCAGCCGGACCACCTCGGCACCCAGGTGCCCCTGCTGGTCGTCTTCCTGGTGCTGGACCGCGGGCCGCGGCGCTGGTACATCCCCGCCGTCGTCGCGGTCATGCTGACCTGGATCATCATCGCCGACCGCATCGCCGTGCTGGACGCTGCCATCCCGCTGGTCATGGTATGCGGCGTCCGCGCGTGCTGGGCCATCGGCCGCCACGGCAGGCGGCTGTCCTCCCAATGGTTCGAGTTTTCCCTGATGGCGGCGGGCGTTTTCTCCTACGGCGCGGCCGAGGTCGCGGTGAGGGCGATCAGGCACCTGGGCGGGTACACGTCCCTGCCGCTGCCCCCAGGGTTGGCCCCCGTGCACTTCCTCCCGGCCCACCTCGTGCTGACCATGGAAGGCATCCTCACCCTGTTCGGAGCCGGTTTCGCTGCCGTACCGCTGGGGGTGGCGACCGTCTTCGCCGTGCTGCACTTGGCCGGCGTGGTCCTGGTCCTGTGGGGGTTCTGCCGTGCGTTCCGGCGCTTCTTCTCCGCCGACCTGATCGTCCCCGTGATGGCCACCGGGATCGTGGTCAACCTGGTCGCCTACGCGGCCAGCGTCGTTCCCGCCGGCTGGTTCGACACCAGGGAGATTTCCGTGGTGCTGCCCTTCGGCGCTGTCCTCGCGGGCCGCCAGCTCGCCGAGCCGCTGATCAGGGCGCGGCTGGAGCCGGTGCTCGCGGGCCTGCTGGCCTGCTATGCGATCGCCCTCGGCTACGGAGTCGCGCAGGCCCCGGTGACCGACAGCGAGCAGCCAATCGTCGGCTGGCTGGAGGCCCACCACCTGTACGTCGGCCTAGGCACCTACACCGAAGCCAACCTCATCACGCTCGACAGCGGGGGCCAGGTCGCGATCAGGACGCTCACCTGGCGGCACCGCGACACCGTCCCCCGCGCGTACGAATCAGAGGCGTCCTGGTACGACCCCAAGCTGAGCTACGCCAACTTCGTCGTGATGAACAGCGCCGACGACGGGGTATCCAGCATTCCCGACGCCGACATCCTCGCGCTGGCCGGCTCCCCGGTCCGCACGTACCACTACAAGACCTTCACCGTCATGGTCTGGAATCACAATCTCCTCGCGGACCTGGCAGGCCCTCCATCCCCGTCACACGGCGACGTTCCCTGATCCCGCCCTCGCGGTCGGCGTCGTTTTCCGGTTAACGCACCCAGAGGTTCCGTAAACTGGCGCAATGATCAATGGCCGCCGGATCGGCGTCGTGCTGCCCGCCTACAATGCAGAAGCCACGCTGGCACGCACCATGGCCGAGCTTGACCAGAAGGTCGTCGACGAGATCGTGCTCGTCGACGACGCCAGCGACGACCAGACGGTCACCCTGGCTCGGGAGCTCGGCCTGGAGCCCATCCGCCACCAGCTCAACCTCGGCTACGGGGGCAACCAGAAGACCTGTTACCGGCGGGTGCTCGAGCTCGGCGTGGACGTCATCGTGATGGTGCACCCGGATTATCAGTACTCGCCGCTGCTGGTTCCCGCGATGGCCTCGATGATCGCCTACGGGGAGTACGACCTGGTGCTCGGCTCGCGCATCCTCGCCCAGAACTCGGTCGCCCGCGGCATGCCCCGCTACAAGTACGTGGCCAACCGCTTCCTCACCTTCGTGGAGAACGTCTTCCTGCGGCAGAAGCTGTCCGAATATCACACCGGCCTGCGCGCCTTCAGCAGCGCGCTGCTGGCCAGCCTGCCGTTCGAGCGCAACTCCGATGACTTCGTGTTCGACAACCAGATCCTCGCGCAGGCCATCTCGGCCGGCGCCAGGATCGGCGAGGTGTCCTGCCCCACTCGCTACCAGACCGACTCATCATCGATCAACCTGCGCCGGAGCATCCGGTACGGTCTGGGCGTACTGCGCACGTGCGGCCAGTACCGGTTGCACAGGTACGGGCTTCGCCGCTATCCCTACCTCGATTTCGATCCGGCCCTGGTCCCGGACCGGCTCCAGACGGCCAAGCCCAGCGAATCGGCCCGCAGCGAGGGCTAGACTTCGGGTGCGTGCCTGACCGGCAGGCGCGCCGACGCTGCACATCGAGGAACGGCGCATGTCGAAACCGTCGGACGCGGTTACCCGCTCGGCCCGGCGTCCCGAGCGCCAAGGAACATCAGGGAGGCGTCGTTTGACCATCGCAAGTGTTGCGCTGCTGCTGTTCGCCGTCGTATCTGCGGCGACCGGACAGGTGATGCTCAAGCACGGCATGCAGGAAGCGACGGCGAAGGTCGCCCATTCGGGCGGATCGCTGGCCCTCCGCGCGGCCACCTCACCGTGGGTACTGCTCGGACTGGTAGTTTTCGGGGTTTCCGCGGTCGCCTGGCTGGCCGCGCTGTCCCGGGTACCGCTGAGCGTGGCCTATCCGTTCAACGCCCTCGGCTATCTCGTCATCCTGACCGCGAGCATCCTGGTGCTGCATGAGCGGGCCAACGTGCTGACCTGGGTGGGCTCGCTCCTGGTCGTGTCCGGCCTGCTCATCGTCGTGCTGACCAAGCCGTCGTGAAGGCCCTCGTCCTAGCCGGGGGATCGGGCACGCGGCTGCGGCCGATCACCCACACCTCAGCCAAGCAGCTGATCCCGGTGGCGAACAAGCCCGTGCTCTTCTATGGCCTGGAGGCGATCCGCGACGCCGGGATCACCGAGGTGGGAATCGTCGTCGGAGACACCGAGCCTGCGATCCGTGCCGCGGTCGGCGCCGGTCAGGCGTTCTCGCTTGACGTGACCTACATCAGGCAGTCGGCCCCGCTAGGGCTGGCGCACGCGGTCCTGGTGAGCAGGGAGTTCCTCGGCGACGACGACTTCGTGATGTACCTGGGCGACAACTTCATCGTGGGCGGCATCACCTCGCTGGTAGAGGAATTCCAGGTGTCCAGGCCGGATGCGCACATCATGCTGACTCCGGTGGCTGACCCGCGGCAGTTCGGGGTCGCCGAGCTCGACGACGCGGGCAGGCTCATTGACCTGGAGGAGAAGCCGCGGCAGCCGAAGAGCGACCTGGCCCTGGTCGGCGTGTACCTGTTCACCCCCGCGGTCCACGAGGCGGTGGCCGGGCTAGCGCCCTCGCGGCGCGGAGAGCTGGAGATCACCGAGGCCATCGGCTGGCTGGTGCGCAACGGCCGCAAGGTCACCTCCACGATCATCTCGGGGTACTGGAAGGACACCGGCAACGTCGCGGACATGCTGGAGGTCAACCGGACGGTGCTGGAGAGCGTCGAGCCGGACGTGGCCGGCGTGGTGGACGCCGCCAGCGAGCTGATCGGCCGGGTGGCCGTCGATGCCGGAGCCAGGATCAGCGCGTCGCGGATCGTGGGGCCGGCCATCATCGGCGCCGGCACCGAGGTAACCAGCTCCTACATCGGCCCGTTCACCTCGGTGGCGCCCGGCTGCGTGATCGCTGACAGCGAGATCGAGTACTCCATCGTCCTGAAGGGGGCGTCGATCCGCGGGGTACGCCGGATCGAGGCATCGCTGATCGGGCATGAGGTCGAGGTGACCCCCGCCCCCATGGTGCCCAAGGCGCACCGTCTTGTGCTCGGCGATCACAGCAAAGTTCAGATCAGCTCATAACCGGAGGCTGCGTGAGGATCCTGGTGACGGGCGGGGCCGGGTTCATCGGCTCGCACTATGTGCGCACGATGCTGTCCGGAGGGTATCCCGGCTACGAGGACGCGGCGGTGACGGTCCTTGACAACCTGACCTACGCGGGAAACCTCGCCAACCTGGCCCCTGTCTCGGCCAGTCCCCGGCTGCGGTTCGTCCGGGGCGACATCGCCGACGCGGCGCTGGTGCGTTCGCTCGTGCCCGGCCACGACGCGGTGATCAACTTCGCCGCCGAGACTCACGTGGACCGCTCCATCAACGGCGCGGCGCCATTCGTCGCCACCAACGTGGCCGGGGTGCAGGTGCTGCTGCAGGCATG
>Ga0187780_10003788_pt1 | contig 11370 bp, 10 predicted proteins | sample 1015_Q2_SP10_20__FD_132429 | JGI IMG/M metagenome (GOLD analysis project Ga0187780, IMG submission 132429) | Tropical peat soil microbial communities from peatlands in Department of Meta, Colombia - 1015_Q2_SP10_20_MG | ecosystem: Environmental > Terrestrial > Soil > Wetlands > Peat | place...
CCTGCGCTTCGAGCGCGTCGCGCCGCACCGTCGCCAGCACCGAGGCCGCCTGCTCGCCGCCCAGCACCGAGATGCGGGCGTTGGGCCACATCCAGAGGAAGCGCGGACCGAAGGCTCTCCCGCACATGCCGTAATTGCCGGCGCCGTAGGAGCCGCCGATGATCAGCGTGATCTTCGGCACCTGCGCGCAGGCGACCGCGGTCACCATCTTGGCGCCGTCCTTGGCGATGCCGCCGGCCTCATAATCGCGGCCGACCATGAAGCCAACGATGTTCTGCAGGAACAGAAGCGGCACGCGGCGCTGACAGCAGAGCTCGATGAAATGCGCGGCCTTGAGCGCGCTTTCCGAAAACAAGATCCCGTTGTTGCCGATGATGCCGACCGGAATGCCGTGAATATGGGCGAACCCCGCGACCAGGGTGGTGCCGTAGAGCGCCTTGAACTCGTCGAACTGCGAGCCGTCGACGAGACGCGCGATCACCTCGCGGACATCGTATTGCTTTTTCAGGTCGGTCGGCACGATGCCGTCGAGCTCGCTGGCGTCATATTTCGGCTCGGCCGGCTTGGCCAGCGCGATATCGATCGATTTGACCGTATTCAGGCCGGCGACGATTTGCCGGCAGAGCGCCAGCGCATGGCGATCATTCTCGGCGTAATAGTCGGCGACGCCGGATTTTCGGGCGTGCACGTCGGCGCCGCCGAGCTCCTCGGCCGACACCACCTCGCCGGTCGCCGCCTTCACCAGCGGCGGCCCGCCGAGAAAGATGGTCCCCTGGTTGCGGACGATGATGGTCTCGTCCGACATCGCCGGCACGTAGGCGCCGCCCGCGGTGCACGAGCCCATGACCACCGCGATCTGGGCGATGCCTTGGGCCGACAGTGTCGCCTGATTATAGAAGATGCGGCCGAAATGCTCGCGATCGGGAAAGACCTCGGTCCAGTGCGGCAGATTGGCGCCGCCGGAATCGACGAGATAGATGCAAGGGAGCCGGTTCTCGCGCGCAATCTCCTGGGCGCGAACATGCTTCTTCACCGTCATCGGATAATAGGTGCCGCCCTTGATGGTGGAATCGTTGCACACGATCACGCATTCGCGGCCGGCGATGCGGCCGATACCGGTGATGATGCCGGCGCCGTAAATCGGCTCCTCGTATAGGCCGCTGGCGGCAAGGGGCGAGAATTCGAGGAACGGCGCGCCTTTATCGATGAGCGTCATCACCCGTTCGCGCGGCAGCAATTTGCCGCGCGCGAGGTGGCGCTCGCGCGCGTGCGGCGGCCCGCCTTCGGCGGCTCTGGCCCGATGGTCCTGAAGCTCCGCGATCAGCGCGCGCATCGCCGCCTGATTGGCTTGGAACTCGGGCGAAGCGGCGTCCACCGTCGAGGCAATGATTGTCACGAACTCCCCCACCACCTTTCAGCACCGGCAAATTATCACATGGAACCGAAACTTTCGCCTCCAGCCCGCGTTCGCAGTGAAGCGGGACACGCACGGGTACGAAAAAATCGAGGAGATACCTGAATGAGGAATCAACGGACAACCTTCCTGGCCGGCATCGCCGCGCTCGCGCTGATCGCGGGGACCGGCCTTGCTGCGGCGCAGGATTCGGCCAAGGACCAAAAGGGCGCCATGCAGCCCAAGGCCTCCACGCCGTCAACCAAGACCGAGAAGGGCGGCGCCGGCAAAATGGGACAGAGCACCCAGCGCGGCAAAATGGGCGAGAACGAAGGCTCGTCCAAGGCCGAGTCCAAGACCGGCAAAAGCTCGGAGCGGATGAATGAGTCGGCCGAAGGCGCGAAATCAACCAACCGGCACGCGCAGGAGATGAAGCGCGGCGAAGGACGCCGAGAGAGCGCCGGCGAGAACAAGGGCGACAAAGAACGATTCGGCGAGAGCAAGACCGGTAACGAGAGCAAGGCCGATAAGGAGAGGATGAACGAAGGCCGGGCCGCCGAGGGCGAACGGAACAAACAGGGCGCGCCGACGACCGCCGAACAAGGCCGGCAGGGCGGTCCGAATGCGGCCCGATCGGAGCAACAGGGCGCGCGCGGGCCGCAGGGTGCTGCGGGCGGCGTGGCGCTCAACGACGAGCAGCGCACGCGGATCCGCGACACCGTCATCAATGCGCACGGCGCCCCGAGAGTCGGCAGCATAGATTTTGGCTTGAATGTCGGAACGGTGATTCCGCGCGGCAGCATCCAGATTGTCCCGGTACCGGAAACCCTGGTCCAGATCGAGCCGCGCTGGCGCGGTTTGCGCTATTTCATCTTCGAGGATGAGCTCGTCATCGTCGATCCGCGCGACATGACGATCGTGGCCGTCGTTCCGGTCTGATACCGAGCGACGACTACCGAGCGACGACGTCTCGAAACTAGCTGAGGCGGGGCGGCCGCAGGGCCGCCCCTTTATGCGCGCACTTCTTTACGCACGCACTTCCTGGCGCTGGAAAATCACATAGCCGATGACGAACAGCAGGATCGCGCTTGCGATCATGCCGACGGTCTGCGGCCAAACCACCTCAAGGCTTTGCACCAGCGGCAACGGCGCTCCCGGAATGGCACCCGGCTGCACCAAAGCGAGCCCCAGTGACGCCAGCAGCGGCTGCTGGGTCGATCGCACCGTCGGATCGAGCAGCGCGCCGACAATTTCGCCAAACAAGGCGCCGGGCGACAACCGCTCGAACGCCTGCAATACGCTGAGATGATTGAGCAGATCCGTCGGAGTAGAGACGGTATCCGAGACGAAAAGCGTGGCCAGATACGGCGCCAGAAGCGGCCAAAGTATCGTCAGAAAGAGCCAGAGCCCCAGCGCCACGAGCGCGGCGGTGGCCGCCGAGCGGAACAGAATCGAAAACAACAGCGCGAGCGCCAGCCACACGCCGGCGTAGACGATGGTGACGATCAACATCGCGACCGCCCGCGCCACTTCCTCCGTTCCCGGCGGCAGACCCAGCGTCAGTATGCCGAGACCGATCACCATGAGCCACAACGCAACGAGCATGATGGTCATGGTCAGCAAGCCGGCGAGAAATTTCCCGAACAGCAATGCGTCCCGGTAGATCGGCTGGGCCAGAATCCGCGAAAGCGTTCGCTGATTGCGTTCGCTGTTCACCAGATCGAAGCCGATCGCGATGGCGATGAGCGGGACGAGGAACGACAACACCGACACGAACGACGGCAAGCCTTCGCCCGAGCGCGTGAACAAGCGGAGGAACAGGAACGGGTCCTCGGCCGAGACCTCGCGAATTTGCTGGATGCCGGTATATACCACGCCGAGAGCCATCAGCGTCACCAGCCACTCCAGCACGATCATGCGCGCGCCGGTCAGATGGTCGGACAGCTCCTTGAGCACGACCACGCTGACCCCTTGGAACGCCGAGCCCTCACGCCGCATGGCGGGAGCCTTCCTTCATCGCCATTTCCTCGTCCGGTCTGGTCTCGAAATAGCGGGTGTAGATGGCATCGAGGCTCGGCTCCTGGACGCCGAGATATTTGAGGCGGCCGTGCATCGCCACCACCTCGGCGGCGGCTTCCGGGCGCACGTCGCGGTCGGCGTGGAGCCGCAATTTGCCGATGCCGATCTTCTCGACGCCGCTTACTCCCGGGATGAGCGCAAGCCGCTCGGCGAGCGCGGCGCCGTCGGCCTCGATATCCACCACATAACCGCCGCCGAGCACCTGGCGGCCGAGCTCGGAAACCGAGCCCATCAGCGCGATGCGGCCGTTGCTAAATAGCGCGACGCGGTCGCACACGCTCTGCACCCGCTCGAGCAGGTGCGAGGAGAGCAGGACCGACACGCCTTCGCTCTTGAAGCCGCGGATGATCGCAAGGAGCTCGGCGGTGGCGTGCGGATCGAGTCCCGAGGTCGGCTCGTCGAGGATCGCAATCTGCGCCCCCTTCATCAGGATCTCGGCAAGGCCGAGGCGCTGGCGCATGCCGCGCGAGAAGGTGCCGACGCGCTTGTCGGCAAATTCCTGAAGCCCGACTTGATCGAGCGCGGCGGTGATCCGCATCTCGCGTTCGCGCGAGCGGAAGCCGATCAGCCGCGCGGTGTAGCGCAGATTATCGGCGGCCGTGAGCTGATCGTAGAAGCCGACGGTGTCGGGCAAATAGCCGACCCGGCGCTTCACCGACAGCGGCTCGCGCGCCGGATCGAACCCGAGCACGCTCACTTCGCCGCTGGAAATTTCGGTCAGCCCGAGCAGCATGAGGATGGTGGTAGTCTTGCCGGCGCCGTTCGGCCCGAGCAGGCCGAAGATCTCGCCGCGCCCGACCGTGAACGAGACGTGATCGACCGCGGTTGAGCCGCCATAGGTCTTGGTGAGGCCCTTGGCCTCGATGACGGTGCTCTCGCTCATCGCCGGCCGAACCTTGCGACCGCGCCGACCATGACCAGGAGCGCGATGGCGATGATCCCGACCCCGGCGATGCCCCACATCGTCGAGGTCGTCACCGTGACCCGGAAAGTGGTCGAGGCCGACTCGCCGCGGGCGGAGGCGCGGATCGTCGTCACATAATCGCCAGCGATCGCTTTTTCGGTCGGCGTGATCCGCGCCTGCACTTCCTTGCTGTCGTTCGGCGCGATGCGATCGACCGTCTTCGGATCGAAGGTGACCTTCCACCCGCTCGGCGCCGAGCCGCTGAGCTCGACCTCGTCGGCCGGCGCGGTGCCGGTATTGGTGATCACGACCGGAACCGAGGTCTCCTGCCCAGCGGCGGCGCGGGTCGACACCAGGCCCTCGCGGCCGCTGATATCGAGCTTCGGCTGGCCGGTGATGTCCATGGTGAGGTCGGCGGTCGCGGCGGCATCCTCGGCGCCGATGCGGGCGACGACCTTATAGCTGCCGGCCGCGGCGGTGTTCGGCGGGCGAACTTTGAGCTTCACGTCCTTGGTCTGGCCGGCCTCGACCGGCACGGCGTTGAGCTCCTGGCTGCCATATTGCTCGCTGAACGAGGCGTCGAAGTTCTGCGGCGCCTGCGCGGCGAGACTGACGGTGAGCTTCTTGCCGCTGTCGTTCTTGATCGCGAGCTGATACTCGAAGCTCGACTTGGACGTGCCGCGCAATTCCGGAAGCTGCGGCGTGAGCGTCAGCTTTGCCGGCAGGTCCTTGGCAAGCGTCACGGCGATCGGAAGCTCGGCCTTGGTTGAAGCGCCGGTCGCGGCGACGGTGAGCGTTTGCGTGCCTTCGCCCGCGTTCTTCGGGACCTCGAGGCGCAGTTCGAGCGAGACGCTGGCGTTGGTGGCCGGCATCGCCGCCGCAACCGGCTGGCCGCCGCCCATCAGGGTGGCGGTCCAGCCCGCGGGCACCCCCGCGACCGATAAATCCAGGCGCTCGGGCGCGAGGTCGTAGTTGTGCAACCGCAAGGTGATTGAGGACGTCTCGCCCGGCCGCAGCGTCACGGCGGGGTAGTCGCTCATGAGATAGAGGCCTTTGACGTCCTTCGCGGTGTCGTCAGCCTTGGCCGCCGGTATCAGCAGAACCGCGACGGCGGCAACGGCCGCGGCGGCGACAAGTCGATATCGCATTGATGTCGGCTCCCGTGCAGGAAATGTTTCGGCTCGCCCCTCCCACGGCGCGCTCGATGAGCACGGGCGAGGAAACCACCATTGTGGGCGCAATCGTGACAAAATCATGCAGACGGTAGCCCATTTGGCAAGACCTGCGGTAGTGCGCCGCAGTTTGAAGGTAAACTGCGCGGATGCGTCGCGGCATCGAGATCAGCGCCGGCCTCCTGGCCTATCGCCGCAGGGACGACCTTGAAGTCTTGCTGGCGCATCCAGGGGGCCCGTTTTGGGCAAAAAAGGACGATGGAGCCTGGACCATCCCCAAGGGCCTCGCTGAGCCTGGCACCGATCTCCTCGCCACGGCGCAGCGCGAATTCGCCGAAGAGACGAACCTCACTGCCGCGGGCCATTTCATTCCGCTGCCGGCGGTGCGCCAGAAGAGCGGGAAATTGGTGCATGCCTGGGCGTTCGAAGCCGATCTCGATCTCGCGGCCTTTGCCAGCAACAGCTTCGAGATCGAGTGGCCGCCGAAGTCGGGGCGGCGGCGGTCGTTTCCGGAAATCGACCGTATCGCCTACTTCGCCCTGCCGGCGGCCATGATCAAGATACTCGAATACCAGCGCCCGCTACTGCGCGAGCTCGCGTCGCGTTTGGACGCCGCTTAGTGCGGCAACTCGGTCAGCTGCCTTCGTTGCGGGAACGGCCGCTATCGGCCGAGCAATCGGCGCCGCTCACACGAGGCCGGTCACAACCGCGAGAAGGGAGGCACAGATGACCGCCGCTGGAGCTAACAACGCGCCGGCGAAGGCGGTCAAGGTCGCGGAAATAGTTCCGATGTCGCGCCGGTAAGTCGGTAAGCCAGAAGGCCGACCCATTCGTGCGCCGCGGTGTCGGTCCGACGCAGGCCGTCGCCGAGCGAGGCGAAGGGCCTCGCGGCATCGATCGGCCCGCGGGTGCGCCAATCGACCGGATAGGCCTCGACCGCAAAGGAGGCCGCGCGGAATACCGCCATCGCCCGCGGCATGTGATAGGCGGACGTCACCAATAGCCAGCGCTCGCCCGGCTTCGGGTTGGCGATCAGACGCGAGAACACCGCGTTTTCGATCGTATTGCGCGACTGCTCCTCGGCCGTGATCCGGTCATGCGCGACGCCGAGCGCCTCCAGCTCGCGCACCGCGAAGGCGGCTTCGGCACCCTCGGGGAAGACCAGCGCGTTGCTGCCGCCGGCAAAGACGATGCGCGCATTCGGATAGCGGCGCGCCAGTTCGGCGGTCACGGTGAGGCGCTCGGCCGCCTCATCGAGCGCCACCACCCCGCGCGCGGCCGATACGTCCGGCGAAATCGCGCCGCCGAGCACGACGATGCCGTCGGGCGGACCACGCGAGGCGTCCCACGGCGGGAAGCGTTGCTCCAACGGCAGGATGAGCGCGTTACCCAGCGGCGACAAGCCGGCGAGCGCGATCAGCACCAGGCTGGTGACGATCAGCCAGCTGGCGAGCCGCGTGAACCGCGTCGCAAGCAGGATCAGGCCAAGGATACCGATCGCGATCAGGAGGTTAGATGGCAGGGCGAAGAAACCCAACACCTTTGAGAGGATGAAGAACATCCCGCCGCACCGTTACGACCGCGATTTCCGCCACACCGTATAGCGCGCCTTGGCGTCGTCGTTGGGCGGATAGAGACCGGGCAGTTTCGCGCCGTTCTCGACCTCATTGACCACCCAGCTTTCATAGAGCTCGTGCTCGGCGCCTTGCTCGGCCACGAATTCCACCATCGCCTGTGGGATGACGACGGCGCCGTCGTCGTCGGCGACGATCACGTCGCCCGGGAACACGGCACAGCCGCCGCAGCCGATCGGCTCCTGCCAGCCGACAAAGGTCAGGCCGTTCACCGAAGCCGGCGCCGCGACCCCGGCGCACCACACCGGCAGCGCGCTTTGCAGCACGCCAGCGCGGTCGCGCACAACGCCATCGGTGATGAGCGCCGCGACGTTTCGTTTCTTCATCCGCGCACACAGGATATCGCCGAAAATGCCGGCGCTTGGCACGCCCATGGCATCGGCGACGGCAACGGCGCCGGCCGGCATTTCCTCGATCGCGGCGCGCGTCGAGATCGGCTTGCCCCAGCTCTCGGGCGTAGCGAGATCCTCGCGCACCGGCACGAACCGCAGCGTGAACGCCGGCCCGACGACGCGTTCGGAGCCGGCGATCAGCGGCTTCGGACCGCTCATCCAGCAGCGACGAATGCCCTGCTTCAAGAGCATCGTCGTGATCGTCGCCGTGGTCACCTTGCGCAGAAGTTCGAGCACCGCTTCGTTCATGGCTTGTCTCGTCGAGAGGGAAGTCAGGCCGGCGTCATGCCGAGCCGCAGCTCGCGCCGCCGCAGCCAGGCGACCAACGGTATCGACAGCAGCACCATCCAGGCTTTGCCGACCACCTGCCCGAGCAGAAAATCGAGCGAGCCGAAGGCAAGCCACAGAAACACCAGCGAGTCGACAACGAGACCGATCGCGCTCGAAGCGATGACGGCTGCCATCAAGCGCCGCCGCGCCAGCGGCGTATAGACCGCGAGATCGGCGAACTCGGAAAGGAGGAAGGCGACGCCGGAAGCAAGCGCAAGGCTAGCCGGCGCGAGCAGCGTCGAAATGCCGGTCCCGGCCAGGATCGCGATGGCCGAAAGGCCGGCGCCGAGCCGCCTTTGCACGAGATCGCGCAGCACCAGGGCTGCGCCGACCATGGTGACGCCCGACGGCGCCATCACCCCGGGCGCCACCGGCAAAAGGCAAGGCCCGTTCGGCGGCACGCAGGTCGTGCCGACATGGCCGATCAGCCAATTGGCCGCCGGTATCGTGAGCGCGAACAGGACCAGAAAGATCACGCCTTCGCGCGTGCGTTGGCGTTGTTGCGCCGTGCTCATCATGCGGCTTTCCATTTTGCGTAACCCGCCGCCCGCAGGCGGCAGGCCGGGCATTCGCCGCAACCAAAACCCCAAGGATGCTGCCGCGAACGGTCGCCGAGATAACAGGTATGAGTCTCGGTCAGAAGAACGTCGATCAAAGGGTCGCCGCCGAGCTCAAGCCCGAGCGCAAAGGTCTGCGCCTTGTCGATCCACATCAGCGGCGTATGAATGACGAAGCGGCGATCCATGCCCAGCGTGAGCGCAAGCTGCATCGCCTTGACGGTGTCGTCGCGGCAATCCGGATAGCCGGAGAAGTCGGTCTCGCACATGCCGGCAACGAGATGCTTGACGCCGCGCCGATAGGCATGCGCGCCGGCGAAGGTGAGAAATATGAGATTGCGGCCCGGCACGAACGTCGTCGGCAGACCGGTCTCGGCGATTTCGATCGCGACCTCGCGCGTCAGCGCGCTCTCGGAAATGGCGGCGAGCGCATCGACGCGCACGACGCGGTCGGCGCCGAGCCGCGCTCGCCAATCCGGAGACAGCGCCGCAAGGCGTTCGCGTATGCGCGGCCGCACTTCGAGCTCGACGGCATGGCGCTGCCCGTAATCGAAGCCGATGGTTTCGACGCGGGCAAAACGTTCCAGCGCCCAAGCAAGACATACCGTCGAATCCTGTCCGCCGGAAAACAAAACGAGTGCGCTGTCGAGGAGGCTCACTGCTGTTTATCCCTGAGCCAAGCGCCGATCCGCTCGACCGCCTCCCGCATTTCCTCGCGCGAGCCGGCATAGCACAGGCGCAGAAAATTCCGTCCGCGGTGCGGATCGAAATCGACGCCCGGCGTCGCCGCAACGCCCGCCTCTTCAAGCAGGCGGGTTGCGAATGCGTGGCTGTCGCTCGAGAACCGCGAGACATCGGCGTAAAGGTAGAACGCGCCGTCCGCCGGCAGGAACGACTCGAGGCCGGCGCGCGGCAATCCGTCGAGCAGGATGCGCCGGTTCTCCTCGTAGCCGCGGCGCACGCCTTCAAGCTCTGCGCGTCCCTCGAAAGCCGCCTCGGCGGCGATTTGCGACAGCGTCGGCACCGAGATCGCGAGATTCTGCTGCAGGCGCTCGACGGCGCGCAGTAGCGAGGGCGGCACGACCATCCAACCGATCCGCCATCCGGTCATGCAGAAATATTTGGAGAACGAATTGACGATGATCGCATCGGGCGAGATCCGCGCCGCGGAGGCGGCGGCGAAGGCATAGTCGAGACCGTGATAGATCTCGTCGGAGATGACAGTGATGCCGGTATCTTCGGCGCAGCGAATAAGCTCCGCGAGTGCTGCCGCCGTCATCATCGTGCCGCTCGGATTGGCCGGCGAGGCGACCACCATCCCTTTCAGCGCTCGCGCGCGGTGTTCCGCGATCAGCAATTGCGGAGTGATGGCCCACCGCGTCGCCGCGGTGGTTTCGATGCCGACCGGCTCGCAGCCGAGCGCGGTGAGAATGTGACGGTAGGGCGGATAACCCGGCAGCGCCATCGCCACGCGGTCGCCGGCCTCGAAAGCGGCGAGGAATGCCAACATGAAACCAGCCGACGAGCCGGTGGTGACGACGATGCGCGCCGGATCGATGTCGAGCCCATGCCATTCGGCGTAAGCACGTGCGATGCGCCGGCGCAAAGACGCCATGCCGAGCGTTTCGGTATAGCCGAGGCGAGCGGAGGTGAGCGCCGCGCCTGCCGCGGCGATCGCGCTTGCCGGCGCGCCGGCGGCCGGCTGGCCGACTTCCATGTGAATGATTCGGCGGCCTTGCGCCTCAAGGCGCGCGGCGGCGGCGACCACGTCCATCACCATGAACGGCGGCACGGCGCTGCGCGCCGAGGGCTGCAACAAAAGTTTAGCTCGTTCGAGCATCGATCTGCCTAGTCACTGTCGGCATGCAACCGCCGCGGTGCTGCCGCATTCGCCGGGTTTTGTGCCGACCGGCTCCGCCCGGTGATGCGCCGGACCCGTGTTGACCGCAACCGGCTCCCTTCATAGCTTGGGTCCTGGACCGGGGAACCGAAACCTTGCTCCACATGATGGTTACGAGACCTCCTAGCAAGGTGCGCCCGGTGAGGCCAGCATCGCGCGCCGTCGCGCTTGCGACCGCCGCCGCGCTGGCGCTGACGAGCGCTCCCGCGCGGGCGCAGACCGGGTCGAACGCCGGGATCCCGCTGATCCGGGACGCCGAGATCGAGCAGCTCCTGCGCGAATACACGCAGCCGATTCTCAAAGTCGCGGGTCTCAGCCAACAGAACGTACAAGTCGTGATCATCAACGACAAATCGTTCAACGCATTCGTCATGGACGCGCACCGTATTTTCGTCAATTCCGGCGCGTTGATGCAGGCAACGACGCCGAACCAGCTGATCGGCGTGTTCGCGCACGAGACCGGCCACATCGTCGGCGGCCATTTGTCGAAGATGCGTCAGGAGCTCGCCAACGCGCAGACCGCCGCGATCGTCGCCATGCTGCTCGGCGTCGGCGCCGTGGTGGCCGGCGCGCGATCCGGCAACATGAACACCGGCAACGCCGGGGCGGCGGTGCTCAGCGCGCCGCAATCATACCTGATGCATACGTTGCTCGCCTACCAGCGCGCCCAGGAGGAGCAAGCCGACCGCGCCGGCGTCCACTTTCTGACGATGACCGGCCAGTCGGCCAAGGGCATGTACGACACGTTCAAGCGCTTCGCCGATGAGATGATGTTCTCGTCGCGGTTCATCGATCCCTATGCGCAGAACCACCCGATGCCCTCCGAGCGCATGGCGGCGCTCGCGGAGCTGGTCAAGACGCCGTATTGGGACAAGAAGGACCCGCCTGAGCTGCAGTTCCGCCACGACCTGATGCGCGCGAAGCTCTACGGCTTCACCGAGCGGTCCGATACCATCGCGCGGCGCTACCCGCTGTCCGACAGCAGCATACCCGCGCGCTACGCGCGCGC
>Ga0187780_10003789_pt1 | contig 11370 bp, 6 predicted proteins | sample 1015_Q2_SP10_20__FD_132429 | JGI IMG/M metagenome (GOLD analysis project Ga0187780, IMG submission 132429) | Tropical peat soil microbial communities from peatlands in Department of Meta, Colombia - 1015_Q2_SP10_20_MG | ecosystem: Environmental > Terrestrial > Soil > Wetlands > Peat | place...
AGTTTGCGCGCGACAGTCGCGGTTTTTCTTTCGATTCCGCTCTCGGTGATGATCGCGTTTTTTATCCTGCATCTCGGCGGGCGCTCCATCGACAGCATGGTCTTAAGCGGTCTGGCGCTGGCGTTTTCACGTCTCATTGACGACTCCGTCGTGGTACTTGAGAACGTCTATCGGCACCTCGAGCTCGGGGAGGCGCCGGAGGTGGCCGCCGTGAAAGGCACGAACGAAGTGGCGCTGGCGGTGTTGGCCATCATGCTGGTCGCGGTCGTCGTGTTCTTCCCGGTGACCTTCCTCTACGGCGTCAGCAAGTATCTCTTCACGGCGCTCGCCGTGGGTGTGGCGCTCGCGCTTTTTGCTTCCTACTTCTGCGCGGTCACCGTGGTGCCGCTGTACTGTGCGCACGTTTTGAAACCGGTTCACCGGGAAGATGCGGAGGGGAAAGGCTCGTGGGGCCAGCGCTTCCACGCCCGCTTCAACGTCCACTTCGAGCAGATGCTGGATGTCTACGAGAGCTGGGTCAAACGAGTGTTGGACCGCCCGCGGGAGACGATTGTTGCCTTCCTGGGGATGTTTGCGGCCAGTCTTTTGCTCGTTCCTTTCATCGGTGTGTCTTTTTTCCCGAGGACAGATGCGGGACAGTTCTTGATCAACGTCAAGGCCCCGACCGGAACGCGAATCGAAGCGACGGAGAACTATGTCGAGCGCGTGGAATCGATTGTGCGCCAGGTCGTCAAGCCAGAAGACCTCAGCACCGTCGTTTCCAATATCGGCGTGATGCCGGACCTGTCTGCGCTCTTCACTCCCAACTCGGCCATGCATACGGCCTTCGTCCAGGTGGGACTCAAACAGGAGCACCGGGTCAGCAGCTTTACCTACATCGAGGAGGTCAGACAACGGATTGCCCAGGAGATACCGGAACTGCGCATCTACCTTCAGTCCGGCGGTTTGGTGGACTCGGTGCTCAACCAGGGAATGCCGGCCCCCATCGACGTGCAGGTCAGCGGAATGGATCTAGATCGGGCCGACCTGATCGCCCAGGATCTGGCGCGCGAGATCCGGCAGGTCGACGGGGTATCGGATGTCTACGTTCCGCAGGACATGGACTATCCGGCGCTTCAGGTGAATGTGGACCGTGTGCGTGCCTCCGAGCTCGGGCTGACTCCCAAAGAGGTGATCAGCAATCTGATCACCTCGCTTACCTCCGACGTGATGATCGCGCCCAGTTATTGGGTGGATCCGCACAACGGCAACAACTATTTCGTGACCGTGCAGTATCCGGAGGATCAGGTGAAGTCGGTCGAAGACCTGGTGACCATGCCGCTGCACGCGGGCGGTCGGGTCAAGCCGACCTATCTGAATCAGGTTGCCGACGTCACACCCAGGTTGACCCCGACCGAAGTCGATCATTATCAGCTCGAGCGGACCATCGACATCTATGTAGCCCCCACCGGCGAGGATCTGGGCGGTCCTCGGAAGCAGATTTCGAAACTCATCGATCGCCTCGAGCTGCCCTCCAATATCCGAGTCGACATTCGTGGGCTGGTCATCACCATGCAATCATCGTTTAAAAGCTTTGGGTTAGGAGTTTTGCTCGCCATTCTTCTGGTCTACTTGATTCTGGTGGCCCAATTCCGGTCCTTCGTCGATCCTTTCCTCATTGTCGTCGCGGTCCCTACCGGGCTGGTCGGTGTAGCGCTGGTTCTGGTTCTTACGGGCACGACTTTGAACATTCAATCGCTCATGGGAGTGGTGATGCTGCAAGGAATGGTCGTTTCGAACAGCATTCTGATCGTCGATTTTGCAAACGTGCTCCGACAGCAAGGGCAAAGCCTGCGCGATGCGGTTGTCAACGCCTGCCGGATTCGTTTGCGGCCGATTCTGATGACCTCTGGGGCAACGATCGTCGGGTTGCTGCCGATGGCTTTTAAGCTGGAGACGGGGAGTGAGGCCTATGCCCCGCTGGCTCGCGCCATTATCGGTGGCCTCATCTCCTCTGTCATCCTCACCATCTTTGTCGTGCCCGCTGCGTACCTGTTGATGTATCAGCGCCGCGCGGAAACCAAACCGGGTCCGGAGGCATGGTCATGAAACCGGCGGGCGCTCTCGTTGTGCTGACTGTGTTGGCGGCGGCCACTCCCCTATCGGTCGGCGCGCAAGCTGTTGAGCGGCTCACTCTCGAGCAAGCCGAGCAAGTCGCGCTCAAGAACCATCCGCAGGTTCAAGCGGCCGTTAGCTTGGCAGCGGCGGCGGAGTCACAAGTAACCGAGCAGCGTTCCGCGTACTATCCCACTGCGTTTGGCAGCGTAACGGCCGTGGGAGCGGAGAACAACAGCCGGATCGCCGCGGGCGCCTTGAACAATCCCATCATTTACGACCGTTATGCAAACGGTCTTACGGTCGACCAACTGGTGACCGATTTTGGCCGCACCCGCGCCCTGGTCCGAAGTTCCAGTCAGCATGCCCAGGCTACGCAGCAAAACGTCGTCAATACCCGCGCCGACGTCCTGCTCAACGTGGACCGCGCCTATTTCCAGGTGTTGAAGGCAGGAACCGTGCTGCGCGTCGCCCAGGAAACCGTCAAGGACCGACAGCTCGTTTCCGATCAGGTCACGGAACTTGAAAAAAACAAAATCAAGTCTGGACTAGACGTAAGTTTTGCCAATGTCGACCTGGCACAGGCCAAGCTTCTGCTGATTCAAGCGCAAAACGACCTGGACACGTCCTACGCTCAACTTTCGGCGGCCCTGGGCTACGGTGAAACGCGTACGTTCGAGTTGTCCGAAGAACCGCTCCCGGCCGCTCCCCCTGCCAACTTCTCCGACCTTCTGCAGCAGGCGGTCACCAATCGCCCGGACCTGGCGACCCTCCGTCTAGACGCCCTCTCAGCGCACAGCTACGCTACGGCGGAGAGGGATTTGTGGTTTCCGACGATCTCAGCGGCGGGCACCGCCGGGCTCACGCCGGTCGGTGCCGATCAGCTCGCTCCCCGCTACGCCGCCGGAGGAGTCAACGTCAACATCCCCATCTTTAACGGGCGCCTGTTCAACGCGCTGCACAGTGAAGCGAATTCGCGTGCGCGAGCCGATGACCAGTTCGTGCGGGATTTGCAGGATCGGATCGTCAGAGACGTCCGCACGGCGTGGCTGAATGCAAATGCCAATTACCAGGCACTTGCCGTGGCCGCCCAGCTTCTACAGAGCGCGACCGACGCTTTGGATCTCGCGCAGTCACGCTACAAGCTGGGGTTGAGCTCCATTATTGAACTGAGCCAAGCACAACTGAATCTGACCCAAGCGCAGCTCACATCGGCAACCGCTAAGTATGACTATCAGACGCAGCTATCGGTTCTGAACTATCAAATTGGGGCACTCCATTAGGCGGGGGGCCCTCGGCGGAACTAGCTTCTGGGCGGTCAGGGAAATTGCTTCCCTCGTCCCTGCCGACCAGGAGTATGATGGGCGCTCCGACGCTCCGGCCCAACCAGCGTCATCTCTTCCCTCGGAGGCCGTCATGAAGAAAGTTCTGATTATTGTGGGCATCGTGCTTGCCGTCGTGATCCTCATTGTTATCGCCTTGCCGCTCATAGTGAACGTCAATCAATTCAAGCCAAAACTTGAAACCGATCTGACAGATGCGCTCGGCCGCAAAGTGACCATCGGAGAGCTCGGGCTTTCGATTCTTTCTGGCGGCGTTACGGTAGACGACGTGGCGATTGCCGATGACCCTGCGTTCAGCCAATCCCCCTTTTTGCAGGCCAAACAATTGACAGCGGGTGTTGCTCTCATGCCTCTGATCTTTTCGAAGAAACTCGAAGTGAGCTCCTTCACGATCACCGAGCCGAAAGTCTCACTCCTGCGTTCGCCGTCCGGGAAATGGAACTACTCGAGTATGGGTGGCGGAGGAAAGAAGGAGTCCACCGGAGCGCCACCGGCGGCATTTACCGTGGAGAAGCTGACAATTTCCAACGGAACACTGGTGGTGGGTAGCGGGGGCGCGCATCCCAAGACGCGCACCTACCAGAACGTCAATCTCGAGGCGTCTGATCTTTCCTACACGTCGCAGTTTCCTTTCAAGCTCTCGGCGACGGGGCCGGGTGGGGGCGCCATCAATGTAGAAGGGAAGGCGGGCCCCATCGATGCAAGCGATACTTCACTCACGCCGTTTGATGCCAAGGCCACCCTTCGCAATGTGAATATCGCAATGACGGGCTTCGTCGATCCCTCCTCCGGTCTCGCGGGTATGCTTGATTTTACCGGCACCGTTTCCTCCGACGGCCACCAGGCGAGTTCGAACGGCACCATCCAGGCCACCAAGCTGAAGCTTGTCGAGAAGGGCCAACCATCGGGCGTGCCTGTGAACGTTGAATACGCAACCGCCTATGACTTGCAGCGCCAGACGGGAGCGCTGAAAACTGCGGACGTTCACATTGGCAAAGCACTGGCGCGTGTCACCGGCACCTACAACATGGCTGGCGAAGAGACGACCGTTCAGATGAAAATGAACGGTCAGGCGATGCCGGTGTCCGATCTTGAAGCCATGCTGCCGGCTGTCGGTGTTACGCTGCCATCCGGTGCGTCGCTTGAAAGCGGTAGCCTCGATCTGAATCTTGCGATCAGCGGCCCCGTCGACAAGCTTGTGATCACGGGTCCCGTGAACCTATCCAATGGCAAACTCGCGGGCTTCAGTATGAAATCGAAGCTCGGGGCACTCTCCTCGTTTGGTGGACTCGGCGGGGGTGGCGGTGGCTCCGACACCGAGATCCAAAAGCTCAGCGCCGATTTGCACCAGGATCCGAGCGGGACGCAGGCGAGTAATCTCGTCCTGGTGGTTCCGTCGATCGGAACGGTTACGGGCAACGCCAACGTCAGCGCGAGCGGCCAACTGGACTGCAAGATGGTTGCCCAGCTGTCCGGGGGCAATCCTGTGGGAGCCGTGACCTCGGGCCTTTCGGCGCTGACAGGCGTCGCTGGCGGCGGCAAGGGCTCTCAGAGTAACGGAATCCCCTTCCGGATCACCGGCACGACTTCGAATCCCGTCTTTATCCCTGATGTCGGGGCGGTGGCGGGCAACGTGGCCAAAGGCGCTGCGGGAACTGCTATCGGCGCACCGGAAGGTGCTGCGAAAGGTGCCTCCGGACTCGTGGGGGGGCTACTGGGAAAGAAAAAATAGCTGCTTTACTCTACAGCATCTGGCGGAGCACGTACTGCAGGATACCGCCGTGCTCATAGTAGGCAACCTCAAAAGGCGTGTCGACTCGGGCCACGGCGGTGAAACGCTTCACGTTGCCGCTCGCGTCGCGGGCGGTGACGCGAATCTGCTTGCGTGGCTCAAAGGCCCTGGAAAGCCCCTCGAAATCGAACAGTTCTAGGCCCGTCAGACCCAAGGACTGAAAACTCTCGCCGGCAAGGAATTCCAGCGGCAGCACCCCCATACCGACGAGATTGCTGCGGTGAATGCGCTCGAAGCTCTCCGCCAGCACGACGCGGACGCCCAGCAGGATCGTACCCTTCGCCGCCCAGTCGCGCGAGGAGCCCGAGCCGTATTCTTTTCCGGCGATCACGACCAGAGGTACCTCCTCCTCGCGGTATCTCATCGCGGCATCGTAGATGGACATTCTTTCGCCGCTCGGTTGATGGATGGTCCAGCCGCCTTCGGTTCCAGGGGCCAGCTGGTTGCGCAGCCGAATATTCGCAAACGTACCCCGCATCATCACCTCGTGGTTGCCACGGCGCGCGCCATAGGAATTGAAATCCTTCGGTTCGACACCGTGGGCGATCAGGTATTTCCCCGCGGGGCCGTCGGGTTGAATCGAGCCGGCCGGTGAGATGTGGTCGGTGGTGATGCTGTCTCCCAAGACAGCGAGCGCGCGCAATCCATACCAATCGGCGATTTCACCGGGCTTTCGCGTCATGCCTTCGAAGTACGGCGGGTTTTTGATGTAGGTTGACCTGTCGTCCCAGGAATAGAGATCGCCCTCGGGAATGGGCAACGACTTCCAGTGTTCATCGCCGGCAAACGCGTCCGCGTATTCCCTTGAAAACATCTCCTTGGAGACAGAGTTGCGGATTGCCGATTCAACCTCCTGCGGGGTGGGCCAAATTTCGCGAAGATACACGGGCTTTCCTGACCGGTCCTGGCCGATGGGCTCGTTGACGATGTCGAAATCCATGCGGCCCGCAAGGGCGTAGGCCACCACCAGGGGCGGTGAGGCCAGGTAGTTCGCGCGGCAGAGAGGATTGATGCGGCCTTCGAAGTTGCGATTGCCGCTTAACACGGCGACGGCGACAAGGTTGTTGTCCTTGATCGCTTTGCCGATGGACTCGGCCAGTGGTCCGCTGTTGCCGATGCATGTCGTGCAGCCGTAGCCGACCAGATGGAAGCGCAAGGCGTTGAGGTAGGGCCACAACCCGGCCTTTTCGATGTAGTCGGTAACGACCTTCGAGCCCGGCGCAAAGCTGGTTTTCACCCAGGGCTTGGTAGCCAAGCCTCGCTCGACTGCCTTTTTCGCCAGCAATCCTGCGCCGAGCATCAGCGATGGATTGGACGTGTTCGTGCAGCTGGTGATCGCGGCAATGACTACAGAGCCATCGCTCAGATCGAATTTGTCTCCATTGTTTTGGACGCTGGCGTGTCGCGGCGGCCCGGTGAGCGATTTTTCGAACGCCGTCTTCGCTTCGGTGAGCGGAACGCTGTCCTGCGGGCGTTTGGGTCCTGCCATGGTGGGGACGACCGTCGCCAGATCGAGTTCAAGACGATCGGAGAAAACCGGATCGGGCGTCTCATCGGTGCGGAATAGGCCCTGCTCCTTCGTGTAGGCTTCGACAAGCTTCACCTGCTCCTCACTGCGTGCGGTGAAGCGCAGATAGGCCAGGGTCTCCGCGTCGACGGGGAAAAAACCCATCGTGGCGCCGTACTCGGGCGCCATGTTGGCGATCGTGGCCCGATCGGGAAGCGTCAGGCTGGTAAGCCCGGTGCCATAGAATTCGACAAATTTTCCGACCACCCCTTTCTTGCGCAGCATCTGCGTTACGGTGAGCACCAGATCCGTTGCGGTCGCGCCTTCCGGCAATCGGCCGTGCAACTTGAAGCCAACGACATCTGGGATGAGCATGGAGAGGGGCTGGCCGAGCATGGCGGCCTCTGCTTCGATGCCTCCCACTCCCCAGCCGACGACGCCCAGGCCGTTGACCATCGTGGTATGAGAATCGGTACCCACCAGCGAATCGGGAAAAGCGACCCAGCCGCCGTCCTGCTTTTCCGAAAAGACAACGCGCGCGAGATACTCGAGATTCACCTGATGGCAGATGCCCGTATCCGGTGGGACCACCCGGAAATTGCGAAGGCTCTTCTGGCCCCAGCGAAGAAAGGCGTAGCGCTCGAGATTGCGTCGCATTTCCAGCTCGGCGTTGAAAAGAAACGCGTCGGGGGAACCGAATTTATCGACCTGCACCGAGTGGTCGATCACCAGTTCGGCCGGCAGCACCGGATTGATCTTCTTCGGGTCGCCACCGAGCTTCTGGATGGCGTCGCGCATCGCAGCCAGATCGACCACAGCGGGTACGCCCGTGAAGTCTTGCAGCAGGACGCGCGCCGGCAAGAAGGAGACCTCTTTTCGCTCGCGCACGGGCTCGCTCGGGTCCCAACTGGCGAGCGCGCGGATATCGTCGGCGTGAACGAAGCGGCCGTCTTCCTGGCGCAGCAGGTTTTCGAGCAAAACTTTTAGAGAGAACGGCAGCCGGGGGACATGCGTCAGGCCCGAGCGACCCAGCAGGTCCAGGCGATGAATCTCAAAGGACTCGCTGCCGACCGCGAGCCGCGTCCGCGTCGAGAAGGAATTCCGGGACGCTGCGCTCATATGAGGATGGGGCCTCCGTATTCGTAACTGATCTCGATCAGATCCATTTTAGCGCACTGAAAGAGTTTGTTGTTGGCTAGCAGGTTTTCGGCCGCCACTGGCAAGGCCGGTGTGGAGAATAGAACCAGGCGCGTTGGCAAAAACGGGAGACCCTATTTTTGGATCACGCCGCAGGCGATGCGATCCCCTGAATTACCGGAGGGATCCGACATCAAGTCGTCCGCCTTGGCGTGAATTACGATTGCCGTGCCGCCTTCGTGGAACAGCGAATTCGCCCCGTCGCCGAGCGTCACACCCTTGAGCGTGAACGTGGCCTTGGCTTTACCATCTTTGCCCACGACCAGGTTCGTCATATCACCGAGATGCGGATGAGGATCCTGCGCATTGTTGATGCCATGATGCGCGTTGGTGGGATTGAAATGCCCGCCCGCCGACGTGAAGGCAGGTCCTTCACATTTGCCCACGGTGTGAATGTGAATTCCGTGCTCACCGGCGGACAGCTGCTCGACATTCACGGCAACTTTCACGCCTTCCTTGGTGGCGGTGATTTTGGCTGTGCCGATTTTCATCCCGGGTACGTTCATGATGTCGGCATGCGCCGATTTTGGAGCGGCGTCGGCCCAGGCAACCGCGGCGAAGAGCAAAAGCAACGTAGGAAGCACAACGAGATTCCGAGTGTGCATGGCGTGTCCCCCCTCAGGAACTGGTTCCGATCGGCCGGCATTTTACCACAGGAGTCACTTAGTGCTTCGGTGCGACATAGCCTTCGGGGAGTTTCGCGCCTTCGCCGAAGAAGAACTGCTCCATCTGCTCCTCCATGATCTTCTGCGCGTTGGGATCGAGGGGGTTGAGGCGGTATTCGTTTAAAAGCATCTTGGAGTGGTCGACCCACATAGCCCAGGCCTGTTTGGAGACATTTTCATAGATCCGTTTGCCGAGCTCGCCTTTCCAAGGCGCGCGGTCCAGCCCGGGCATTTCGCGGCCGAACTTCGCGCATTTCACCATGCGTACGTTGGGTCCATCCTCGGCCATCGCAGCTGCCTCCTCACCACTCCGTTTCAAAACACAGCCACCTATCCTATGCCAAGGAGCTTCCCGGAGACAATCGCCTGTGCGATGCGAATCAGAATTCGGTTGAGTGGAAGCGACCAAGATCGGACAATGTGCCTCCTCGGGCAGCTTTGGAGGAGGATCGATTGCAACACCTGCGCCTGGGAAACACGGGATTACGAGTGTCGCGCCTGTGCCTCGGCACGATGACCTTCGGCTTTCAGTGTGATGAGCCGACCTCGTTTCGAATTCTGGACCGCGCGGCGAGCGCGGGAATCACGTTCCTGGATTCCTCAGACGTGTACCCTCTGGGAGGCGGGCTCGAGCGTGCGGGACGCACCGAGGAGATCATTGGCCGCTGGCTTCAGGGCAAGCGACACGATTTCGTGATCGCGACGAAGTGTTTCGGCCAAACCGGGCCACAGCCTTTTCACGCGGGAAACAATCGGCGGCACATTTTCGATGCGGTCGATCGCTCACTCGCCCGGCTGGGCACCGATTACATCGACCTCTATCAGCTACATGGATTTGACCCGCAGGTCACCCCGGAGGAAACGCTCGGCGCGCTGGATGACCTCGTCCATGCGGGCAAGGTGCGCTACATCGGATGTTCGAACTACCTCGCCTACCAACTGGCCCGGGCGCTGGGACTGAGTAACGTTCACCGATGGGCCCGCTTTGTTTCTGTGCAGCCCCGCTACAACCTGTTGTATCGCGAGATCGAACGCGAGCTGCTGCCTTTGTGTCGAGAAGAGGGAATTGGCGTCATCCCCTTCAATCCGATTGCGGGTGGGATGCTCACGGGCAAGTACGATCGCAGCCGGCCAGCTGCCGAAGGCACGCGCTTTGCATACACGGGGCGCGTCGGAGAACTCTATCGGAGCCGCTATTGGCAGGAGCAGGTTTTCGACACCGTAGAGACGCTCGAGCAGATCGCCTCTCGTGCGGGGATTCCGCTCGCAACACTTGCCGTTGCGTGGGTGCTCGCCAATCCGACGATCACCAGCCCAATCATCGGCGCGAGCACACCCGAGCAGCTTGACCAGACGGTGGCGGCAGCTGAGGTGACGCTCGATGCCGCCATCCTGGCGGAACTGGACAAAGCCACGATCCAGTTCCGTTAGTGTTAGTTTTTCGCGTCCTGTTGGCTGCGGCGCCACGCGTAGTAGCCGTCCAGCACCTTCAGCTTGTCCAGGTTCGGCACCGGGATGGGCTTTGATGGGTCGTTTAGGTTCATAACCTGCTGGTTGTCGGCTTTGAAGCGGGGCCAGTCGGGCAACCCCGCTCCGTTCGGATTCCCGTTCTTGGCGAAATTCACCCAGTAAGAAGAGAGCTGCTCTGCCATTGCCTTGTCCTCGTCGGTAGGAGGCATCGTTTTTCCGAAGTTGCCACCGAATACGTACTGCATTTCGCTGCCGTGACTCGCGCCCCAACTCTTGAACATCGGCTGGTCGGGATAGGGCGGCCGGTGACTGAAATAGTAGACGAAGACCTTGCGTTTGCCGGTTTTCGCCTGCAGACGCGCCCAGGTCCAGGTCGGCCAGGCGAAGGCCGTGTCGCGAAACAGGTCCCGAGCCGAACGCAGGGATTCGGCGTCGCTAGAGCCCGGATATACCTGAAAAATCTTGTCGGCGTATTCGCCGTATCCGGCACGAACCGAAGTTTGATACGCCTGGGTGGTGGTGGTCTGGACGAACAGCGCGCCTTCGTCAGAATTGGTTCCGATCAAAACCGGCGTATCGTTGTAGCGTCCTGCCACATAGAGTTTGTATTGATCGCCCAGCAGCACGCGGCCGTCGAAATCCGGCCAGGCGCCGCCCAAGCCCGGCCCCAGACCCTTCATGATGGCCTCGGCGGACATTTTTCGGGCATCGGCGATAGAGGAAGCACCGATCTTGGCGAGGAAAGCCACGCCGTTTTTCTCTGCGGTTGCAAGTGAAAGCATGTTTTCGCCACCTTCGGTACCGGCACGCGCGGGAGCAAAATTTCCCCCGCTCTCCGAGATGGCGCCAGTGAACAGTCCCTTGGCGAGTGGGGAAGCAGCCAGCATGCTGACCGAGATTCCACCGGCGGACTCACCGAAAATGGTGACGCGACGGGTATCTCCGCCGAATTGAGCGATGTTGCTCTTTACCCATTCGAGTCCCGCAATCTGGTCCATCAGGCCATAGTTGCCGGAATGGCCGCCCTGCTCGGCTGTGAGCTCTGGATGCGCAAAAAAGCCGAACACGCTGACGCGATAGGCAACGCTCACGACTACCACACCCTTCTTGGCCAGGTTCGTTCCGTCGTACAGAGCGATCGACGTCGCTCCGGTCGTGAACCCGCCACCGTAAATCCAGACCATCACGGGCAAGCGATCACTGGCAGACTTTGCCGGGGTCCACACGTTGAGATACAGGCAATCCTCGCTCACGGGAATGGACTCGATTCCCAGCGCGGGCAGCACGATGGGAATCTGCATG
>Ga0187780_10003790_pt1 | contig 11369 bp, 11 predicted proteins | sample 1015_Q2_SP10_20__FD_132429 | JGI IMG/M metagenome (GOLD analysis project Ga0187780, IMG submission 132429) | Tropical peat soil microbial communities from peatlands in Department of Meta, Colombia - 1015_Q2_SP10_20_MG | ecosystem: Environmental > Terrestrial > Soil > Wetlands > Peat | place...
CCGAATGGGTACGTGCATGCGCATCGTGCCGTCCATCTCGACGAAAAACCGATCGAGGTTTACAGGTGCAGATTCCTTTGCTCGTCCGGCGCCGGCGCACGCGCTCGGTGGGTGCCATGGCAATCGCGAGCAGCGACTATGGTCAGGACCATGGCTGGTAAGGCGCGCGTTGTGGGGATGCTGGCGTGCGTGGTGGCGCTCGCCGCAGGGCTCGCTGGCTGCGGCGAATCCTCGCCGGCGGACAACGGCTTGGCCACGAACACGCCGGCCCAGATCGTGGCCGCCGCGATGACGGCCGCCGAACACGCCGCGACGGTCCACGTGTCAGGCTCAATTGTGGGCCGCGAAACGCCGATATCGCTTGATATGGAGCTCGTTGGGCACAAGGGCGGTGCTGGACACGTCGCGCTCGCAGGGCTGAGCGCTGAGCTGGTGGACGTTGACAGCGCTCTCTACATCAAAGGCAACAGCGCGCTCTATCGCCGTCTCGCAGGGCCGACCGCGGCGCGGCTGCTGCAGGGCAGATGGCTCAAGGGCCGCGCCAGCAGCAGGGCGCTTGAGCCGCTCGCCGCGCTGACCAATCTGCAACAGCTGGTCAGCCTGGCGCTCGGCGGTCACGGACCGCTCACGCGTGCGCCCGCGGCGAGGATCGACGGACGCGACGCGGTCGGCGTGACCGATCTCGCCCACGGCGGCACGTTGTACGTCGCCGCGACCGGTGCGGCCTACCCGCTCGAGCTCATCGAGCGAGGCGCGCGTAGCGGCAAGCTGGTTTTCGACAGGTGGAATCAGGCGTACGAACTCGAAGTTCCGACCGAGGCGCTCAGCATCGCCCAGCTGCAGAGCGGTCGCTGACATTCGTTGGTCATATGTTTATCTGCGAGGAAATCGGGTCAAGACTGCCGCAAGGAGCGTCGAAAGTGCAGTCGGCAAGCAACACGTACTCCAAATCGGACGGCAACGCGAGAGCTACCAGTGAACGGCGCAATCCAAGCCAGCTTCCTTCGGCGCCCCGCAGCCTCCGGCGGGGACGCTCGCGCATCCAGGGGTACGAAGCTGGGGGCGCAAATGCGAGGTAGACGTCCGAGCAGCGACATGCAGCCTGGTCGCCGCCCGCCGCGTCGCCGGCCCAGATATCGGCACCCGCTGCTCGCCGCGTTGGCGCCGGCGCTGGTGGGTGCGGCGGCGCTCGCCGGTGCGCTGCTCGCGGGAGCGTCCGTGGCCGTCGTCGGCTGCCTGCTCGCGCTCGCGTGCGCCGCGGTCGCGCTCGGCTGGCAGCTCGGCGAGAACGGCCGGATCACGCTCGAGCGGGAGATCGAGACTCGCACCGGCGAGCTCAAACGCGCGCTCTCGGAGCTCGAGATCGCCCAGGCGGAGACCGTCCAGCGCCTGTCGATGGCAGTCGAGTTCAGAGACGAGGACACGGGTGCGCACATCGAGCGCATCGGGCGCTTCTCAGTGCTGCTGGCCGAACACATCGGCATGGACGCGGACTTCTGCGAGCGCCTGCGCCACGCGGCGCCGCTGCACGACGTCGGCAAGGTGGCGATCCCCGACGCGATTCTGCTGAAGCCCGGCCCGCTCACACCGGAGGAGCGTGCGATCGTCGAGACCCACGCCGAGGAGGGTCACCGACTGGTGCGCGGCTCGTCCTCATCGATTCTCGATATGGCCGCGACGATCGCGCTCAGCCACCAAGAGAAGTGGGACGGGACCGGCTACCCGCGCGGCCTGAAGGGCGAGGCGATCCCGATCGAGGGCCGGATCGTGGCCGTCGCCGACGTGTTCGACGCGCTCACCAGCGACCGCGTCTACCGCAAGGCGTTCTCGATCGAGGAGGCCGTGCAGATGATGCGCGAACAGCGCGGCCGCCACTTCGACCCGGTGCTGCTGGACGCGTTCATGGAAGTGCTCGGGCGCACCGGCCCGGACGCACGCGAACAGCTGCGCTCGGACCCGGCGGCGCTGGTGGAGAGCACGCTCGAGACGTTCGCGACCGCGCTGGAACGCGGCGACGCGGAGATGGCGGAGGGCGCGATCGCGACGGCGATCGAGGACGGCGTCTCGCCGACGACGCTGCACGCCGAGGTCATCGGGCCGGCACTGCGGCGCATCAGCGTGCTGTCGGAAACGGGCGACATCGACGCCGAGCGCGAGCACCGCGCGACCACGATCACGCGGCGTGTGCTCGCGACGCTCTACCGCTACATGACCGGCAGCACCGAACCGACGCGCGAGCGCGTGCTGCTCGCGGGCGTCGAGGGGGACGAGCACACGCTCGGTCTGCAGATGGTCCACGACCAGCTCGCCGCGGCCGGCTTTCACACTATCTTCGACACGGACCTTTCGGCGCAGCGGCTGCTGGAGATGGTCGAGAGCCAGTCCCCTGATCTGATTGTGCTGGGCGCGACGACGCCGACCGAGGCGGACTCGGTCGAGCTCGCGCTGCGCGACCTGCGCTCCACCCGCCCCGACCTGCCGATCGTGTTGGGCGGGCCCGCGGTGGGCGGCAGCTTGCCGCGCGAGCGCGACGGCATGCGCGTGCTCGAGCGCATCGACGAGTCGGTGGAAGCGGTCGAAGACCTGCTCGCAACTGCCGCCTCGACAGCCGCCGTATAGCATCCCCGCGCGTGACCCCAAGCGCGATCGTGACCGGCGGCGCCGGCTTCATCGGCTCACACGTGGTCGACGCGCTGCTCGCCGATGGCTACGCGGTGACGGTCGTCGACGACCTCTCCTCGGGGAACGCGGCGAGGGTCGCGGACGCGGCTGAGCTGGTGGAGCTGGACATCGTGCAGCGCGCGGAGCTCGAAGAGCTCCTCGCGCGCGTGCAGCCGCGCGCGATCTTCCATCTGGCCGCGCAGGCGAGCGTGGTCGCCTCGGTCGAAAACCCCGGCCGCGACTGCGAAGTCAACGTGATGGGCACGCTGAACGTGCTCGAGGCGGCCGGACGCTGCGGCGCGCCGGTCGTGTTCACGTCCACCGGCGGCGCGCTGTATGGAGACGAGGCGCCGCGGCCCACCGCCGAGGACCGGATTCCGGCGCCGCTATCGCCGTACGGCGCGTCGAAGTGGGCGGCCGAGGCGTACGTCAACACCTGGTCGGTCTCATCGGGCATCCCGCACGCGGTGTGCAGGCTCGGCAACGTGTACGGCCCACGCCAGAGCCCGCACGGCGAGGCCGGCGTGGTCGCGATCTTCTCCGAGCACCTGTACAGCGCGCGCGCGCCGAAGCTCTACGGGCACGGCACTCCCACGCGCGACTACGTGTACGTGGGCGACGTCGTCAGCGCGCTGCTGGCCGCGTCGGGCAGGACCGGCACGTACAACATCGCCACCGGCGTCGAAGCCGATGTGGCGAGCGTCTGGCGGGGGCTGAGCGAGGCGGCCGGCAAGCAGATCGAGCCCGAGCTCGCCGATCTGCGCCCCGGCGAGTTGCTGCACAGTTGTCTTGATCCGGGGCTCGCCGAGCGCGAACTGGGTTGGACGGCGCAGGTGGGGCTCGCCGATGGGCTGCGGATGACATACGAGGCGCTGGTGGAGGAATTCGTCGCGGCGCGAGCGAGCCGGTAGCATCGGGTGGGCCGAAGATCGGCGTGCGGCGAGATAGCTCAGTTGGTAGAGCACACGACTGAAAATCGTGGTGTCCCCGGTTCGAATCCGGGTCTCGCCATCACATGGGAAACTCGGATTTTCATTCGCGTCTCTCAGAGGCTGCCAAGGCTGCATGTGCCGCTGAGGCGCTGAGGGACGACGCTGCTGTGAGCGAGGCGTGGCGCCGCTACAGGCTGATCCGTGACGCCGGTCGCGATCCAGACGATCTGCTTGCCGAAGGCGTCGCACTCTGCGAGCGTGCGATCGAGCTGGCGTCGTCTGCCGGCTGATCGGACCGTGAGCGACTTCAGGCGGATTCTCGCTGACCTGAACGGCGCCGGCGTGCGCTATGTGCTGATCGGTGGGATAGCGTTGATTCGTCACGGCGTTGTCCGTGCGACGCGTGACGTGGACGCGTTCATCGCATCGGATGTGGAGAACTTCGCTCGGGTGCGGTCTTTGATCGAGACGTGGCCGGCGACACGACCCGATGGGTCCCCCGTCCCCGAAGAGTCGGTCGCGCCGGGAAGGACGATCAACCTCGCGACTCCTCACGGAGACCTAGACCTTCTCGCTGAGCGTCCCTCTCCGCTCAGCTTCGACGAGCTGTCGGCGCGGGGGGAGGTTCGTCGGGTGGATGGCGTCGAGGCGCTGATCTGCTCGCTTGCCGATCTCGTTGCCCTCAAGCGGTTGGCCGGCCGCGAACGCGATCTTGTGGACCTCCGCGATCTTGAGGTCGCGCACGGCGAGTTGCCTGACAGCCGAGGCGCGAGGCGCGAGGCGCAAGCGCCAGCCAGATCTATCGACGCCAATCGTTCTGATTTGTGATACCGAGGACGAAAGTGTTCGTTGTCCGAAACCGCTTCACTTGGGGCAGCGGCGCGGCAGTTCCACGCCGCGCGGCCGGTAGGCGATTGCGCGCCCACGCACGTGTTCGTAGTAGGTCAGCTCGCCGCCGATCGTGACGTGGGCTTGCACCACCGTGACGTATCCACCTTCGGGGAAGTCGGTGAGTCCGCTTGCGCGCAGCGTGGCTGCGTGCACGGCGTCGTAGGACTGCAGGCCGTACTCCTGCATCAGGTGGGGCACGTTGTGCGAGACCTCGTGAATCTCGATCACCGACCACGCGAGCGACGCGAGCGTCCTGTCCCAGGCGTCGTGGGCTTGGCGTAGCAGCCGTGCGGCGCGGGTCTCGCCATGCGGCGTTTGCGCTTCGTACTGTGGAGGGATGCGATCGCCAGAGCTGAGCCCGCGAGCCCCGCAGGACATGAGCACCCCTGGGCCGCCCGACGCGCGCGCGGCCATCAGCGTGCGCGGCTTGCGCAAGTCCTACGGGTCGGTGCACGCGCTCGCCGGCGTCGATCTCGACGTCGAGCGCGGCACCGTGCTGGGGCTGCTTGGCCCGAACGGCGCGGGCAAGACCACGCTCGTGCGCCTGCTGACCACGCTGCTGGCGCCCGATGCCGGCACCGCGCGCGTGCTCGGCTTCGACATCGTCGAGCAAGCGGCCCAGCTGCGCGAGCAGATCGGGCTCGCCGGCCAGTATGCGGCGATCGACGAGAACCTCACCGGCCTCGAGAACCTGACGATGGTCGGGCGGCTTTATGGCGCGCAGCGCGCGTCCGCCAAGGCGCGCGGCCGCGAGCTGCTCGAGCGCTTCGATCTCCTCGACGCTGCGAGTCGGCCTGCCAAGACCTACTCCGGCGGCATGCGCCGGCGCCTCGATCTCGCGGCGGCGCTTGTCGCCAAGCCGCCCGTGCTGTTCCTGGATGAGCCGACGACCGGCCTTGACCCACGCAGCCGCCTGGGACTTTGGGAAGTGATCGAGAGCCTGGTCGCGGACGGCACGACCGTGCTGCTCACGACCCAGTATCTCGACGAGGCCGATCGGCTGGCTCACACGATCGCCGTGATCGACCACGGCCGGCTGATCGCCGAGGGAACCTCCGACCAGCTCAAGGATCGCGTCGGCGGCGAGCGCCTGGAGGTGCGACTCGATACCGACGCCGACGTTCACGCGGCCGTGCGCGCGCTCGCGCCCATGTCAGACGAGAGCCCCAGCGTCGAGGGGTCGCTGGTAAGGCTGAGCGTGCGCGAGCGCGGCGGCAGCATCGTGCAGGCGGTCCACAGGCTGAGCGCGGCCAGCGTCGGCGTAGACGATCTCGTGCTGCGTCGTCCCACCTTGGACGACGTCTTCCTGTCGCTCACCGGTCACGCCGCTGCGTCGTCCCTGGAGGGGGAAGATGGCTCGCGTGAGGAGCAGGAGACGTGAGGCGCCTGGTCTCTGACACGCTCGTTCTGGCCGAGCGCAACCTGATCCGCCTGCCGCGTGCGCCTGAGTTGCTGCTCGCGTTCACCGTGCAGCCGATCATGTTCGTGCTGCTGTTTCGCTACGTGTTCGGCGGCGCGATCAGCACGCCGGGCTACTCATATGTCGACTTCCTGATTCCCGGGATCATTGTCCAGAACATCGCCTTCGGCGGGTTCGTCACCGCGATCGGCCTCAACGAGGATGTACACAAGGGCCTGATCGACCGCTTCCGCTCATTGCCGATGGCGCGCGCGGCCGTGCTGGCGGGACGCACGCTCTCGGACATCGCCACCAACGCGCTGTCGATGACGATCCTGCTCATCACGGGCGTGATCATCGGCTTCGAGTTCCATACGAGCGCAACACTCGCGCTCGCCGGCGTCGCGCTGCTGCTGCTCTTCGGCTACGCGTTCTCGTGGTTCTTCGCATTCGTCGGGCTGCTCGTCTCGTCGCCCGAGTCGGCGAACTCAGTTGGTTTCATCGCCGTGTTCCCGCTGACGTTCATCTCATCCGCGTTCGTGCCGGTCAGATCCATGCCGGAACCGCTGCGAGCGTTCGCGGAAGTCAACCCGTTCACGATCGTCGTCGACGCCATGCGCCACCTGTGGCTCGGCGCTCCCGCGGGCAACTACGTGTGGGGCGCGCTGGTCTGGAGCGTCGTGATAGTCGCTGTATTCGCACCGCTCGCGGTCGGTCGCTACCGGCGCGCGACGGGTCAGTAGCGGAGCGCTTATTCGCGGCCGTGTGCGAGGCTCGCGAAATAGCTGCTGGCGATGTAGCCGATCGGCGAACTCTTCATCACCTTCAGGATTGTGCCGCCGGCCGTGAATGCGTGCGTGATGTCGCTCTCGGACGCGAATTGCATCAGCGACACGTGCGCGTCGCCGCCGCCGACGAACGTGCGCACACCGTTTGAGGTGAGGCTGCAGAACGCGTCGACCACGCCTTTCGTGCCGGCCGCGAAGCGTGGGTCTTCGAAGACGCCGACCGAGCCGTTCAGGTATGCGGTCTTCACCGATCCACTCGCGGCTGCGCTGTGCAACGCCTGTGTGAAGCGCTCGATCGTCTCGGGGCCGATGTCCAGCTGCCGGCGGTCGCTGGGAATCTCGCGCGACACGCTCTCATCGTCCAGGCGGTAGTCGACCGGAAGCAACACCTCAACGTTGTTTTCACTGCAGTGTTCGAGGATGCGCTTGCCCTGCGCAATCCGCTCCACCGGCATGTGAGTGACATGCTCGGCTTCGCGTTCGGGTGCACCATAGGTGAATGCTTCTCCGCTGAGCTCCGCCTGTGCCTTGCGCAAAGCCATCGCGAGCGCGCCGCCAACGAGGATCAGCTGCAGCGGGCGCGTGGCGACAATGTCCTCCAGATCGTCGAGCTTGTTCGCCTTCACCCCGCTGAACACCACACAGTCGACTTTGCTTAGTTCCTCCAAGGCAAGCGAGAGCTCCGCACGTGTGTAACGTCCGAACGCCACACCACTCATGGCCAACGGCAGCACGCATGATGAGAAATCGAGGTTGGACGCAGAGAGCGCCTCATTCACCAAATAGTGCGACAGCGAGTCGCGCACTGCGTGTGCGCTCGCGATCAGCTTCGGTCCCATCGATGCGAACTCCTCAGCGGTGACGGACCAAAGTGCGCGCTCGATCTCATATTTGCGCGCATTCTCCAGCAAGATCAGGCTGCCGTCAGCTTGTTGCGCTGCCGTCTGTTGCGCTTGCGGCTCGACCGAGACGGTCGACTCGTCGAACCACTCGGGCACGAAGCTCACCGTCGTTTCGCACAATCGTTCGAGGCACTTGCCGACCGGTGCCAGCGAGCGATCCGGGTCGCGTCCGGTGTGACCAATCAGAATCCAGCGCCATCCGCGCTGTAGACCGAACTCGATCGTCGGCAGCATCGAGCGCAGTCGCACGTCGTCGGTGACCTCGCCTTCGGCCAGCGGCACATCGAGGTCACCGCGCAAGAGAACGGGCGTGCCGGCGGGCACGTCTGCCATCGCATCGAGCGTGGGAACCGCGCTGAGCATCTCCTGCATGCTGGGCAGGGGGTGCGAGTCGGCAGGCCACTTGATTGCGCGAAGTGCTGTCAGCTGTGCCGGATCGAGCGCCGCATCGATTTGCGTCACGCACAAAACCGTATCGCGATTTGCGTCACAGTGAGCTGCGCGAGCGGATGGATGGTGGTAGGATCGCCGCGCGCCGGGCGGTCCGGCGTGGCGTTGAGCGCAGCGAAGTCCGGTGAGACCCCGGCGCTGTCCCGCAACGGTGATGTCCCTCTGGGGAACGAGCCCGGTCGCCTACCTCGCGCCGCGAATCCAGTCCTCGGATGAAGGGCGGTTCGTGCGCCTGTGGCGCAGGGGCTCCTTCGTCCTCCTGGCCCGAGAGGAGGATGACAATTGCCAGCAGTAGCAGCGCGGGTCGTCTCGGCGTGGCGCTCGGCCACGCGTGCCGAGCGCGCGCGCATCGGTGCGATGCTGCTGGCGATCGCGGGCGTCAACGTGTTCGGCTGGGGCGTGTTCGCGCTGGTCGTGCTGCCGCACCACTTCCGCTACGAGGGGCTCGGCGTGGGGATCGGGGTGGCGGTGACCGCGTGGACGCTCGGCCTCCGCCACGCCTTCGACGCCGACCACATCGCCGCGATCGACAACTCCACGCGCAAGCTGATGGCCGAAGGAGGACGGCCGCTGGGCAGCGGCTTCTTCTTCGCGCTCGGGCACTCGAGCGTGGTGATGGTCGTGGGCGTGGCGATCACGATCGCAGCGAAGGCCGTCTTCAAGGCGGTGGTCACGCCGAGCTCTGGCTTCGAGACCGCGGGCGGTGTCGCCGGCACCGTGCTCTCGGCGAGCTTCCTGTGGATGATCGCGGCACTCAACCTGGTCGTGCTCGTCGGCATCGTGCGCGTCTTTCGCGACATGCGCCGCGGCGCCTACGACGAACAGGAGCTCGAGGCACAGTTGCTCTCGCGCGGGCTCATGTTCCGCTTCTTCGGGCGCATGATCAGCTCGATCGAGCACACCTGGCAGCTGTTCTTCGTCGGCTTCGTGTTCGGCATCGGCTTCGACACCGCGACCGAGGTGCTGCTGCTGGCTGGTACGGCCGCCGCCGTCACCGAGGGACTGCCGTGGTACGCGGTGCTGACGCTGCCGCTGCTGTTCTGCGGCGGCATGATGCTGTGCGACAGCATCGACGGGCTGTTCATGAACTACGCCTACGGTTGGGCGTTCGCGCGCCCGGTGCGTAAGGTCTATTACAACATCACGATCACCGCCCTGTCGATCGGCGTCGCGTTCCTCGTGGGCGGAATCGAGATCGGCGGCCTGCTCTCCGCCAAGCTACGCCTGCGCGGCTGGCTCGGCGACTATCTCGCCAACTTCAACCTCAACACCGCCGGCTACCTGGTCGTCGGGCTGTTCGTGCTCGTCTGGGCTGTGGCGCTCGGCGTATGGCGCTTCGGCAGGGTAGAGGCACGCTGGGAGGCGGCCGCCGCGCGCAGCGCCGAGCAGCGCGGGCGGGTGTGATGCTCGACGCGTGCCCGGGCGTGCTGAGCCTGCACGAGGCCGCCGACGGCTACATGGCGCGCGTGCGCCTGCCAGGCGGGCGCGTTGACGCGCGTGCGCTGCAGGCGCTCGCCGAGGCGGCGCGGCTCGGCAACGGCATCGTCGAGCTGACCTCGCGCGCGGGCGTGCAGGTGCGGGGGCTCTCCGCCGATGGCGCGGACGCGCTGGCGAGCATCCTTTCGAGCGGCGGTCTGCTGCCTTCCGTGGCGCACGACCGGGTGCGCAACATCCTCGCCGCGCCGCTCGCCGGGCGCCAAGCGGGTGCGGTGGCGACGGTCGATGCGATCGTGCAGGCGCTCGACCGCGAACTCTGCGCCGACGCGACGCTCGCGCAGTTGCCCGGGCGCTTTCTGTTCGCCGTCGATGACGGCACGCATGTGCTCGCCCAGCTCGGCGCGGACGTCGAACTGGTCGCCGAGCGTGCGGGTCTCCGGCTGTTCCTCGGCGGGTCCCGCACGAGCCTTGTCGTGCCACCCGCGCAGGCGGCCAAGACCGCTCTGGGCGCCGCACGCGCGTTCGTCGATCGGCGGCGCGCGGACGGCGATGGCGCGTGGCGCGTGCGCGAGCTGCGTGGCGGCGCGGAGCGCCTGGCGTTGGATCTGGATCTCGGCATCGATAAAGCAGTCGCTCCGACCGCCACCGCGCAGACCATGCGCGAGGCCCGATGCCTCGGCCTGCACGCCCAGCGCGACGGTCTGTTCGCGGTCACCGTGCTGCCGCCGCTCGCGCGGCTGGACCCGGCTCAGCTGACCACGCTGGCTCGATGTGCGGACGCCCGCGGCTGTGGCGATGCGCGCGTGTCGCCCTGGCGCACGCTCAGCTTCGTCGACCTGCGCGAGTCGGTCGCGCCGGAGTTGCTGCAGAAGCTCGAGCACGCTGGGCTCGTCAGCTCAGATGCGTCCGGCTGGCGGGGACTGTCGGCGTGCGCCGGGCTGGGTGCCTGCGTGCGTGCGCGCGTGGACGTTCGCGCCGAGGCCGCGAAGCGCGCCGCGGTGCGCGACGCGGACTCGCCGATCGAGCACTGGTCGGCGTGCGAGCGCCGCTGCGGCGAGCCGCCCGATGCCGAGATCCGCGTCGTCGCCGGTGAACGGGGGCTGGCGTGGAGCTGAACGACTACCTGCGCGACGGCGCCGAGATCTACAGGCGCTCGTTCGCGACGATCCGCGCCGAGGCCGCCCTGGACGGGCTTGACGAGGCGCTCGAGCGCGTGGTCGTGCGCATGATCCACGCGTGCGGCATGGTCGATCTCGCCGGCGACGTCGCCGCCTCGCCCGGCTTCGCGAACGTGGCGCGGGCTGCGCTGCGTGGTGGCGCGCCGATCCTGTGCGACACGGGCATGGTTGCGACGGGGGTGACGCGCTCGCGTCTGTCGGCGGCCAACGAGGTGCTTTGCACGCTGTCTGACCCGAGCGTGCCCGCACTCGCCTCGCGCCTGCGCACGACGCGCACCGCCGCCGCGCTAGAGCTCTGGCGCGAGCGGCTGCACGGCGCGCTCGTGGTCGTCGGCAACGCGCCCACCGCGCTCTTCCGGCTGCTGGAGATCGTCGAAGAGGGCCGGCTCCGGCCGGCGGCGGTGATCGGCGTTCCCGTCGGCTTCATCGGCGCGGCGGAGTCTAAGCAGGCGCTCGCCGAGCACTCCGCGGGGCTCGAGCACCTCGTTGTCCACGGGCGGCGCGGCGGCAGCGCGATCGCGGTCGCAGCCGTCAACGCGCTCGCCAGCGAGGCGGAATGAGTCGCATGACGAACGGTGCTAGCGGCAGGCTGTTCGGTGTCGGCGTCGGGCCGGGAGACCCGGAGCTGATGACGGTCAAGGCGTGCCAGGTGATCGCGGCCGTCGACGTCGTTGCCTACCCCAACGCGCGCCACGGGCGCAGTGTGGCGCGACAGATCGCCGCGCGCCACC
>Ga0187780_10003791_pt1 | contig 11369 bp, 12 predicted proteins | sample 1015_Q2_SP10_20__FD_132429 | JGI IMG/M metagenome (GOLD analysis project Ga0187780, IMG submission 132429) | Tropical peat soil microbial communities from peatlands in Department of Meta, Colombia - 1015_Q2_SP10_20_MG | ecosystem: Environmental > Terrestrial > Soil > Wetlands > Peat | place...
GGGAAGGCCAGGCCGCACAGTACGAGAGATATCACGGCTAAGGTCACTACGGGGAGATAGAGGTCTCTTTCCAATTCCATATCCTCCTAGAAATGAATCGCAACTAGGAAGATGTCAATCAGTTTGATTCCGATGAACGGCACTATCACGCCTCCGACGCCGTAGATCATCGTATTCTTCAGGAAGAGTGTCATCGTATCGGTCGGTTTGAAGGACACTCCCTTCATCGCCAGCGGAATCAGTATGGGGATTATGACGGCATTGAATATGAGGGCTGAGAGCACCGCCGTCTTTAAACCGAGTTGGAGGATGTTTAGGGCTTCGAGTTGTGGTATCACACTGAAGAGAACCGGTACGATCGCGAAATATTTGGATACGTCGTTAGCTATGCTGAATGTTGTTATCGCTCCCCTCGTCATCAGCAGCTGTTTTCCGAGCATGACCACTTCGATGATCTTCGACGGGTTGGATTCTAGGTCGACCATGTTTGCGGCTTCCTTTGCCGCCTGCGTACCCGAATTCATCGCCAGCCCCACATCGGCCACCGCCAACGCAGGTGCATCATTCGTCCCATCGCCAATCATGGCGACTATCCGAGTGTTCGCCTGTTCCTTGAGAACTATCTGGTGCTTGTCTTCCGGTTTCGCCCGAGGGATGTAATCGTCGATGCCGACCTCGTGGGCTATGCTCTTCGCGGTGAGGGGTTGGTCTCCAGTGATCATTATGGGCCGGATGCCCATCGCCTTGACGTCGTGAATCTTCTCTTTGATTCCTTCCTTGAGAATGTCTCTGAGACGGATTATTCCTATGATCTCACGGTTCTTAGATATTGCAACTGGGCTGTCGCCTTCTTCGGAGATCTTATCGACGGTGGCGTCGAAATCCTTCGGGACTTCCTTGGCGATGTCCTTAACCGCATCAGGTGCTCCCTTGATTATTTCAACCTCACCAGCTTCCAGTGAGGCGCTTAAAGAGTCTGTGAACTTGCGTCTGAACCTGCTCCTTTCAGAACCCGCGGAGGCCGCCTTGGGCAGCATAAATCCGGTGCCGCCCGTGAACTTGACTCCGCTTGTTCTCGTCGTTGCTGAGAATTCATAGGATTCGGACAGCGCCAATGCGTTCAGCTCCTTGGGTATCAGTGCACGGTTGTATGCTAACCTGATGATGCTGCGGCCTTCTGGGGTGTCATCATGCCAAGACGAGAGAAATGCCGCCTCCCCGACGTCCTGCGCCGTGTAGGTTCCGAATGGTATGAATTCGATCGCCTGTCGGCTCCCAACAGTTATCGTGCCGGTCTTGTCTAGAAGAATCGTATCCGTATCCCCTGCAGTTTCTATTGCTCGGCCGGATTTTGCCACGATCTTCCGGGCGTATAGTCTTGACATGCCGGAGATTCCAATCGCTGGCAGCAGCGCCCCAATGGTTGTGGGGAGAAGACATACGTAGAGGGCGATTAGAACCGAGAGGTCTGCCCCTAGACTTAGTGTTATAGTCAGCCCGAGAAGTGCGAAAAGAATGATAGTGAAGATTGCGGTTAAGGAAATGAGGACGATTGTCACGGCCACCTCGTTAGGTGTCTTGGGCCTTTTCGAAGCTTCCACAAGACGAATCATTTGGTTGATGTAACTGTCCTCCGGGTTCACCGTAACTCTAGCTTTCAAGGTGTCACTGATGAGTTTGGAGCCGCCGATCAATGGGTCTGTGGCGGCTTTCCTGACTGGGATAGATTCGCCCGTGAGGAGTGACTCGTCGACCATAGCGATCCCTTCCATGACTTCAGAATCTATTGGAATGATGTCTCCTTTCTCAAGCAGAATCCAATCTCCCTTACGCAGTGCACTTGACGGAGTGAGCGTGATGCCTCCCTCCTCACCCCCAGAAGGGATCTTCTTAGCTTGCACCTCCCGTTCGAGTTTTCTCAAGCTATTCGCCGTATTCTTGGCTTGCCTCTCAGCGAGGGAATCAGAGAGCGTGCTGAACCAAACAGTGACCAGAAGAATGATGGCGACTTCCACGTAGTAGGTTGTCTCGTTTGGGTTGGCGACTGGCAGGAAGCCTTGTGGGTAGATAGCCATTGCCGCGACCACGAAGAACGTTATCTCGACTATGAGCATGACCGGATTGGAGCGAAGGCTTACGGGGTTCAGGCGCACGAACGAGTCAAGTAGGGTGCTGCCCGACATGCCGCTGAGCAATGAGCCCGGTTTTTCGATCTGGGTTGCCATATGTATCACCCGAAGCCGGTAGCATGCCCTTGGAACCAAGCGAGGATTGGGCCCAACGCGAGGAAGGGGAAGAACGTTAACGCGACTAGGATGATTATGCTTCCAACTAGTACGACTATGAATGTTGCCGTGTCGGTTTTCAACCCGATCTCCACATGCCTCTTTCTGCCAAGCATTGACCCCGAAAGTGCCATCAGGATAGTGATCGGGGCGAACCTTCCCGCAAACATGACCAGTCCGGTCGAGATGTTGAAGAAGACGGTATTCGCGGAGGATCCGAAGAAGTCGGAGCCGTTGTTCGCGGCGGCGGAAGTGAACTCGTATAGGACTTGGGTGAATCCGAGAGCGTTTCCGCTGACACCAATCGCGTTCGCTGCGCCCGAAGCGTAGGCGGCTAGTGTGGGGATGAGAATGATGATGGGGTGGACTAGAAACGCAATCATCACCAAGAGTACGTCCCGGCCGGTTATCTTCATCCCAAGATATTCAGGAGTCCTGCCAGACATCAGTCCGACAATGAAGACAGTTATCACTACGTACATGACCATATACATCAACCCAACGCCCTTCCCACCAGGGGTCGACTGAATTAGCATCCCCATGAAGGCGCCCACGATTGCGAACTGGTTCATGCCGTAGAGCGAGGCGTTGACGGATCCGGTAGTTACCGCCGTAGTGACGATGGTCCAGAATGTTGAGAAGAACCCGCCGAATCTGACTTCCATCCCCGGCCCCAACAGCGTTGAGGAGTTCGGGATGAACCCAATTACTAGGTCGATCGCGAAAAGTAGGTAGGACCCCCAGAGGATTGGGCGTGTCTCCTTTCTCTTGCCGAGCATTTCGCCCCACACAAAACACATCACCGTTGGCATGAGAAGCATTAGGAGGATCTGGAGGATGTCAGTGGCCGGTGTGGGATTCTCAAGCGGGTAGGCGGAGTTGGCACCGTAATAGCCGCCACCGTTTGTGCCTATCTGCATGATCGATACCAGTGACGCGACGGGTCCAACTAAGATCATTTGTGTTGCACCTTCTAAGGTCTTCACGGTGGTGTATCCGTTTAGTGACTGGGGAGTGCCGAGCGCTACGAGAATTATCGCGGCTACGAAACAGAATGGAAAGAGCACTCGTGTGAGCGATCTCACGAAGTCCACATAGAAGTTCCCAAAATCCTTGGCGCCAACTTTGAAGCCCCTAATGAATGCCACGGCGGCGCAGAGTCCTGATGCCGCCGATGTGAACTGGAGAAACTGGACGGCGCTCATCTGGCTGAGGTATGAGAGGGTGGTCTCGCCGTTGTAATGCTGCAAGTTTGTGTTGGTGGCGAAGGAGATAACCTGCATAAAGGCGAGGTCCCAGTTTAATCCAGGAAAACCTTGAGGGTTTAGGGGTAACCTGTCTTGAAAAATGAAGATAAAGAATGCCAGAACCATCTGAACTATGTTGAGGAACATAAGGGAAAAAGCGTATTGCTTCCAGTTCATTGCGCGGCTGGGGTTAATGCCCCCGAGCCTGTAAATCGTCTTCTCTACGGGGTTGAGTATTCTATCGAGTCTGCTCGGTGAGCGCTCGAACACTTTGGAGACATATGGCGCTAGCAGGCGGCCGAGAGCGATTGCGGTGCCCAAAATAACAACTATTGCGGAAGCCTGAATGAGGTCTATCAAAGCGTATCCCGATTTTCGCCATCATTGTTAGTCTCTTTACAATTCAGCCCGAACAGCCCGAACGTGCGGCCTACATTACTCGCCAGAGATCGTATGGCCGTTCCTACTGCCCTTAGCCGCATTCAGAACAATTGAGGTCACTGTGCTCTTTATGCCTCTGATTTTCAGTAGTTTGTTCTTGAGGAAGTCTCGAAATTCCTCTATATCCGCGGCGGAGACGAGTGTGACTATATCGAATTCGCCAGTAACCTCGTAAATCTCTTCTACGTTAGGAAGTTGGTTAAGCGCTTTAACGACGTCGTCCAGCGTGGGCGACTCGACAAAAATGTCTACGAAGGCTAATAGTCGTGGCAAGTTCAATCATCGATCCTTGGCTCCGATTTTTCGGTCGCGAATCGCCACCACGGACGCCACCATATATTAAGCATTACGTTGGTCTTGAGTCAGGAAAATGAGACCGAGAACGGGATCTTGCGAAGCCCAGAGAAACGCGACGCGTCGACCTGGGGATGGAGGCCAACTTTACAACAACTTCGTCCCACCATAAGACAGAGGGTCTGATGGCAGCGGGCTTAGTGGTTTGTCTTAGTAGAGCAAGCGAGCAACCAGTCTCCCGTCAGCTGTACCGTCGAATTGATTTGGTGATGTTCAGGACGGGATGATTCGTCCAGACCGATTAAATAGGAGCTTTGAAGGGCTTAACTACAATTCGTAGTTGCGAGGTGAAATTGCATGGATAAGATGAGCGGCATGTCTCATACCAAATATCCCTATTTGGTGACGGCCCTAGGTGTTGCTCTCATGGCTGTCGGCGAGGTCTACAGTTTCGTCAGGACAATGATGATGAGGGCAATGTTTCGAGCGGGCGGAGGCTATGGCGGTTCAGGCTTTGGAGGCGCTCGACAATTCGGTGGTGGCGGGTTTGGGTTCGGATTGACAGGCATTCTGGCTACTGTTGCAGTAATAGTCGCCATAGTGGGCGTCGTGTGGCTGGGCTTAACCCTCAGAAAGCTGAAGTCGGCCTAGGGACGATTAGATGAGGAGACGGTGTGCTTTGCACCGTCCCACATGGTTTTTCTTAAATTGGTTTCCTGTCCTATCGTGAAGTTTGAGTCCGGTGTCTTCAGTGAACTCTTAAATTGTTAACCGCCGCCGTACGCTTCTTCGCCCATTTGGCTCAAGTCTAGTCCTGCGTCTTCATCCTGCGGGCTTACTCGGAGTGGCATGAAGAGGTTGATCAGTCTCAGTATGACGTACGAGCCAACGAATGCGAAGCCAGCCACGATCACTACTGCCACGGCTTGGATGCCTACCTGAGCCGGATTGCCGAAGAATAGGCCGTTCGGCCCTCCCGGGTTGACGAGGGTCGAGGCGAAGAGGCCCGTTGCGATTGTCCCCCACATTCCACCCGCTCCGTGGCAAGCAAACACGTCTAGTGAGTCGTCTAGCGTCGTCCTAGCTCGTAGGCTGCCCACGTAATTGCACAGCACCCCGGCAACCAGACCTATAATTATCGAGGGCATCGGGCCGACGAATCCGGATGCAGGAGTGATTGCAACTAGGCCAGCTACCGCTCCGACTGAAAGGCCAATTGCCGACGGTTTTCCTTTTCGAACCCAATCCGTGAACATCCAACTGACCGCTGCGGCCGCCGCCGCCAGGTTCGTTACAACCAGAGCATTAACGGCCAACGCGTTCGCCGCCAGCGCGCTCCCCGCATTGAAGCCGAACCACCCAAACCAAAGGATTGAAGCGCCTAAGATTACGAACGGAACATTATTTGGACGAACCTCGTGGTTCGCGTCGATTCCCGTTCTTCTACCTAATACGAGAGCGGCCGCAACCGCGGACACCCCGGAGGCCGTGTGTACGACAAGACCCCCCGCGAAGTCGATTACCCCAAATTCTCTTAGCATCCCTCCAACGGCCCAGTTCCAGTGAGCGATCGGGCAGTAGATGAAAGTCGTCCACAAGACGATGAAAACCATTAGTGACTTGAAGCGAATCCGTTCGGCAAAAGCCCCAATGATTAGGGCGGGTGTAATGGCTGCGAACTTCAGTTGGAAAGCCATGTATAGCAATGCCGGTATTGTGGCTGAGTAGCCTGGGTTAGGGTCGTAACCAACGCCATTCAAGAAGAAATTTGCTGTGCTGCCTATAAAGCCGCTCACGGACGGCCCCAAGGCCATGCTGTACCCCCACAGTGCCCATACGAGGCTTACTACGGCGAATATTGCAAAGCACTGCGAGATTGTGGATACCAAGTTCTTTCTTCTGACAAGACCACCATAGAAAAATCCGAGGGCAGGCGTCATTATCATGACGAGCGCGGTCGCCGTGATGACCCAGGCGATATCGCCGGAGTTTAACAATGCAACTCCCTTCTGAATTGCTTAACGAAGGCGAAGTACCTACTGTTATAACACCTATCTATATAGAGAAATTGCCCGCCTCCTTAGCAACGGGATAATTCGATTTTCGCAGTTAGAAGGTTAATCGTTAAGCATCTAAGCTTGTTTCCATTAGTTTCCGCGCGTAGCTCTACCCTCCTGAGTTTTGGTGAAACAAAGCATGCTTTCAAAACGTTGAATCGATTGAGGGTGGGGGCAGCATCGACAGCAATGTGCGCTATGAATTTTCAGAAGAATACACAGCTCGTGTTGCTGCTTGATTCTTGTAGCCGTTTGTGATGCCTTTCATCCCTCGACTAATTGTCAAAGCCGTCACGAAGGATAGTAGGAATACCGTCGCCATGACCACGACCGTACCAAGGATTTCTATTCCAAGCTGTTGCACTGCTGCTAGCCCTCCCCCGAATAGAATTCCGTTCGGTAAAGTCGGGTTTCCGGAAGCGGAAGCAAAGGCATGTTCAGTGAAGAAAGCAATCATGAGGACTCCGAACAGACCTCCGACTGTGTGCCCAGGAAGCAGTCCGACAGGGTCTGAGAACCATTTGAAGTTAGAGAAATAACGCTCCGCAATCACAAAGAGTGGACCGGCGATTAGGCCTAGCACTGTGGCGCTGGCTGGACTTACAAAACCTGCGAGGGGTGTTATAACGATGAGTCCCATCAGCACACCGTTCACTGCGTCAAGCAGTCCAGGCTTCTGTTTTGAGATGAAGAGCTTGTACGCCATGCTAGACAGGAAAGACGCTGATGCGGCGAGAAAGGTTGTCACGACTACTACCATGGCTGAGTAATTGAAAGCCAGCACGCTCCCAGGGTTGAAGCCGAACCACCCCATCCAGAGCAGCAGTATGGCTATGGTGAGCCAGCCCTGACTTAGGTTACAGCTTACCTTAGGGCTCTCTTTCAAGCCGCTACTCTTCTCCTCCAGCCAAATCACAGACAATATGCCGAGCCCCGCAGCACCGGCCGCTGCGTGAACAACCAGACCTCCAGCAAAATCCCTCATCCCTATCTGGAACAGCCACCCAGTTGGGTTCCAGATCCATGCGGCCGGTAGGTTCCAGATCACGACGAAATAAACCACTGAATAGATCATGAACGCCTCCATCCTCATTTTCCTCAGCGCCACAACGCCGACCAAGGCTAAAGTGACGGAAGCGAAAGCGACCTCAAATAGGAAATAGGTGCCGGCCGTCAGACTCGTACCAAAGTAAGCGGGTGTCATAGACCACCAAACTCCTCCCAGTAGGCCGCTTAGGTTTGCTGAAAATCCGCCCAAAAACAATCCTCCATACACTGGATTTCCTATTAGGCCGTAGATGGTTGGAGCGAAGGCGGTGTTGAACCCAATGAAGCCCATGAATACAAGCGCCGAACCGCTTATTAGCATCGTTTTCAGAAGGCTATTTGAAAATTCCTCACCGAGTTCGCCAACTTCCAGAAGCCCTACTGAGATCGTCATGGCGAAAACTAATAGGCCGCAGATCAAAACCCACAGGTTGTTCGCCAAGAATACGCCGTCCAAAACAGACCACATGCGGGACTGTAATCGTGATTTAATATTACGTTCACGACTAATTTCGCGGGTTGAAAAAACTTAGACAGTTGATTATTAGTCATGCAATGATTAATTAGCTGCTTAATGGTTAACTAGCTGCGTTTAAAATTATCTAAAATTGATTTCAGATTGCAGAAGATTGAGTGCAATTTCATTGTTTTTCATGCGTCTAAACTCTGCAAAAAATTTCCAGTACATATGTTATGGGCTGAGATGCCAATTTCGGCAGGTTCGATAACTTAACCGGCTAACCTTTAGGTATCTTAGGTGGGATTTACATCTAGCAATGGGTCGATACGTTTCTAACTTGCCACGCAGGTCGGTTATTGGGTTAGAGCCCTGGGGGGGAACTGAATGCGGCAGATGACGGTTTCAAAGTTTGACGTCGGACGTACATTATCGGATGGCTTTAAGAGATGGAATAAAGTCGCCGAGAGTACATTATCCGAGACGGGCCTCTCTCTAGCAGAGTTCCGCGCGTTGAGGGTTCTCTTCGAGACCGGGCCGCGGCTTATGGTGACGCTTGCCATGGAACAGGGAATGACTGCTCCTGGGATGACTATGGTTGTCGATAAGCTTGAGGAAGCAGGACTTGTTCGACGCGTAAGGAGCGATGCTGATAGGCGCGCAATTAATGTCGCGATAACCGGAAAGGGTGGCGAGAAGTTGAAGCGCGCAATGAAGTTGCATGACAGATTCGTGGAACGAGCGATTGAGGGGCTCTCAAACCAAGAGATCGACTCTTTCATTACCACGCTGAACCGCGTTATCGGAGCTGCGGAAAATCGGGTGAATAGTGTCTAGGCTCGCCGGGGGTTGAGTGCTTCGGCCCGTCGTGTTAGAGGTCTGTTTCACTTGTGATTCCTTGGAAACCAGTTTAATTCTCCGCTAGCCAGTAGAGCGCCGAGGTCGAAGGATTTTGGCTAGCGAAAAGCTCAAGGACATGTTGAACCGAGCGATTGCCGGCGAATTACAAGCCATAATTCAGTATATGTGGCAACATATTCAGTGGAAGGGGGTTGAGCATTACGCGGTCACTGAAGGATTCAAGAAAGTCTCGATAGATGAGATGAAGCATGCTGAGAAGATCGCCGAGAGGCTATGGTACTTAGGCGCCAAACCAACGATTCAACCTGACCCCATCCATGTTGGGGAGACACTGGAAGAGATGTTGAAGAACGACGCCAAAGCCGAGAGTGACACGATAGCCATGTACAAGGAGATCATGCAAATCGCCGAGAAAGAAGGCGACGTCGCTACAAGAGAGATCTTCGAAGAGATCGAAGAGGACGAAGAAGAACACCACGACTTCTTCACCAGCCTGCTCGAAAAATAGAACCTGACCCAGCGAGTTGTGATTGCGGAGCCATTCCGCTTACAAATATGAGCTAGCTGAACTCAGCTACTCACTCCATTCTTTTTAGATGACCGGCCGCTAAGTATGTGGCGGCTGGATCAGGGGTGGCACAAGTTCGCCGGGATGAAGAATGAAGATTCTGCCGGCATTTCCCCTGAAACCTCAAGGAAAGTCGTAGAAGCCATAGAGGAATCTATCCCGCTCTACGACCGAGTCAACGATCTCATCTCATTCGGTAAGGCGCAGGTAGCGCGTAAGTTCGCTATTCAGAGATTGCAACTGGCGGAGGGCGGAGTGGTACTCGACGCCGGGATTGGGCCTGGAACAACTGCGAAGCTGATTATGGAATCGACAAAGCCCAGTTTACTTGTTGGGCTTGATGCATCCTCGAAGCAGCTAAAGACTGCCAAATGCAACTTAGGCGCGGTTAAGCCTAGTTTGCAGTTTGTAAGGGGCTCCTTCGAGTTTTTACCGTTTCGTGACGGCGTCTTCGACGCTGTGATCACTTGCTATGCGCTGCGGGACAGCCTCGACATCCCGAGCGCGATTGGCGAATACCATAGAGTTTGCGCAGAATCCAGTGTCTTCGCAGATGTCGATATCGGAAAGCCCGATGACGCGTTGAAACGTGCTGGAAGCGTGTTCTACATTCGATATTTGATGCCTCTTATCGCTAAGGCTGCCATATACGGTAAGATCCAAGGCAACCCATGGCGTATGATTGTGCCCACATACAAACCCCTACCAACGAACGGTTCGCTTCTCTCGCAGATGCGAAACCTCTTCCCTACGGTAGAGTTCAAGGAGTTCTTAATGGGCGGCATTATAGTAGTAATAGGGCGAATGGCCTAGTCTTAACGCGATTGAAGAGAAGCCTCGAAACGATCAACAAAATTGCGATCGGGTGATTCTCTCCCTTCTTAATCGAACCCAAACTTAGCTATACCACTAAGAACGGTTACTTCGAAGAGGTATAGCTTCCCACTGCACCTACTATGCCTCCGCCGATTCCGAAAGCTGCCACGCCGAAGGGCCCGAAGAATACTCCGATGACTATTCCAATTATCGTGCCGATGAAGAAGTCCCGCATATCCGCACTGGGCCAATTCTGAGCGATCACTAACCCCGTTAGGCCGTAGTTCGTTACGTATAGTCCCACGTAAGCGGCCGTGAATGTGCCGATGACCAAAAGGTCGAGGAACCACAGATAGGCAGTGAAGATGTTTCCGATAGACAGAAGGATAAGCAGTTTCTTGTTCAGACTCGCACGACCAAAGCTGGTAGTCCAAAGCCCGATTACTAGCACGAGCGGAAACCAGACGAGACCAAACACCCAGTATGGAACTCCGAAGAAGGACGCGTAAGGCGAGTAACTGACCATAGATGCGTTAGTGGTGAAAGCGTTCTCTAACCAAGCGTGGTCAAGGGCCTCGGCAACGCCCACCGCTGAGAGGAATATGAAAGCCAACGACGCCTTCATGGCTGGCCCCCCGACAACAAGAATGGTAGGGTCAAGAGCAACGCCAACACTATGCAACCAACGAGCACCCAGGATTTCTTTACTGAACCATAGTCCGGCTTCGTTGATACATAGACCAATGTAGCAAAAGCTACGAGTTCTGCGGTCAAGAACGCACCAAACTCTCTTTGGCTTGTAACCAAGTCAATGAACCATAGGTAGACCGCAATCACGGCCAGAAAGAGAACAAGCGTGGTCGAGATGAGAACTCCAACTCCTTCTTCGTGCAGTCTCAACTTGAATCCCCTCGCAGAGTATGGCTGACCGAGAGCCGCTTGACTACGAAGACCATTGCAAGTAGAGAAAGCACACCGATCGTTAACGTTGAAAGGAACATCATTGACCATGGCGAAGCGATTAGATTTACGAAAGACGCGAATGATGCTGAGGAAACAGCTAGTAGAGCCACGAAAACACAGGTCAGCGTTGGTGCATGGAACGGTGTACCCATAAAGGTCGTAAATGAGCGCAATCGCAAGTGCCCCGAGGCCAATTGGTTTCGTGCGCGGTACGTTATCCAAGACATGATAGCGATTACAACAGCGACGCCGCCCGTAATGACCGCGGCATCCGAGTCAGGAATAACCTGGCCTGGCGTAAAGTAGCCCCACACCGTCAGAACAAGCACTTCA
>Ga0187780_10003793_pt1 | contig 11368 bp, 10 predicted proteins | sample 1015_Q2_SP10_20__FD_132429 | JGI IMG/M metagenome (GOLD analysis project Ga0187780, IMG submission 132429) | Tropical peat soil microbial communities from peatlands in Department of Meta, Colombia - 1015_Q2_SP10_20_MG | ecosystem: Environmental > Terrestrial > Soil > Wetlands > Peat | place...
CCGAAAGGCGTTGGAGCAAATAACAAGAGAAGGGTGGGTTTTCCCTTCACTTGTTATTTGTGAAACGACCGAGGAGATAGGTTCTGCAGCTAGACAATACGAAATGCGGAAGAGGCTCGCTTAGCTCCGAGAGGCGTTGAATCAGCTTCAACACAAAAAGCCACTCTCTTCCAACTATTATCTGGAAAAGAGTGACTTTTATTTATTGCTCCATTTGTCTTGCTAAAAAGTTTGTAGCCGTATCAACAGCTTTTTTCTCTACCTCACTGAGCGTTTTATCTTTCGAAAAGATCACAACTGCTCCAATTGGGTCACCGCTTGCTACTACTGGACCTACTACATAGGATTGATATTTCTCAATCACACTTTCAATAAATGATGCTTCACCTGATTCCGTCACAAGCTGTGAGGACCGTTCTGGCATTACTTTTTCAATTAGTTCACCGATATTTTTATTTAAATATTCCTTTTTTGACACACCTGCAACCGCAACAACTGAATCACGATCACTAATTAAAACTGTGTGGCCAAGACTATCATATAGAGCATCTGCATACTCTTTTGCAAAATCACTTAGTTCGCTGATAGGAGAATATTTTTTTAAAATAACCTCTCCATCACGGTCAACAAATATTTCTAATGGATCACCCTCCCTGATTCGTAGGGTTCTCCTAATTTCTTTCGGAATAACTACTCTGCCTAAATCGTCGATTCGACGAACAATTCCTGTTGCTTTCATTCCTTTGAAGAGCCTCCTCACTTACTGCATGACTATATTGATGTAAGATAGCTGAGTGAAAAATGAGGTAAGTTCACCCGTAATTACTGATAGTATCCTACACAATAGCTGTTCTATACAAAATAAGTGAGATTTTTTAACACTAATGTAAAAGGTTACTTAAATCATCAACTTTTATAAGAAAAACCTTTAAGCATTAACGCTCTCTTTCTTCACATTTTTGAGACCACTTAATATGCCTTCAATTGTTGTTAACCAGTCTGATTGCTTCTTACCTTTCACATCTAACGTTATTTTCAGCTTCATTCCTTCCATTCCAAGTCCTATGCCACGGCCAAATGAATTACAGAGTTGGAATAACTTACCACCATCAACCTTTGTACTAGCCTCTTCAGTAAGGTACATGCTTACATCAGATTTAGTTTGTTTAATTAACTCAACCTTTTCTGCTTTAGCTAACATTTTAATAAATGCAATTTGACATAAATAGCCAACCTCAATCGGGAATTCTCCAAAGCGATCAATTAATTCGTCTTGTAAATCATTTAATTCTTCAAATGTTTCCAGTCCTCTAAAGTGTTTGTACATCTCAATTTTTTGCTTACTATCCTGAATATAAGAGTCCGGTAGATATGCATCTACATCTAAATCAATCTCAACGGAAAGTTGCTCTTCTTTCTTAGTTCCACGACGTTGTTCGATTGCATCTTTCAGCATTTGAGAATATAAATCAAAACCTACTGAGTCAATAAATCCATGCTGTTGTGCACCGAGTAGATTTCCCGCCCCGCGGATTGATAAATCTCGCATTGCAATCTTAAATCCAGATCCTAATTCTGTGAACTCTTTTATTGCTTGTAGACGTTTTTCCGCAACCTCAGTTAATACCTTATCTTGTTTATACGTGAAATACGCGTAAGCCACTCGATTTGAACGACCTACTCGACCTCTTAACTGATACAATGTTGATAATCCCATTCGATCTGCATCATAAACAATCAGCGTATTTACATTCGGAATATCTACTCCTGTTTCAATAATAGTTGTACTAACTAGTACGTCATACTGACCTTCTAAAAAGTCATACATGACGGATTCTAATTCTCCTTCATTCAAACGTCCATGTGCCACTGCAACTTTAGCATCTGGAACAAGCATTGAAATCCGCTCAGCCATACGCTCTATATCTTCTACTCTGTTATAAAGGAAGTATACTTGCCCATCACGAGCTAACTCACGCTCAATGGCTTCACGAACTAAAGCAGGGTTATATTCTACAACGTATGTTTGAACAGGAAAACGATCCTCAGGTGGCGTTTCAATGACTGATAAATCTCGAACCCCTAACATCGACATATGTAATGTACGAGGGATCGGAGTTGCTGTTAATGTTAATACATCTACATTCGCTTTCAATTGTTTTATCTTCTCTTTATGCGTAACACCAAAACGTTGCTCTTCGTCAATAATTAATAAACCTAAGTCTTTGTAAATAATATCCTTTGAAAGTAAACGATGTGTCCCTACAACAATATCGATTGCTCCGTCTTTCAGCCCCTTCATCGTCTCTAATTGTTGTTTTCTAGAACGGAAACGATTTAGCAGACCAATGTTGATTGGGAAGTCCTGGTACCTCTCTCGTAATGTCTCAAAATGCTGCTGTGCTAAAATTGTAGTTGGAACTAAAAATACTACCTGTTTCCCTTCGATAATGGATTTAAATGCCGCTCGAATTGCAACCTCGGTTTTTCCATACCCAACGTCACCACATAGCAATCTGTCCATAGGACGCTCTCGTTCCATATCTTTCTTTATTTCATTAATCGATCGAATTTGGTCATCCGTTTCTTGATAAGGGAACGTACCTTCAAAATCTTGTTGTTCTGACGTATCAGGAGAAAATGCATAACCTTTCGATGCTTCACGTTCTGCATATAGTTTAATTAAATCATCCGCAATATCTTGTACAGATCCTTCAACTTTTTTCTTAACCTTTTTCCAATCACTACCACCAAGTTTATATATTTTTGGCTCTTTTCCTTCTGAACCGACATATTTTTGAACTTGGTCAATTTGTTCAATTGGAACAAATAATTTATCATCTCCATGATATCGAATATGAAGATAGTCTTTATGCACACCATTTATTTCTAATGTTTCGATTCCTAAAAATTTTCCTATTCCATGATTCACATGAACAACATAATCTCCAACGTGAAGTTCTGAATAGTTTTTTATTCTCTCTGCATTAGACAATTTAGCATTACTTCGTTTAGCTTTTTTAAATTTCTTTGTAAAAAGCTCTTTTTCAGTAATAATCGCAAATTTTTCTAAAGGTAATTCAAATCCAGTTAACAAATCACCTTTCATAATATGAACTGTCTTTGGTTTTAATTGGTCTACTGAAGAAATGATTTTACCTTCTATCTTGTAGTCATCAAGTATACTTTCAATTTTATTAACACGCTCATCACTTGCTCCAAGCATAACAATCGTATACTTATTTTTCTTCCAGCGTTCCAATTCATTTTTTAACAAATTCATTTGACCATGGAATTCCTGCATGGTTTTACACTGAATTGAAACAATTTGTTCTGGTGCTGTATGATGAACTCTTCTAGGAAATAAGCTTGTATGAATTTGTTGTCTTTTCCTTGAATGCAGCACAGCATACAAATCATGCGAAAAAGACAGTCCTGAGATCGCATTCCCTTCTGATAAAAGTGATGTATACCACTCTGCCTCATCTTTTTTAACTTGCTCATATAATTCATGTACTCGAGAAATCTCATCGATGAAGATAAGCGCATCTTGTGGTAAGTAATCTATTAAACTGTATGGTTTTTCATAAATTAAAGATAGATATTTATAGATTTGATCAATTTGTTGACCTTGTTTTAATTGTTCTATTTCATAGCCAACCTTTGATACTAGTCGTTCTTTTAACTCTGCATCAGTAGTTTTCGTTAATGTAGCTTTAAATAGTTGCTCTATTTTTGCAATCGACTCTTTTATCTGTTCTGGTTTTACTAATCGTTCAGTGGCCGGCCCAATTTGAAAATAAGTATATTTATCTATTGAACGCTGATTTTCCACCGAAAAAGAACGTATTGAATCAATTTCTGTATCGAACAATTCGACCCTGATCGGATTCATACTTGTTAAAGGATATAAGTCTATGATTCCTCCACGGATACTAAATTCACCTTGACTTTCAACCATAGAAACTCGTTCATATCCCATTTGAACTAATTTATAAGTCAATGCCTCTAAATCAACATCTAAACCAACTTCTAATTTAACCTGATAGTCTTTCCATAATTCTGGAGAAGGAAGGAAATCAATAATTCCCGTAATAGGAGTAACAATAACCCCTACATTCCCGCTTGCTAAAAAATTTAATACCTCTAATCGTTGAGCACGCAGCTCAGGACTAGATACAGCAATTTCAGATGCGATCAATTCGTTTGCAGGATAAAGATAAACATTTTCACCAATTACGGAATTTAAATCTTCATACATTTTTTGTGCTTGTAAAAGGTTTTGAGCAACAACGAGCTGTGTTCGATTTGTATCTTTATAAATTGCTCCTGCTAAAAGTGTTTTCGATGACCCCGTTAAATTTGTTACTAATTGTTCTTTTAATCCTTTATGGATTCCACTTAAGATTTGTTGAACATCCTTATATCGCTCGAATTGTTCAATTAGACCTATCATTTACAATATCTCCCCTTACAGCATTTCAAACTTTATCCTGATTTACTTTTTTCATAATTTACTAAGGCTATCTATATTAAATCATTTACGCAGAAAAACGCCTAAGGCAAATGCCAAAGGCCATTTTTAGTGAAGAAACGACTTATATTCATGGTAGTGCGGAAATAGACTTAAAGCATCTTCACACGTAGAGCATACAGTTTGAATTAAAATATCTCCATCAGTCAGATGGTATACATGCCCATCTATTTCTTCGTTAAACACTCCTGTGAAATTTTCTGACAACTGTCGTAACTGTTCATTCGATATAGAACCTAATGGCTGTTCACAATACCGACATTTAAAACGAATACTGTCCATATAGCCTCCATAAATAATACAATGTATTCTCAGTATGGATTGGACATTTAATACTTATTCAATAAAAATTTAATAATCCCTGTTAAAACATCTTTATTTTTTATTATAACGATTCATAACTTCTAAAAATGAATGATTTAAAAAGTACTCACATGCTTCAGCTGCCATTTTAACGCCACCTATAACGTCTGCCTCTTCTTCTTTATAAAAATTAGAGAGAACATGGTTAACAACGGACATTCCATTCTGAGGTCTTCCAACACCTATACGTATTCTAAGAAATTCTTGCGTTTGCAAATGCATAATAAGCGATTTAATTCCATTATGCCCACCTGCACTTCCTTTTGTACGTAATCTTAGTTTACCAGTGTCGAGATCCATATCATCGTAAATAATAACAACATCTTCTAAATCAATTTGAAAATAATCCATAAAAGGTCTTACACATTCACCTGATAGATTCATGTATGTTGTCGGTTTCACTAAATACACTTTTTCTCCGTTTACTAAACCTGATCCATATATACCATTAAACTTTTGTTGTGTCAGTGAAATTCCAAAGCGATATGCCATCTCATCAATTGCTATAAAGCCAATATTATGACGAGTTCTCTCATACTCTCTTCCAGGATTCCCTAAACCGACGAATAATTTCATTTATTTCATCCTCCTTCTCTTACTGTTTTCATTAGAAAAACAAGGCTGGTTTTCGTTACTTTTTTGTTATTTCAGTATGTGTAAGTTGATTGGAACGTAGGGGTACTCGCTTTCTTAGGGGCGTGAGCTGAGCCTCCTCGCATCTCCCACAGAAGCCTTGGTACCCTTCCATTCCAATCAACTTCTGTCTTTTATATTACAAAACCTAAAAGGTAACAATCTTTAAGAAAAAAAATAAAAACAATAAACAATTAGATTATGTAATGAACTCTGGATGCTAAGTAATTATATAAATAACTTAGCATTGATAATTTTTTAAAACAACCTGCTCTATCTTATCTTGTTTTTTTGCTATATGAGTTCTGTTTAGAAAAGACTACAGAGTCAACATAGTAAGAAAAGACGTAACCAGCGGGCGGTTACGTCATTTTTCATCAAACATTACAGGTTTTATCAATCAAATAAAGTGCTCACAGATTGTTGTTCATGGACACGAATAATCGCTTCTCCAATTAACTCTGCTACAGAAAGTTCAACAACTTTCTTTGTCTTTTTCTCTTCTGATAACGCAATAGAATCCGTTACTACTAATTCTTTAATACAAGAATTTTCAATACGTTCAATTGCAGGACCAGAAAGTACAGGATGCGTACAACATGCATATACTTCTTTTGCACCATGTTCAACTAATGCATTAGCAGCTAATGTAATTGTACCAGCTGTATCAATAATATCGTCGATTAAAATTGCCGTTTTACCCTCAATATTACCGATAATGTTCATAACTTCGGCAACATTTGGTCTTGGACGACGTTTATCAATAATGGCAATTGGTGCTTTTAAGCGATCTGCCATTTTTCTTGCACGTGTAACACCACCATGATCTGGAGAAACAATTACAATATCATCTAATTGTTTTCTTCTAAAGTAGTCAGCTAAAATAGGTACACCCATCATATGGTCAATCGGAATATCAAAGAAACCTTGAATTTGCGGAGCGTGTAGATCTAATGTGATAACTCGTGTTGCCCCAGCAGTTTCAAGAAGGTTAGCAACTAACTTAGATGTAATTGGTTCACGAGAACGTGCTTTACGATCTTGACGTGCGTATCCATAATATGGAATAACAATATTTATTGTTTTTGCAGAAGCACGTTTTAATGCATCAATCATAATCAATAATTCCATAATGTGTTCATTTACTGGAAAACTAGTTGATTGAATAATAAACACATCACAACCACGAATACTTTCTTCAATATTTATTTGAACTTCCCCATCACTAAAACGATCTACAGAAGATTTCCCAAGCTCAACTCCAATGTGTTTCGCAATGTCTTGTGCTAATTTCGGATTTGAATTTAGTGAGAAAACTTTTAAGTTCTTATCTGGATAATGATTTGACATTGTTCGTGTACCCTCCGCTTTTTACTATTTATATCTATTACAAAAATAATATCACTACTATTTTATATAACCTTCTTTATTAACTTGTCTCGCCCTTGCAATTGAAAGTGTATTTTCAGGTACATTATCTGTTATTGTAGAACCCGCAGCAATGTATGAACCCTTTTTAATTGTAACAGGAGCAATTAAGTTAGAATTACAGCCTACAAACACATTGTCTTCAATCTTTGTTAGATACTTTTTCTTTCCATCATAATTAACAGTAATTGATCCGCAACCTAAGTTTACGTTTTCCCCTACCTCTGCATCTCCTATATAGCTTAGATGAGAAGCTTTACTTCCATTCCCGAATGAAACTTTTTTCGTTTCAACAAAATTTCCAATTCGAACATCATTACCAATATTCGATTCTGGTCTAATATGTGCAAACGGCCCAACTGAGCCATTGTTGCCAATTTGACTATTATGAACTACTGATTGTTTAATGACAGTGTTGTTTCCGATCTCACTATCTAGAATTTCAGTATTTGGTCCAATTTGACAGTCCTCTCCTATTGTACTATGTCCGTATACCATAGTACCAGGGTAAATAACTGTATCTGCTCCAATAACTGCATCTGCTGAAATATAAGTTGAATTTGGATCAATAATTGTTACACCATTTAACATGTGTTTTTTATTGATTCGTTTTTTCATGTGTTCTTCAGCTTGAGATAACGCATAACGGTCATTTACACCTAACGTTTCATCAAAATCGCCTGTTTGGTATGCCGCTACTATTTCATCGTTCTGTTTTAAAATTTCAATTACATCTGGTAAATAGTACTCACCTTGTACATTATCGTTATTCACTTTACTTAAAGCATCAAATAGTGCTTGGTTGTCAAAGCAATATGTTCCTGTGTTTATTTCTTTTATAGATCGCTCTTCCTCTGTAGCATCTTTATGCTCCACAATTTTCAAAACAGATCCATTTTCACTACGAACAATTCTTCCATATCCAGTTGAATCTTCTAAACGAGCTGTTAAAATTGTTGCTTTTGCTCCAAGACGTTCGTGTTCTTTAAACAACGCAGCGATTGTTTCTGAAGAAATAAGAGGAGTATCCCCACAAATTACTAATGTAGTCCCTTTTAAATCTTTTAATAATGGTGCCGCTTGAATAACCGCATGAGCCGTTCCTAATTGTTCAGCTTGTAAAGCAAATTCACTTTCGTTTCCTAATTGTTCTTTTACAAGCTCAGCTCCATGACCTACAATTGTAACAATTTTATCTATACCTAAATTTTTAACGTGATCAATCACATGCTGAACCATAGGTTTGCCACAAACAGGATGTAGTACTTTATATAACTTTGATTTCATTCTAGTGCCTTTTCCAGCAGCTAAAACAATTGCATATTGATTCGTCATGGTGTTCCTCCATATTTCTATATACCTAGAGTTGCCGGTTAAACCGAACATATCTCATTCTTTTTTCACAATCATTCAGTATATTATACCATAAAAAAAGAACCCATTATACATTCATGGGTTCTTTTTATGTACTATTTTTAGGACGCTCCTGCTTCCTCAAAGTCTTGTTCCAATTCACCAACACGATGATATTCTGCTAATACTGAATCCTGAATTTTACTACGTGTTGTAGAATTAATCGGATGAGCGATATCACGGAACTCTCCATCCGGAGTACGTTTGCTTGGCATCGCAACGAATAAACCATTATTCCCATCGATTACACGAATATCATGAACAACAAATTCATGATCAAGTGTAATTGATGCGATTGCTCTCATACGACCTTCCGTGTTTACGCGGCGTAATCTTACATCTGTCACTTCCATCTAGTTCACCACCTTTTTCATCTTTGAGCATTACTATTTATTTCCACAATTATTTAAAATTTCCTTCTTTTAGAAAATTTTTTATATAAAAAATTATTAAACTTTTTATTACATACTTAATATAGGGCCCTTAACTAGTTTATCGGATAGATATTGATAAAAATTTAGTAATTTATACAAAAAAACCCGAAAAATATTTTCGGGTTTAAATTGTTGCAATTAATTCGATTTCTACTAAAACATCTTTCGGTAATCTTGCTACCTCAACACAGCTTCTTGCTGGTTTATGTTCATTGAAAAACATACCATATATTTCGTTAAAGTCGTTAAATAATGACATATCTTTTAGAAAAACAGTTGTCTTTACTACCTTTGTAAAATCAGTACCAGCTTCCTCTAATACCGCTTTTAAGTTAGCAAAAACTTGTTTTGTTTGGTCTTGAACATTACCTTCAACAATTGTTCCATCTAATTTTAATGGAATTTGACCAGAAGTATAAAGCATTCCGTTAACAACAACCGCTTGTGAATAAGGACCAATAGCCGTTGGAGCATGATCTGTATGAATCGTTTTCATCTTTTTACCTCTCACTATATAAAATTTTGTTTTACCTTCCTAATTTACGAGAGAAGGTCTTCAAATTTACTTTTTTCTACACTAATAAGTTGCTCTTTTACATTTACTTCAGAAAGCTTAATTAATGACACATAATCTTCTACTAATCGCTCTTCAGTATTTGACGCTTCTACTAAAACACCAATACCAGCAACATTTGCTTGGAATTCTTTTAATAAATTCTGTATACCTGCAACTGTGCCGCCAGCCTTCATAAAATCATCAATGATTAATACGTTCGCGCCTAGTTCAATACTACGCTTCGCTAATGTCATTGTTTGAATTCTTTTTGTTGATCCTGATACATAGTTAATACTTACAGTTGATCCCTCTGTTACTTTGTTATCATGACGTACAATAACAACTGGAATGTTTAAATAGTTAGCAACCGCATACGCTAAAGGAATCCCTTTAGTAGCAACTGTCACAACAATATCAACTTTTTTCTCTTTAAAAATCGATGCAAATATTCTTCCAACACTATTAACATAGTTTGGATTACTTAAAATATCAGTCATGTATAAGTAACCACCAGGTAGCACACGATCTGGTTTACTTAGAAGGACACAAAGTTCATCAATTACATGATTTGCTTCTGCTAAGTTTATGCCTGGAATATACTTAACTCCACCTGCTGCGCCAGGAATCGTTTGTAGCGAACCTATTCCTTGTTGTTCAAATGTTTGCTTAATAATTGCTAAATCCTCACTTACAGATGACTTAGCGGAATCATATAACTCAGAAAAAAACGTTAAAGAAACTAATTGCTGAGGGTGTTGTAGTAAATAATGCGTCATGCCAACTAACCTTGAGCTTCTTCTAATTTTCATACCGCACCTCGAATCACGAATATTATACAGAAAATTTTATCTTATTATTCGTTTTTATTCAAGTTTTTCTCGTTCTCCTAGCATACGGACTGCATATACTTGCTCACAAAATCCCTTTAATCCATTGTACACTCGATGCATTCTTGAATCATGCTTCACTAAACCAAATACCGTTGGGCCGCTTCCGCTCATTAATACGGCATCAGCTCCAAACCGTTTCATTTGTTCTTTAATCATAGCAACTTCGGGATGAAATTTTAATGTAACTGATTCGAGTACATTTCCTAACGAGTCACAAATTTGTTTGTAATCTTGGTTCGTAATCGCATCGATCATTCCATCAACATTAGGATGCTCAATTTCATTTAAATTTAAATTTTGATAAACCGTTGCAGTAGATACACCCTGTGATGGTTTTGCAAGAATAACCCAGCATGGAGGAGGGGAATCGATATGCTCTATCTTTTCTCCACGGCCTGTTGCAATAGCCGTTCCACCATAGACACAAAAAGAAACATCTGAGCCAATCTTAGCCCCAATTTGAGCTAATTCATCAATTGTACAGTTCAATCCCCATAATTTGTTTAAACCTCTTAAAACAGCAGCTGCATCACTACTACCACCTGCTAAACCGGCCGCAACAGGAATGTTCTTAGTAATTGTGATTTGCGCCCCTAACTTCACTCCAAAAATTTCTTTTAACAAGGCAGCAGCTTGATATGCTAAGTTACGTTGGTCATCTGGAACATAACGATTATGCGATGTTACAATAATACGATTCTGTTCTAACAGTTCTAACTCAATACGATCTGCAAGATCAATAGTCGTCATAATCATTTTAACATCATGATAACCATCTTCTCTTTTCCCTAACACATCTAACGACAAGTTAATTTTAGCTGGTGCTTTCACTAAAATTTTCAATTACTTCACCTTCTTATGTACACTTACTTTTTTGCTATTGTATCACACTTACGCAATAAGAAAAATGTGGCCCAGAAGGTGAAGAGTTAATTTTATAAAAATAAATACCGAAGCTAGTCGCTTCGGTATTGTCGCAGTGAATTCTTTGTCTTTATTTTTTATCGTTCATTAATTGTGATTGCGCGATTTCTATAGCTCTTTTCACCATATTTCCTGCATCTCTCGCACGAATGCCGCCCCATCCCTCTTTTTGAACGACATCATAAAAACCAAG
>Ga0187780_10003794_pt1 | contig 11363 bp, 13 predicted proteins | sample 1015_Q2_SP10_20__FD_132429 | JGI IMG/M metagenome (GOLD analysis project Ga0187780, IMG submission 132429) | Tropical peat soil microbial communities from peatlands in Department of Meta, Colombia - 1015_Q2_SP10_20_MG | ecosystem: Environmental > Terrestrial > Soil > Wetlands > Peat | place...
ATGCGGCGGACCGAGAAACGGATGATCTCTTAAAGGATGTCCCTTAGCGCGGCAGCCTTTTAGAGACAACAGACTGTGCTCCGCCGGTTCTTGCCTCGATTACGACCAACTGACGACCTGGAGACTGCGGTGCGGGAGATGACGACAGCATTTCTTTCTGCCCTTTGCATTCTGAGCGGTCTGTCCTACCCCGTTGTGTCCTGCGCGCAGGACTATCCCGCCTCAGTCGTAGAACTGGTTGCCAGGACCCGAGCGCAGGTCACGACGATGGGCATGACGGAATTTAAGTCGGCCTTCGACCGAGGTGCTCTAGGGCTGATTGTCGATGTGCGCGAGCCTAGCGAATTTGCGCAAGGCCACATTCCGGGAGCGATCAACATCCCGAGAGGTCAGATCGAGATAAGGATATGGTCCCACGTGGGCTACCCGGACCGGACCGATCTTGGTCGCCGCATCACGTTGTATTGCCGGTCCGGAACCCGTTCCGTTCTCTCGGCCAAGAGCCTGCAGGATCTGGGCTTCCACAATGTGGTTGCAGCCGATATCTTGCTCGATGAATGGGCCAAGGCAGGCAACCCGCTCGTGAAAGAGTAGCAACGGCGGCTGGCAGTAAGTGGCGATATCGGCGGACCGTTCGCATCGAGCAGTACATCTAGCCTTTTCGAAGCCCGGCTAACGCTAATCGAAGGCACGGCGCATCATTGGCGACGTTGATACGGTTGCTGTCGAGTGCAAGGGAAAGGTCATTACGAAAAGGGGTCAAGGAAACGATAACGACTGCTGCTTCGTCTGCGGGTTTGGTACCGACGGCAAACTGCTCGCGCTAACAGAGTATATGGACACAGCATTGGCTGAACGAGTCCTTGAGCGCCTGTCGCCAGCAGCTTGGATCGAGGCATTGACTTTGGGGGCTGGGGCAGAGGAGAGTCAACCTATGGTCAGCTGCGGCCTACGCATATGCGACAAAAAGTACCCGCCCTTCCCACGGTCCGAAGGCAAATGGGCTTGTTCAAAGGCAGACCATTTGAGTGCTAGTTGCGCGGGTAGGATTCGAACGTACGACCTTCAGGTTGTGAGTGCGCCGTTCTAACGAAGCAGGAATTAAAGGCCAAGATAGGTTTTGCGAGCTCCCGGCACGCTTGCAAAACGCCCTTCTTCCGATTCCGAAGGAAGGGCTGGGGATGAGGACGCGCGCGAACGGCTATTTCGACACTGGAAGCGCCGGGACGGCGTCCGGGAACACATACGCTTGCAACATGGCGATCAGGCCGATCACAGCCGCTCCCGCGATCGAATGCCACCAGACGGTGCGGAATATCGGCCCGAGGGCGCGGACTCGCTCTTCGGGTTTTTCATAACACGCCGTGCACGCGACCATGATCGACTGTGCGTCGATCATCTTCCCCATGACTCCGCCGGTCGAATTGGTAGCCACGGACAGCACTTCGCTCAGGTGCAGCTGCTGCGCAGTGATGCGCTGCAAGCTACCGAAGAGCGCGTTGGAGGCAGTGTCCGATCCGGTCAGGAAAACGCCGAGCCAGCCCAGGTAGGCCGAGAAGAAGGGATACAGCAACCCGACGCCGGTGAACGCCAAGCCCAGCACCGCGTCAGTCCCGGCGTAGCGCGTTAGAAAGCCCAGGCCGAGCAGTTGGCCCATCACTAGCACTGGCGTCTTCATCCGCTTGGCAGTGACGACAATCGCCTGGCGCCACTGCACCGCGTTTAAGCGCAGCACCAGGCCGGTAAGCAGGGCCGCGATGAATACCCCCGTGCCAGCCGCAGATAGCCAGTTGATCGCAAAGATAGCGGATTCCGGCTTTGCGCCCGGCAGGGCGACGGGCGGCATTCTTTGCACCATTTTGTGCAGCTCCGGCATCTCCCAGGTCGGTAAGGACAAGGTGCCTCCGAAAGGCGAACCGAGCAAGCTCGTATGAAAGGGGACGCCAGAGAGCAAATTGTTAAGAAACTTCTTCCACTCAGGCGATCCCCACAGCGCACAGCACACGATCAGGATCGCCCAAGGGAGCCAGGCCCGCATCGTCTGCCCGATGGTGTAGCGCGACTGCGGCCTCGCAGCTGCGCCTTGCGCGCTTGCCGCCGCCGCTTCACGCTCAGACCTGAGCAGGAAACGCGTCTTCGGGTGCCATGCGAAGCGCAGAAATAGGGCCGTGCATATAACGGAAAACACGCCCGCCACGACGTCCGTCATCAGATGAAATTCGTTTGTACCCGAGGCTAAGTACTGCGCGACGGCAAAGGTCGCACCGGCACACAGCGCCGCGGGCCAGATCTCGAAGGCGTCTTTCCATGTGCCGCCTTCCATCTTCACGAACACGATCACCAGCCAAAATGGCACCAGGATCGAGACGAAGGGAAGCTGGTGCCCAACCATCGTCGAGAGCGTGAGCTGATCCAGGCCGCTGACTGCTGCTAGGGTGATGATCGGGGTACCAATCGCACCGTAGGCCACCGGCGCGGTGTTCGCTAACAGGTTAAGCACCGCGGACTGAAATGGCCGGAACCCGAGGCCGACCATCACCGCGCCAGCGATCGCCACCGGGGTGCCAAACCCGGACGTCCCCTCGATGATCGCGCCAAACGAGAACGCAATGAGCACGCACTGCAGGCGCCGGTCCGAGGAGATCTGGACGATCGATTCCTTGACGATCTCAAACGTGCCGCTGGTCACGGTCAGCGTGTAAAGGAACATCGCCGCAAGCACGATCCAGATGATCCCCAAGAAGCCCGCGAGCGTTCCATAGGCGAAAGCCGAGACCGCCGAGGCGACGGGCATGCCAAACACCAAGCAGGAAACCACAAATGCTGCGAGGACGCCGTAGAACGCCGCGTACGGTGCTGCTACGCCGAAGTGCCGCACACCGCCGCGGTCCCGGTGCGGATGCAGGGCAATGAAGTACAGCAACACGCAGATCGGAATTGCCGCCAGGACGGTCGACAGGACGACGTTGCCAGTCGGGTTGTAGCTTTGCTGGTACATGTCGACTCACTTTTGCGTAGGAAGGGCGCGCCGAGGATAGCAACGCGATGACTGCCGTGTCACTATGCAATGCGGAGAAGATAGCGGCAAAAAATCGGCTCTGCGCAGCGGCTTATCGCCCTGGGGGGTGCATTTGCGAGGATTTCTTCGGTGGCCGCCTCGAAGTTGAAGCAAACATCAGCGGATTTTGAAAAAAAGACAAATTTTCCTTTTTCGCTTAATCCGCTAAAGCAGCCCGAGCGCGGCGTGTAGCAAAGCGTCAGCGATTCGCGGCACGGTGAAATCCCCTCCGTGCGTCAAGCCGGCATCATCCACGTACTTGCGACGGTCATTGGCGAAGTTCCCCAATTTCTCGCGCTTTGTCCGCTCGGGTCAGATCGCGCGGATTTTTCTGCGCAGGGAACCCGCTCACGCGTTGCTGCTAAAGACGATTTAGGCATCTGGTGGGTCGTCAGCGCCGCGAGACCCGTAAGCAAAGGATCGACGGCTTTTAGCTCACGTTGACAATTCTTTGCTTCTCTGCTGCCCCTTCGGTTGAATCCGAAATGACGAAATCCGAGTCTTTGCTAAATCGTTGGCCCTTCAAGGTCGCGCGGCGCATTGCATTGAACCCGAACACGAATCCTCAGCGGCCGACGAAAAAAAAGCAGCCGATTTGCCCTTGATAGCCGAAGCGACCCTAGCAACAAAGAGCGCTGGAAAAGGCCACCGAGGCGACCGCGGGCGCTGCGCGTGGAACCGGCGAAAGAATTGCGCGGCATCAAAGCTTAGGCCACCAAATGGGCCATACTGCGAGTGCGAGGCGTCAGTGCGGTGGGCCGGTTGGGAAATACCGTCCACGGCCGCACAGGGCAATGGTGGGAGCGAGTGACCCTCCATCTGGAACCTGGCGCCTCGTTTTTCTTCTCGTTGATCATCAAAGGACTCGTCGCGGTTGCCAAGGCAAAAGCCCCGGCACCTGCGCGCGATTTAGGCTTGCCGGGCGTATCGAAAAGCGCCTAATGGCGGCGAGGTCGGGGTGGGTCTTGACCTCTAGGCAAATGGTCCTTTCTGCCCGCCGTCGCCAGTGCTTTGTGGCTCTTGTCCTGTAGCGACCTGCGCCCTTTTCTGTCGTTTTGAGAACATGATTGGCCGGCGTCATGGCGGAATTGCGATTTAGGCGTTTTCGAGCAACGCCGAATCGGCGAGCCGTGGCCGCCAAATGTCACGGCCGCTTTTCCATGCAGGCCTAGGGGCGATCAACTCAGAGGCGATCTCGATTTTGGCAGACCACCCTTGATTGAACGGGCGCGCTTCCGTGGTATCGATCATTGACAGCGCGCTAAGAAGAGCGATACTGGCTTCCCCTTCTTCTTAGCGGACGTGTTGCGCCGCCCGCGTGCGCGGGTTGGCCCGCTCGGAGGAAATTGCCATGAGGTCAGGTTCTGCATTTAGGGTCTGCCTCCTGCTTGCGCCTTGCGTGCTTGGAAGCGCGGGCTGCGTGGGCGCGGCCTTCGTCGCTGTTGGCAAGGGAAGCGCTTACCTAGCCGCACCCTGCACGGGCGACAGCGCGACCTCATCACGACGCCTTTGTGAGTCTCTCTCGTTTGGCGGCGTCGAGCGTAGCTACCGCCTCTATGTGCCCTCGAATCTGCGCGCGCCGGCACCCCTCATAGTTGCCCTCCATGGCGCAACTCAAAGCGGGGCCGTCATGGAGGTACAGACGGGTAAGGGGCTCGAGCGCCGAGCCGACGAAGCCGGGGTTCTTGTTGTCTACCCCGATAGCCTTGGTGCACGCTGGAATGATGGTCGCCTCGAACCGGCGGCTGGCAGCGGGAAGCAACCAATTGACGACATAGGATTTTTGCGCGCGCTCGTTGCCGAGCTCGGCCAGCGCTACGCGATAGATCCTGAGCGGGTATACGCGGCCGGCTTTTCCAACGGTGGCGCGATGACGCTACGCCTTGCCTGCGAGGCCACCGATGTTTTTCGGGGATTTGTGGCCGTAGGAGCAAACCTCGCCGAAGCGGTCGCAAGTCGCTGCCACCCGCCTACCGCGAGGCGCGTCGCGCTCTTTCATGGTACTGCCGACGTTTTCAACCCCTACTCTGGCAGCACTGGGGGAATTTATGCCCGTGCGCTCAGCGTGGAAGCCACCTTTGACGTGTTTCGTGCGCTTGCTAGCTGTAGCGGTGCCGAGTCGGCACCATGGCCACAAGGGGCGCCAGCGAACCAGACCAATGTGGTCTTGCACCGCGCCACTGAATGTCCCGAAAGCCTGAGTGTTGTGCTGTTAGAGATCCGTGGGGGCGTGCACGTTTGGCCAGGAGCCACGTTCGACGCCAGCCGATCCTTCGCTTCGCGAGAACAAGAGACTCCGGAGCTGGACGCAACGGCCGAGAGCTGGCGCTTCTTGGAACTGGAGGCGAGCAGCCGCCCCGCACAGGTTTACCGAGCGAGTGGGGCAACGGACTAGCCGTAAGACGTCTGCGAGTCGGCTTCCCGTCGACCCGCTAGCGACCATTTTCGCGACCAAACCATGAGGTTTTTCCTACTGAGCCTCTTGGTTTTTGCCCGGATCGCTTGCGCCGAGGTAATTCCGATTGAACCAATCGAGAAGGGCTTCTTCGGCAGTTCCGCGCCATCCATGACGATGTATTTTCAAGGAAAAGCCTCAAGAGCAGTTCTGATTTTGATCCCGGGTGGCGATGGGTACTTTGGGTTAAAAGAAGGCCAAGCCGACGTCAAATTTCAGCAGTTTCAATCGCTCAAGCGGCTTACGAATCCTGAAGTTACTAGCGGGAAGTTTGACGTAGTTTTGTTGGATAGTCCGCATCCACTTTCACCTAGGCAGCGTTATCCCATCGACCGAGAAAGCACTGATCACCTCGTCCGGATTGAAAGCACGATGCGCTACTACATGAAAAAGACAGGTCTGCCGGTCTGGTTGATGGGACACAGCAATGGTGGAATCAGTTTGACTGAGTTCGTAAAGTACGCACAAAAGAACAATAAGGCCGAATTGATTTCTGGAATCATCGCGAGCGGCATTCGCACCGAATCTCACTTTGACCCGCCGATAGCATTCCCGATGCTGTTCCTTCATCACAAACAGGACGGATGCTCGCGTACCCTAGATGGTTCTTCTTATGCGAACTACCTGCGGGTTAAAGGATTCAACACCTTTCCGACTGAGTTCGTCTACGTTGTGGGCGGGCAGGCTCAACAAGGTGATCCTTGCCACAGTGGATATCACATGTACAACGGTGCGGGCGAAGAAGTAGCGAAGGACATCGATGAGTTCATGTCCAAGTTCTACAAATGATCATCCGCCCTTTGACCACCCTGCCTACCGGACGGTGTGACGTCGAGCCGGTAATCCAGAGTATGGCTTGAAACTGTAACCACACCGCCATCGAAAGGAGTAGAAAACTCTCTCAACGCGACCTTTACGCTGATGATGTTGTCGCCTCGTCAATGGTGTTTCTTGGTGGGCCTTTCTGGAGTCGAAACCACGCGGCAACGGATTATGAGAAAAAGTGCTTTGGTTTTCTCTTTCCACTTCAGTGCGTTGCACCGCCTGACGCTCGATGTGTAGCCAAGTTTGTAAGCCGATGGCATCGGTTAATCCGCTTTGGGTCCCCTAGCGGCGCGTGCCCAAGGTCAGCAGGTATTGGCGCGGCACGCGGATGCCCAGCGGAGCAACGAATGTGTCGTGAAAGGCGACGAAGTGGCGCTTGAACTTCCCGCGCCGCTCCTCGTCCAGGCTGGCGGCAAGGGCCTTGGTCGGACCGTAGTCCCCGACAAGTGCCTCCCAGGCCGCCTCGCCATCGTGAGCGTAGTAGATCGTCTCAGCCTCCTCGAATCCGAGTTCGAACCAATTGCCGAACAGTTCCTTGATGCGATCCCGATTCCCCCATGCGAAGGGCGAAGGCGGTGGCGGATCTAAGGACGCCGGCATGTAGGCACGCATGAGTTTGAACATCTCAAAGACGTTGCTGTCCGGCAGCCATGTAGTGAGGGCGAGTCGACCCCCTTTGCGACAAACGCGCCCGATCTCGGCGGCGGCGGCGTCAGGCCGGCTGCAAAACATGACCCCGAAGGTGGATACGATCGCGTCGAACTCGCCGTCCGCGAAGCGCAGACGTTCGGCATCGCCAAGCTCGTAGGTGATTTGAAATCCTTGCCTCTGTCCGATTGTCCGAGCGGCATTGATCAGGTCATCGGCGATATCGACGCCGACGACTTGGGCGCCTCGGGACGCGAGCAGCCGCGCAGTCCAACCGGTGCCGGTGGCCAGATCAAGATAACGGTCGCCTGGCTTTGGTTCGATTCGGCGCACGCAGTGCTCCAGGGCACTCGCGATCTGACGGCTGATTTCGTCGTAGGCAGACCCGCCGCAGCTCCAGACTTTGGCGGCGCGCCGGTTGTGGGTCTGAATGGGAGAGTCCGTCGTCATGCTCCTGAATGAGTTGAAGCCCTGCCGGCCGCGTTCCTGAAGTCACTTACGGTATGGGAAGCGGCTGCGACCTTGGATGCCACATGGCAAGGCGCAGGTACTTCGCGTACCACTGAACGCGTGGGTAGTTGCGGCGGTCATCTTTCGCGAGCAGCTTGACCAGCTCATAGTGATTGATCATCTCTTGCCGAGGCGCCTTCTTGAAGCATTCCGGCCCGCAGATGTGGGACATGATGGTCTTTGCCGCGTGGGCATACGCCCATGGGGTCGACGTGCTGGTCTCCAGCACTGCGGGCGCCAAGAGAAACAGGTTGGGTGCGTCGATTGATCGGAACCCCGAGCAGCAGCGGCCGCTCAATTCGCCTAGACGTGGGATGCTGGAGAATCCCGCCAAGTTGAGGTACTCGAAGTCGGCGGCGTAGCCGGTTCCCCACAGCAAAATGTCGCTCTCGAACGCATCACCGTTCGAGAGACCGACCGTGCTGCCGGTGATCGAACGGACCTCGCCGACATGGCGCTCGATCTTCCCGAAATTCCGAAGCATCGTGCGCCGCCCCGGTATGAGTTGATGCCTGCGGATGTCAAAGCTCCCGTCAGGCTTGATTGCGTCGATACCGGCCTTCGCATATCGCTTGCGAAGATCCCTATTGATCAGCCAGTTCACGACCGTGATCGGAAAGCCGAGCATCTGCAAGCGCGAGAGGTGCCGCATGTCGGTGCCGAAATGCTTGGGTTGCAGCGTTGGGCGCATCCATTTGGTGGTCCGGTAGATCCATGCGACGCTTCGCGCCTCGTACTCAAAGCAAAGATCCAGAAGGTCATAGGCGGACGCTCCGCCGCCAATGACGGCCACGCGCTTGCCGCGAAGAAGTTCCGGGCTTCGCAAAGCGGACGAGTGATACTCGGCTATGTGCGAAGCCGTTCGAGCCACATCGGGAATAACTGGGCGATTGTGTCCGCCGCTGGCCGCGACGAGATACGAAGCTTTGTACGAGCACGCGCCTGTGCGGACCTCCCATCCCCCGTTTGACCAGCGCGCGCTCGTAACAGGCGAATTGAGGCGGATCGACGGGGACAGGCCAAAGCATTGGACCCAGGCTTCGATGTTGCTCAAGATGCTCGCCTGATCCACTCCGGAAATCGGCAAGTCGCCAAGGGTCCAGTCCTCCTTGCGAAACTGAATGTCCTGCCAAGGTGGAAGATCTCGCCATACGCCGCCCACGCGGTCGCGCCGCTCCAGCAGCAGGGTCTTCAATCCGGCGTCTTTGGCATACTTCAGGCAGATCACGCCGCCGATCCCTGCGCCCACAATCACTAGGTCGAATTCTGCTTCGTCGCTCATGGAAGACATCGTAGAGAACACGGGGCGAGGACGCCCTACCCGAACGACCGGAAAGATTGATCCGAAGACCGGATTGCGCGCGGCGAACGCGGATGGGCTCTCGGAACTCCTTCGCGTCATCCATTTGACCGGGACGGCATTCATCGACGCGGAGCTCTCTGCGCCCTGGGCAGTCGAAACGCCGCCGCCAACTGCAATCGCGGCGCGGCTTGCGCCGGGCGCAGGGCGGATCATTCCCTACCATCTGGTGACCGAGGGCGCATGCTTCGTCACGCTGACCGGGTGCAAGCCGCTTCGGTTGGAGGCCAGTCAGGTCGTCCTGTTCCCACAAGGCGATGTGCACGTCGTCTCCAGCACGCCGGGTCTGAAACCATTGCAGATCACGACGGAGGCCGTGGTCAAACTCACGCGCCCCGATGCAATCGCAGCCGTTCATTACGGCGGTGACGGAGCCCGCACGCGGCTGATCTGCGGATTTTTCGCCTGCGACGAAGTCCTGTCCGAACAGCTGCTCGCGCGCCTCCCGAAGCTCATGCACTGCAGGGTTGCGGCGGACGGTGCCGCTGGCCTCTTATCGCGATCCCTGCGACCAACCGGCGCCGCGTTGCAGCTAGGCGCTGCGGCGGTACTCGGCAAGCTTTCGGAACTGTTATTCGTCGACGCCATCCGTTCCTATGTCGAATCACAGCCCACGGACCAGGGCTGGCTCGCAGCCTTGAAAGACCGTTACGTGAGCCGCGGCCTGGCCCTGATCTATGGCCGGCCCTACGACCCCTGGACCATCGAGCGGCTGGCAGGGCAAGTCGGAATTTCCAAGACGGCGCTGACAGATCACTTCGCGCGATGCACGGGCATGGCCCCGATGCAGTACCTCTCGCTGTGGCGGCTGCGGCTAGCCGCCGATGCGCTCCGACATACGGACCGAGCGATCAAGCTGATCGCGGACGCGGCAGGATTTGGATCGACGGCCGCATTCACACGAGCGTTCAAGAGAGAGTTCGCGGTTTCGCCCGCCTCTTGGCGAAAAAAGGCGAGCGTCCCGAAGGGCAACGAGGCGCCGCGGCGGCTCTCGACACCGCAGCAGTGACAGCTTGTCAGGAAGGTCCGTCAAAGCCGATTCACGATTTATCCGATGGATTGCTGGGCCTCCCTGGAGTCGAACCAGGAGGCACCAACGGATTAAGAGAAAAACCAAGAATTATTTTTGCTCGCAAAACAAGATATTGCAGCGAAAGCTTTACGGTGTGTAGCAAAGTGTGTAAGAAATGCGTTTGGCTGGAAAAAAGCCGATGTCGCACTTGAACTTGATTCTTCGCACTTGCCTTTGGAGGACGTACTTCCCACTGCTGGTTCAACGCCACTGCTCGCACTCGTAACGCGTCAACTTCTCTCGATGCACCCCCAATCAGCTTCGTACGACGTCAGACCGTCAAAACTGAGACTTGCGCCGCATGCACTATCGCAAAATGCAAGCTCAAACGGATGGGCCGAAATGCAGCCCACCCATCTGCTTGCCTCAGCTTCCCCTTGCCGTTGCCTCCGCCGGATTCCACTTGCACGCAGCCCGCGGTGACGCGCTCGCAGCCTCAAAACGCCCGTCATGCTTGTTATTTGCCCGCCGGGCGGAATTTCGCAGCGAGCGATCCCGCCTTTCCGAAGACTTGCTTCATGTCGGCGGCCCTGATCGCGACGGTGGTCTTAAGGTTCGACACCCCTCCCGTCCCCGCAGCGGCTAACAGCGACGCGGCGATATCCATCTCGTTCGGTCCCTCACCGATTATCAAGAAATCGTATTCGCCGAAGGTGGTGTAATAGGCGAGGAGCTTGCCTCCGGCAGCCGCGAAAGCCCTGCCCACCTCCTCGCTCCGATCCTCGGGCTTGGCCATCAGCCCCTGGATCGCCTCGCGGGTGTAATTTCCCTGCGTGATGTAGATCGTCATAGTGAGCTCCCTTGTCAAAGTAGGCTGAACAAATCGCCAGCCGCCTGGGAGTCTGTGCTGGATCCGAGCGCATCACAATCGCGCATTCGCCTGAGCGATCCGAGATTGCGTTTCCCCGATGTCATCACCTTTCGCAGAAGCAACTTCGAAGCGAATGGAAGCCCGCAAATTGCTTCGCCCGTCTACTTTGCCCTCTTCCGCTTGCCCAACGCAGAGAGAAGTGCGGTCGAATACGAGCACATCGTGGATTTGGTGCGCCTCCCTGGAGTCGAACCAGGCACCAACGGATTATGAGAAAAAAGGAAAATTTATTTGACTTGCAAAACAGAAAGTTAGCCAGACGAAAACGTGGTGTGTAGCAAAGTGCCTAAGCAGCACGCGCGAGGGCGGAAATGCTGCCGTCAGAGGTGATCGTCGCGAACTTAACCTCGTCCCAACGTTCACGAAATTTTCACCTGCGCTTCAACCCGTTAGTCCGACGCGCAACGCGGATTCGATCTGAGAAAGCTGTCGAAATTACCAACGATTCGGAAGCCTTCGTGATGTGTGAAGTACGCGAAGGACCTCAATAACGTCACCCTTCACACGATAGGGAACGATGTAGCGGGTCTTACGAACAACAAGTTCGCGTGTGCCAGGAACTCG
>Ga0187780_10003795_pt1 | contig 11361 bp, 7 predicted proteins | sample 1015_Q2_SP10_20__FD_132429 | JGI IMG/M metagenome (GOLD analysis project Ga0187780, IMG submission 132429) | Tropical peat soil microbial communities from peatlands in Department of Meta, Colombia - 1015_Q2_SP10_20_MG | ecosystem: Environmental > Terrestrial > Soil > Wetlands > Peat | place...
CAAATTCCCCACGATCAGAGCGAGACCGCGCGGAAGTACCGTTTTGCCGATGGCGCGCCGGGCGAGATCGGCTTGATTGCGCCGGTGACGCAACCATTCTGTGGGCATTGCTCGCGGATCCGGCTGACAGCCGATGGAAAGCTGCGCACCTGCCTGTTCAGCAAGGAAGACCGCGACCTGCGCGGGCTCTTACGCGCAAACGCCTCGGACGAGGAGATCGTAGTCTGGGTACGGAACGAGGTGAACGAAAAGGAAGAAGGCCATCGAATTAACGAGCCGGGATTCGTGCAGCCTTCCAGAACGATGGTGTTCATTGGCGGATAGGCAAACTGGCCCTCTTGGATGGCCACGCTTGCCAATCCTTTTGCTGGCAAAACACACAAAAAGGCGCAATTATTCACTGAAGCGGATAGAGAAGCAGCTTCTGGGGATGAACGCAAGAAGCACGGAGACTTGATGTCGGATCACGAAGACGATCAGGACGAGTTACCCGAGCAGCCACAGAGGCTCTTCACCCTGCCGGAAGCCGAGCGCACGCGGCGCGAAGTCGAACCATTTCTGATCGAGGCGATTGGAGTTCGCAAGAAACTTGCCGGTCTCGAGCAGGATCTAACAGCCGTTTCCACGCGCATCATGATGATGGGCGGAGTGCTCGTGCCTTACGCGAAGCTGGCGGAAAAGCGCATGGAGCACCAGAGCCTGGCTGAGGTCATGAAGACCAACCTGGAGAAAATCCTCTCGACCGGGTGCCTCATCAAGGACCTGGACATTGGCCTCCTCGATTTCCCTGCGGTCATCAACAATGAAGAAGTCTATCTCTGCTGGAAGCTCGGCGAGGACCGCATCCGCTACTACCACCGACAGGACGAAGGGTACGCAGGCAGAAAGCCGCTCGATCCGCGCGACCTGGGCCCGGACGACAAAGTGCAGTAACGCCACATTTCCGTTTCACCGCCATCACATCGCACCGACATTCACTTTGAGCGCCGGAAGGGGAGCCAGAACTCAATGAGCGAAAATCGTCTGAAGGATTCTGCCAGTCCCTATTTGCGCTCGGCGGCGCACCAGCCGATCGACTGGTACGAGTGGGGCGAGAGCGCCTTCGAGCGCGCGAAAAGTGATGACAAACCAATCTTGCTGGATATCGGCGCGGTGTGGTGCCACTGGTGCCATGTGATAGACCGCGAGAGTTACGAGAACGCAGAAACCGCGAAACTCATCAACGAGCTTTTCGTACCCGTGAAAGTGGACCGCGACGAACGCCCCGACGTGGATTCGCGCTACCAATCCGCGATCAGCGCCCTCAGCGGGCAGGGCGGATGGCCACTCACGGGATTTCTCATGCCCGACGGCCGGCCCTTCTTCGGCGGAACGTATTTCCCGCCGGAGGACCAGCAAGGCCGACCTAGTTTCCGGCGTGTGCTGCTGGCGGTCGCAGACGCGTACAAAAACAAGCGAGAAGAGCTGCTGAAGACAGCAGATGCGATTTCCGAAGCCGTGGCCAAGGCGGAGGTTTTTTCCGGCGCTCGGGCAGAATTCAATCTCAGCGTGGTGGATTCACAGATCAGCTCTATGACGCAGCTCTTCGACGTTCGGTATGGGGGCTTTGGCCGCGCGCCAAAATTCCCTCACGCGCCGGGAGTGGACCTACTGCTTGAGCGCTACCGGCAAACGGGCGAAAAGCATTTGCTGGCGATGGCGGAAACGACGCTGGAAGAGATGGCCAAGGGCGGTGTGTACGACCAACTCGCGGGCGGCTTTCACCGCTACTCGGTGGACGAGCGCTGGCTCGTGCCGCACTTCGAGAAGATGAGCTACGACAATTCAGAGCTACTGAAAAACTACCTGCATGCTTCACAGGTCACAGACAACTGGCGCATGGCGGAGACCGCCGAGGGGATCGTTGCGTGGGTCAACGAGGTCTTGTCGGACAGGGTGAACGGGGGATTCTACGCGAGCCAGGATGCTGATTATTCCTTGGAAGATGACGGCGACTACTTCACTTGGACCCGCGACGAGGTCCGCGAAGTCCTCACCTCTGAAGAATCCCGAGCCATCGAGCTTTACTACGACGTCGAAGCTCACGGCGAGATGCACCACAACACTGCGAAGAACGTGCTCTGGGTCGCGCAGGGACTCGACAAGGTTGCGAAAACGCTCCAGATCGACGGGGAATTTGTGGCCAGGCTGGTGCTGACGGCGCAAAAGAAGATGCTTGATGCGCGCCTAAAACGGCCCACACCATTTGTCGACACCACGATGTACGTGAGCTGGAACGCCATGTTTGTTTCGGCTTACCTGGAGGCGGATCGCGTCCTCGCTGACTCAAGTTATCTAAGCTGCAAGGAGTTTGCGCTAAAGACGCTCGACCGGATGCTGAAAGAAGCGTGGAGCGAAGAAAACGGGTTCACACATCGGATTGGCGGTCCGGCGTTGCGTGGTTCGCTGGATGATCAGGTGTTCGGGGTGATCGCTCTATTGGATGCTTACGAGGCGACGCTCGACGCCAAGTACTTCCAGGCAGCCAAGCGAACCATGGACGTGGCCATTGAGAAGTATGGTGACGAGGAAGGCGGCGGTTTCTTCGATCGCGCCTCGGATGCCCCGCCGATGGGCGGGCTGGAAGTCCGGCGCAAGCCATTTCAGGATTCGCCGACCCCCGGCGCGAATTCAGTGGCCGTGATGGCCATGACTCGCCTGCACGCCTATACGGATGACTCGAAGTACTACGACTGGGCCAAGAAGACGCTGGAAACCTTTGCAGGCGTTGCCGGGCAGTATGGCCTCTTCGCAGCGACCTACGGCCTCGCGGCAACCCTCTTCGTCGAACATCCGACGCAGGTCGTAATAACCGGAACGTCGGGTGATGCGGCGTCGCTGAAGTTGGAGGAAGCGGCGGACAGTGTCTTCCGGCTGGGCAAGGCGGTGCTGCGGGTCGCGCCAGAATCGCCACTAGAGAATCTGCCCGTCGCGCTGCGGCAGACCCTTCCGCAGCTTCCTAGAGAAAAAGCACAGGCGCTGGTCTGCGCCGGGAATACATGCCTTCCTCCAATTAGCGATCCGGATGAATTGAAACGCGTCCTAGAAAAGGGAATTGCAGGAACCGCGGTGGGTTAAAGCGGTAGCGCCAAGCCGAGGGGCTGTGCAGTGCAAGCCTGGCCTGAGCATCAGACTGGAGCGCGCGTGGTCGCATCTCAACGTCAAATTTGAGCACAAGTCGTTGGTTGAGATCCTTCGGCCCCGCGGAGGCGCGGGGCCTCAGGATGACAAATTTCCCTGGGACGACTATTTCTTGGGCCGCGACTCAGGCGGGACCATGCCGTTGTTGCGGTAGTAGACCACCAGGGCGCCGTAGTGTTCCCCGGAGTGTTCGATCAACCCGTAAGCCAGATCGTAGAGTCGCCAAAGATGGCTGTCGCCAGCATCGACGGCCTCATTCAATCCCTGGTCGCCCTTTTTCTTGATGATGTCCGCGCCGTCGGCGACACACTGTTTCACGAAGGCAACAATCTGTGCCTTGGTCTTGAGATTGTCCCGTTTTGGGTCGTCCGGGTAACGGGGCTTTTGCCCCAGGGCAAAATCGGTGAAGAAATACATGGAAGCGGAGACATGCAACATCATCGCACCGAAGCTCCTGGATTCGGGGGCCGGCTTATACTCGTATTTATCTTCGGGAAAGTCCTCGGCCATGGCGATGAGCTTCCGTCCGACGTCGTTCCATTGCTCCAAGACCGCCTCCGAAGGGCCTGGGGCGGGCTTTGGCGGAGCCTTCTTGGTCTCCTGGCCTACGATCGGAAGTGCGACACAAGCTGCGGCCAGCAGAATGGCCGCAGATAGGGCAAGTTTCTTCATTTCCTCTCTCCTTTAGCCCTCCGGGCGGAAGGCTGAACCATAAGACGCTGCGCTCCGGGGGAAGTTTCACACAGCCACGGGTAGGGATTGGCCACCCTGCCAGCCATGATATGGCAGATGTCCCCACAAATGGCTTGCGAGGCGCCTGTTCCCCGGTTGCGGCTCTCGGAACAAGGGTAAAAAGGAGCCGGGTAACCGACTTGGGGCATGGTATTCTAACGATTCACGGTCAAGGGGGTTCAGGTTGAACTGGGGTTGGATCCTGCTGCGAAGCGTCGTGGGGATTGGCGTACTCGGATTACTCTTCCTGTCGCAGCGATTCTGGTACAAAGCGTTGTGGCGCGTGTCTTCCAATTGGGGGCGCGTCTGGGTGCGGATGGGCGTCCGGCTGCTCTATCTGACAGGCCTGGTACTCATTATCCTCGCCATCGCCGACGGCATGCAGGTGGATAATGGTCGCCTCATGCCCGCGCATTCCGGCATAACCACGTTTGCCGGACTTTGGTTCGCCAGTGCCTTGGCCGGCTACGTGTGCGTCAAGTTCGTCCATGCGATCGAGTGGGGCTGGCACCACTTGCACAACCCCTCCCCGCAGGGATTCCACAAAACGCTGAGCCGCCGGGCGAAGCTGGAAGATTTTGTGCCGGACCCCTCCCGCCGTACGTTTTTCCGGACGGCCAGCGTGGTGGCGGGCGCGGCGCCTTTCCTGGGCGTAATGTACGGTTACGCGGCGGAACGCCTGCGGTATGAAGTCCGGCGGGTCGAAATCCCGCTCACCAATCTGCCTGCTGAAATGGACGGCCTCGAAATTGTCCAGATTTCGGATATCCACCTGAGCAGTTACATGACGCGCGAATCGGTGCGCCGCGCGGTGGACATGGCCAATGACGTGTGTGCCGACTTGGCGGTGGTTACGGGCGACCTCATCACCGGGGTGCACGATTCTCTCCATGATTGCGTGGATGAAGTGCGCCAGTTGCGCGCGCCGCTTGGGGTCTACGGTTGCAACGGGAACCATGAAATCTATGCCCGCGCGGAAGATCTGGCCGAACGGCTATTTCGCCAAGCCGGGATGAAAATGCTGCGCCACGAGAATGCGGTCATTAGCTACAAGGGCAGGCAATTGAATCTGATCGGTGTGGATTACCAGCGCGAGCGCATGGCCGGCGGGCGGAAGGCGCAAATGCTCGCGAACCTGGAGCCTCTCATCCGGCGGGACATTCCCAATATCCTGCTGTCGCACAATCCGAATTCGTTCAACCGCGCGGCGGAACTTGGGGTTGAGCTCTCTCTTGCGGGTCACACGCACGGCGGACAAGTGCAGGTGGAAATTCTCGATGTAAGCTTGAGCCCGGCGCGCTTCATCACGGATTACATCGCAGGGCTGTATCACCGGCCGTTGTTGATGCCCGACCAGCCGAGACGCTTGGGCGAGACTATCCGTCTCATGCCGAACGCGCCGAACGGGCTTGCTGCTCTCTACGTGAACCGCGGGCTCGGCACGGTGGGTGCTCCGGTGCGGCTGGGCGCACCGCCGGAAATTACGCATATCGTCCTTCGCCACGCCTGAGTAAGTATTTCTCCTCGCCTCTCGCTCCCTTCTGAGTTGCTGCGATTCTCCCATTTCTGCGCTGGTGGTAGAATCAGCGCAACAATCCCATGAACATCCGAGAAACGAATTACTGGCTGGAGACAGTCCAGGAGCCAGTTCGTGGCGCAAGCGGGCCGCTTCCCGAGGACATCGACGTCGCCATTGTGGGCGGTGGATATTGCGGCTTGTCGGCGGCACGCACGCTGGCGAAGCGCGGTGTGAACGTTGCGGTGCTCGAAGCGGAAAACGTGGGCTGGGGCGCGAGTTGCCGCAACGGCGGCATGGTCTTGACCGGAATGAAGTTGCCGGTGCCGACGTTGATCGGCCGCTATGGCCGAGAGCTTGTACAACACATGTATGCCGCTTCGCTCGAAGGCATCGATCTTGTCGAGCAGATTGTGAGAGAGGAAGGAATCGAGTGCGCGTTTTCGCGTTGCGGGCACCTTGAGGTGGCGTGTAAGCAAGCGCACTTCCATGCGTATGCGCAAGCGGCTAGCTGCATCAAGGATGAGTTCAATCACGATCTGCGTATCGTGCCGAAGAGCGAATTGCGCAGCGAAATCGGCTCCGACATTTATTTTGGCGGGATGGTGGATGAAAGTAGCGCGGGCCTGAATCCCGCGCAATACGTAAATGGTTTGGCGAAAGCAGCACAGCGTGCGGGAGCAATATTGTGCGAGCACACGCGGGTCGTGGACGTGAAGACGGATGCGACAAACGGCAATCGAAGGTTTCGCCTGCAGACTTCGCGCGGCCCGCTGGCGGCGCGGGAAGTGCTGCTCGCCAGCGGCGCTTATACGACATCCGCAACTCCGGCGTTGCGGAAGAAAGTGATCCCTATTGGTTCGTACATTATTGCGACCGAAGTGTTGCCAGCGGGTATGGCACGCGGACTGAGCCCACGCAACCGCATGATCTACGACTCGAAACATTTTCTCTATTACTACCGGCTGACGCCGGACAATCGCATGTTGTTTGGCGGGCGCGCCGCATTCTTTCCGGAATCCGAGAGCACGGTTCGCGAAAGCGCTGAGCTCCTGCGGCAGGGGATGGTGGGCGTCTACCCGCAGTTGCGCGATGCGAAAGTGGAATTCGTTTGGGGTGGCACGCTGGACTTTACACTCGACGTCATGCCGCACGCGGGAAAGATAAGCGGCATGCATTATGGAGTAGGCTTCGCCGGGCACGGAGTCGCCGCGGCGACCTGGATGGGAGCGAAGCTTGCGGGAACGATTTGTGGTGACGCGGACGACAATCCGTTCTCGATAATCTCATTCCCTGGAGCGCCCATTGGTTTGCGCAGCGGGCACACCTGGGCACTGCCGCTGGCAGGGCTGTACTATCGAATGCTGGATTTCTTCACCTGAGTTCGCGTTCGACCAGTGCCCGAATTTTCGGAAAGACGAAGTAGGCGAGCACTCCCAGTGCGACCGGCACCGGTCCCCACTTCATAGCGAATTTGTCACTAGCAACCAGCGCGACCGCGCTCATTAGCACAGGGGCGATCACGACATACGCGAGCCCGGACGCTCCCCACGGGATGCGGAAGGGGCGCTTCAGCTCAGGCTGAAGCCGACGCATGCGCCAGGCGGCGAGCACGGTCAGAACCGTCACCAGGATGCGCAACCATACGTAGACAGTCAACAACTGCGACATGGTGTGAAACGCCAGGAGCGCATAGATGGCCGAAGAAATCAGTATGGCGATCCAGGGTGTGCCGAATTTCCGATGTTTCGCGGCAAAGACCGGCGGTAGATAACCGTCCTCGGACATTGACGAGGGCATGCGCGTGCTCGTCAGCACCGTTGCGTTCAGCAGGGAAACGTTGCCGAGCATGGCCGCGACGGTCATCAAAAATCCCAGCCAGCCGCCACCGATCAGTTTTGCCGCAGTGGAAAGATACGCGGTGTCCCATTCCCGCCAATTGCCTAGGGCTGCGAGCGCAAAAAGTGCCGGCAGGAAGTACGTCGCGACCGAGAGCGGCACAACAATCGCGAGTGCCCGCGGATAGCTGCGCTGTGGATTTTCGATCTCTTCCGCCACGCTGGAGCATTGCTCGTAGCCGGAGTACAACCAAAGGCCGAGAGCTAGCCCGACGCCGAACACTTGAAAGGGTGGAACATGCGGGGGGATCAGCGGGTGGAAGGGATTGTGCTGCCACTTCGCGGCGGCAATCACGCAAAGCAACAACACGGGGATCAGCACAGAGAATTCCAGAACTGTCGCGACAATGCCGACCATCTGAATGCCGCGAATGTTGACGTACGCGAGCAAAGCAATCAGCGCGACGGAGACGAGGTAGTGCTTCCAGCCAAGGAGTGATGGAAAGAAGTACGCGAGATAATCGGAGAAAAGCACGGCGTAGCTGGCGCCGAGAAGCCAGGAGGCACTCCAATTCCACCAGCCAGCGAGGAAGCCCCAGAAATTGCCAAATCCCGCGCGCACCCAGCGATAGAAACCGCCTTCGACAGGGATTGCTGTCGTGAGTTCCGCGGCGACCAGAGAAACCGGGATGCACCAGAAAAGCGGGATCACGAGGAGATAAAGCAGTGTCATGCCAGGGCCGCTCTTCGTGACCATTTCCTCCATCCCGAACGGCCCGCCGGTCGTGTAGGCGAACATCACGAATACGAAATAGAGCAAGCCCGCTTTCTTCACCGCAGCTTTTGTCTGGTTCACCGGCACTCCCGTGCGCAATTTGTCTGGCCACCAAAGCCGCCGATATTACCTCACTTTCTGGCAGCGCGCTGGACTTCCGATGCGGATTTGCGCCACACTCGGCGGGCCACAATAAAATAGGCTGCGAATGAATCTTCTCCTCATGGGAGTGACGGGGTCGGGAAAAAGCACGGTGGGGGGCGAACTGGCCCGGCGGCTAGGCTGGGTGTTCCTCGAAGCCGACGATTTTCATTCTGTGGCCAACAAGAAAAAGATGAGCGGGGGCGTGCCCCTGACGGATGCGGAACGGATTCCGTGGTTGGATTCCATTCATGCGGAACTTCAAGCACAGAAGGATGCTGGGAATAGTGTGGTCTTGGGCTGTTCTGCGTTGAAGGAAGATTACCGTCGGCGGCTGACCACAGGGTTAGACGTAACGGTCGTTTACTTAAAAGGCTCGCAGGAACTGATTGCCGAGCGGTTGCGCCGCAGAACGGATCACTTCGCGGGTGAAGTCATACTGGAAGACCAATTCGCAGTGCTGGAAGAGCCGCGCGATGCGGTGGTCGTGGATATCGCGGAGGCACCGGAACAAGTGGTCGAAGAAATTCTCCGGAAGTTGGCGCTCTCCACAATCAGCCCAGAAGTTTCCGCGAAGCATCTGCTGGGGAAAATGAGGTGGAGGCTGCTGCCGTTTTTGTTTCTCCTTTATGTGGTGGCGTACCTGGACCGCATCAACGTGGGCTTTGCCGCTTTGCAAATGAAGGGACAGTTGGGTTTCAGCGACGCGGTCTACGGATTCGGCGCGGGCATTTTCTTTCTGGGATATTTCCTGTTTCAGGTGCCGAGCAACGTTGTGCTCGAACGTGTGGGGGCGAGGCGCTGGCTCGGGTTTTTGATGGTGGTTTGGGGCGTGATTTCGTCGGCCATGTTTCTGGTGCACTCGGTTGGCTCTTTCTACTCTTTGCGATTTCTTCTCGGCGTGGCGGAAGCAGGGTTTTTTCCTGGAGTGATTTTCTATCTGCGCAGCTGGTTTCCGCCGGCAGCGCGGGCCGGCGTCGTGGCGTTGTTCGCGACCGCAGGCCCGGTATCGGGTGTAGTTGGCGGGCCCATTTCCGGTGCCTTGCTTGACTGGAATGGCCTCGGCGGTTTTGCCGGGTGGCAATGGATGTTCCTGATCGAAGGAATTCCTGCAGTTGTGCTCGGAATTGCCGCATGGCTGTACTTGAACAATGGCCCGGAAGAGGCGCGCTGGCTGATGCCGGAGGAGAAAAGCTGGCTGAAGCAGAATTTGAGCGCCGGTGAAGTCCGCCCTGCTGCAACACAAGCCGGAGGGGCGCGGGCGTGGTTTCTTTCGGCAGACCTGTGGCGCTTCGCTGGGGTTTATTTCGGACTGAATACCTGTTCGTACGGCGTGAGTCTATGGCTGCCGAGCGCGCTGAAAAGCTTGTCGGGGCTGCCAAACCTACTGGTCGGTGCAGTTTCCGCTGTGCCGTATCTCGTCGCTACAGTGATTATGGTGATAGTTGGAGTGCACTCTGACCACACGAGGGAGAGGCGCTGGCATATTGCGCTCTCTGCGTTTGCAGGGGCGGTGGCGCTGCTTATCGCGGGCTCTTCCACGGGACTGGTGATCAGCGTTGCGGCATTCGGGATTGCTCTCGCGGCTTCGAATTCGATGGTGGGCCCAGTGTGGGCGATGGCCAGCGCGACGCTCGCGGAGTCCACGGCGGCTAGGGGGATTGCGCTCATCAATTCCATCGGCAATCTTGGCAGCGGCTTCGGGCCTTATTGGATCGGCTATTTGCGAGATGCGACACAAGGCTTCCGGGCCGGGCTTTGGAGCGTAGCGGGGTTGCTCACGTTGGCGGGTCTGACGATTCTCTCGATCCGAAGGGCAGTTCCGCGCGGGTCTTGATCCGCGCCCACTACCACTGTCAATTAATGCGCGCAAATGGCGACTTGCAAGCGCTTGCGGTTCAGAGAATAATTTCTGGCTGGTTCATTAGGGGAAACTTGTGAATACAACTATGAGAAGTGTTTTGCTTTCAGGGCTTGTGCTGGCCGGAGCATCGCTTGCGCCGCTGAAATCGCGCGTGACGGCAGATGAAGCGCCGCTCTACGGCTATTCGCCCGAATCTTCGCGGGTGGAGCGCCTGTGGGAAGAAAAAATGCGCGCTCTTCCCGACCCGAAGAATCTGCGCGCGTACATGGAGCGTCTCTCCGCAAAGCCGCACAATGTCGGGTCGGACTATGACAAGGACAATGCGGAGTGGATTCTCTCGAAGTTCAAGGAGTTCGGGCTCGACGCGCACATGGAGACCTTCAGCGTGCTGTTTCCGACGCCGAAGGAGCGCCTGGTCGAACTCGTGGAGGGCGGCCCGCGTTTCACGGCCAAACTGCAAGAGCCGGTAGTGCCGGAGGATCCCACGTCGAAACAGACGGAGGAACAACTGCCGACTTACAACGCGTACTCGATTGATGGGGATGTCACGGGGCCGCTTGTTTACGTGAATTACGGTGTCCCGGAAGACTATGAAGTCCTGGAGCGTCGTGGCATTTCCGTGAAGGGCGCAATCATAATCGCGCGCTACGGCCATTCGTGGCGAGGAATCAAGCCGATGGTGGGCGCAGAACACGGTGCCGTGGGATGCATCATCTATTCCGATCCTCGCGACGACGGATATTCCGGCGGCACAGTGTTTCCCAAAGGCCCGTGGCGGCCCAAGGACGGCGTGCAACGTGGCAGCGTTCAAGATAGCGCCGTATTCATGGGCGATCCGCTAACGCCGGGAATTGGCGCCACCGCCGATGCCAAGCGTTTGCCGTTGAAGGATGCTCAATCACTTACGAAGATTCCCGTGCTTCCGATTTCTTACGCCGACGCGCAACCGCTGCTTGAGGCCATCGGCGGCCCCGTGGCCCCGCGCGATTGGCGTGGAGGATTGCCGATCACCTATCACGTTGGGGCCGGCCCCGCGAAGGTGCACCTGAAAGTCTTCTCGAACTGGGGCATGAAGACGCTCTACGACGTGATCGGGAAGATTCCGGGTTCGAGCGATCCCGACCAATGGGTGATCCGCGGAAATCACCACGACGCCTGGGTGAACGGCGCGGAGGACCCCGTTTCCGGCATGGTGACGGTGCTGGAGGAAGCGCGCTCGATGGGCGAGCTTTTGAAACAGGGCTGGAAGCCAAAGCGCACGATTATTTATTGTGCTTGGGACGGCGAGGAGCCGGGCTTGTTGGGCTCGACCGAA
>Ga0187780_10003796_pt1 | contig 11361 bp, 11 predicted proteins | sample 1015_Q2_SP10_20__FD_132429 | JGI IMG/M metagenome (GOLD analysis project Ga0187780, IMG submission 132429) | Tropical peat soil microbial communities from peatlands in Department of Meta, Colombia - 1015_Q2_SP10_20_MG | ecosystem: Environmental > Terrestrial > Soil > Wetlands > Peat | place...
AAGGTCCAGGCGCTGCAGAAGACGCAATCCCAGGGACAGCCCCGGGTGAACTCGATGGAGGCCGCCGGATCGAGCACGCCGATGAAGTACTTCCGGCGCCTCGGCAGCAGGTCGCGGGCGGGGCTGAGGGCGTCCAGGCTTTCGATCCTCCGGGGCGGCGGGCCCTCGCCGTCCAGGGTCACCACCCCGGGGAGCGCGTGGAGCCGCCGCCGGTCGTCGGCCGCCGCCCGCAGGAGCTGCGGCACGACCTCCTCGCCCTCCCCCTTGGCCACGCAGTCGATGGCCCCGGCCGCGTGCTCCAGGACCTCCTGCGCCGTGAACGACCCGCTGTGGCCCCCCACGAAGAAGAAGCAGTCCGGCAGCCTCCGCCTGGTCTCCTTGGCGAGATCGACGACCTCGGGGATGTTGGCCAGGTAGTTCAGGCCGAAGCAGACCGCGTCGGGGCCCCACTCGTCCAGGAGCCGGAAGTAATCCTGGTGGGTGAAGACCTGCAGGTCCAGGATCCGGACGTCGTGTCCGGCCCGGCGCGCGGCCGCGGCGACCAGCTCGACGCCGAGCGGCTCCAGGCGCAGGAACACCTTCGTGTACATGAGCCCGCTCGGATGACAGCAGAGGACCTTCATCTCCGCCCTCCCATGATGCGCCCGCGCCTCCAGGGCCGCGGGCCCGAGCGCTGCCGGCAAGGCAACACCCCGACGGGCCCCCCGAGGGCGCATCCCAGCGCCCGCCCCCGGCGACATCGCCGCGGGGGCCTCGCAGGACCGAAGGTCTCGTGGCAAGAAAATGCCACAACGGCGCGCCGAAGGCCAGCATTTTCGGCGCGGGCCCGACGGGCGAAGGGCGCGCGCCGGCGCCGGACCCTCATGGACCGGGGGCCAGAGGGGGCAGGGGCGATGGCACGATGGATGATGGGCGACGGCCCCGATCAGGCCGTGCCCAGGAAGCGCTTCTTGAGCTGGCGCTTGAGGAGGGTCTTCTTGGCCGGCGAGAGACGGTCCACGAACAAGACGCCGTCCAGGTGGTCGATCTCGTGCTGGAGGACGCGGCTGGCCAGTTCCGCGGCCTCCACCTCCAGCGGCTTCTCGTCCCGCCCGATCCCCTTCACCACCACCCGGCGGAAGCGGGCCACGTCCTCGCGCACGTCGGGGATGCTGAGGCATCCCTCCTCGGCCACCACCTCCCCCTCGGCCAGCACGATCTCCGGGTTGATGATGGCCTGGAGCCCCTCCGGGTCCTGCTTTTCGGTGGGATTCACCACGATGATGCGCTGGAGGACGCCCACCTGGTTGGCGGCCAGGCCGACGCCCGGCGCGGCGTACATGGTCTCCACCATGTCGTCGATCAGGCGCTGCACCGGCCCGTCCACGACCGTCACCGGCCGGGCCTTCTGCCGGAGCTGGGGCGCCCCGTAGATCAGGATGGGCAGGATCGCCATTCTTCTACCGCCTTACAGCGAATGCAGCGGGAGGTTCGGGTCCGCATTCAGGTCCAGGCCGGCCCGCTCGCCGGCCCCCAGGCGGCGGGCGCCGGCCGCGGCGATCATGGCGGCGTTGTCCGTGCACAACGCCGGGCGGGGCAGGAACAGGTCCAGCCCCCTCTCGGCCGCGCCCGCGGCCAGCCGGTCCCGCAGCGCGCCATTGCAGGCCACGCCCCCGGCCGCCACCACGCGCGTCGCGCGGGCGGCCCGCGCCGCCTTCCAGGTGTTGCGCGCCAGCATGTCGGCCGCCGCGGCCTGGAAGCCGGCCGCGATGTCGGCCGCCTGCCCGGGGGCCAGGGGCACGGGCCGCCGCGCCCCGTCCCACCCCAGGCGGCGCAGGCGGTGGACCACGGCCGTCTTGAGGCCGCTGAACGAAAAGTCCAACGCGCCGTCGCTGAGGACGGCCCGCGGGAAGGCCACGGCCTCGGGGTCGCCGTCCCGCGCCGCCCGCTCGATGGGGGGGCCGCCCGGGTAACCCAGGCCCAGGAGGCCGGCCACCTTGTCGAACGCCTCCCCCGCCGCATCGTCGCGCGTGCGGCCCAGCAGCCGATAGCGCCCCCAGGCCTGCGCCGCGTACAGGTGCGTGTGCCCCCCCGACACGATGAGGGCCACGAAGGGCGGCTCCAGCTCCGGGTGGTCCAGGCGGGCCGCCGCGATGTGCCCTTCCAGATGATTCACACCCACCAGGGGCAGGCCGCGCACGTAGGCCATGGCCTTGGCCGCCGAGAGCCCCACCAGGAGGGATCCCACCAGGCCGGGCCCCGCCGTCACGGCGATGCCGCCGAGGTCCCCCAGCCCCACCCCGGCATCCTCGAGAGCCCTGGAGATCACCGGGAGGATCATTTCGATGTGTCGGCGCGAGGCCAGCTCGGGGACGATGCCCCCATAGGGCCCGTGCACCTCCGCCTGGGTGGCCACCACGTTCGAGCGGATGACGGCGCCGTCCTCCACCACGGCGGCCGCCGTCTCGTCGCACGAGGTCTCGATGCCCAGCACGAAGGACGCCATCCCCTCACCACAGCCATGAGGACTGAGTGCTGAGGACTGAGGCCAGGAGGCCGCTCAATCCTCAGTCCTCGCGCCTCAGTCCTGAATTGAGGCTAGCAGAAATCGGGGGGGGGCTCAAGGCGCAGAAACAGCCGGAGGGCGCCCCGCCGCGCGGGGCGCCCTCCGGCCACGGGAACGGCGGCGCCTAGCTGGGCGACTTGGTGGGCTCCACCGAACGCTCCAGGATCCGGGTGGCCTTGAGGATCTCGAGGGCCCGCTGGAGCTGGATATCGCTCTTCACGTCGCCCACCTCCGGGCGGGCGGTGGGCGCGCCCGCGTCCCCTTCCTCGTCCCCGATCTTCCGCTCCTGCGGCGGGGCCGTGGGCCGCTGCTTCTGCAGGTCCGCCTCGCGGAGCTGGTGGACCGCCGCCTGCGCGGCGGGCCGGGGGAGCTCCACCACGATGTCCGGCTCGAGCCCGGTGCCGTGGATGGACCGCCCCTTGGGCGTGAAGTACTTGGCCGTGGTCAGGCGCAGGCCGGACCCGTCCGAGAGGGGGATCACGGTCTGCACGGAGCCCTTGCCAAAGGTCTTGGTGCCCAACACCACGGCTCGCTTGTGGTCCTGCAGGGCCCCGGCCACGATCTCGGAGGCGCTGGCCGATCCGCCGTTCACCAGCACCACCATGGGGAACTTGGGGAAGTTGCTAGAATGCTCCGCCGTGAACCGCAGGTCCTGATTCTTCATGCGGCCGGAGGTGTACACGATGAGCTGGCCCTTGTCGAGGAAGAGGTCGCTCACGAACACGGCCTGGTTCAGCAGGCCGCCCGGGTTGTTGCGGAGGTCTAGGACGAAGGCCTTGTCCCCCTCCTTCATGAGCTGCTCGATGGCCCGCTCCAGGTCCTTGCCGGTGCGCTCCTGAAAGGAGTTGATGCGGATGTACCCCACCCCCTCCCCCAGGTCCTTGGACCGGACGCTCTTGACCTGGATGACCTCGCGGACGATCTCGAAGTCCCGCGGCTCGGGCCAGCCCTCGCGCAGGACGCCGATGGTCACCTTGGTGCCCTTGGGCCCGCGCAGGCGCCGCACGGCCTCCTTCAGGGTCAGGTCCTTGGTGGGCTTGTCATCGATCCGCACGATCCGGTCCCCGGCGTGGAGCCCCACCCGGTCCGCCGGGGTCCCCTCGATGGGGGCCACCACCGTGAGCTGCCGGTCCTTCACGGTGATCTCGATGCCCAGGCCACCGAAGCTCCCCTGGGTCTCCACCTGCATTTCCTTGAAGCTGTCCGGTGTCATGAAGGAGCTGTGTGGGTCCAGCGTCTCCAGCATGCCCCGCACGGCCCCGTAGAGCAGGTCCTTGGAATTCACCTCGTCCACGTAGTTGGTCTGGACGATGGAGAGGACCTCGGTGAAGACCTTGAGCTTCTCGTAGGTATCCTCCTGGGCGGTGACCCCGTGTTGCACGCCGCTGGTGAGGACCAGCAGGCCCAGGGCGAAGAAGAAGAGGAGGGGCTTCGCATGGTGGCGGATTCGGGCGGGGAGCATGGGTGGAACCTCCTATTGCGAAGAACGTCCTCCCCCAAGGGGGAGGCTGCCCGCACTCGTGGCGGGCGGGTTGCGGCGCCTTATGGCGCCTTGCGCTCGAGCCAGGCCAGCGGGTCCTGCGGCTTGCCCCGATAACGGACCTCGAAATACAGCTGCGGGCCCTCCAAGGATCCCGTATCGCCCACGCGGGCGATGGGCTGGCCGCGGGCCACCTGATCCCCCACCCTCACCAGCAGCTCCGAGGCGTGGGCGTACAGGGTGAAGTACCCGCTGCCGTGGTCCAGGATGACGAGGCGGCCGTACCCCCGGAACCAGTCCGCGAAGAGCACGGTGCCGTCGTGTACCGCCAGGACCGGCCGCCCCATGGCGGCGGTAATCTCGATGCCCCGGTTGTACGTGACCGTCCGGAACTTCGGGTTCTCCTGCCGCCCGAACCCCGACGCCACGGTGCCGGCGGTGGGCCAGGGAAGGTTCCCCTTGAGGGCGGCGAAGGCCCCCCCGTCGGCCGGCGGCGGCTGGACCGCGGGCGCCGGGGTACGGCGCCGTGGCGCCGCCTCCTCGCGGCCCAGCCGGGCGATCAGGTTCTGCAGGTCCCTGGCGGCCTCCTCCAGCTTCCGGGCCGCGGTGAGGTGCCCGAGCTTCTCTTCCCGGACGTTGGCCAAAAGGATCTGGCGCTTGCGCTGCTCCTCGGCGATCTCGTGCTGCCGGACCTCTACCGTCTCCCGGGCGACCGCCACCTCGGCCTTGTAGGCCTCCAGCGCCTGCCGCTTGGCCGTGAGGTCCGTCAGGACCGCCTGGTAGGCGGTGGCCACGCGGCGGTCCTGGGCCGCGATGGAGGCCAGGTACTTGAAGCGCGTGGCGGCGCCGGACATATCGTCCGCCCCCAGGAGGAGCCGGACGTAGGCCAGGCGTCCCTGCTTGTAGATGGCCCGCAGGCGGCGTGCCAGCAGGGCGCGCGAACGGGCCATCCGCCCCTCGGCGCCGCGGATCTCCTGGCCGAGGGCGCCGATCCGCTCCGTGCTGCCCCGGAGCTTCGCCTGCAGGTCCTTGAGTTCCTTGTTCTTCTTCTGGAGGTCCGCCTCGACGCCGCGGATCTCCTGGGCCAGGTCGCGTTCCCGTTGGCCCGCCTCCCGGGCGCGCTGGCGCTCCCGCTCCAGATTCCGGTTGATCTCCCGCAACCGGTCGCGAGTCTCGGAGGCCTTCGCCTTGGACTCCTCGGCGGCCCATGCGCGGGCGCCGACCGCTACGGCCGCCAACCCCGCGAAGGCATAGAGGGCCACCGCGCGCGCGATGACGGACTTGCGGAGGGGCGGGGGCGCAGAGGGGCGGGGGCGCCGAACGCCGCACCCCTGCTCCCCCGCTCCTCTGCCCCCCCGCTGGCCCCGTGCGCCGCTCATGCGCGCAGGAGCCGGCTCACCGGCAGCAGGCTCCCGAAGGCCCCCAGGACCGCCCCGGCCCCCACCAGGGCCCCGGCCGCCCCGCCCGGGAGGAAACTGCCCAGGCCCAGCCCGTACACCTGGCCCGGCGTCATCTGTAGCTGGTACATGGTGGCGCGGTAGGCGCCGAACAGCAGGGCCACGGCCAGGCCGGCCCCGACCCCCCCCTGGATCAGGCCCTCCAGGAGGAAGGGGAGCCGGACCGTCATCTTCGTGGCCCCCACGAGCCGCATGATCTCGATCTCATCGGCGCGCGCGTAGATGGCCAGCCGCACCGTGTTGGACACGATGAGCAGGGAGGCCAGGCCGAGGGCGACCCCCACGCTCAGGCCTACCAGCTGGACCACCTTCAGGACCGCCGCCATCCGGTCGATCCACTCCTGGCCGTACTGGACCTCTTCCACCCCCTCCAGGCGCGAGAGGAACGCCGCCAGCTGCCGCAGGGCCGCCGGCGTCTGGTAGTCGTCCCGGATGCGGAGCTGGAAGGAAGCCGGGATCGGGTTCTCGCCCAGCCCCTCCAACAGGCTCTCGCGGCCCTTCAGTTCCTTCTTGAAGGCCTGCAGGGCGTCAACCTTGGAGAGGAAGGCCACGGCGCGCACGGCCTGCTCGTTGGCGATGCGCTTCTTCAGCAGCGCCAACTGGTCCGCCGTGATGCCGTCGTCCAGGAACACGGTGACCTGGTACTGATCGCGCCACTGGGCCAGGGCCGCCCCCAGGTTCTGCGCCAGGAGCAGGAAGATTCCCACGATGAGGAAGGCGACGGCGATGGTGCAGACCGAGGCCAGGCCGCCCCAGCCGGCCCGGCCCAGGTTCGTGAGGGCATCCGTCAGCGTATGGCGCAGGCGGTCGATCATCGCCCGTCCCCGTAGTCCTCCACGACGCGGCCCTGCTTCAGCACCAGGACGTGGCGCCCGTACTCCCGCACCAGGTCCTGGTCGTGGGTGGCCACCAGCACCGTGGTCCCCTTGGCATTGATCTCCCGCAGCAGGCGCATGATGTCCGCGGCCAGCTCCGCGTCCAGATTGCCGGTGGGCTCGTCCGCCAACAGGATCATGGGATCGTTCATCAGCGCGCGGGCGACGGCCACGCGCTGCTGCTCCCCGCCCGAGAGCTTATAGGGGATGGCGTTGGCCCGATGGCTCAGGCCCACCAGCCGCAGGAGCTGGGCCACCTTCCGTTTGCCGGCCGCCGCCCGCATGCCGAGGACGCGGGCCACCAGGGCCAGGTTCTCGAACACCGTCCGGTCCTTCAGGAGCTTGAAGTCCTGGAAGACCACACCGATGCTCCGCCGTAGATAGGGCAGATGGCGTTCCGGCAGCTTCACCACATTGCGCCCATTCACCAGAATCTGGCCGGAGGTGGGTAGTTCGTCCCGGTAGATGAGGCGCAGGAGGGTGGTCTTGCCGGCCCCGCTGGGGCCGGCCAGGAAGGCGAATTCCCCCTTCTCCACATGGAGGCTGACGTCCACCAACGCCTCGACGTCCCGGCCATACGTCTTGTACAGATGATATGCCTGGATCATGGCCGAGACTCGCCTTGGGGGCCCCGGCTGCGGTCTGTGGCGGCCCAGGCCCCTGGCTTCGACGCGGGCACCGTCATTCACCTCCTCCCGCCGCAAGTCCCCGCTCGGAGAGTCCCCCCGACGGTCTCCCGCGGGGCGGCTTCCCTTCGGTGGTGCCTGGCGCGGCGGCCCCCGCCCAATATACGCGCGGCATGCAAAAAACAACATTAGCGCCATTCCCACGGGATTGCAACAGGGAATCCCGCGTTCCCGCACACTTCCGCCGCCCCACGCCCCAGACCCAGCAGCAATGCTGTTCAGTTTGGCGGTCACCGAGGCGAAATCCTCACATCGCCTCTTTTGGAAATCCCCCCGTCCCCCCCTTTGCCAAAGGGGGCGGAGGGGGGATTTCTGGCAAAACGGGGGGGCGGGGGGATTCGCTCGAAGGCCGAGGCCGTGTCCCGCCCTACGTGTACAGTATTGGAGTTAGGGGAGAGGCTACGGCCTGTGACCGGCGAGTTCGTCCAGCAGCTCGTCCAGCGTCTGCGGGAGGTAGCGCTGGGGATCCAGGGGAACCCCCCGGTGGCGGATCTCAAAATGCAGGTGCGGCCCGCTGGCGTTCCCCGTGGTGCCCACCCCTCCGATGGGTTGCCCCTGCCGCGCGGATTCGCCCTCCCGGGCGATGATGATGGAGAGGTGCGCGTACACGGTGCTGAATCCCCCCTCGTGTTCCAGCACCACCACGTTGCCGAACCCCCCGCGGGTGGCCTGGGCGAAGGTCACCTCCCCGTCGGCGGCGGCCGCCACCTGCTGGGCGCGCGGCGATCCGATGTCGAGCCCCGCGTGCCGGCGGGACCCGCGCGGTCCGAAGGGCGAGGTCACCGGCCCCTGCACCGGCCAGATGAATTCCCCCGGCCCCTTGGGATCCGGCGGGGCCCAGCCCGCCGGGAGCGGGGGCGGCTCCCGGTCCTCCACCAGGGTCCGTTCCAGGTCCCGCCGTTCGGCATGGCTGAGGGGGTGGCGGGGGGGAACGGCGCGGGGGGCCCTGGCGCCCGGGATGACCAGGCGCTGGCCGGCCCAGATGGCGTTGGGCGACTTCAACCGGTTGGCCTCGACCAGCGTGGCCAGCGGCACGCCATAGGCCTGCGCGATGCGGAACAGGGTCTGCCCGGGCTGGACGACGTGCACGGCCCCCTTCGGTTTTGCCGCCGTCCTTTTCGGGACGGCGCCGACGGGCGCGGCGAGCAGCAGGGCCCAGGCCGCCAGCAGCAGACAAAGCATTGGGCGAAACGTGTCCCGCGTGGGGAAGGAACGGGCGGGCGGGCGGGCGCGTGTCTCCACGTCGGGCCCTTTGTACCGCAGGCGCCGGCGAATGACAACGCCCTTCGGTAGGATGGCGGCCCGCGGCGGGCCGGCCGCGCGCTGCTCCAGGGAGCGTCACGACGCCCCCGCGGTTCCTTGACAGGGCGCGGGAGCGGTTGCTAAGGTGCCCACACCCCGGCCGATCGGGCGGGGATACGGCGGGGATCCGAGGCCCGCGCGGCGCGGAGTGCCAGGAACCGGCATGATCATCGACGTGCACACGCACATCCTTCCCCCCGAGTACCTGGACAAGCTCATGTCCTGGGGGTCCCGCCGCTTCGAGGTGACCACCGACGCCACGGGGCGGACCATCCTGAAGTACAAGGGGGCCCGCTTCCTGGGCGTGACCAAGGAGATGGCGAGCACCGACGATCGCCTGCGGGACATGGACCGGGTCGGCGTGGACGTCCAGGTGGTCTCCCTCTCGTGCCCCAACGTCTACTTCGTGGACGGGCCGGACGCCGTGTGGCTCGCCCGCACCATGAACGATCACTTCGCCGGCGTCTGCCGGCGGCACCCCGACCGCCTGAAGGGCCTGGCCAGCCTGCCGCTGACGGCCGGGATGCCCGAGGCGCTGAAGGAACTGGACCGCGCCACGCAGGAGTTGGGGATGGTCGGCGTGGTCCTGGGCACGCACGTGGCCGGGGCCTGCCTGGCCGAGCCAGACTTCGAGCCCCTCTTCGCGCGTCTCGAGGCGCTGCGCCTCCCGGCCTTCCTCCATCCCATGGAGCCGCTGCCCTCGGAGCACATGCGGGACTTCGGGCTGGCCCCCATGGTGGGCTTCATGTTCGAGACGACGCTGACCGTGTCCCGGATGGTCTACGCCGGCGTGTTCGACCGGCACCCGAACTTTCCGTTCATCGTCCCGCACCTGGGGGCCACGCTGCCGTACCTGATGGAACGGCTGGACAACGGTTACCGGGCCTACCGGCCCAATTACGACTACGCGCCCCAGCTCCCGTCTTACTACTATCGGCGGCTCTACTATGATACCGTGTCCTTCCACCGGCCCGCCCTCACGTGCGCCCTGATGTCCGTAGGCGCGGACCGCCTGGTGATGGGGAGCGACTACCCCCACGTCATCGGGGACCTGAAGCGGGCCGTCACCTCCATCCAAGAGCTGGACGTGCCGCGGGCGGACCAACAGCGCATCCTGGGCGACACCGCCCGACAACTCTTCCGCCTCTAAGGGGTTGCTGAAGAACTTGGCTTTGCCCAGGCTGCTCACAAAGGTCCAGATGCAAGGCGGCGCGCGATGCGCGGGGTACCCACGAAAGTGGGTCGGAGGCGTACTGGGGCCGTACGTCGCAGCCCACCCGCCGGCGCCGAGGCGGCGGGGTAAGATGTCCGAGCGCGCCAACGCCCCACCCGTTGCCGCCGAGGCAGCGAGGAGAGATGTTGGGCCTTTTTCAGCACCCTGGTAGGCGCGCGGCCCGGGCGGGGGCGCGGGAACCTCACGGAGCTCTGCCGATGCATCTCAGCGTAAGGACGGCGACGCTGGTGTGGGGGCTGATGGCGGCCCTCGCGGCGGCGGCCTTCCCGGCCGCCTCGGCCAGCGCCCAGGGGACGGCCTCGACGGGGGCGGTGACCGGCACTGTGGCCTCCCAGAACGCCGTGCTGCTGGAAGGGGCGGATGTGGTCCTGGAGGGATTCGGGAGCGCCTACACGGACAGCCAGGGCCATTTCACCTTCAGCCGGGTGCCGCCCGGAAACTACCGCCTCAGCGTCCAGAAGCAGGGCTTCACCGGCTACACCCGCGCCGTCGGCGTGCGGGCCGGATTCACCGAGCGGTTGGACATGACCCTGGGCGGGTTCGCGGAGCCGCCGACCCTCAGCGGCGGCCGGGTCTCCGTGCCCCTGATCCGCCAGGGGAACGCGTTCCTCGTGCGGGCCCTGCTCAACGGCCGGCGCGATGCCCTGTTCTACCTGGACACGGGGGCCAGCCTCGCCACCATCTCGACTGCGGTGGCCCAGGAGCTGGGGATCTTCTTCGGGCCCGGCTCCCCCACCCTCACCATCCGCACCGCGTCGGGCACGATCCAGGTGCCCGTGGCCAGCGTGGAGAGCATCCAGGTGGGCGGGGTGGAGGCGCGAGACGTGCAAGTGGCGGTGTTCGATCTGCCCCACGGCGGCCAGGTGGTGGGCCTCCTGGGCAACAGTTTCCTCTCGCGCTTCCAGGTCCAACTCGATCCCGTGCAGGGTCTCTTGATGCTGAGCCAGTGACGCGAGCGCCCGCGCCCCGCTCCGATGCCTGGGCCCGCGGGGCTTGACACGCGCAGGAGGCCGGGTCCGTGTGGGATCGGGGGGGTGGCTGCGCCGAGCCCCGTCACGCGGCGTAAACCGGATCCGCTTCGATGGGCGTCGTCGGCTCGGGCGCGTGTCCCGCGCGGGCCGCCGCTACGCGTGGGATAGGGTGGCCACCACGAACATCCAGAGGATCATCCCGAAGCCCAGGGCCAGCTTGACCAGCAGCGTGTGAAATCCCCGGCTCTGGATCGTGCCGCGCAACCGTTCCATCGTCGTTCCCTCCTTCCCGTGCCGGCCAGACCGGCCGACCGCACCCTCGCGTAGGAGCAAGGGGTGTGCCACGGAAATGCGCCCGGGGGCTGCGGCCCCCCCGCCCCAGCCAGTGGTCCGGCGTGGGGCCTGACGCGCTCAACGCCTACGCCGTGTTATGGCAACTGGGGCGACCGGAGGGCGAACGCGCCGGACGCGAGGAGGGGCGAGAGGAAGGGGAGGACCGGGCGGGCCGCCCGGAACGCTCGGGGGGTCTGGCGCACGAGCGCCTACGCCGTGGGGGCCCCGGGCCGCCCACACCGTGGGCGGCCGGCGCCTGACGCTGGCCACGCCCTGGTTTAACAGGCTGCTGAAAAAGGCCCATCTGCGGCGTTGGCGCGCTTGCGCGGCGCTGCGACGTACGGACCAAGTACGCCTCGCGCCTCGCCTCGCGCGCCGCCTTGCACCTGGACCTTTTTGAGCAGCCTGGGAAGGTTCGGGTTTCTCAGCAGCCTGTTGCGCGCCCGGCACCCGCCCCGCATGGGACGGGGCGCCGGGC
>Ga0187780_10003798_pt1 | contig 11359 bp, 10 predicted proteins | sample 1015_Q2_SP10_20__FD_132429 | JGI IMG/M metagenome (GOLD analysis project Ga0187780, IMG submission 132429) | Tropical peat soil microbial communities from peatlands in Department of Meta, Colombia - 1015_Q2_SP10_20_MG | ecosystem: Environmental > Terrestrial > Soil > Wetlands > Peat | place...
ACATCTAGAACCAGCCCCCTGCGGATTGACTGGGGATGCTGCGTGGCGGCTTCGGCGAGGGCCTTGGAACCGACGAAACCAATCTTGCCCGCTGAAATCACCCAAGAGAGGTCGGCCTGGTAGGGGTCAGTGCTCTGGTCGATGTCCGACCCGTGCAGGGGGAGCCCGGCTTCGAGCCTAAGCGAGTCCCGGGCTGCGAGGGCGCAGGGAGTCGATGTCGCGGCCAGCTTCTCCCAGACCCGCATGGCGCCTTCAGGATGCTCGCTTGTTGCACCGTACACTATTACCTCGAACCCATCTTCGCCCGTGTAGCCGGTCCTCGACACTAACGCATCCTCCCCCGCTACCTTCGTCTCCGCGCAGCGGAAACGCTTCAGCTGCGCAAGATCCAGCTCAGCCAAAGGCTGGAGGGAATCGGCCGCCTTCGGACCCTGCACCGCCACCATGGCCGAATCAGAGGTCATGTCGTTGATTTCGAAGCCCCGGGGCGACAGGGCCACCATGTGTTCCATGTCCGTCTTGGCATTGGCTGCGTTGACCACCACCATGTACCTGTCGTCGGAAAGCTTCTCGATGATTAGGTCGTCTACGATCCCGCCACCTTCGTTGAGCAGAAGTGTGTAGAACGCCTTCCCCGGGGGCTGCGACTGCACATCGGTGGGGACCACACCCTCCAAGAAGGGTCCTGCCTGACCCCCTTTGACCATGAACCTCCCCATGTGGGAGACGTCGAAGATTCCGGACCTGTTCCTGACCGCCATGTGCTCGTCAGTGGTTGTCGTGTACCAAAGGGGCATCTCGTACCCGGCGAACTCAGTAAGTTTGGCGTGCTTCGCATGATATCCGTACAGCTGGGTCGTCCTCAGCACGGTGGCCCGCGACTCCCGACTCTATTTAAGAGAGGCACACCCCTCTCTGTCGTTTGCTCACGCTGACACCGGTCGATGTCCGGCCCAAGAGCTCCAGGTTCGACATAGTGTCCCTGATCGAGGAGAAACTCGGCGTAGGCCTGAGGGACGGGGACATCCTGGTAATCTCGAGCAAATTCGTCGCCGTCTCGGAAGGGAGGGTGGTGAAGCTCCGCTCGGTCAGAGCAAGCCGGAGGGCAAAGCAATTGGCGGCGGGAAACAGGATGGACGAGAAGTTGTGCGAGCTTGTCCTTCGGGAATCCGACGAGATCCTCGGCGGAATCCCCGGGTTCATGCTTACCAACAAGGATGGGCTCCTTACCCCTAACGCAGGCATAGACAAGTCGAATGTGAAACACGGGAGCGTGGTACTGTACCCTCGGAGACCTGAGCTCTCTGCTTGGAGGATACGGGAGGCGCTCAGGTTCTCCCGGGGAGTCTCTATCGGCGTCGTGATTTGCGACAGCAGACTCTCGCCGACGAGGAGGGGGACGACCGGGGTGGCCGTCGCCTCGTCGGGAATAGAGGCCGTGCTCGACATGCGCGGGAGGAAGGACCTCTTTGGCAACGTGTTGAAGGTGACTTCCCAGAGTGTCGCAGATGATTTGAGCTCCGCCGCCGAGATTCTGATGGGAGAGTCTGATGAGGCGACGCCCATTGTACTCGTAAGAGGACTGAATCGGAGACTTCTGAGGAACGCGGAGTACGGCGGCAGGAGGTTCTCAATACCTATGGACGAGGACGTCTATCTGCGGAGCCTCGGCTTCTCCGGGCCAGCCTCGTAGGCCAGCATACTGCTAAATGCCGGGCATCGGGGCGATGCGAGCGTTGACCTACGAAATCGTCTGTTCGTCCTGCGGGACGCCTCTCTACTCCGGGTTTGACCTCAGATCCCCGGGGGACGTGCTGAAGGCTGCAGACTACAAGTGCAAGAAGTGTGGCACTAAACTTTCGGCGACGAAGTTCGAGGTCGACGTTCAGAAGATAGACGGGTCGTTTTCGTAAGATAGGCTAAAGTTCCCCTAGGTGCGCTGGGTATTCCGGGAGACCTCCCGGGATGAGTAGCGGGTACACCTTAGTGATTTGCGAGAAGCCTGATGCGGCTAGGAGGGTCTCCGACGCCCTCTCAGAAGGCGAGTCCCGCAGCGAGCGGGTGGAGGGGACGACGGTGTTCAGGTTCAACCGGAAGGGAGAGGAGTTCGTTGTCTGTGCCGCCCAGGGACACTTGTACGAAGTCTCTGACCCCGCCCGGGAAAGGACAGTCTACCCTGTCTTCGACGTCGAGTGGTACTCGTCTGACCTTGTCGACGAAGACAGCGCAAGCGCGGCAAGACGGATCTTGGCCATCAGGAAGCTCGCGTCAGGGGCGTCGAAGTTCGTCAACGCCTGCGACTTCGACGTGGAAGGGGAGACCATCGGGTACAACCTGCTGAGGTATGCGTGCGGAGAGAAGGAGAAAAGCGCGTTCAGAGCGACGTTCTCCGCGCTCACTGAAGAGGATCTGGTGAAGGCGTTCGACGACCTGAAGCCTCAGGAGGAACTGGGGCTCGCCCGAGCCGGGAGGGCCAGGCACGCGATTGACTTCGTCTGGGGGGTGAACCTTTCACGGGCGCTTTCGCAGTCGGCGCTCGGTTCCGGGCACAGGTATAGGACGGTCAGCGTCGGCAGGGTTCAGGGACCGACTCTAGGGTTCTTGGTGGAGAGGGAGCGAGAGATAAGGACGTTCGTTCCCGTCCCCTATTGGAAGGCCTCAGGGGCATTCGAGAGGGACGGCATGAAGCTCACGGCAGGGTACGCCAGGGACAGAATCGAGACCAAACAGACAGCCGAGAAAATCAGGGGGGAGTGCGTGGGGAGGGAGGCGGTTGCGGCCGCCGTGCGCAGGAACACCGTCCAGATCGGGCCGCCGGTGCCGTTCAATATTGGCGACCTCCAGAAGGAGGCCTATCGGGCGTTCGGGTACACCCCCAGCCGGACACTCCAGATCGCCGAGGGGCTCTACCTAGGGGCCTTCATTTCATACCCTCGGACAGGGAGCCAGAGACTCCCCCCGTCGATTAACTACAGAAGCATCATTCGAGGCCTTGGCAAGGTCCCCGAGTACTCTGCCCACGCGGCCGAGCTTCTGAAGGGGGAGCCGAAGCCCGCTCAGGGCGCGAAGTCCGACGCAGCACACCCCGCCATCCACCCAACCGGCGAGAAGCCGAAGCACCCCCTCGAGGTTTCGGAGTTGGCTGTCTTCGACTTGGTCGTCAGGAGGTTCCTCGCCGCCTTCGGCCCTTCGGCTCGGAGGGAGCTGGTAGAAGCCACCATTGTCGTGGGCGAACACCAGTTCAGGCTGGCAGGAGGGAGGACCGTCTTCCCCGGTTGGATGAAGTACTACGGGAGATATGCCGGATACAGGGACGTCGAGGTCCCTCTGGTTTCCGAGGGAGAAAGGTTCAAGGTAATCGGCGTGGCGCTGGAAGAGAAGTTCGAGCAGAGGTCTCCTAGGTACAACCCGAGCAGTCTCCTCGAGAAGATGGAAAAGGAGGGGATAGGGACCAAAGCCACACGCGCCGACATAATCGCGACCCTCGTGGGGAGGGGGTACGTCTCCGGGGAGAACATGGAAGTGACAGACCTTGGGCTGTCCGTTGTGGAGACAATGGCAGAGTACGTTCCATCAATCATCAGCACAGAGCTCACCCGCGAGATGGAGAGAAAATTAGAAGCGGTCGAAGGCAGGAGTGGGAGCGAAGCTGAGCTGCTACGGGAAACCGTGAGATCCATTGTCAGGCAGCTTGCGGAGCTTAGCGCCAACGAGGAGGCGGTCGGACGAGAAATCGACTCCGCGCAGACAGCGAGTGTAGCCAAATCATTCGTGCTGGGGAAATGCCCCGTCTGCAAGACAGGGGATCTCAGAATCATCAGGTCGAAGGCAACGAAGAAGAGATTCGTGGGGTGTTTCAACTATTCAAATGGGTGCCGAGCTTCGGCCCCGCTTCCTCAGAAGGGGGCTCTTAGGACTGCTTCGAAACCCTGCGAGCGCTGCTCTTGGCCCGTCGTATATGTGGCGGGACGGCACCCTTGGAGGCTCTGCGTCAACCCGAACTGCCCGGGAAGGAGGAAGCCGTGAAGTGCCCTATCTGTGGGAGAGAAGCTGCCCCAGAACTCTGCCGCTATCACGCCGAAGCAAAAGAGAAGATACAGGCGGCCTACTCCCTCTGGATGAAGGCCTATGGGAACATAGAATGGAAGGACTTTTTGGATAATGTTAAACGCAACCCCCAAACGGGCCAGTGGGTAAAGGAGATAGCCGAGCTTCTGAGAGGATGATTAAATGCTAAGAACAGCACTCGAGTCTGCTTACAAGAGGACGATAGGGGCACTCAAGGATTCCCTTGCGCGCCTCGTCTCATCACTGACGCGAGGAGGCGGTCTTATTGAAGCCCTGTACATCATTATCTTGGTTGCTCTGATGGCGGGCTTCGTGAACGCCGTGTTCTTCCCTGTTACCAACCAGAGCTACATCCCGTACCCGGGGAGCAACGCCATGACTATACCCGAGGCCATAGTCGATGCTTTCGTTATCACGGTTGGGGGGGCAGGGGTCTACCTCGTCTACCAGAGCGGAAGGCAGACTGTGCGCTCTAGGACTGTCAACCTGTACCTAGGGCTGGCGCTCCTCCTGCTTGTGGTGGCCGTGTTCGTTGGTATCGACATGGCTATACTGAAGGGATTCGGATAGAAAAGGCTCCGCCTTCCCAGCCTGGACCTCGCTCGGCCCTGATGAGCAACTCCTGCCTTCTTGTATCTACTGAGGCGGTGATATCGGAAAGGCCGGAGATGGACCTCCCAGTCCCCCAGCGGGTGAAGCTTTCACGCCTGTACATGGAAAGGAGTACTGCCCTCGCATTTGTTCTTGCGAAGTACGCCAGCGACGCGATTGCGAAGTTCAGCTTCCTGCTGCGCGAGCTTCCGTCCTCCTGCGAGATCAGGTGGTAGAAGCTGTTGAGGCTGTCTATGATTACAACACCCTGATTGCCCTCGAACATGCCAGCAAGCTCTCCCTCGATGTCCGCTTCAGGCTCGGGGACTCTGAGGGTCACTGTGGCCGGCGAACCAAGCGACCTGAAGATGTGATCGGCGTTCGATGAGTAGAAGGCATCCAGATCGAGAATCTCTGCTGCGTCAGTCGTTTGTGCCAGTAGGCTGATGACAGAGCGCGCAAAGTCGAGATTGGCCAGCCTGTCCTCCAGCAGGAATGTCGCTGTTCTTCCCCTGAGGGGGGCGAAGAACGATTGGGCCTCGCGTGTACCAAGGCTCATGTGCATTCTGGTGTTGTTTGAGTTTGCGTTAAAAACACTAGTCCAAGTATGGTCGCCGCTAGACTCGGTTTCCTCTCATAGTTGGATGGAGGGCGTTATAAGGGCAGGCCATGTTGTTGTAGGGCAGAAGGACCGCCTTGGGAATCTATGCTAAAGCGAAGAATGGTGGCTCGCGTTCGATGTCGTATCTCTACTGGAGTTGGGTTCGTCGAATTGCGAAGGAGGAAGGTGTAACTCTTCCTCAAAGCGGTTCCGCGACCGATTCGCTCGCTGATGCCGAAGCGAAAAGGCTCGCATCTGCACTCAGAGCCAGAGCACAGAAAATTAGGAAGGGAATCGCCCCCCGGGACGCTAGTTCATATGTTCAACAGGTTGACAAAAAGTGGTTCCCTCCCGCAGTCGGCAGAGAGGATGTCGGAGCTGTGGGTGCTGATTTTGACGATCCTGATTCCATGGAAGACACCGCCAAGTTCTTCGAATCTTCCGGCGGAGTCAAGCTAAGGTACTGACGAAAGGTGCGGTAGTAACGTCTCCTTCGTTGATATCCATCTGATGTCGATAAGACCGATGTTGCTACGCCGCATGGCCGCTCTGAAAACGTCGTGCAATTTCATAGGCTTTGTTATCCCCATGGTTCCAAGCCATCTCTCGGCGCCGTTCCTTTGGCACGCAATCAAGTAACCGTCGAGCTGGCTCAAGTCTGCTCGCGAACCGAATTTTCCTCCTGCTAACGACGATTTCACTTCGATGAAAAGCGACCTGAGCCGACATCGTGCAAAGATGTCTAGTTCTCTCCCAATGACAATATCGTAACCTGCTTTGCGCAGGATTCGAGCAAAGAAACTTTGAACCATGAGCCCTCTTATTTCGGGACTGGCGGCTTTCGCCGCCTCCAGCCAAGGTACAACTTCGTTGCTCGTAGGGTCGAACAAGAGCCAGATTGTCCTCACATTTGGCCCGATTGCTAAAGCAGCTCTGAGCCCGGCACCGGCCTCGTCAATTGATGAGGCCCTGATCGCTACCCGAGATGAGCCGAACAAATACCACAAGTTCATCCGTTGCGCGTCTTGGGAAAGATGCTATGCAAAGTATTTATGAATTATGCGTGAGAGTTAGAATATTCCCAATATTCTGGACGAAGGACGAGAACGCGCAGCAGGTATTTGTCGTATAATGCATAGCTGACCAAATATCTATTTATGTGTACTCCGAAATGGGTGCTGGTGTCCAAAAGTGGCGAAATCAGGTGTTTTGGCCTTGGGAATCGATTCATCTGTAATAATAGATAGTTCTATACTGGGGGCGGGCGAGAAAGGTTGGTCCTAGAGCCCGCCGCTAGAACTGCGAAGTTGAAGCCTGATGACACAAATTCCAAGATAGCAGCTATGGTCAAACTGCTCACCGAATATGGTCCGCAAATAAACCGAATAGCAAGGGAGGTTCGAATTCACAAGGAGACGGCCAGATACTGGTACAAGGAACGGTTGCTGAAGAAAGGTTACACAATGACAGCGATTCCCAACTACGAGAAGCTTGGCTTGGGAAGGGTCGTCGCATTCGCTGAGTTCTCAGGGAAGTTCGTCCCTTACGCTGATGCGATATTGATGGCCATGAGTGAATTGTGCTATCTGAGCAGTTTCGCAAAGGCCCTGACGGAGGACTCGTACTCGATTCAGGCCAATGTGCCTCGTGAGTTTACCAATGATTGGATTCGGTTCATGCAAGCTCTAAAACAGCGAGGCGTATTCGACTCAATTCAGGTGGTGCCATTCGAGTGGGTGCGGGTGGCCCCCATGCGATCGGAGCTTTACGATTTTGAACATGACTCTTGGCAATATGATTGGGGAACACAGTCGAAGGTAGAATCAGGTTCTGCCAACTTCGCACCCTCTGAGAGAGGCAGATTTGATCAGATCGATTTGAGGCTGATTGAACAGCTTCAGATAGACCCAGAGACTACTTTGTTCGAGATTTCACCGAAGCTCCAAGTAAACTACAAGACACTAAGTTGGCACAATCGCGTCCATGTCGTGGGCAACAACTTGGTTAGTGGATACTTGGTGAATTGGGCGGGAACACGTTATGACCCCAAGCTAGAGAAGGCGCTGCATAGGAGACACAGATACATGTGGGTTGAGTTGTTAGCTAGAGGCGTTACAGAGAATGAGCGAATGGAGCTGATGGCGAAGGTTAACCGGTTGCCGTTCCTCTGGCTTGAGGCAGGAGGGCAGAATTACTTTGCCCAGATTGCCTTCCCTAGCGAAACAATCACAGAGGCTCTTGGATTCATCAAGGAAGTTGTTTCGCCCATCAAGCAAAAGGTCGTGTGGCATTTTATGGATCAGGCTAATGCTCTAAGATTCTCAATCGTACCGAGCCTCTATAGTCAAGAAGAGAAGAAATGGAATTTTAATCAAGTCGAACTACTGAACAGATTTGACAGGCTTGTGCTAGAGATAAAGGGGACGACAAGCTAAGTTAAGGGCTACCCGAGCTCAGCTTGTCTTACGATCCACCCATCCCGCCGATGACAGTTAGCGGGTCGATGTGGACGCCCAGTGTTGCGAAGACGATGCTCGCTCCACTAAGGGCTATCATTCCGTACCGGATTTTCTCATCCAGAGTCATGTTGACCAAGGCATTGAATGGCTGGCAGATAAGGTTAAGCAACTGCCAAACCAGATTGTAGCGTTTCCATGCAGATTCTAACAATGATGAAACGAGAGTCCCATTGGATGCTCCGGCGCATAGCGTTGCGAGCACATGAAACTTGACAAGCAACGCAATGTGGAGGACTTGGTAACCTTCGTCAGCGCCGTCTTATTGTGGTCGTGTTCGAATTTCCATAGCAAAACCAGTATGGCCAAAGCTCATTAGGTCAGCCGGGGTGTTCGCCTTCGAGATCTCAAGTGAACCGAATCTGTGTGGTCACGGCGAAGGCCAGGGCCTACTACGCCCTCGTCTCAAGGCTGAGAAGGGCGGGCCTTCCTTTCTCGAGTGCCCTCCCTGACTCCGACTTCGGGGATTGCGATCTCATCCTCACTACGGCCGACGAGGCAGAGCAGTTCGGTTCCAAGGCCGTGGCCCTCGAAGAACTTGACGAGAACCCGGGGATTTTCAAGGGGCAGGTCGTGTCCCGGCTATCTGGGGATGGGGACGTGATTCTTGTAGGAGTCGACCCTGGGAAGAGGACCGGCCTCGCAGTCTTCTATGGACAGACGAAACTTGCCTTCAACACCTTCGACTCGACAGCGGCCGTCTGTTCTAGGGTCGGTGCTTTCGCAAGAGGAGTTCCGTGCAATCGCTTGGTCGTGAGGGTAGGGAACGGAAACAGGTCCTTAGCCTCCAAACTTGTGGACGGGCTTCGAAAGGAGGTGCCAGCCGCGACTATCGAAGTGGTAGACGAGTCGGGGACCTCTGCCGGAAGCTCGAAAATGAAAGGGGTACAGCGGGACCAAGTTGCAGCTGCCAAGATCGCCTTCCGGAAGGGCGAAGTGGTCAGCCCTGGGATGACCAGAACTCACGGTTGAATTCCTCGATAAGCCCAGGCGTCATGTCGCCCACGGTGAGGTTGCTTTTGAGCCATGAAGGCATCAGCTCTCTCGCCGCTTGTGAGCCAAATCTTTCGTCGAGGAAGAACACAGTCCCTCTCTTCCCGGGGCGCCGGACATGCCTCCCCGCCGCTTGGAACGCCCGGCGGAGCGCAGGGAGACGAGAGAGCATCAGATACGAGTCATGCTCGCCCGCCCTCTTGAGGCATGCGTACTCGGCATACATCATGGGGGACGGAGGTGGGAGGGCCAGCCCCACCACTGCGACCGACCCCATTGTACCCCCGTCGAAGTCCTCGCCTTCGGAGAAGCGTCCCCCTTGGACGGCGAATAGAATCGAGTCATCTGCTGACCTGAACGAATCGAAGACTGCCTCGGCCTGGTCGTTCGAAAGGCCTGGTTGCTCTGACACCGTGTGTCTGCCACTAACTTGCTTAGCAACCATCTCGTAAAGTGCCCCCAAGATGGAGTAGGAGGGGGCGAAGACTCCGACCGCAGAGCTAGTGGAGTTGATTATCGCCGTGATCCTTTCTGCGATTTTGGAGTACATCTTGGGGGTCCTCATTTTGTATCGAGTGGAGGTCCCTGTGTCTACTGCCGTTCTGACCACGACGAGCGGCTCGGCCGCCGCTTCGTAGGTCCTGACCGTCTCCGTCGCCAGGCCCAACGACCTAGCAAAGACGGCCGACGGATTGACGGTTGCTGAAAGTAGCACGGAGCTCCTGAATTGACTGAGGTATTCCGCCACTCCTCGGACCGGGTCGGGGTCCACGAGGCCGAGCGTGTTCTCCCATCTTACGAGGACTGACCTAGTTGAAGACGACAGCCTGACAAGGAACTCGCCTACCCTCAGTATTAGGGACGGAAGCTTCCGCTCGTACACCACGGACCCCCAAGCGGCGCCGGAGCTGGCGCTGAGCTCGAATGCGAGGTTCTGGAGCCACACGGTGCCGTGGTCGTCACGGAACCTGTCAATAACCGATGCCCTGTCGAACAGCCATCCTTTGTGCTCAGCCATCAATTCCTCAAAGGTGTGAAGGAGAGCGGCAAGAGACGAGGCCGCCTCATCCATCAACATCGCCTCGGCCTCCCTGACCGCCCCTTTCACCTGGTCTAGGGTGAGAGTTGCCGAACTGAGCCCCCTGAAGAAGTCTCTCAGGTTGTGTGCCTCGTCGGCGATGAGTATCGTTTTCCTCCTTTCTACCGAGTTGCGGTCGAAAAGTACGGGTGCCGCTTTTGGGTCGAAGGCATACTGGTAGGGGACAATTGCCATAGCCGCCTGCACCATAGCTAGCCTCGCCACCTCGTAGGGGCACACGTAAGCAGTTTCAGATTTCCTGATGAGCTCAGCATGGTGGGGAGTCTTGATGAGCACATCCCTGACGAGGCGGTCGAACTCTTCTGTTAGGGACACGTTGAGAAAGTATGGGCAGAGGTTGTTGCTCACGTTGAAGGTACAGTACCACCCGAACGACTCCTGTGGTACCGCCCTCTGGCGCCTCAAGAGGCAGTAGTCGAACTTTGAAAGCATCGAGGCGGCCTTGAAGGGGTGCTTCTCTTGGAGCCTGGATGCCTCCTCCACGACCCTGGCTATCTGCCGTTTCGTTCTGCAGGTGTAGACCACTTTGCAGCTCATCTCCTCTGCGGCGGAAAGCGCCCCTGCCAAGACTGCTGCAGTTTTCCCGAATCCGCTCATGGCTTCGGCAATCAGGATCCCACCATCGAGGCAGGCCTCGCGGACCCGCTGGGCCAGCTCCCTCTGGCCGGGGCGAAAAGTTTCGTAGGCGAACCTCTCGTCTATGGCCACGAATATGGAGGTGCGAGCAGTATTTTACGACCAGCTTTTTTGGTCGTCAGCGTTTGTCAGACCGATATCTTTGTCATGTAACCTCCGTCGGAGAAGAGGTGGGCGGTCGCCCTTTCAACGGCAGTCCTGTATTCCGCCGTCGTGTAGATTCTCAGGATATCCATGAAGCCTGCAATCGAGCCGACTAGTGGAAGATCACTGAGGGGCACGTTCGTGTGCGTGGTGTTCTTTCCTTCTCCGTAGATGACCTTGATTGACGTGAGCGCCTGCCTTGTCGACGTATAAGGCACTGAGGGAGTTGTGGGGACGTCAAGGAAGATGTGCTTCTTGTCGACCTTCGCCTTTTCGGCAATGTCGAGAATCACCTGGTCCCTCATGCGGCTTCGCTCGAAAAGCTGCTCCACAACCCTGTCTCTCCTCTGGACGAGCTGCTCGAAGACGCACTTCACCAGACGCCTGTCTCTGAAGTCGACCGCGAGCCGCTTGGCCTCTCGCTGTTCTGGGCTGGATGGATTGAGGGAGACCAAATCGTGAAGAATCCTTTCGTCGGTCATCTCGAGATAGTTGTCAATGTCCGAGAGGTCTGTCAGGTGTAGCGCCTCCTCTGCCAGCTTCATTGAGTTAACAAGCATCAGCTCGGCGGCCCTGACGGTTCGGTGGAAGTAGACGGCTTTGAACATCTCATATCTCGCAAGAAGCAGTGCTTCGAAGGCGTAGAGTGCCGCGTTGTCTAGGGCGAGGTGCCTGTCTGCGACTCTGAGGGAGTCTATCACGCGCTGCACG
>Ga0187780_10003800_pt1 | contig 11357 bp, 7 predicted proteins | sample 1015_Q2_SP10_20__FD_132429 | JGI IMG/M metagenome (GOLD analysis project Ga0187780, IMG submission 132429) | Tropical peat soil microbial communities from peatlands in Department of Meta, Colombia - 1015_Q2_SP10_20_MG | ecosystem: Environmental > Terrestrial > Soil > Wetlands > Peat | place...
CGCCCGCATATCGAGGAGCTCGCCGCCACCGCGGACACGCACACTTCGCTGCACCCCAACGCCGGCCTGCCCAACGAGATGGGCGAATACGACGAGTCGCCCGAGTACATGGCGTCGATCCTGTGCGAATTCGCGCAGGCCGGGTTCCTCAACATCGTGGGGGGATGCTGCGGCACCACGCCGGCGCACATTCGCGCCATCGCCGACGCGGTGCGCCCATTCGCACCGCGCCAGATTCCTGCACCCGAGAAAAAACTGCGCCTGTCGGGGCTCGAGCCGCTCAACATCGGCGACGATTCGCTGTTCGTCAACGTCGGCGAGCGTACCAACGTCACCGGCTCGCGCGCCTTCTCGCGCATGATTCTCGGCGGCGACTACGCGCAGGCCCTGAGCGTCGCGCGTCAGCAGGTCGAGAACGGCGCGCAGATAATCGACGTGAACATGGACGAGGCCATGCTCGACTCGAAGGCGGCCATGGCCTCGTTTCTCAACCTCATCGGCTCCGAGCCGGACATCGCGCGCGTGCCGCTCATGATCGACTCCAGCAAGTGGAGCGTGATCGAAGCCGGGCTGAAGTGCGTGCAGGGCAAGGCAGTGGTGAATTCGATCAGCCTGAAGGAAGGCGAAACCGAGTTCCTGCGCCAGGCCAGGCTCGTGCGGCGCTATGGCGCTGCCGCCGTGGTCATGGCCTTCGACGAGCGGGGTCAGGCCGATACCCTGGCGCGTCGCATCGAGATCTGTTCTCGGGCCTATCACCTGCTGGTGAAGGAGGCCGGCTTCCCGCCCGAGGACATCATCTTCGATCCCAACATATTCGCCGTCGCCACTGGCATCGAAGAGCACAACCGCTACGCCCTCGACTACATCGAGTCCACGCACGCGCTCAAGCAAGCGCTGCCGCACGTCAAAGTAAGCGGCGGCGTATCGAACATCTCCTTCTCGTTTCGCGGCAACGAGCCGGTGCGCGAGGCGATCCACACCGCATTCCTCTACCACGCCGTGCAGGCCGGCATGAACATGGGCATCGTCAACGCCGGACAGCTGAGCGTGTACCAGGAGATTCCGTCCGACCTGCTGGAGCGGGTCGAAGACGTGCTGCTCAACCGCCGGTCGGATGCCACCGAGCGGCTGGTCGCATTCGCCGAAGGCTACAGCCGCGCCGGCAAGACGGTAGTCGAAGATCTAGCCTGGCGCAAAGGCAGCGTCCAGGAGCGCCTCACGCATGCGCTGGTCAAGGGCATCGACACCTGGGTGGTCGAGGACACCGAAGAGGCGCGCCTCAAGTACGAGCACCCGATTCAGGTCATCGAAGGCCCGCTCATGGACGGCATGAATGTGGTCGGGGACCTGTTCGGCGCGGGCAAGATGTTCCTCCCGCAGGTGGTCAAATCGGCGCGCGTGATGAAGCGCGCGGTCGCGCACCTGGTCCCCTACATCGAGGAAGAGAAGCGCACGTCCGGGAGCGAACACAAGACCAAGGGCAAGATCGTCATCGCCACCGTGAAGGGCGACGTGCACGACATCGGCAAAAACATCGTCTCGGTCGTGCTCCAGTGCAACAACTTCGAGGTAGTCAACCTCGGCGTGATGGTGCCGGCGGAACAGATCCTGCAGACCGCGCGCAACGAGAACGCCGACTTGATCGGCTTGTCCGGCCTGATCACTCCGTCGTTGGAGGAGATGGCGCACGTCGCCAAGGAGATGGAACGTCAGGGGTTCCAGGTTCCGCTGCTGATCGGCGGCGCCACCACGTCGCGCGTCCACACGGCGGTGAAGATCGAGCCCAACTACTCGGGACCCACAGTCTGGGTGCCGGACGCGTCGCGCAGCGTTGGCGTGTGCACGAGCCTCACGAGCACTGGCCTGCGCGCGGATTACGTCCGCAAGGTCAAAGAGGACAACGAGCGCACCCGTCAGCAGCACAGAGGCAAGAAAGGCCAGGCCCCGCATCACACGCTGGCCGAGGCGCGCGCACGCGGCCTCGCGACGGACTGGGCGAGCTATGCGCCGCCCACGCCGGCGTTGCTTGGGGTCAAGGCCATGAAGCGCTATCCGCTGGCCGACATCGCGCAACTCATCGACTGGACCCCCTTCTTCCAGACGTGGGAGCTCAGCGGCCGTTACCCCAAGATCCTGCACGACCCGGTCGTTGGCGAAGCGGCGCGCAACCTGTTCGCCGATGCGCAGGTCATGCTGACGCGTATCATCGAGGAGCGCTGGCTGCAGGCGAGCGGGGTGATAGGGTTGTTGCCGGCCAACAGTGTGAATGCGGACGACATCGAGGTGTACACGGACGAGTCGCGGACCCAGGTCGCGGCCCGCTTCCACTTCCTCAGGCAGCAGATGGTCAAGCCCGAGGATCGCGCCAACCACTGTCTCGCCGACCTCGTCGCGCCGAAGGCCTCCGGAGTCAGGGATTACCTCGGCTGCTTCGCCGTGACCGCCGGCCTCGGCATCGAAGCGCACCTGGAAGCTTACGAGGAGAAGCACGACGATTACAGCGCGATCATGCTCAAGGCGCTGGCGGATCGGCTGGCGGAAGCCTTCGCGGAACTCATGCATCTGCGCGTACGGCGGGAATTCTGGGGCTATGCTGCGGCGGAGAGCCTGAGCCTGGAGCAGCTGATCGATGAGAGCTATCGCGGCATCTGCCCGGCGCCGGGTTACCCGGCCTGCCCCGACCACACCGAGAAGGCCACACTGTTCGACTTGCTGCAGGCACCGCTCAACACGGGCATCATCCTCACTGAGAGCTTCGCGATGCTGCCGACCGCGGCTGTGAGCGGCTTCTATTTCTCGCATCCCGACGCGCGTTACTTCGCAGTGGGGAAGATCGACCGCGATCAAGCGCAGGACTACGCGCGGCGCAAGGGCTTGCCGCTGGAAACGGTCGAGCGATGGCTCGCGTCCGCCCTGTCGTATGAGCCCGGGCAGCAGGGCGTCGCTTTGCCCGCATGAGGACGCTCTGACATTGCCGTCATGAGCGAACGCGCTCGATCCTGCTGCGACAAGCTGCGCATTGCATGCGCTGTCGCGCTAACGGCCTGCCTCTCGATCGCGTTCGCGCACGGCGAGCCGGCACGGCTGCATCACTATAGCGTGGCCATCGACGAGAGCCTTGTCACCCTGCGCGTGCGCGCCTGCTTCAGCGGCGCGCCGCCACGCCGGCTGGTGGCCGCGTCCATCGACGCTGAGGATGCGCTCGAGAAAGTGGAGCTGGAGGGCGCCAAGCGCGCCTTCACCACGAACGGTACCGAGATGCGTCTGGGCAGCTTGCCGGACGGCGCCTGCATCGCATATGCCGTCGACCTTGGCCGACTCACGACGAGCTCCAGCAAAGCGCGCGCAGCGCAGCGTGTCGGCGGCGACCTCATCACGGATCTCGGCACTTGGTTCTGGCGTCCGGACGTGCTCGAAGCGGACGAGGACATCGACGTGGAGTTCGTGCTGCCAGCGGGGATGTCGGTCTCGACACCGTGGCAGGTCACTGCACTGGATGGGCGCGTTGTGCATCGGGTCGGTCATGGCCCCTACGATTGGCCGGCCGCGATCGCCTTCGGGCACTTCAGCGAGCGCATCCTCGAGCTGCCCCAGGCACGCCTGCGCATCGCGCTTCTCGGGGAGTCGAAGCTGGATCAGGCGCGCATCACCAATTGGCTGCGCCGCGCTGCAGCCGCCGTGACGACCTTGTATGGACGCTTCCCGGTGCCTGCCGTACAGATCATCGTCGTGCCCGGCGCGCGCGGGAACGAGGCTGTGCCATCGGCTTACGTGCTGCGCGGCGGCGGACTCTCCGCGCATTTCTTCGTCAATCAAAACCGGCCCGGCGAAGAGCTGGACGCCGATTGGACCGCGGTGCACGAGTTGTCGCACCTGCTGCTGCCTTACGTGCTGTCGACCGACGCCTGGCTGTCCGAGGGCGCTGCCAGCTATTTAGAGCATGTGCTGCGGGCACGCGCCGGGTCCATCGGGGCACAAGAAGCGTGGCAGCACATCCATGAAGGGTTCAAACGGGGCATGCAAAGCGGCGCACGCGGGCAGAGCCTGGCGGACGCCACCGAGCGCATGTACCGCAGCGGAGCATTCCTGCGCGTGTACTGGGAGGGGGCCGCGATCATGCTGCTCGCCGACCAGCGGCTGCGCAGCCGCACTGGGGACAGCCAATCGTTGGGCTCGGCGCTCGACGCGCTACAGCGCTGCTGCTTGTCGCCCGACGTCGGCTGGACCGGTCGGGAAGTCTTCCGCAAGCTCGACGAGCTCACCGGCACAACGGTGTTCGCGGAACTGTACGAGGAGTATGTGCACTCTGCCACCCTGCCCGACATAGCCGAGACCGATCAGCTGCTTGGCCTGCAGCAGATGGCGGACGGAAGAGTCGTGCTGCTCGAGGATGCGCCGCAGCGCGCCGCTCGCGACGCCATCATGCGGGGAGCGGAGCGTGGCTCGACGCAACCCGGCCACGCCGCGGGGGCGGCGCAGGTGAGTCCCGATAGACAGTGAGCCTGGTCGATCCATGGACGCTGCGCTCGCGTATCTGCATTTCGCCTCCATCATGCTGCTGACCGCTTTCCTGGTGAGCGAGCTCTGCCTCTGCACGCCGCGTCTGCGCCTCGAGCAGGTGCCGATGCTTGCGCGGCTGGATCTGCTCTACCTCGTCGCCGCGATCGCCGTCTTGGCGAGTGGTGCCTTGCGCGTGTTCGTCACGGGCAAGGGCCCCGGCTTCTATCTGAGCAACCCGGTGTTCTACATCAAGCTGGCTCTTTTCCTGGCCATCGGGCTGGTCTCGATCTCTCCAACGGTGCAGTTCCTTCGCTGGAGGCGCGCGCTGAACACGGGCGAGCAGCCTGTCCTCGAGGCGGGCGATATCCGCACGGCACGGCGCTACATCTTGCTCGAGCTGGCGCTGCTGGCCTTCGTTCCGCTCATGGCCGTGCTGATGGCGCGCGGCATCGGACTGCAACGCTGAGGCGCGGCCATCCATTCGGCACTGGATTCCTGACGTATGACCTCCCACGAGCTCTGCTTCCTGACCGCCACCGAGCTGGCGCGTCGCATCCGCCGCCGCGACGTGTCGTGCGAGGAGGTGATGCGCGCGCACATCGACCAGATCGAGCGCGTCAATCCGTCAGTAAACGCCATCGTGACCTTCGTCCCGGAGCAGGCTTTGACCGCCGCGCGCGCGGCTGATGCAGCGCTCGCCCGGCGACAGGCACCAGCACCGGAGGCCGCGCCTCTGTACGGGCTCCCGGTTGCTCACAAGGATCTCGTGCTGACGAAAGGCATGCGGACCACGTTCGGGTCACCGCTGTTCCGTGACTTCGTCCCAGACACGGATTCGCTCATCGTCGAACGCCTCAAGGCCGGGGGGGCCATTACCCTGGGCAAGACCAACACCCCGGAGTTCGGCGCCGGCTCGCAAACCTTCAATCCGGTATTCGGGGCCACCCGCAACCCATACGACGTGAGCAAGACCTGCGGCGGGAGCAGCGGCGGCGCGGTGGTTGCGCTCGCCTGCGGCATGGTGCCCATCGCCGACGGCAGCGATCTCGGCGGCAGCCTGCGCAACCCGGCCAGCTTCTGCAACGTCGCGGGCTTCCGGCCATCCGCTGGCCGCGTGCCGTCCTGGCCGGCCTACAACGCGTGGTACTCGCTCGCTGTTCTCGGACCGATGGCGCGGACGGTACAAGATCTCGCGTTGCAGCTGACCGCCATGGCTGGGCCCGACGCGCATGCACCGATCTCGATCGCAGAACCCGGCTCCGTCTTCGCACGACCGCTCGAGCGCGAGTTCAAGGGTGTGCGCCTGGCTTGGAGTCGCGATCTGGGCGGATTGCCGGTGCAGCCGGAGGTAACCGCGGTGCTCGAGCGCCAGCGCCACGTGTTCGAGGACCTCGGCATCATCGTCGACGAGGCGCAGCCCGATCTGGCCGAGGCCGACGAGGTGTTCAAGGTCCTGCGCGCCTACAACTTCGAGCTGTCCTATGGAGCGCTGTTCGAGAAGAGCCGCGACCAGATGAAGGACACGGTGGTGTGGAACATCGAGCAGGGTATTGCTCTCAGCGGACCGCAGGTCGCCCGCGCCGAGCGCAAGCGCACCGAGCTCTACCATCGGGTGCGCGAGTTCATGGGGCGCTATGACTTCCTGGCGGCACCCGTGGTCCAGGTCCTGCCGTTCGACGTTGAGCAACCTTGGGTGCGCGAGATCAACGGGCAGCCGATGGCAACCTACGTGGACTGGATGCGGTCGTGCTCCTTCGTGAGCGTCACCGGCCTGCCTGCCATCTCGGTGCCGTGCGGCTTCAGCGCCGAGGGACTGCCCGTCGGGCTCCAGATCGTCGGGCAACACCAGGACGACTTCGGCGTGCTGCAGCTGGCGCACGCGTTCGAGCGCCACACCGGCTTCTGGAAAACCAGGCCTGCGATCGCGTCCGGCAACTCCCGGGTTTGACGCCTTTCGCCGTGCTGGGGCATAGTCCCCTGACAGTCGTTCACCAACAATCAAACAGCGGAGGAGAAGACCCCATGTCGAAATCGTTGCTGCGCGCCGTATACGGTTGCGCGTTCCTGGCCCTCGTCTCGAGCAGCGTCGCTTGTGCGCAGGAGTGCGGCGGCACGATCAGTGCGGACGAAGCGCTGCGCGCCGAGGATGCCCGCTATGCGGCCCAGACCAGCCGCGACTTCGCTGCTCTCCAGCAGCTGCTCGGAGACGACCTGGTCTATATCCACTCCAGCGCCATCGTCGACAACAAGGCGAGCTACATCGAGGTTCAGCGCGCCGCGACCGTGATCTACCGCAAGATGAGGCGCAGCGACGTCACCGTGAGGACCTACGGTTGCGTGGCCATCATCACCGGCATCGGCAACTTCGACGTGACCGTCAAAGGCGAGGACCTCGCGGTGGAGATCCGCTTTCACAGCATCTGGGCCAAGCGCGCCACGGGGGTCCAGTTCATCTCGTGGGAGGCCACGCGCGTACCGCCTAAACAGTAGCGCGCCGCGCGCGCGGTGCGACGCACAGCCGCGCGAGGGCTTCGCCAGCGCCGGGCCTCGCTCCAATGTCTGCAGCCATGCCTCAGGAGATCGCACAGTCCAACCCACAGGAGAGCGTGCAGGAAACGCTGCAGCAGATCCTGGAACTGCTGGATAAGCAGCAGCTGGTCGAGGACCTGGTCCACAAGCAGGCCGGCCCGCGGCAGCAGCTGGTCGAGGGCCTGGTCCACAAGCAGCACATGGCGGGGCTGCAGGCCAAGCTCGCGGCGCTGCACCCGGCCGATGTCGCTTACATCCTCGAGGCGCTCCCGCTCGCGCGCCGGCTGCGAGTGTGGGATCTGGTCCAGGGCGAGCGCGAAGGCGAGATCCTGCTGGAGCTGTCGGAGCCGGTGCGCGAAACCCTCATCGCGCACATGGAGCCGGAGGAGCTGGTCGCCGCCGCCGAGCAGCTCGACACGGATGAGCTCGCGGATCTCGCGCCCGATCTGCCCGAAGACGTCATGGACGACGTCTTCAAGGCGCTCCCCGTGGCGGAGCGCGAGCAGCTGCGGGCAGCGATGTCCTACCGCGATGACGCGGTGGGTGCGCTGATGGATTTCGACCTCGTTACCGTGCGTGACGACATCACCCTGGAGGTCGTGCTGCGTTACCTGCGCCGCCTCGACGAGCTGCCGGACCATACCGATCAGCTGTTCGTGGTCGACCGGCGCGAGACGCTGCGCGGCGCGCTTCCGCTCAACCGGCTTCTGGTGAACGACCCGGACGTGCGGGTGCGCGACGTGATGAAGACGGACATGCTGGTGCTGCGCGACGGAGACCGGGCGCAGGACGCGGCCCAGGCCTTCGAGCGCTACGATCTGGTGACGGCACCGGTCACCGACCGGCGCAATCGGCTGGTAGGCCGGGTGACAGTGGATGCGGTGCTGGACTTCATTCGCAGCCGGGCGGAGGCCGAACGGCTCAATCTCGGCGGCTTGCGCGAGGAGGAGGACATCTTCGCTTCCGTCTGGGCCAGCGCGCGCAACCGCTGGGCCTGGCTCGCCGTCAATCTGGTGACCGCATTCGTCGCTTCGCGGGTCATCAGCGTGTTCGAAGGAACCATCGAGAAGCTGGTTGCCCTCGCCACGCTGATGCCGATCGTCGCCGGTATCGGCGGAAACTCGGGCAACCAGACCATCACCATGCTGGTCCGGGCCATCGCTCTGGGGCAGATCAATCCCGCCAACGCGCGCAAGCTGTTGACCAAGGAGATCGCCATCGCGGTACTCAACGGTCTGGTGTGGGGCGGGATTATCGGACTGTTTGCGGTGCTGCTCTACCAGAACCTGGCTCTCGGGATGGTGATGACCGCGGCCATGACGCTTAACCTGCTGGTGGCCGCCCTGTTCGGCGTGTTCATCCCGCTGTTGATGATGAAGCTGGGCCGCGATCCCGCGGTGGGCTCGAGCGTGCTAATCACGGCCATCACCGACAGCGGCGGCTTCTTCATCTTTCTCGGCCTGGCTACCCTAGTTCTGCTGCGCTGAAACCCCGGCGTCGCAGAGCTGTCCCATCGGAGGCTGCCCCGGCCGCGCATCCGACAGCGCGCGAGGCCCGTACAATAGGTACACGTTGGCAACCACCGATTCAGAGTGAACCCCATGCTGATCAAGCGACCCAACCCCATCCCACCCTCGGACATCACCGCGCGGGGCGTCTACCGGAACCGGCGCGACTTCATGCGAACTGGGGCCGTTCTCGGCGCAGCGGCCGGGCTGGCCGCCGCCGGTATCGGAATTCCGCGGCTGGCTCGGGCCGGCACGAAGCTGTCGGACCTGCGCCACAGTGCGCTTTCCACCACCGGTGAAGAGCTCACGCCGCTCAAAGACGTCACGACGTACAACAACTATTACGAATTCGGGACGGGCAAGGATGATCCGAGCGAAAACGCGCACAAGCTGCGCGTGCGGCCCTGGAGCGTTGCGGTCGAAGGCGAAGTCGCCAAGCCGAAGATGTACGACGTCGACGAATTGCTCAAGCTCGCGCCGCTCGAGGAACGGGTCTATCGAATGCGATGCGTGGAGGGCTGGTCCATGGTGATTCCGTGGGTCGGCTACTCGTTCTCCGAGCTCGTGAAGCGCGTGCAGCCTACTTCCAAGGCCAAGTACGTGCAGTTCATCTCGCTCGCTGATCCCGCGCAGATGCCCGGCGTCAAGTCGCCGGTCCTGGACTGGCCCTACTCGGAAGGCCTGCGCATGGATGAAGCCATGCACCCGCTCACCATTCTGTGCTTGGGGCTGTACGGTGAGGTCCTGCCGAACCAAGACGGCGCGCCTGTGCGCGTGGTGATCCCTTGGAAATACGGCTTCAAGAGCGGCAAGTCCATCGTCAAGATCCGCTTCGTCGAGAGCGAACCGAAGACCACCTGGGCGCTGGCCAACCCGCGCGAGTACGGTTTCTATTCGAACGTCAATCCGCAGGTGGACCATCCGCGCTGGAGCCAGGCCAGGGAACGGCGCATCGGCGAATTCAGCAAGCGCGCGACACTGATGTTCAACGGCTACGGCGATCAGGTCGCTTCGCTGTACGCCGGGATGGATCTGCGGAAGTCCTACTGAAAGCGAGCCGCCAAGACGCCACGGGGGGATGCAACCTTCACCTCCAACGCAGCCAGCGACAACTCACGACCGGAGGCGATCGCGGCGAGCGGTGTCCAACTGTGTCCAAGACTTGCTTGGCGTCTTGGCGCCTTGGCGGCTGAATAAGGTCTTTGATGCAACTCAAGCCAAATCAAGTCCAGTGGGTCAAGGGCGCGCTGTTCGTGCTGTGCCTGGTTCCGCTCGGCCGGCTCGTCTGGCTCGGCGCTCATCGCGGCCTGGGTGCGAACCCGATCGAGTACATCACGCACTCGACCGGCTGGTGGACGTTGACCTTTCTGCTGATCACGCTCAGCGTGACGCCGCTTCGGCGGCTGACCGGCTGGAACTGGCTGCTGCGCCTGCGGCGGATGCTGGGGCTGTTCGCATTCTTCTACGTCTGCCTGCATTTCGTGACCTACATCTGGCTCGACCAGTTCTTCGACTGGCACAGCATGGTCAAGGACATCGCCAAGCGCCCCTTCATCACGGTGGGCTTCACGGCCTTCCTGCTGCTCATTCCGCTCGCAGCCACCTCCACCAACCGTATGGTGAAGCGGCTGGGAGCGCGGCGCTGGCAGCGCCTGCACCGCATGGTCTACATCATCGCGACGCTGGGCGTGCTGCACTTCTGGTGGCTGGTGAAGAAAGACATCCGCGAGCCGCTGCTGTTCGGCGCGCTACTCGGCCTGCTGCTTCTCGCGCGCCTCATCTACCGCATGCGCAAGGCCGACGCCGCCGCTCGTCCCGCCGTCGGCTCACAGGCTGCATGACATGCTGATCGGCGTTCCCAAAGAGATCAAGGACGGCGAGTATCGGGTCGGGCTCGTGCCCGCCGGCGTGCACGCGCTGCAGCTGCACGGGCACGAAGTGGTGGTGGAGGCCGGCGCTGGGGCACGGGTCGGCTTCGCAGACGCGTCGTACGAGGCCGCGGGTGCACGAGTGGCGCGCGATGCCGCCGAGGTCTGGTCGGCGCAGATGGTGGTCAAGGTCAAGGAGCTGCAGGAGCGCGAGTACGCTCTGGCGCGGCGCGACCAGACTCTGTTTGCCTACCTGCACTTGGCGCCCGAGCTGCGCCTGCTGGACGCGCTGCTGCGCGCCGGAGTAACCGGCATCGCCTACGAAACCGTGACCGATGCGCACGGCGGGCTGCCGCTGCTCGCGCCGATGTCGCGTATTGCCGGAAAACTGTCCGTCCAGTTCGGCGCCTGGGCGCTGCAGATGGCAAATGGCGGCAGCGGTGTCCTGCTCGGCGGCGTTCCTGGCGTCGCGCCCGCTCGGGTTACCGTGATCGGAGCCGGATCGGTCGGCGCCAACGCGGTGCGGATCGCTGTCGGCATGGGCGCCGATGTCACCGTGCTCGATCTCAACAGCGCCGCGCTCGCCCATCTCGAGGACCTGTACCAGGGCCGGGTGAAGACCGGCTACTCGGAGACGCTCTCGCTCGCGGAGCACGTCGCTCAGGCCGATCTCGTCATCGGGGCTACGCTCACCCCCGGTAAGCTCGCGCCGAAGCTCATCTCCCGAGACCTGCTGCGGCGCATGCGGCCGGGCTCGGTCCTGGTTGACGTGGCTATAGACCAAGGCGGTATCGCCGAGACTTCGCGCCCTACTTCATTCTCGCATCCGCTCTACGTCGAGGAACGCGTGGTTCACGTCTGCGTGCCCAACATGCCGTCGGCCGTGGCGCGCACCGCTACGCTCGCGCTGACGCACGCCACAATGCCTTACGTGCTCGAGCTCGCGGATGAG